>WNFU01001753.1_pt1 | contig 30849 bp, 28 predicted proteins | sample 5400121 | NCBI WGS metagenome assembly WNFU01 (sample SAMN13153360, study PRJNA577476) | soil metagenome | isolation source: 100 cm soil or saprolite under grassland replicate 1 | place: USA:California | collected 2016-06-15
CGGCTCCACCGGGAGCGTCCTCGCCACGGCGCCGTGGGGCACCTACGAAGGTGCGCTCGCGGCGACCGCGGATGGGAAGGCGCTCTTCGTCGGGGAGGCGTACCTCTCCGGGAGCAACCTCGTCCGCTACGACGTGAGCAACGGCTCGTTCGTTAACGTGAGCCAGACGACGTACAACCGCGGCTACGGGTTCCCCTACCCGTCCCGGGGCGTCGTCGTGCTCCCGGACGGCTCCGGGGTCTACTACGCCGGGTTCCTCCTCGACGGCTCGAACCTCGCGATCCTCCGCTACATCCAGTCGGACGCGATCTACACCGTGACTCCGGACAGGCGCCTCGCGATCTCGTCCACCAAGGTGTACCGGGTGAGCGACGGCGCGCTGATCGGGATCCTGCCGGTGGCGGGCTCGGTGCAGGCGGTGAGCCCCGACGGCGCGACCCTCTACGTCTCGACGCCGGGGGCGATCGCGAAGCTCGACCTCTCGACGTACTGAGATCGATCTCGAGGTAGGCCCGCTCACCCCCACACGCGCCGACATCCCTGCCCAGCGTCTTGCGAGCGCGGGATCGGCGCGTCGAGCTTGCGTGGTAGGCTCGCCACCGCCGCCGCATGGCCTCCTCCATCGTCGAGAAATACGAGCAGATCCTCGCCGCCGACCCTACGAGCAGATCCTCGCCGCCGACCCGCGCTCGCGCATCTTCGTGGAGCTCGCGAAGGCGCTCGTCGATCGCGGCGAGCACGCGCGGGCCATCGAGGTCTGCCGGCGCGGGCTCGAGTTCCATCCGGGCTCGATCCTCGGCCGCGTCACCTGGGGGCGCGCCCTCCTCGACGCGGGGGACCCGAAGGGCGCGATGGACCAGTTCGAGATCGCGATCGCGCTCGAGCCCGGCAGCCCGTACGCGTACAACCACGTCGGGGAGGCGCTCCTCGCGAAGGGGCTCCACCGGGAGGCCCTGCCGGTCCTCGCGCGCGCCGCGGAGCTGCAGCCCGCCGACGCGCGCGTGCGCGGCTGGCTCGCCGACGCGAAGCGGCACGTCCTCGGGGAGCCCGCTCCGGCGCCCGCCGCAACCCCGGCCGCGCAGTCGAAGCTCGCGCTCGAGGACGAGTCCTCCGAGGAGAAGACCGAGCCGTACCGGCCGATCGCGCCGCCCCGCGGCGGGCGTGCCGCGACCCGCACCGCGGGCGCGACGGCGACGCCTTCCCCTGCCCCGGCCGCGGGGTCCCCCGCCCCCGACGGCCGGCCCGAAGACACCCTCCCCGGGTTCGGAATGCCGGCCGCGTCCGCACCCGCGCCCGCCGACGTTTCTTCACCCGCCGCAACCGCGGCTTCGCCCGCCGACGCGCCTTCACCGGCCGCCGCCGCGGGCGCGCCGCCGCCGCTCCCGCCGAAGATCGCGCGCCACGGGGTGAGCGAGGGCGGAGCGCGCTCGGTGCTGTACATGATCCCCGGCGAGACGACGCGCGACGTCGTCGGCCCATCGCTCGCCTCCCGCCTCAACATCCCGGCGGCGCGCGCGCCGGCGCCCACCCCCGCGTCCACGCGCGCCGATCCCGCCGCGGCGGAGCGCGCCGCCGCGCAGTACGAGCGCGAGGTCCGGGAGAAGCTCCTCGCCGTCCCGGAGCCGCCGCCGTCGTTCGTCCACCGCCACCGGCGGCTCGTCCTCGGCGGCACGCTCGCGCTCGCGCTCGGCGCCGCGGCCGGCGTGTACCTGTTCGTCTCTGCGCGGAACGCGGCGGTGCAGGCGGCCGGCGCGGCCGCGCGCGGGCGGGCCGGGCTCGCGCGCGACACGCTCGGCTCGTTGCGCGAGGCGCACCGGCTCCTCGCGGACGCGCGCCACCACTCGCAGGACCCCGAGATCGCCTCGCTCGACGCGGCCGTCGCGGCGGTGCTCGCCGCCGAGCACGGCGACGACGCGGCGCGCGTCGCGGCGCGGGCGCTCCTCGACTCCGGCGCCGCCGGCGAGGGGGCGATCGCGGCCACCTGGCTCCTCGCGGAGACCCCCGAGCAGCGCGCCGCGGCCGAGGCGGCGGTGCTCGCGCCCCGCCCGGCGCAGGGGCCGCTCCTCCAGGCGATCGCGGGCCGGATCCTCGTCGCGAAGGGCGAGGTCGAGGGCGGCCGCGGTCGCCTCGAGATCGCCGCCCGCTCGAACCCTCCGCTCCTGCGCGCCCTCTCCGACCTCGGCGACGTCGCGCTCGCGGGCGGGGACCCGGACGGCGCGCTCGCGTACTACGGCGCGGCGCTCGCCGCCCACCCGACGCACCCGCGCTCCGCGGCCGGCGCCGCCGAGGCGCGGCTCGCGCTCGCGCGCGACCTCGACGTGTCGCGCAAGGAGCTCGACGCGATCGACGCCGACCCCGGCAGCGCGCCACCGCGCGACGTCCGGCTCCGGTTCGAGATCGCGCGCGCCCGCGTCGTCGCCGCGCTCGGCGAGCCCGGACCGGCCGCGGCACGGCTCGCGCGGGCCGCCGAGGGCCAGGACGAGTCGGCGAGGCTGGCCGCGACGGTCGCCGAGCTGCACCTGCTGGCGCGCGCCTGGGACAAGGCGGAGGCCGCCGCCGCCCGCGCGGTCTCCAGCGAGCCCCGCGATCCCGACCACCGCGTCCTCCTCGCCCGCGCCCGGATCGGGCGTGGAAGGTTCGTCGAGGCGCTCGCCGCGACGGACGGCGCCGAGGGGCGCGCGATCCGGATCCAGCGCGCGATCGCGCGCTACCGGCTCGGGCAGTTCGCCGAAGCGCGGACGGAGCTCGAGAAGACCGGCCGCGACGGCAAGCTGCCGGCGGAGGCCGCGGTCTGGTTCGCCCTCGTGGACGTCGCGAGCGGCAAGGCCGACCGTGCCCTCCCGCTCGTCGAGAAGCTCGTGCAGGCGAGGCCGCCGCCGCCGCTCGCGCACCTCGCCCTCGGCCGAGCTCTCGAGACGCTCGGTCGTCGCGGCGACGCGGAGACCGCCTACCGCGCCGCGGCGGAGCGCGAGCCGGGCGCCCCCGAGGGGCCCGCGGCGCTCGGACTCCTCCTGCTCGCCTCGGGCCGCGCGCTCGACGCGCTCCCGCCGCTCGAGCAGGCCGTGAAGCTCGATCCGGCGGACCTCTCGACGCGCCGCACGCTCGGCGAGGCGCGGCTCGCCGCGGGACAGGTCTCCGCCGCGCGGGCGGACCTCGACTTCGTCCTGCTCGCGGCGCCGAAGGACGCGTCCGCGCTCCGCGTCCTCTCCGCCGCGTGGCTCGCCGAGGGGCAGCCGAAGGAGGCGCGGCGCGCCGCCGACCGCGCCGTCGCCCTCGCGCCGAGGGACCCCGCGATCCTGCTCGCGGCGTCGCGCGCCGCACTCGCCATGGGCGACGCGACCGCGTCGCGCAAGCTCGCCTTCCACGCCGTGAAGTCGGGCGCGGCGGGCGCGGAGCGCGATGAGGCGAAGCGGCTCGCGGCGGGGCTGCTTCCGCGGAGGTAGGCCGTCGGGGCGTCCGCCTCGGTGTGCGGTCGCGGGTCGTCGTTCTGCTTGCCGCAAGGACGACACCGCCGTGCTCGCACCGGAGCTCTCGGCGTCGCTCATGGAGATCCTGGGTCCGGTGCGGCTCGGGTTCGGGCTGGATCTCGGGTACGCCGTTGCGGTGCGGAGACTCGGCCGCTGGCCACCCCGAACCGGGCTCTCGCCCCGCGAGTGCGACGTGGGCCATGCACTCGTTCCCGGCGCCCCCACGTTGAAGTCGCGAGGAAAGCGTGTAATTTCCTTCATTTCATGGGCCGCACGCGCAACTCGAGACCTCCTCGGCCGGGGCGAGCGCCCCACCCTCGGCCGGTGCTCGTTGCCCACGAATCCCTCGAGCCGCTCGTGGCGCTGCTCGTGATCGCAGCGGCGACCGTTCTCGTCTACTCGAACACGTTCGACGCCCCGTTTCACTTCGACGACTTCCCGAACATCGTCGAGAACGCGCGCTTGCGGAACCTCGTCGACATGTGGCCCCCGTCCGGCGGCCGCTACCTCGGCTATCTCTCGTTCTCCCTCAACTACCAGCTCGCCGGCCTGCGGGTGTTCGGCTTTCACGCCACGAACCTCCTCATCCACCTCTGCAACGGCGCGCTCGTCTTCTGGTTGACGTCTCTCACTCTCCGCACGCCGAGCGTCCAGGCGATGGAGGCGTCGCCCCTCATCCGTAGGTACCTGCCGCTCACCGCAGCGCTCCTGTTCGCGCTCCACCCGGTACAGACGCAGGCCGTCACGTTCATCGTCCAGCGGTTCACGTCGCTCGCGACGCTCTTCTACTTGCTGTCGGTGGCGCTGTTCGTGCGCGCGAGGCTCCAACCACCTCGGGGCCCCAGTCCCCGGGTCGCGTCGGTCTGCCTGTACTGCGCCGCCATCGCCGCGGCGGCGGCAGCGATGAGCACGAAGGAGATCGGCTTCACGCTGCCGCTCGTCGTGGGCGCGTTCGAGCTTCTGTTCTTCGGTTCCCGGAGGCGCCTCGCCTTGCTGGCACCCCTGGCCGGGACGGCGCTGCTCATCCTCCTCGGGCTGATCCTCGGCGACCGAAGCCTCGGCGAGGCGCTCGACGACGTGAACCACGCACCGGGCGAAGCGCCGATCCCGAGGCCAGCGTACATCGTCACCCAGCTTCGGGTCGTGCTGACGTACGTACGGCTCCTCGTCTTCCCGGCGTGGCAGAACCTCGACTACGACTTCAGCTTGTCGCGCTCCCTCGCCGAGCCGAGCGTCGTGTTTGCGCTGCTCGTGCTGCTCGCGATCGCCGGCGCTTCGGTCGCGCTCCTCGTCCGGCATCGGAAGACGAACCGCGCGGAGGGCGTCCTGATCTTCTGGGGAGTCACGTGGTTCTTCGTGACGCTGTCGATCGAGTCCTCGGTGATCCCGATCCGCGACGTCATCTTCGAGCACAGGATGTACCTCCCGCTCGCCGGCGCCGCGGTCGCGCTCGGTGCCGCGCTGCTCTGGGGTCTCGCGCGGCTGCGGCCGCTCATGTCGCCCGTGGGGATGACGCTGGCCCTCGCGGCCACAGCCGGGCCGCTCGGAGCCGCCACGTACGTTCGCAACGCGGTGTGGACCGACCCGGTGACGCTCTGGAGCGACGTCGCGGCCAAGAGCCCCGGGAAGACGCGCGCTCGCTACAACCTCGGCCGCGCGTACGTCGAGAAGGGCCGGTACGAGGATGCGATCGGCGAGTTCCGCGAGGCGATCCGCATCGATCCGCGATTCGGGGAGGCCCACCACAACCTCGGCTCGGCGCTGGCCGAGCGCGGGCAACTCGAAGAGTCGGTCCGCGAGTACCAGGCGGCGCTCGGGCTGTGGAGCTCGTCCAGCGCCGGGGGCCTCGACCGCCACGTGGCGGAGACACGCAGGAGCCTCGGCCTCGTCCTCGAGCGCCAGGGGCAGCTCGAAGCTGCAATCCGCGAGTACCGCGAGGCGATCCGACTCGACCATTCATCCGCGCAGGCTCGGCACGATCTGGGAGTCGCCCTCGCGGCGCTGGGCACGCTCGACGAAGCCATCGGGGAGCTCGCGGAGGCCATTCGACTGCAACCCCACTTCCCGAAGGCCCACGAGAACCTGTGCAGCGTCTACGGGATGAAGAACCGGCTCGACGACGCGCTGCGCGAATGCAGCGACGCGCTGCGCCAGGATCCCGTTGCCCCCGGGGCGTACGAGAACCTGGCGCAGGTCCTGATCGCGCAGGGCCGTGCTTCGGAGGCGATCCGGCCTCTTCGCCGCGCGTTTGAGCTGAACCCGGCGCCGGAGAACCTCGTCAACTTGGCCGGGGCGCTCGAGAGCGCCGGCGACCCGTCCGCGGCGATGGCCGAATACCAGCGGTTCCTCGAGCTCGCGGTCGGTCAGCGCGTCGACCCCGCGCTCGTGGAGCGGGTTCGCTCGCGGATGGCCGTGCTTCGTTCCAACCGCTAGTGACCGCGAACGGTCGCGAGACGGCCACCTCCTGGCTACAGTGACGCTGACGGTTGCCGCCGGCGAGTCCGCCGTTCCGTCATTGACACGAACGGCATTGGCCTCGCCTCGGCTCCCTACTTCTTGCCCTCCGGCGGCGGGCTGTCCGGCCCGTGCGTCGGACGAGATAGTCGAGCAGCGCGTCCCGCTTCTTGCCGCTCGGGACATCGGCGCCGAGGCCCTCCATCCGCTCGACGGCGTCCTTCACTTCTCGCGCGTCAGCCGGATCCCCTCGAGGGGGCGTGTCTTCGCGGTGTGGCAGCCTGTGCAGGACGGGGCTGGCGACGGCCGCCGCGGCGACCATCTCGTCGTCCGCGATGTTCGGCGTCCAGAAGCCGAACGCCCCGAGCGACTGGTTGTACCAGCGCACCACGTACCGTCGTACACGCCCTTCGACACGTTCCCGTCGGAGGAGACGTTCGACGCGTTGGTGCCGCCCACGTGGTACTCCATCCACAACATCTGCCGCTTGCCCACCTCGGTCAGCGGGTGGCCCGGGACGATCATCCCGTTCACCTCGAGCATCCGCTGGGGCTCGCCGAGCCGGAAGACCCGGTCCGCGATCTCCGTCGACGCGAAGAGGTCATCGACGCGCTTCGGGCTGATGTAGTCGAGGCCGCGCCGCTCGTAGACGAGGTACTGGTTCACCGCGAGGCGCACCTTGCCGGACGGGTACGCGAGCGGCAGGTGCGTGATGCCGCCGAGCAGGTTCACGCTGTCGTGCGGCACCGCGCCGCCGAGCAGGTCGTTCCACCAGAACTTCGCTCCTCTCGAGGTCGGGGCCGCAAACCGTTTCACCGGAACGGACCACGGGCGGCACCTTCCGCGGACGTGTGCCGATTCATGCATCACTGTGAGTTCGTGAGAAACGAACGGATGGCGCTCGCCCGAAGGGGGCTTATCCCGCACGGGTCGAGGTACGCTTCGGGCGCGCGACATCACGGTCCGTCACGGCGCACTCGCCCCGGACGCGCGCGCATCCCGGACGCGTGGTTCGGGGCGCTGGTCGTGCCTTGCGACCGGGTCGCGTCGCGTGCGAACCTCGGCGCCATGCCCCGTCCGCTGAGCCGCACCATCCTACGAGAGTTGCTGGTGGTTCTCGCCGTGCTGGCGGCCATGACGGCGGTGTTCTGGACGACCCGGCTCGACGTGTTCGCCGCGAACCTCTTCCGCGAGCCCTGCTGCAGCTGGCCCATGGCCGAGCAGCCGTTCTGGCGGTTCGTCTATCGATACGGTGTGCTCGCCGGCGTCCTCCTCGCCGCGGCCGCGCTCGTCACGTTCACGCTCTCCTTCTGGTATCCCCGCGCACTCGTTCGGTGGCGGAAGCCCGCCCTGTTCCTCGTGCTCGTGGTGACGGTCGGACCGGGCCTCCTCATCAACGTCGCCTTCAAGGACCACTACGGCAGGCCGCGGCCGCGCGAGGTGCAGCAGCTCGGCGGCGCGGAGACGTTCCTTCCGGTCTGGGTGAAGGGGAGCGATCCGCAGGCGAAGTCGTTTCCGTGCGGCCACTGCTCGATGGGCTTCTACCTGAGCACGCCGTACCTCGTCCTGAAGCGGCGGCGCAGGCGCACGGCCCTCGCCTTCCTGGCGGCCGGCATCGGGTGGGGTCTCATGCTGGGCGCCGCCCGGATGATGGCGGGCGGGCATTTCCTCAGCGACGTGATCTGGGCCGGCGGAATGGTCTGGCTGACCGCGCTCGCCCTCTACCACCTGCTCGATCTCGACCGCGAGGCCGAACCGTCGCTGCAGCCGGGCGACCTCGCGCGCGACCGCCGCAAGGCGGGCCTCGTGACGGCGCTCGCGGGTGGCGGGCTCGCGCTGCTCACCGTGGCGGTCCTGCTCGCGACACCGTACTTCTCGGCGAAGACGTTCACGAGGACCGCGGCCCAGGTGGCGGCGAGCGCCGCGGGCGCGTGGGAGGTCTCCCTCGACGAGGCGACGGTCTCGCTCGGCGCGGGGCCCGACTTCGAGGCGGCGTATCAGGTCCAGGCCTTCGGCTTTCCCACGAGCCGCGTCAACTGGGGCTGGAAGGACGGAGCCGACTCCGCCGTGCTGTCCATCGACCGCCTCGGGTGGTTCACCGAGCGGCGCACGGCCGTGAAGCTCCTCTTGCCGCGGGCGAGCGGCAAGCCGATGCGGCTGCGGCTCGGCAAGGGCAAGCTCACCATCGATCTCCGCGACTTCGCGCCGTCGGCGCGGCTCGACGTCGAGGTGGGCGACGGAGAGGTGCGGGTGATCGGTGCGGCGGCGCTGGCCGGCGGCAACGTGAGCGTTCGAGTCGCTCGCGGGGAGCTGATCAGGGATGGTGGGTAGCGCCAGCGCGCGGAACCCCGAGCTCGCTCGGTCACGCGAGACGCTCGGCGCGTGGCTCGTCATCGCGGTGGCGGCGGCGCTGGTCTACTCGAACACGTTCGACGCCTCGTTCCACTTCGACGACATCCAGAACATCGTCCAGAACGACGCGCTCCGCGACCCGAGCCGCCTGTGGCCTCCGTCGGGCGGCCGCTACCTCGGCTACCTCTCGTTCGCCCTCAACTACCGGGTCGGAGGCCTGGAGGTGTTCGGCTATCACCTCGCGAACCTCGGCATCCACGTCTGCAATGGGCTGCTGGTCTTCTGGCTCACGGCGCTCACGCTCCGTACCCCGGGGATGCGGAACGCGGACGCGGGCCCGCTCGTGCGGAGGTATGCCCCGCTGGCCGCCGGCCTGCTCTTCTCCGTCCATCCGCTCGCGACCCAGTCGGTCACCTACATCGTCCAGCGGTTTGCGTCGCTCGCAGCGCTCTTCTACCTGCTCTCGGTCGCGCTGTACGTCCAGGCGAGACTCTCGCTCGAGGCGGAGCGTCCATCGAAGGGACGGTCGGCTGCGTTCTACTGCCTGTCGCTCCTGGCGGCTGCCGGGGCGATGAGGACGAAGGAGATCAGCTTCACGTTGCCCCTCGTCGCCGCGGGTTACGAGCTGCTGTTCTTCCGCCCTGGTCGGCGGTCGCTCCTGCTGGTTCCCCTCGCGGCGACCGCTCTGCTCGTCCCGCTCGGCCTCGCCACCCAGGGCCAGGGCCTCGCCGACGTGCTCGCGGACGTGAGCGGCTTCGCCTCCGAGACCCGGGAGATCTCGAGGTGGGCTTATCTATTGACTCAGAGTCGTGTCGTCCTGACCTACCTGCGCCTGCTCATCCTGCCTGTCGAGCAGAACCTCGACCACGACTTTCCGATCTCCACCTCGCTCGGAGATCCAGCCGTCCTCGTCGCACTTGCGCTCCTCCTGGGGATCGCAGGTGCTGCCGTCTCTCTCCTGGTCAGGGCTCGCCGGTCGAATGGCGCTCCCGGAGCCCTGGTGTTCTTCGGGGTGGCCTGGTTCTTCGTCACCGTGTCCGTCGAGTCGTCGATCATCCCGATCAGGGACGTCATATTCGAGCACCGAGCGTATCTCCCGAGCGCCGGGGCCGCAGTCGCCATGGGCACCGCCGTGCTCTGGATGATCGAACGCCTGCGCTTCCGCGCCTCGGTCGCGGTCCAGGCAACGCTGGCCCTGCTGGTCACGGCCGGTCCCCTGGGCGCTGCCGCCTACGCGCGAAATCTCGTGTGGAAGAACGACCTGACGCTGTGGAGCGATGTCGTCGCCAAGAGCCCACTCAAGCCGGGTCCGCACCTCGCGCTCGGCCTCGCGTACAAGGAGAGCGGCCGCGTCGACGACGCGGTGCACGAGTACGGCGAGGCGATCCGCCTCGCTCCGGACTGGGCGGAGGCCCGCAGCGATCTCGGGCTCACCTACTTCGAGCAGGGCCGGATCGATGACTCGATCCGGGAGCTCGGCGAGGCGATCCGGCTCGCGCCCGGGCTGGCGGGGGCCCACAGCAATCTCGGCCTCGCCTTCTTCGCGAGGGGCCAGGTCGACGAGGCCATGCGCGAATACCGTGAAGCCGTTCGGCTCGCCCCCGGGATGGCGGAGGCCCACAGCAATCTGGGCGCCGCGCACTCGAGGAAAGGCCACCTCGACGAAGCGGTGGCTGAGTTTCGTGAGGCGATCCGGCTCGCTCCCGAGTGGGCGCAGCCCCACTTCGCGCTGAGCCGTCTGCTGAGGACGCGGGGGCAGGAAGCCGAGGCAGCCGAGGAGCTCCGCAGAGCGCGCGAGCTGAACGCGCGAACGACGAGCTCCCGCTGAGATCACTCCCTCGCGTCAGCGCCGCCACCGCCCCGCCTCCAAGGAGCTTCCAGTGAACGAGGTTGCCGAGCTTGAACTGCCGACGCAAGAGAACTTCCGCGACGACCTCCCGACGCCCTACCCCGCGGCGTTCCGCTACTTGGTACGAACCGAACTCGCAGCTCAACTTCCTCGGCTAGTTCGCTCGTTACTACTGAGCCGAGCCCTGCGTTGCCTTCCGCACGCGCACAGATGACGTCGCGCGTCAGGCCGAAGCTGGAGCCTCGAGGGAGCCCACCTCCGAACTGCATGCACATCTCCCTCAGGGCTGCGTCATCCGCGCTCGGGCTCGGGTCGCCGCTGCTCGGATGGTGTGCACGAACACGATGCTGTGCGCGCCGATCCGGATCGGCTCTCGGAGCGCATCCCGGGGCGAGACGGGGCACTACGTGAGCGACCCCTCTGCGATCTTCGCGGGTCTTGATGAGCCGGCCGCGGACGTCCAGCAGAACGAGATGGAACTCCTCTCGCTCCGCGTGAGCGAGCGGCCGCATGAGCTCGTACACGCGCGGGGTCGCCCCGACGGCCCCCCGCGGGAGAGCGCCTCCACGCCCCCCCGCTTCGCCTCGCGCCGCGGGTCTCCGCGCCCGCTATACGCGAGGAGGAGAGAGCGTGAACCACGATCGGAAAGGGGAAGGCATGAGCTTCAAGGATCTGGAGGAACCGGGGAGCAAGGACGCGCAGCGCGCGGAGACGCCGGAGGAGGCGGAGCTCCGAGCACGGGCCGCCGCGCGCCACCACGCGAAGGAGGCGAAGAAGCAGGAGCATCGGGCGGGCAGGAAGGATCAGCACGAGGGCGGCGCGCCCAGGCGCGAGCCGCCGAAGTAGTCAAGCCGGACGCGGGGCCCTCACCTCCTCCACCGCCCCGCCTCTACGAAGCTGTAGTACCCGCCGGTCGCGACGATCACGTGATCGCGCGCGAGCACCCCGACGAGCTCGGCGGCGGCGCGGAGCCGGTCGGTGAGGTCCACGTCGTCGGCGCTCGGCGACGGGTCGCCGCTCGGGTGGTTGTGGCAGAAGACGATCGAGTGCGCCCCCTCGCGGACTGCGGGACGGAGCGCGTCGCGCGGCGAGACCGGGCACTGCGAGAGGGATCCCTCCGCGACCTGGGAGGCGCGGATGAGCCGGCCGCGAACGTCGAGGAGCACGACGTGGAACCCCTCACGCTCCGCGTGCGCGGCGTGGCGCATGAGCTCGAACACGCGGCGCGGGTCGAGGCAGCGCTCGCCGCGGCGGGGCGGCGCCCACGCGCCCCTGCGGCCGAGCTCGAAGGCGGCGGCGAGGGCGGCCGCGCGCGCCGTGCCGACGCCCGGGAGCCCGGCGATCGCGTCGGGCGGCGCCCAGGCGAGCTCGGGGAGCGGCACCGCCTCGAGGAGCGCCACCGCCGCCGCGCGCGCGGAGAGGCGCGGCGTCCCGGGGCCGAGGAGGAGCGCGACGAGCTCCGCGTCGGAGAGCGAGCGCGCCCCCTCGGCGAGGAGCCGCTCGCGGGGACGCGCGACCGCGGCCGGGGCGGCGCCGGAGGACTCGGACATGCGGAGCGGCTGAGCAACGGCCGTGCCGCGGCGCTGCACGCGTGTTCCGTGGAGGATCCCGGTCCGTCGCGTCCGCCCCGAGGACCGAGCGGCCGCGTCCGGTCCACCCACCGGAGCGTCCGACGTCCTCGGCTCCTCCGATCAACCGGGTGGCGGCGCGGTGGCGGACCGGGGAGACGCCGGGAGCGCGACATGGAACGTCGTTCCGCCCTCGCGCCCGGGCTCCACCCGGACCGTGCCGCCGTGGGCCTTCACGAGGAGGCGCACGCTGTAGAGGCCGATCCCGAGGCCCCCCCGCGCCGCCGTCTGCTCGCCCCGGTAGAACCGGTCGAAGACGTGGGGCAGATCCGCGGGCGGAATCCCGGGACCGTGGTCCGCGACGCTGATGGTGACCCACCCTCCCGCCGCCGTGACCCCGAGCTCCACCGGGCTCTCCGTCGGCGAGTACTTCAAGGCATTCGTCAGCAGGTTGAGCACGATGCGATCGAGGCGGTTGGGATCTGCACGGGCGACGAGGCCTCCAGCGCCATCGACGAGAAGCCGCACGCGGTCGACCTCCAGCACGGGAGCGCTGCGGTCGAGCAGCTCGGACAGGTACGCCCCGACGTCCACGGGCCGCGCCTGGAGGAGGAGCTGGTGCGAGTCCGTCCTCGCCGCATCGAGGAGGTCCTCGATCATCGCGTTCATCCGGGTCGCGCTGCGCAGGATGGCGTCGACGCGCCCCGTGACGAAGGCGTCGCTATCGGGCCGCTTCCTCAGCAGCCTGGCCTGTCCGACGATCGCACCGAGCGGAGCGCGGAGATCATGGGAGACCACGTGCAAGAGGTCCTCGCGATGCCGGAGATCCCCGCGGACGTGGGAGAGCGTCAGCGCCGTGATGAGGAAGGAGACCAGACGCATGAAGGTCTCCCAGTAGATCAGCAGCGCGTTCGAGTACGGGTGGTGAGCGAGGAGATCGGAGAGGAACCAGCAGATGCCCGAGGCGACGGCGAAGGCGATCCCGGGCGTTCGGCCTCCGTACCAGGCCGTGAGCGCGACCGGTACGAAGTAGAAGATGAAGAACCCGAGCTCGTAACCGGTGAAGTAGTCAGCCCAGGTGATGACCGCGAGCAGCACGGCGGAGCCGACGTAGAGCAACGCTCGCATCGTTCGGGTCGACACGCTTCCGAAGTCTATCCCATGAGGACGCGACGGGCCGGGGGTAGCGCGTCGCGCCCCAGCCCGGCCCGCCGTTCCCCTGGCGCCCGTCCCGATCTACTTCGCCGCCTGCTTCTCGCCCTGCTTCAGGAGCTCCGCCTCGATCTCGATCGTGACCTCGTCCCCGACGACGGGTCCCGCCTCGATGACCTTCGACCAGTTGAGGCCGAAGTCGCGGCGGTTGATCTTGGTCGCGGCGGCGATGCCGCGGCGCGTGTTGCCCCACGGATCCTTGATCTCCGCGGTCGGGCCCGAGACGTCGAGCACGACGGGCTTCGTCACGCCCTTGATGGTGAGGTTGCCCGTGACCTTGAGCTTCCCCTCGCCCGCCTTCTCGACCTTCGTCGACTTGAAGGTGATGGCCGGGTACTTCGCGACGTCGAAGAACTCCGGCGAGCGCAGGTGGTTGTCGCGGTCGACCACGCGGGTGTCGATGGACGTGGTCTCGATGGTCGCCTCGACGGTGGACTTCGTGAGGTCCTTCTCGTCGAGGTGCACGGTCCCGGTGGTCTTGCCGAACTCGCCCCGGACGTTCGAGATGACGAGGTGCCGGATCGTGAAGCCCGAGTGCGTGTGATTCGGCTCGACGAGCCAGTTGCTCTGCGCGAACGAGGCGGCGGGGGCGGCGAGCGCGACGAAAAGGGCGAACAGACGCTTCATGGGGGCTGCTCCTTTCGACTGGGGGTGCTGCTCGACTAGGGGGTGCTGCGGTGAGGGGCGGCGGGGTCGCCGCCGGGGCGTAGCGCGAAGGTCCGCATCGACAGGTTGCCGTGGCGGATCCCCTCGAAGACGGTCTCGACCTGGTCGCCGGGGCGATGCGCCCCGAGCGCCACGAACACCGGCGCGAGGTGCTCCGGCGTGGGCTGCGCGAGGAGGGCGTCGGGCGCCTCCGCGCTCCAGCGCGCGAGGCCGTGCAGGTCGAGGGCGGCGATCTTCTCCGCGCACCAGGCGTCGAAGCGGACCGCCCATCCATCCGGCGCGCCCTCGGGCTCCCCGAGCCGCACGCGGGCGAGGTTGTGGACGATCCCGCCCGAGGCGACGAGCAGGATCCCCTCGTCGCGCAGCGGCGCGAGCGCGGCGCCCATCCGCGCGAGGACCGGCGGCTCTCCCTGCGGCAGCGCGATCTCGACGACCGGGACGTCGGCGGCGGGCCAGCCGAGCCGGAGCGGGATCCACGCGCCGTGGTCGAGGCCGCGCCCCGGGTCGAGGACGGCTCGGAATCCCGCCGCCTCGAGGAGCGCGGCGGCGCGGGCTGCGACATCGGGCGCGCCCGGGGCCGGCCACTGCAGCTCGTACAGCGCGCGCGGGAAGCCGCCGAAGTCGTACACGAGGTGGTGGCGGGGCGTGGAGGTGAGCCCGAGCTCGCGACGGGCCGTCCAGTGGGCGGACACGACGACGATCGCGCGCGGCCGCCCGAGCGCGGCGGCGAACGCGCCGAGCGCGGAGCCGAGGCCGCCCGTCTCGAGCGCGACGGTGGGCGCGCCGTGCGAGACGAAGAGGACCGGAGCGCGGGTCATCGGGGCGCCCCCCGGCCCCTGCCGCGCGCGGCGAACGCCGCCGAGAGGGCGCGGCCGTGGGCATCGAGCGCCTCCGGGAGCGCGCGGTAGTAGTGGTACTGCCCCTCGTGCCGCGCCGAGACGAGCCCGGCGTCGGCGAGGACCTTGAGGTGGTGCGAGACGGTCGCCTGCGCGAGCGGGAAGAGCGTCATGAGCTCCCGGCAGGAGACCTCCGTCCGCCCGGCGACGGCGCGCAGGAGGCGGAACCGGGTCGGGTCCGCGAGCGCCCTGGCGACGCGGATGGCGGCGGTCTCGCGGAGGTCGATCGACATATCGATGCCGGTCGATGTAACGCCGCGCGCGCGCGGAGCAAGGCCGCGGCGCGCCCCCGTTTGGGGCCGGCACGAACATCTGCAACTTACGCGGTTGTAGAATGGGTTGCGGCGGGCGGGCCGCGGACGGACTGCACCTTTGGCGGTTCTAGAAAGCGACGCCGAGGCCGGCGCCGAGCCGCAGCAGGTCGTACCGCTCGAAGGCGAGCTCGCCCGCGACGAAGAGCGGCCCGAGCGGCACGCGCACCCCGAGCGCCACCTGGTACCACCCGATCCAGCCGTTCGGCCGCCCCGCGCCGACGCCGAACCCGAAGGCCGCCTCGAAGCCGCGCCGCGTCTTGAAGCGCTGCGTGAAGCGGGCGAGGAGGACCGGCGTGACGGTGCGGCTCGAGTCCCGGAGCGACCGGTAGGCGGAGCCGGCGACGCCCACGTCCACCGTGTCGAACGCCCACGCGGCCTCGCCCCCGAAGTACCCGGAGCTGCGCCCCGTGCCGGCCGAGGCGAGCGCATCGCCGCCCCACGCTATGAGGAGCACGTGCGGGCGCCGCTCTTCCTCGTCCTCCCACGCGGGAGGCTCCCACTCCTGCTGCGGGAGCGGCGCGGCGGAGAGCGAGGCGGCGAGGAGCAGGGGCAGGACCACGGACGGACCTCGGGGTCGGGCGGGCGGCGCAGGCGGCCGCCGCTCAGGGCGTGAGGAACCTCTCGTAGAGCGCGTAGCCCTTCGCGAGCGCCTCGAGCTCCACCCACTCGCCGCGCTGGTGCGCCTGCGACGTCGCGCCGGGGCCGAGGTTCGCCGCCGGGATGCCGTGGACGGCGAGCCGCGCGACGTCCGTCCAGGCCTGCTTCGGCTCCGCCGCGACGCCGGTCCGCTCGACGAGGCGGCGGACGAGCGGGTGATCGGCGAAGGCCGGGCAGGCGGGGGAGAGGTCCGTGAGCTCCACCTCCGCGCCGTGGCGCGCGCCGAGGGCGCGCAGCTCCTCGGCGGCCTCCTCGAGCGTCCTGTCCGGCGCGAAGCGGAAGTTCACGTTCACGGCGCAGCGGTCCGGGACGACGTTGCGGGCGCGGCCGCCCTCGATGCGCGTCGCGGAGATCACCTCGCGGAAGAGCTGGCCGCCCGAGCGGGCCTCCCGCGGCGCGCGGCCGGCGAGGTCCACGAGGAGCGCGCCGGCGCGGTGGACGGCGTTCTCGCCGTGCCAGGGGCGGGCGGAGTGGGCGGCGCGCCCGGCGAAGGTGAAGGTGCCGTGGATCGAGCCGACGCAGCCGAGCTGGAGCACGTTGTCGGTCGGCTCGAGGCAGAGCGCGAGGTCGGGCCGGCCGAGCCGCCCCGGGTCGCGGAGCACCTCGCCGAGCTCGTTCTCGACGTACGGCCCCTCCTCGCGCGCGTAGAGGACGAGGACGAGGTCGCAGAAGCGCCGCTCGCGCGGGAGGCGCTCGGCGAGCTCCATCATCACCGCGAGCCCGGCCTTCATGTCCGACGCGCCGGGAGCGACGAGCCGACCGCCGTCGCGCCGCGGCGGTCCGCGGTCCTCGTCGTGGACGGGGACGGTGTCGAGGTGGCCGCAGAGCGCGACGAGGGGCCGCCGGCCCCCCTCACCCCGACCCTCTCCCCCCGGCGCTGCCGTGGGGAGAGGGGGATTGTCCACGACTCGCGCCGGCGCCGTGGGGAGAGGGGGATTGTCCACGACTCGCGCCGGCGCCGCGGGGAGAGGGGGATTGTCCACGACTCGCGCCGGCGCTGCCGTGGCGGGGTCCACGTGCACGACGACGGAGTTCAGCAGCCGCTCGACCTTCGCGAAGCGCGGGCGCGCCCACGCCTCGACGTCGTCCGCGAGCTCGCGCTCGTGGCCGATCGGCGAGAGGCGCGCGCAGAGCGCCTCCGTGCGGCGGGCGAGGGCTTCCGCGAGCTCCGTCATCGCCGGCTCAGACCTGGACCTCGAAGTCGCGCAGCGCCTGGTTGAGCGACACCTTCTTGTCGGTCGAGGGGCTCCGTCGGCCGACGATGAGCGCGCACGGGATCTGGTAGGTGCCCGCCGGGTACTGCTTCGGGCGGGTGCCGGGGATGACGACCGAGCGGGCCGGGACGCGCCCCTTGTGGACGACCTCCTGCGCACCGGTCACGTCGATGATCGGCGTCGACGCGGTGATGACCACGTTCGCGCCGAGCACCGCCTCCTCCTCGACGAGCACCCCCTCGACGAGGATGCAGCGGCTGCCGATGAACGCGCCGTCCTCGATGATGTTCGGGCGGGCTCCGGGCGGCTCGAGCACGCCGCCGATTCCTACCCCGCCGGCGAGGTGGACGTTCGCGCCGACCTGCGCGCACGAGCCGACGGTCGCCCAGGTGTCCACCATCGAGCCCGCGCCGACGCGCGCGCCGATGTTCACGAACCCGGGCAGGAGGACCGCGCCCGGCTCGAGGTGCGAGCCGAAGCGCGCGACGCCGCCCGGCACGACCCGGACGCCCGCCTTCTCGAGGTCCTTCTTGAGCGGGATCTTGTCGCGCGACTGGAACGGACCGTACTCCACGGTCTCCATCCCGGACACGGCGAAGAAGAGGTTCACCGCCTGCATGAGCCAGGCGTTCACCTTCCACTCGCCGTCCACCTTCTGCGCGACGCGCAGCTCGCCGCGGTCGAGGCCGTGGATCGCCTGCACCACCGCCGCCTTGAAGAGCGGATCGGCGAGCTTCGCGCGATCCTCGTACGCGGCCTCGATCCGCCGCCGGACGTCCTGGAAGTCGTTCATGTCCTCACCCTCGCCCACGCCTGCACCGCCTCCTCGCACTCGGCGAGCGTCGGAACCAGCGCGACCCGCACGTAGCCCTCACCCGCGCCGAAGGCGGTGCCCGGCGCGACGACGATCCCCTCCTCGAGCAGCCGCCGGGCGTAGCTCCCGGACGTCTCGCCCGCGGGGACCTTCACCCACAGATACAGCGTGGCCTCGGAGGCGTCCGCCTCGAGGCCGTGCTCCGCGAAGAAGCGGAGGAACCGATCCCGCTTCTTCCGGAAGATCTCGCGCCGCTCCGCCGCGTGCGCGTCCTCGCTCCACGCGGCGACCGCCGCCGGCCCGACGAACTCGGGCGAGCCGACGCCGGGGTGGCTGCGGAGCTTGCGGAGCGTCGCGACGAGGTCCGGGTCGCCCGCGATGAACCCGCTCCGGTACCCGGTCATCCCGCTGCGCTTCGAGCAGGAGTGAATGGCGACGACGTTCTCGACCTGGAGCTCGAGCATCGAGGCGGGCGGCGCGCCGAAGTAGATGTCCGCGTAGCACTCGTCGGACGCGACGACGAACCCGTACTTCCGTGCGGCGTCGCCGACGCGCCGGAGGTAGTCGCGCGGCGCCACCGCGCCGGTCGGGTTGTGCGGATAGCTCACCCAGAAGACGAGCGTCTCGCGCAGGAGCTCCTCGCCCACGTCCTCCGGATCGAGCAGGAAGCGGCGCTTCGCGGTGAGTGGAAAGAGCACCGGCTCGAGCCCGGCGAGGCGGGCGCCCACCTCGTAGGTCGGGTAGCCGGGGTCGGGGATCACGACCTTCCGCCGCCGGGGGTCGCCCGCGAACGCGAGCGGCAGGTGGAAGATCGCCTCCTTGGCGCCGGCGCAGGCGAGCACCTGCGTCTCCGGATCGACGGTGACTCCGAAGCGGCGTTGAAGGTATCCCGCGGCGGCGCGCCGCAGCGCGGGGGTGCCGAACGCGCTCGGGTACTGCGAGACCTCCGGGACGCCGGCCCGGAGCGCCTCCTTCACGAAGGCGGGGGTCGGCTCCTTCGGATCGCCGAGGCCGAAGTCGAAGAGGCGCTTGCCGCCCGCGACGAGCGCGCGACGGCGCTCGTCGAGCTCCACCATGAGGTTCTTCTGGAGCTGACCCAGGACCGGATTCTTCGGGGCGTTCTGCACGGGAAGGGCGAAGAATAATCGAACTGCGGGGACCCATGCATTATATGTGGACCCGCATGCTCCATTACGACGTGGTGGTCATCGGCTCCGGCCCTGCGGGCGAGAACGGCGCGATCACGGCGGCGCTGGCGGGCAAGAAGGTCGCGCTCGTCGAGAAGGAGGCCTACCCCGGGGGCGCGTCGGCGAACACCGGCACGATCCCGTCGAAGGCGCTGCGCGAGACGGCCCTCGCGATCCAGCAGGCGCGCAGCCGCGACGCGCACGGCATCGAGGTGCGCGTCTCGGGGACGGTGACGATCCCCGAGCTCATGGGCCGCCGCGGCCTCGTCACGTCGCGCGAGCACTCGCGTATCCGCAACGCGCTGAACCGCGCGGGCGTCGAGCAGTTCCGCGGCACCGCGAGCTTCGCGGACCCGCACACGATCAAGATCAAGATCCCGGGCGGCGGCGGCATCTACCAGGACCTGCAGGCGGACGTCGTCCTGCTCGCCTCCGGGACGCGCCCGGTCCACCCCCCGCAGTACGCCATCGACAACGTCCGCGTGTACGACTCGGACTCGATCCTCCTCCTCGACCGCGTGCCGCGCTCGCTCGCGATCCTGGGCGGCGGCGTCGCCGGCTGCGAGTACGCGTCGCTCTTCGCCGCGCTCGGCGTGCACGTCTCGCTCATCGACTCGAAGGAGCGGCTCCTCCCCTGGCTCGACGCCGAGCTGTCGCTCTCGATGCAGGACCTCTTCGCGATGGCGGGGATCGACCTGAACCAGCAGATCCGGGCGCAGCGGCTCGAGCTCGGGGATCGCGACGTCCTCGTCACGCTCTCCGACGGCTCACGGCTCGTCGCGGAGAAGGTCCTCGTCGCCGCCGGACGGACCGGCAACGTCGAGCTCCTGAACCTCCCCGCCGCGGGCCTCGCCGCGACGGAGAAGGGGCTCATCGAGGTGAACCGCGACTACCAGACGGCGGTGCCGCACATCTACGCGGCGGGCGATCTCGTCGGCTTCCCGATGCTCGCGTCGGTGTCGATGGAGCAGGGGCGCGTCGCGATGAGCCACGCCTGCGGCCTCGCGCGCCGGGGGATCCCGGGCATGTTGCCGGTCGGCATCTACACCATCCCGGAGGTCTCCGCGGTCGGCGAGACGGAGGAGGCGCTCCGCGCGAAGGGGCGCCGCTACGTCGCCGGCAAGACGACCCTCGTCGGCAACGCGCGCGCGAACCTCATCGGCGAGGCGGTCGGGTTCCTGAAGCTCCTCGCCGACGCGGACGACGGGAAGGTCCTCGGCGTCCACTGCATCGGTCCGCACGCCTCCGAGCTCGTCCACCTCGGCCAGGCGGTGATGGCGCACGGCGGCGACGTCCACTACTTCGCCGAGGCGGTGTTCAACTACCCGACGCTCGGCGAGGCGTACAAGTACGCGGCGTTCGAGGCGCTCGACCGGATGCGCGAGCGGCAGGTGACGCACATCGACCGCGCGGCGTCGAAGTAGCGAGCGGAACCCCGGGAGAGGTCTAGCCGAGCCTCGCGCGCGCCTGGGCGAGCGCGGCGTGGACGGCCTCGAGCGCCTTCTTCGCCTCGGCGAGCTCGTCTCGCTCGTGCCGCGCGCGATCGAGCTCGCCGCCGAGCTGATCGCGCTCGCGGGCGAGCTCGCCCACCGCCGCGCGGAGCCGGGCGCCCTCGGTGCCCTGCAGCCGCAGCTCCTCGGAGAGCCGCTCGATCTCGGCCTCGCGGTCGAAGCGGAGCCGGGCCTCCTCCTCCGCCCGCCGCCCGAGCTCCTCGAGCAGCCGCGCGCGCTCCTCGTCGAGCGACGCGAGCGCCTGCGCGCGCCGGAGGGACTCGTCGCGCTCCTCCTCGAGCGCCTGCATCTCCGCGAGGAGCTCGCCCAGGACCGACCGCTTCTGCTCGAGCTCCTTCTCGGCGACGGAGAGCCGCTCGACGGCGGTCCGCCCCTCGCCCGCCGCCCGCCCGAGCTCGCGCCGCGCGTCGTCGAGGTCGGCGCGGAGCGCCTCCTCGCGCTCGCGCGCCCGGACGAGCTCGCCTTCGAGATCGCGGACGAACCCGAGCACGCTCTCGGCGGCGCGCGCCGGGTCCGCGGGCGCGGGGTTCACGTGCGGCTGCGGCCGCGACGCCTCCGCGACCTTCCGCTTGATCTTGTCGAGCCGCTCCTTGCGAGCGAGGACGTCCGGGACAGGGACCTGGTCCGGGTTTTGGACCTGGTCCTGGTCCTGGTCCTGGACCTGGACCTGGACTTGGGCCGCCGTCGGGGTCGCCGCGTCCTTCGACTTCGCGTCGCCTGCGGCGCCGCTACGCTCAGGACGAACGGTGGCGGTCGCCGCCTCGTCCACCTCGTCGATCGCCGTGGCGGATGGGGCCCCGGCCTTGAGCCGCGGCTTCAGCTTCGGAACGTTCGCGTCGAAGGCCTTGCGCATGCTCTAGGCTCCCGCAGCGCCGGCGGCGTCGGCGGCCGCCCGGCGGATGCGCTCCAGGATCTCGTCCTGCAGCGCGTCGATGTCGGTCGCCCCCTTCGAGTCCGGGTCGTAGCCGAAGATCGGGCACCCCTCGCTCGAGGCCTGGGCGAACTTCGTGCACTGCCGCACGACCGTGTCGAGGAGGTAGTCCGCGTAGTGGGTGCGAAGCGCGTCGAGCGCCTCGCGGGCGATCTTGAAGGTCTGGTTGAAGGCGTTCACCACGATGAAGATGTTCTCGAGCTGGTGCGAGAGGTCCTCCTCGAGTCCCTGGATCGTCTCGAAGAGGAGCCGCAGGCCGTCGTAGGAGAGGAAGTCCGCGAGCACCGGGATGACGAGGTCGTTCGCCGCCATCAGGGCGTTCAGGTTCAGGAGCCCGAACGACGGCGGCGCGTCGAGGACGACGAAGTCGTGACGGGCGGCGAAACCCTGGAGCGCGTTGCGGAGGCGGAACTCGCGGCCGGCGAGCGGCATGAGCGCGAGGTCGATCGTGCTCATCGCGAGGTTCGCGGGGACGAGCGAGAGGTTCGGCATCCCCGTCGCGACCGTGACCTCCTCGAGCGGCACCTTGCGGATGAGCACGTCGAGCAGCGTCCGGTCGAAGCTCCCGCCCTCCTTGCCGAGGCACTTCGTCGCGTGCCCCTGGCTGTCGAGGTCGATGACGAGCACGCGGTAGCCGCGCTCGGCGAGCCGGTAGGCGTAGGACGACGAGAGGCTCGTCTTGCCCGTGCCGCCCTTGAAGTTGAGGAAGAGCTTCACGCGCGGCGGGAACGGCGGCGGCGGGCGGCGGAGCTTGTCGCGCAGGACCGGGAGGTCCTCGGGGCCGAACCCGTCCTTGCGCCCGAGGGCGCCCTCGACCTGCTTCGGGGTCGCGCCGACGATCTCTGCGAGGCGCTTCGCGCTGTAGCGGACGTTGTCCATCGCTTCCCCTAGCTCGTGAACCAGCGGGTGCCGCGCTTCTCGACGCCGCCTCGGGCGGAGAGGGCGGCGAGGGTGGCCTCGACGCGCGCGGGCGGCGCGCCGAGGACCGAGGCGAGGGTCGCCTCGGTGCAGCCGCGGAGGGCGGCGCGGAGCTCCGCGACGACGCGGGGCTCGAGGTCCTGCGATCCGGGCTGCGGCGCCTCGAGGACGGCGACGCGGGCGGACGCGGTGCGGGCAGGCACTGCCCCCTCACCCCGACCCTCTCCCCCGGCTCGCGCCGGGGGCGAGGGGGATCCCGCGGAGGGAGATCCCGCGAAGGCCGTCCGGATCGAAGCGGGCGTGGTCGCCGCGATGACCCGCTCGGCGGTCGCCCGCGCGGTCGAAGCGCTCCGGAGCACGGCGCTGCGGAGCTCCTCGCCGTCCATCCGCGCGAGCCGCTCGGTGATCCGGCGCGTGCTCGCGCGGCGCGCGGAGGCGGTGCCCTCGGCGTCCACCACCTCGCCGGAGATCCGGCCGAGCGCGACCGCGGCGGCCCTCCGGACCGCGACCTCCGGGTGCTCGAGCCCGCGCGCGAGCGCCGCCTGCGCGCGGGCGCTCGGGCGGCCGGAGAGCGCGGCGGCCGCGGCCCGGGCGACGCCGCGATCGGGATCGCAGAGCGCGATCGCGAGCGCCTCCTCGGCCCGGGCACCGGCGGTGAACCCGAGCAGGAGCGCCGCGCGGCGGCGGACGAGCGGGCTCTCGTCGGAGAGCGCGCCGGCGAGCCGCTCCTGCGCGCGGCCGTCGGCGACCACCGCGAGCGCCTCGAGGGCAGCGACGCGCACGGCGGGTCGCGAGTCCGCGAGCTCGCGCTCCGCGAGGTCGGCCGCGAACGGCTCCTTGAAGCGGGCGAGCGCGGCGAGCAGCGCCGCCTTCACCTCGGCCTCCGGCTCGCGCCCGAGCGCGGCGGCGAGGAGCGGCGCGGCGGCGCGCGAGCCGAGCGCCTCGAGCGCGCGCACGGCCCGGAGCCGCTTGCCCGCGTCCGGCGCGGAGAGGTCGTCCATCGATCGCTCGTACAGGGCGCGGTCCGCGCGGGTGCCGAGGAGGTCCGTGAGCCGCGCGCCGTCGCCCGCCGAGACCCCCACCCGCCCCTGCGCGTCGAAGCGGCCGGCGAGCTCGGCGACGCTCGCGACCGGCTCCGCGAGCTTGCGGTCCGTCGCGCCCGTCGCGGCGCCGCCGGCGAACCCCGCGGCGACCGCGGCCGCCCTGAACGCGCGCAGCGTCTCGATCTCGGCGCGCAGCTCGGCGATGAACCCGGCGAGGTCCGCCTGTCCCTCCTCCGGGCCGGGGGCGCCGGAGGAGTCGGGGGCGCCGGCGAGCCGCGCGCGCTCGACGAGGCCGCCGAGGAGGCGCTCGCGCTCCGTCTCGAGCAGCCGGATCCGCTCCTCCGCCTCGGCGGCGCGGCGGTCCGAGTCGGCGCGCTCGCCGCGCTCGGCCGTGAGCGCCTGCTCGAGCTCGATCTCGCGACGGCGCACGCCGGCCACGTCGCCGCGCGCGCGCTGCGACGCCGCCTTCGCGGCCGCGAGCTCCGCCTCGAGCTGCGAGACGCGGCACTCGAAGAACACGATCTTCTCGAGCGCGCTCCGGAGGAGGCCCTCCGGTTCGTGGATGTTCCTCGAGGTGCCCGACCCGCCGTCCATTCCCGCCCTACCCCGCCCGCCGCCCGTGGAGATCCCGACTGATCATGGGATCTTGCGGCGATATCGGAGACTACGATACCGGGATCGGCGAGGCAAATATTTGACAGCGCGCGCGAGGCGGTGATCCCGCGCTTCACTCACGGTCGCTCGGCGCCGCGCGCGCGACGGCCACGCGTGCGGCGGGGGCCGCGACGGGCGTTTCGCCCCGCCGCGGCGCGGCGCTCTCCTCCTCGACCGCGGGCGGCTCCTCGCCTTGCGCGACCGCAGCGGGAGCGCGCGCGGGCGGTACGGCGAGCGCACCGCGGGCGAGCTCCTCCCTCAGCGCGCAGGCCTCCGAGGGGGTCGCGGCCGTCGGGAAGTCGGCCGGCGCCGGGACCCGCCACGACGACGGCAGCCCCCCCGCGGCGAGGTCGAGGAGGTCGCGGCGCGAGCGGGCGATGACGAGCTCTCCGTCGCGGACGCCGCGCAGCTCGTCGTAGCGCGCGACGAAGTCCCTGCGGAACAGGATCGGGAGGCCCTTGCGGACCGCGAACCCCGCGTCGTACAGGCGGGTCACGCGACCCATCGGCGTGCCGTCGAGATCGCGCACGCGCTGCCCGAGCCGGACGCCGTTCCGTTCCCGCATGTGAAACGTCTAGCGACGGACGGGGCGGGCGGCGAGCCGTAGCGGGGTCGCGCCCGGGACCCCGTCGCGCGGCCGCTCGACGGGCGTCCGCCTGGAGGTCCCGGAAGCCGCCGGAGGCGCTCACTCGCCTGCTCGGTGAGACGCGGCGGTTCTCCTTCCCGGGTGGCTCCCTGCCGCGAGGGCGGGTCGCTCGTCGCAGCCAGTTGGTTCAAGGGCGCAGCCGCGCCGATGAGCATTGGTCTGCTCAGCGATACGGAAGCGCCGCCTCCTCGCTGCACCGCATCGGTCGCAGCAAGGACGGCGCGACCCCGAGCATGCGCTTGAAGGTGCGACTCATGTGTGCGGCATCGGCGAAGCCGGCGGCGTGGGCTGCGTCCCCCAGCGGACTTCCGGTGACGATGGCGATCGCCGCTCGCTGCACCCTGAGCCACGACAGATACGGGCGAAGAGGGATTCCGACCGAGGCGGTGAACACGTGCATCAGCCGACTGGGCGACAGCCCGACGAAGCCGGCGAGCACCTCGAGCGACGTGTCGTCGTCCACGCCGCTGGAGCGGAGCATCCGCAGCACCCTGCGCACCCGCGGGTGGATCGTCCGCGGCGAGGCTGGGAGCGCCACCCTCATGGTCCGGGCGGCGTTGCGGACCCACGCGTCTGCGCCGGACCGCAGGATGGTCCGCGGAACGACGTCGCGAACGAGCGCGGACCGCTCGCGCGCCGACAGGAGCCGCACCGGGTGATCCAGCACGGGTCGAAAGGTGGCGCCGTCGTCGCTCTCCGGATCGAGGAAGACCAGCAGGACCTCGCCGCCGTGGGAATCGATCGCGTGTGGCGCATCCGGCGCGGTGAGGACGCCGGCGGCGCTCGACCACGGGCCGAACGCGGAGGTGCGGACGCGCAGCTCGCCGTCGAGCGCGAGCACGAAATGGAGCGCATGGTGGGAATGCAGAGCGCCACGGAACCCGGGACCACGCGTCGCGAGCACGGGCGGCCAGACCGTCACGTCCATCCCTGCGGGAATGAATGGGAGGGGCATGAGACGCGATGTAACGCGGCGCACGCTGGAGATCCGCGCCTCGCCCCGTGCAGGTCATTGCGACAGAAGGCCTTAGCTGCACGTCGAGGATCACGCGCGTCACCCTGCGCTCCAGGAGAGCCACGACCATGAACGCCTTCTTCATCGACAGGAAGCGGATCGCGACTGCACGAGCGCTGATGATCCTGGCGGTCGTCGCCTGGTTTGCTGCAGCGTTCGTCGTGGGCCTGCTCGACCGCGTGAACCAGCCAGGCCGCGCGCCCACGGTGCTCCTCGGCTTCATCGCGGTGCCGATCGTGGGATTGCTCCTGGCGTACCGGATGAGCGCGAGCTTTCGCGCAGCCGCCAATGGTCTACCGCTCACTCTGCTCGTCGGTTCGCACCTGTGGCGGTTCGTGGGCGTCGGGTTCGTCATCGGATGGCTCGAGGGCGCGCTGCCGGCGGGGTTCGGCATCCCCGAGGGATTCGGCGACATCATCGCGGCTCTCGGCGCGCTGCTGCTGCTCCCGCGGCTCCGCAGGGGCGAGGCGCCTCGCGGCTGGCTGCTCGCCTGGAACGTCTGGGGGCTCCTCGATCTCGTGTCCGCGCTCGTGATGGGGCTCCTGTACTCCGAGAGCGTGCTCGGGGTGCTGAGCGCAGGCACGCCGACCACGCGACTCCTGGTCACGTTTCCGGTGAGCCTGATCCCCACCTTCTTCGTGCCGTTGTTCCTCGTATTGCACGTGCTCACGTTCAAGCGCATCGCCGGCGCGGCCGCGCCGGCCAGTGACGCCGTCGGCGTTGGCGGCCATCCGGCTCGCGGGCAGCGGGTCTGACGCGAGGGTCCGAGCGTCGCGGTCCCACGGATGAGACGTCTGCCTACGCGCGCTTCACCCGCGCGGCCCGCACCTTCGTCACGCGGCGCGGGTCCGCGTCGGCGACGGTGAACACCCAGCCTTTCCAGAAGTACCGATCGCCCTTCGCCGGGATCGCCCCGGCGACGGCGTTGAGGAAGCCGGCCATCGTCTCGTAGCCCTGGTCCTCGGGGAGGTCGGCGGCGGCGGTGACGTTGAACTCGGTGACGGCGGCCTGCCCCTGCACCGTGTACGTCCCGTCGGGGTGGACCTCGACCGCCCGCCCGACCTCGTCGAACTCGTCCTGGATGTCGCCGACGATCTCCTCGAGGACGTCCTCGATCGTGCAGAGGCCCATGATGCCGCCGTGCTCGTCCACGACGAACGCCATGTGCAGGCGCTTGCGCTGCATCTCGCGCAAGAGCTGCTCGATCGGCTTCGACCACGGGACGAAGTGCGCGGGGCGGAGGACGTCCCGCATCACGATGAGCTCCGGGTTCGCGAGGAGCGGGACGAGGTCGCGCGCGTGCAGCACGCCCTCGATCCGGTCGAGGTTGTCGCGATAGACCGGCATGCGCGAGTGCCCCTCCTCCGCGAGGAGCCGGATGATCTCCGGGACGGGCGTCTCCACCTCGACCGCGACCACCTCCGTCCGCGGCACCATCACGTCGCGGGCGACCTTGTCGCGGAACTCGAACACGTTGTGGATGAGCTCGCTCGTCGCCTCCGCGCCCGCCCCCTGCCGCTGCGCGTACTCCGAGAGCGCGCGCTCCATCTCGTCGAGCGGCGGCGGCGGGAGCGAGAAGAGGGCGCGGCCGCCGGTGATCGCGCGGATCGCGGCGCCGAGCGGCCGGAAGAACGCGCGCAGCCCGCGGAACGGGATCGCGAGCGCGAGCGCGACCGGCTCGCCGTACGCCGCGCCCGCGCCGCGCCCCGCCGCGGCGAGCGGCAGCGAGACGAGCGCGGCGAGGAGCGCCGCGCCGAGGCCGCCGAGCCAGCGCGCGCCGGGAGCGAGCACCGCGCCGACGTACCCCGCGAGGAACCCTGCGAGCAGCGTCGAGAAGGTGGCGACCGCGCGGCCGGTGAAGGCCGTTCCCTCCGCGTCGCCGAGCAGGCTCGCGAGCGCCCGGGCGCGCGACCCCGCGTCGGGCCGGGCGGCGAGCTGTTGCGCCCGGGGGAGGGCCACCGCGACGAGCGAGGACTCGAGCGCCGCCGCGATCGCCCGGAGCCCGAGGAGCGCGAGCGAGGCAACCGCGAGCGCGGCGATCTCCCGGACGTCCCAGCCCATTCGCCACCACCCTAGCAAACCTCCGGGAGCCGTGAAGGGGCCGATTCTGCTATAAGGCCGCGCATGGCGAAGAAGGCTCGCGTGTTCGTGACGTTGAAGCGCGGCGTGCTCGACCCACAGGGGTCGGCCGTGAGCCGCGCGCTCCACGCGATGGGCTACGGCGAGGTGTCGGACGTCCGCCTGGGCAAGCTCATCGAGGTGACGCTCGACGACCAGGTGCCCGAGTCGCAGGAGCGCGCACGGCTCGACGAGATGTGCCGCAAGCTCCTCGCGAACACCGTCATCGAGGACTACAGGATCGAGCTGTGACCCTTCGACTCCGGCCCGCTGCGCGGGCCTACGCTCAGGGCGAACGGAAATGACCCTTCGACTTCGCGCCGCTCCGCGGCGCTACGCTCAGGGCGAACGGAAATTGACCCTTCGACTTCGCGCCGCTGCGCGGGCCTACGCTCAGGGCGAACGGAAATGACCCTTCGACTTCGCGCCGCTGCGCGGCGTTACGCTCAGGGCGAACGGAAATGAACGTAGGGATCGTCACCTTCCCCGGGTCGAACTGCGACCACGACGTCTATCACGTGGTGAAGCACGTCTGCGGCGGCGACGCCGCGTACGTGTGGCACAAGGATCGCCTGCCGAAGGGGCTCGACGCGGTCGTCGTCCCGGGCGGCTTCAGCTACGGCGACTACCTGCGCTGCGGCGCGCTCGCCCGCTTCTCGCCCGTGATGGAGGACGTCGTCGCCTTCGCGAACGGCGGCGGCCCGGTCCTCGGCATCTGCAACGGCTTCCAGATCCTCTGCGAGGCGGGGCTCCTCCCCGGCGTGCTCATGCGGAACGCCTCGCTCAAGTTCATCTGCCGCGACGTGACGCTCCGGATCGACGGCGACGAGACTCCGGTGACGCGCGGCCTCGGCGGGCGGACGCTCACGATGCCGATCGCCCACGCCGAGGGGAACTACTTCGCCGACGCCGAGACGCTCGACCGGCTCGAGGGCGAGGGGCGGGTCGCGTTCCGCTACGTGGGCGGCGCGCCAAACGGCGCCGCGCGCGACATCGCCGGGATCTCCGGCGGCCCGCGCCGCAACGTCGTCGGGCTCATGCCGCACCCGGAGCGCGCCGCCGAGCCGATCCTCGGCCGCGACGACGGGCGGCGGCTCTTCGAGGCGCTCCTGGCGCGCTGATCGCGCGCGGCGATCCGACCGCGTGAACGTGGACCTCGCAGGACCCGCCGGCCGACTCGAGGCGCTGCTCGAGGCGCCGACCCATCCCACGTTCGCGGCGACCGTCTGCCACCCGCACCCCGCGCTCGGCGGGACGATGCACAACCACGCGACCTACCGGCTCGCGAAGGCGGTCGTGGCGAAGGGCGGCGTCGCGCTGCGCTTCAACACGCGCGGGACCGGCCGCTCCGCCGGCGCGTACGACGGCGGGCGCGGGGAGGCGGACGATCTGCGCGCGGCGCTCGCGTGGCTAGCGGCCAACCGCGCCGGGCTGCCGCTCCTCGCCTGCGGCTTCTCGTTCGGCGCGTGGCTGACGGTCGGCGCGGGCGGCGAGGACCCGGGCGTCGAAGGGCTCCTCCTCGCCGGCGTCGCGCTGCGCGCCGAGGGGCTCGAGGACTTCCGGCGCTCCGGGCGGATCCGCGAGCTCGCGAAGCCGGTCGCGATCGTGCAGGCCGAGCAGGATCCGCTCGGCCCACCCGCGGAGGTGGAGGCTGCGATCGCGGGCTCGCGCGGACCGCGCCGCTTCGCCGTCGTCCCGGGCGCGACGCACCTCTTCACCGAGGACCTGCCAGCCCTGCAGCGCGAGGCCGAGGCGGCCCTCGACTGGCTCCTGGGGGCGCCGTGACCCTCGATCGTCGCCGCGCCGGCGAGGCGCTCTCGAACGCGGCGCCGGACCTCGCCCGCGTCTGGCGCGCCGGGCGCGCCGCGGCCCGGCCGGGCACGTTTCCGGGGCTCCTCGACGGCGTCGCCGAGCCGTTCATCGCGCGCGCGGGGGAGGCGCTCGCCGCCGGGCGGGACCCCGCCCTCGTCTGGCCCTCGGTCGAGGGCCCCGTCCGCGTGCACGCGCGCGACGCGCGGCGGACGCGCGAGGAGCTCGAGGCGGAGTGGGACCTCCTCGAGGAGGTGCTGCAGACCGCCTGCCGGGCGCTCGACGCGGGGGACGCAGTGCGGGAGTGGATCGCGCGCGCGGTGGTGATGGCGCGCGGCGGCGCCCGCGCGCTCACCGGAGTCGGCGGCCCGCCCGGCGTCCTCGTCGTCCGGCTGTACTCGGAGGCCTCGGCTACACGGCGTGGACGTGCGCCCGCACCGTGGTGAGCAGGTCCTCGAGCTCGAACGGCTTCTGGAGATAGGCCGCGGCGTCGACGCCAGGGACCCGTCCGAACGCCGAAAGCACCACCACCGGGATCCCTGCGAGCTCCGGATCCCCGCGCTGCCGGTCCCGGAACTCCCAGCCGTTCATCCCCGGCATCATCAGGTCGAGCAGCACGAGCCCCGGGTGGCAGCTGCGCGCCTTCGTGAGCGCCTCGGCCCCGTCGCTCGCGCCCTGCACCTCGTAGCCCTCGTCGGACAGGAGCTCCGTGATCGCGTCGCGAATGTCGCGCTCGTCATCCACGACGAGAACACACCCAGCCATCCATGACAAATGGTGACGGCGCCTGCCCCGAGCAAACGCGTCCAGACGCGCAGGCGGGGGCTCCCCCAACGACCCGGCGACGGGCGGCGCGCGCGCCAGACTTCACGTTCCGGCGAACTGGACGCCGTCGAAGACGAGCGTCGGCGTGCGCATCGCGGAGTACCGATACGGGTCGTCGCCGACCGCGACGAGGCGGTGCCAGAGCTCGAGGTGGTTGCCGGAGACGTTCATCTCGCCCACCGGCTCGGCGAGCCGCCCGCCGCGCACGCGGAAGCCGCGCACGCCGAGCGAGAAGTCGCCCGTCGTCCCGTTCGAGTTCCCGCCGAGGAAGCCGGTGACGAGGATCCCCTCCCCGACGTCGCGGAGGAGGTCCTCCCGGGAGCGGCTGCCGAGCTTCCAGGTGAGGTTCGACGTGCGGGCGGTCGTCGGCGGGATCCCGAGCTTCCGACCGTAGTAGGTGTCCACGTAGTACGTCCGCACGACGCCGCCCTCGAACACCGGAAAGGGCCGCGCGGCGATGCCCTCGCCGTCGTAGAGCCGCGAGCCGAGGCCGCGGACGACGAGCGGATCGTCGTGCAGGTCGAGGAGCGGGCTCCCGATCGCCGCGCCGATCTTCCCCTCGAGGAACGATCGCTTCTGCTGGATCGAGGCCGCCCCGAGCGGGCCCAGGATCGAGGCGACGATCCGTCCCGCGGAGCGCGCGTCCACCGCCATCGCCATCACCGCGGAGCCGCCCTTCACCGTGCCGAGGCGCGCGAGCGCCCGCTCGCCGGCGCGCCGGCCGACGTC
>WNFU01001691.1_pt1 | contig 30821 bp, 42 predicted proteins | sample 5400121 | NCBI WGS metagenome assembly WNFU01 (sample SAMN13153360, study PRJNA577476) | soil metagenome | isolation source: 100 cm soil or saprolite under grassland replicate 1 | place: USA:California | collected 2016-06-15
CTTCTACGATCTCGGTACCGACGTACTGCCCGCTTCCCGCCTTGCCGACGCGTTCGCTGAACTGGCCCTTGTGATCTGATCGTCCCCACTGCGGGAAGGCCCCACCGCGCCTCGGTTTCACTCAACGCAACAGTGCCGGCCGGGGAGATCGCGACGACGGAGCGGCGCGACCGCGCTTGGCAAGCTCCAGCGCAACCCAAGCGCCGAGGGAGTGGCCAACCACGTCGGGTCGATCGAAGCTCGCCGCGTTCAGTTCGTTCTCCTCCGCGTCCGTCCAAGCGGCAATCGATGGAGGTTGCCAACGAGTCGTCACGCGGGAAGCCGTGATCTTGACCGTAGATGACGTCCGGTCGAGGCGATCGACGAGGCGTTCGCTGACGAGAGAGATGACTACCCTCCATCCCGGGCACCGGGCCTCCTGACGGTCGGCCTGGCGGCCCTCTGCGCCTGTCGTCCAACTGGCGTCAGCCCGAGGCGTTAGGCGCTCTGCAGCATCGCGAAGGACATCCGATGGCAGACGAAGACCAGATCACGCTGACCCTGGAGGGTGACCGCGCACGTGACGGCATCACCCTTGCGGCCTTCGATTCGTTCGTCGATCACTTCCTGCTGGCGCTTCGGTACCACTACCGGTCGTCGCGCGCGTCCGTCGTAAGGAGACCCGGTCGGGCCTCGCGGACGAGGAACTCGCGACGAACTTCCGACTGATCGCGTTCAAGAAGGCAGCGGGATCGCGGTCTTAGAGCCGGTGCTACCAGCCGAGAGCGAGGCCCTCGTAGACGAACTGCCGCCGACGCTTGCGTGGGAGATCCTCACCGGACTCCTGGGCTCGATCGACCGCGAGGACCCGCTCGACGATTCCGTGACTTCGCAACTTGACGCGGCCCTCAAGCCCCTCGGTCGGCAGCCCCGCATCTCGCTCGAGGTCGTCAGCGGCGCATCGCGCGGTCAGGAGCGATACGATCGGCTCCCAGCGCGTGGGACGGAGCCGCACCCGCCCGGCAGGCGTGCTGTCGGACGGGTGCTGCCCCTTCGACTAGCGGACGATGAACTGCACCGAGTGCGTGACCGGGTCTCCCGTCGCAGTGAACGAAAGCGTGTATGTGGCCGCCGGGTAGTCCTTCGTCTTCACGTTCAGCTGATATCCGGGTCCGTGCCCCGGCAGCTCAAGGAACGTGAACGTCCCGCTGGGCGGCACACCGGGAGCGGGGCTCGGAGAAAGACCCTCGACGGTGACGACGATCGCGGGCGATGAGAGGTTTGTGCCGAACGCGTCCGCGAGCTGGATCTTGATGGGGATCGTCGCGCCGCTGGTGATCGCCCGCGTCTGGTCGTACAGGACGACGATCGCGTACGTGACCCACTGGACCAACGTCGGCGACGTGCTCGGCTCGTAGAAGAAGTTGCCGCTGTACGTTGCGACGATCGAGTGGTTTCCGACACTTGTGTAGGAGACGGTACACGTTGCCGTCCCTGTGAGCGTGTTGACCGGCAGCAGCTGGCAGCCGGCGATCGGGTTCCCGTTGTCGGAGAACGAGATCGTTCCACCGTTCGGCACGGGGCTCACCGTCGCGGTGTAGGTGACGGACGCGCCGACGATCGACGGGTTCGCTGAGCTCGAGACCGTCGTCGTCGTCGGGAACTGGAACGTGTAAGCGATCCCGTTCGACGTTCCACCGCCGGACGTCGTCACCGTGAGCTGCACCGTTCCGCCCGCGTGCGCGGGCGTCACGGCGTCGATCCGGCCGGAGTTGATCAGCGTGAACGAAGCCGCCGCCGTGCCGCCGAAGCTGACGTTCGTCGCGCCGTTGAGGCCGGCCCCGAGGATCGTCACCGATTGGCCGCCCTCGGCGGGTCCGTTCGCCGGGCTCACGGAGAAGAGCACCGGGTTGTATGTGAATCGATCACTCGCCGATGTATCACTCGTTCCAGCGGCAGTGGTTGCGGTGACGTCCACGACGCCTGAGTCGTGCGCCGGGCTCACCGCACGGATGTGCGTCGAGTCGAACCACGTGACGCTCGCCGCAGGCGTACCGCCGAAGCTGACGGACGTTCCGCCGTTCGCGAACTCTGAGCCGTAGATGTTGACGCTCGTGCCGCCGGTCGCAGGCCCGTGGGTCGGCGAGATCGAGGTGATGTGTGGGTCCCTGAAGGTGAACTGGCCTCCGGCAACGGCCCAGTTCCCTCCACCGGCGTTGCTGCAGCCCGTGTTGCAGGCGCCGAACTCCTGCGCCGACCAGACATCATGCGGATCCGCAGGATCCTGCTGCGTGCTGGAGTAGTCCCCCCATCGTCCCCCCGTGTAGGCCGCGTCCCCGGTGGCGAAATCGATCCGCTGCAGCACCGGCGGAAGAGGGATCGCGCTTCCGTCGATCGCCGCGGTCGGATAGCTCGACGACGAAGAAATCGTGAAACCGAAAAAGAGGTGTCCGTCGCTATCCTTCGACACCGATGGGTTGTAGCGGTACGTCCCATTCGTGCCGATGTCGATGTCTGTGGAGATGCTGTTGCTCGCCAGATCGACCTCGACCAGTCTCGTGCAGTCGCGGGTCGTGGTGTCCGGCGACGGGTACTGCGGCGTGCAGCCATCGGTCGCCACCGCCCAGAGATCGTTGCCCTGTACCACGGCGGACTGGAAGTTCTGCTTGTCGCCTGCGATCGTGCCACCAGGTTGAACCGGAGTCGGGGGTGCGGTCTGATCAGCGATATCGAGCGTCGTCGTGTTCCCCGTGAAGTCGACGTTGTTTCCGTTCGGCGTTCCCGTGATCCGGATCAGCCTCATGAAGTTGTCGGACGAACCCTGCCAGTTCCAGACGACGTGTTGGGTGTTGGTGCTGGTATTCACCGGCGTCGTCGGCATCGAGTCGAACAAATACGTGCTGTCCGAGTTGTTCGACGAGTCGCTAAAGACGACCCAGTGGATCGTCTGGCCGGCATCGGCCTCTGACTTCTGGATGACGACGACGTTCTCCTGCTTGTACTGACTGCCTGAGCCACACTTGCAGTTGTACTCATTGACGGCGAAAGTGATCTTGTCGCCGCTGAACCCGAGCTTCTCCTGGTCCTGTAGGTTCGGTCCGTTGTTGATGTAGTCGTAGACCCACCACGGTCCAAGCGGATCACTCGTCACAGCGAGCGAGAGGCCCATGCTCGTGTAGCCATTGCCTCCGCACCACGCGGCGTCGCACACCATCATCATCAGATAGTAGTGTCCGCTCGACGGATCGAAGAGGATCTTCGGATCGGCCAGCCCAACGTTGGTGTTGGCGTTCCCATTCACATCAACACCGAAGAGATTCAGCGCAGAGAACGCCCCCAGCTGCGTTCCGCTTCTGTTGTAGACGAAGACATGCGTGTTGACGGCCTGAACGACCTCGTTCGTACCGATTGCCGTCTGCGAGTCGGGCGGCTCACCGCCGCACTGGGCGCAGGTGCTGTTCGCCCGCGTCGCTCCTGTGAACGCGAGCAGGCTCGCAAAGCTGCCACTCGGGGCTGCGACGGCGGCCTCTGAAGCCAACAACTTGCCGCCCTTCTGTGCGGGCACATCCGAGGCGATCTCCGGAGGCCGTGTCGCAGTTCCTCCGCCCAGACCCGGCGGAACCTGGCCTCTTACCTGGGCGCTGCGACCGAACGCGTGTCCCGCCGGCAACTTGCGGGGCTTCACCGTTCGCGGCGCGATCGGTTTACCGCGGCGAGCTAGACCCGGCGCTACGTGCTGTGACGAGCCATCGCCCGCCCCTGCGGCGGGGAGGGCCCAGATGTTCAGCGTGATGAACGCGGTCAGGCTCAAGAGAGTCAGCCACCGCGCGTACCGGCGAAGGCCTGCTCCAGACGAACTCGTCATCGGAATCACCTCTGTTTCTCGCCGACGTGTTCAGCTGGGCCGGCAAGCTCGTCGCGCGCTGAGTGCAGTGGTAGGAGAGTGCCTCTGCGGCGGCGCGTGTGCACCTCGGTACATAGATCTCCCTCCCTTCGATAGTCTTACCGGTGGCAACATAGTCCTGGGTTGGCGATCGGCGCAATAGGCCTCGAACGTGTTGTGCTGTGACCCGAAGGACAGGGCAACGGCATGGGCTCCGGGTTCGGCATCTTGGCGCGACCCGCCGGCGCCTACGTGATCCGTGGCGACGAGGTGAAGTGGTTGCCCGCCGTCGACGCCAATCGAGTCACCGCCGGCGTGTTCGGCCGCGCTGGCACTGCTGGTCGCGTTCCGACGGTCGAGATTGCCCTCCGGATCGAACCTACCGCCGCTCGCGCTTCGGCGATTCGTTAGTGTCGATCCGGCGCGGGGCCGGGCCCAGGCCGCGGCACTGTTGCATTGGCTGTGGAGGGAACCGCCATCGGGCAGACTCCGTCCATGAGATCGCACCGACACCGTCACCCCCGACCCGGGCCCAGCTCAGCCTTCGCCGGGTACCGGTTCCCGCCCGAGGTCATCACCCTGGCGGTCCGGTGGTACCTGCGGTTCGGGCTTTCCTACCGGGACGTCGAGGAGCTTCTCGCGGAGCGCGGGATTGAGGTCGATCACGTGACCATCTACCGGTGGGTCCAGCGGTTCGCGCCGGAGTTCGCCGGGGCAGCTCGGGCCCGCCGGCACATCGTCGGGGATCGCTGGCACGTGGATGAGACCTATGTCAAGGTCGCGGGGACCTGGCGGTACCTGTTCCGGGCCATGAACCAGTTCGGCCAGGTCATCGACGTCTTCCTCTCGCCTGGCCGGGACGCCAGTGCAGCACGACGATTCTTCGCCCAGGCCATCGACCGCACTCGGATCTCACCCATCGAGGTCACGACCGACCGGTACCGCGTGTACCCCAGAGTTCTCGACGAGCTGCTGCCGGCAGCCTTCCATGACACGGAACTCCATGCGAACAACCTGCTGGAGACCGATCACGGGCGCCTCAAGGCACGGCTCCGGCCCATGCGGGGGCTGAAGCGAGACCGCACCGCCAGGGTCATCGTCGCCAGCCACGCCTTCGTCCAGAACCTCCGCAGGGGCTTCTACGATCTGGGCACCGACGTACCGAAGGCCTCTCGACTTGCCGACGCCTTCGCCGAACTGGCTCTGCTTATCTGATACCAACTAAGGAAAGACGGGCTCGCCGTGTCCGGGCTTCGGACAACGCAACAGTGCCGCCGTGGGGCGTTTCCGGGACGTCCGCGGCCCTGTGATGCATGCTCGGAACCTCCGCGGGCGAGTCTACGCGGGCAGCCCAAGGAGACGAGGGCCTGACCCCCCACCCCCGTTCTTGCGTTTCGCTTGCGCCTTGGCCCTAGCTTGCGTTATACTTGCGCGCATGGACGGCCTGCTCACCAACGATCCGGAGATCGCCGCCAAGGAGCTCGATGCGGCGGCCAGGGATCTGATCGACGAGTTGGAGCGGTCGATTCCGCGCGCTCTGCATGGGCAGAAGACCGCCGTCCGTGCCTATGTCCGAGCTTGGAGAGGACTGTCCTCTCGCTGCCTCAGGTTGGTGCACGACACCCTCCCGGATTTCGTCCTCGAGACCGCCGAGGGTGAGCTTCTCCTGGTCGACGTGAAGCGGTCCGCGATTTCGATCACGAAGGCACTGCTCGACCACCTCGCCGTCAATGCTCCGTTCTCTGCGTGGGTGACCCGGTTCGGCCCGGGCAGAGGTGCAGCGGTCTTCCTGCTTTCTGAGCTCCGGCAGGCCATCCCTCCTCTGTCACCCCTTCCGGTGGATACGGGAGATGGGGGTCTTCCGCACTGGGAGATCGAGCGAGAAGACTTCGCGAAGTTCGCCCGTCACGTGTGGCTGGAGCTTCAACAGGACCAGTCCCTCCTGGACCGGATCCAGACGGCGTTCGACCTCAGCTTGACCGACCTCGCCAGACTGTTCGGTGTGCGCAGGCAGGCCATCGCTCAGTGGCTCGACGACGGTCTGCCGGCGGCGCGCCAGCCCAAGGCGCTCGTCGTGGCCCAGATCGCCGATCTGCTGGAAAGGAACTTGCTCCCCGCCCGTATCCCCGCCGTGGCCCGGACCCCTGCCGAAGCGTACGGCAGTCGCTCGATGCTCGACATGATCGCCGAGGATCGTCACGAGGAGCTCCTCGAGCGTGTCCGCGACTCTTTCGACTGGACCGCCACAGCGTGAGGTTTCGTCACCTTACGCGGGGAGGTCTCCACTATCGGGTCGCCGACCCCGACTGGAGACGTCCGCTCGGAGGGAGGTATTCGGCTGAACGAGGTGGCCGGTGGAACGCGCCCGGATCGTTTCCGGTGGTCTACCTGTTCAGCACGACGGAGCTGGCCCGCTCGTTCGTGCTCCACAAGCACCGAGGCCTTCCCTACTCGGTCCTCGACATGGCCCGGGACCGACAGCCGGTCCTGGTACACACCGATGTGCCCAACGACGCCTTCGTCGACGTCGTGACGGACAGAGGATGCGTGGCTGCCTCGCTGCCCGCGACGTATCCGCGGGATGAGAACGGCGAGGAGATCCCATGGCAACGATGCCGGCCGATCGGCCAGGCGGCATGGGACCAGGAAGAACCGGGGATCGCCTGCCGGAGCGCCTCGGCACGCCCCGGTGACCCGGGAGAGGAGCTAGCCTGGTTCGAGCGAGAAACGCGGCTACGGTCGGCGGGTCGGCGAGCCTTCGACGAATGGTTCGCCTGACGCCTTGGGCAGAGCCGGGCAGCCGCTCAGGAAGGAGGTGACTGACAAGTCTTCCTGAAGGGCTGGACAAGTCTTCGAGCCAGAATCAGCTTCACAAGGGCACTGTTGCATTGCTCGCCACGCCGGTCATCGGGGAGACTCACGCTCATGAGATCTCTCCGATACCCTCACCGGCGACCGACGCCGAGCGCCTTCGCCGGGTACCGGTTCCGCCCGAGGTCATCACCCTGGCGGCCGCTGGTACCTGCGGTTCGGTCTTTCCTACCGAGACGTCGAGGAGCTCCTCGCCGAACGCGGCATCGAGGTCGATCACGTGAGCATCTACCGGTGGTCCAGCGGTTCGCGCCGGAGTTCATCGAGGCCGCCAGAGCCCGTCGGCACGTCGCGGGGGATCGCTGGCGGGTGGATGAGACCTACGTGCGAGTCGGAGGGAAATGGCGCTACCTGTTCCGGGCCATCGACCAGTTCGGCCAGGTCGTCGACGTGTTCCTCTCGCTTCGCCGGGACACCAAGGCAGCACGGCGGTTTTTCGCCCAGGCGATTGCCCGCACGCGGATCTCTCCTATCGAGGTCACCACAGACCGGTACCGGGTCTACCCCCGGGTCCTCGATGAGCTTCTCCCGGCAGCCTTCCATGACACGGAGGCCCACGCTAACAACCCGCTCGAGACCGACCACGGGCGCCTGAAGGCCCGGCTTCGACCGATGCGAGGGCTGAAGCGAGAGGATACCGCCCGGGTCATCGTGGCCAGCCATGCGTTCGTCCAGAACCTCCGAAGAGGCTTCTACGATCTCGGCACGGATGCGCCGCCGGCCGCTCGACTTGCCGACGCCTTCTCCGACCTTGCCCTCGTTATCTGATTACGCGTCCGAGATTATCGGTCCACCTCGCCCCGGCTTCGGCCAACGCAACAGTGCCGTCCCGCTCGCCGAGAACACATATGTGGTTGGAATGCTGCCGCAGTCTGCTCGCCGCCGGGGTCCCGTCTGGTGAAGGACGATAGACTCTTGTGATGGCGCGGACCGGAAATTCAGAGTCGGATCGTTCCGGCGCGGGCCGGAAACGGCCGCAGCGCGGGCCCGCCGGCGGGAGACCGCCGATCGCAGAGAAGGCCCCGGTAGACGTCTGAGATCGTGGGCCAGGCATGTCGGCAACGCATGATGGTTGGTGCCATGCGCTCGGAGTCTTCCACGCTGGTTTCCTCGCGAGAACCTAGGTCGGGTCATCCTCCATCGTGAACTGTGGACGGACAATCCCCGAGCGCTACGACGATGGTCGGCGTTTCGCCACACCCCGGATTGAGGGTCAAACAGCATCGCGCTCTACCGGTGCGAGTCGCGCCCCTCCGCGTCGCCATGCCGTTGGTGTCGACGACTTCGGAATCTTCTGCCTGACCGACGAGGCGGCTCGTTCGCCGTCCCGGATCACGTGTATCACCGCGTTGATCAGCGCCAGGTGGGTGAACGCCTGCGGGAAGTTCCCGAGGTGTCGGCTCGTCGCCGGATCGAGCTCCTCCGCATAGAGTCCCAGCGGGTTGGCAAGGGACAACAGCCGCTCGCACAGCAGCCGGCGCGCTCCCCCTCCCCGATCTCGGCCAGAGCTGACACCAACCAGAACGACGCGATGGCGAATGTCTCCTCTCGCCCCGACAGCTCCTCATCATCTCCTCGACCCGGTACCGAAGGACAAGCCCATCTTGCGTCAGCTCGTTGGAGATCGCGAGCACGGTCGCCCGGATCCGGGGATCGTCGGGGGGGAGGAGGCGAACCAGCGGCATCAGCAGCAGTGACGCGTCCAGGCGTCGGAGCCGTAGCGTTGGACGAACACGCCGCGGCCGTCGATACCGTACTTGCAGATGTCGGCGTGGATCTCCTCGGCAGCCTTTGCCCACCGTTCCGCGAGCTCGGGCTCGTCGTGGAGCTGAGCCAGCCGTGCGCCCCGGTCGGCGGCCACCCAGCACATCAGCTTGGACGAGGTGAAGTGCTGCGGTTCGCCCCGGATCTCCCAGATCCCGTGGTCGGTTCGTGCCAATGTTCGATCGCGGCCTCGACCGCCCGCTTGAGGAGCGGCCAGACGTACTCGGGTAAGTGGTCCCGGGACCTCGTGTGGAGATACACGGAGTCCAGCAGCGAGCCCCACACGTCGTGCTGGTCCTGTGCATATGCGGCGTTGCCGATCCGCACGGGGCGAGCACCGCGATACCCGAACCAGATGTTCGAGGACCGACTCCTCGATTTCGTGCTCCCCGCCCACCCCGTACATTGGGTGGAGGCCCCGATCCTCACTCGCCGCATCGGCGATGAAGTGGAAGAAGTCGTTGGCCTCGTGGTCGAACCCCAGCGCGTAGAGCCCCCACAGGGCGAACGTCGCGTCTCTCGAGAGCACTCTCAAGGTGGAAACACCGGTCGACTCACCGAGTTTCGACTTTCCTCCTCCTTTCCTTCTGGATGAACTGCACGCCCATGCCATCAGGTCATCTCTGGCGGGCCCACCTCCTCACCAGAGGTAGGGGACAAAGCGGCGACGCACGCGCTCTCGGTAGCCCGCGTAAGCGGGGTGGCGATCGATGAGCCACCGCTCCTCGAGGCGTGACTTGAACACAAGGGCGATGGCGAGCGCGCCGGTCGGGATGAGCGCCCAGGGACTGAGTGCCAGCGACCACGCCAGGGACAGCAGCAGGATCCCGCCGTAGATCGGATGTCGCACGAGCGCGTAGACGCCGGATTCCTTGAGCTCGGAGGTAGCCAGCGGTTTGGGAAAGGGCGACACCGACTTGCCGAGCGTTCCGATCGCCGAGACGGCGAGCCACAGACCGGCGGCGCCAGAGACGATCGCGATCACCAGGGCCGGCACCCGCAAGTTCCCCGGCCACCGAACGCCCACCAGTCCGGCCACGAGCACCCCCACGAGGAGGATCGCCTGGATGAGCACCCAGCCCTCGCCCCGAGGGCCGAGCGCAGGGATGCGAGCCTTGCGCTCGATCATGCGCTAGTTCGTAGGCCCGCCCGCTCGCGCAACCTCCTCGGGCACCATCCCGAGCACGTCGCTCGCAAGGCGCCGGCGATCAGCCGGACCAGACGACGCAGTAGGTCGTCCAGAAAGGGCGAACAGCATGAAGCGAACCTCCCACCACAGAAGGAGGGCCGATCCTACGAACGCACCGCTCACGCCCCTTCAGGTCCAGCTTAGGTCAGGAACCGAACTGGCGGCGATGCCCTCGCTTCCGGGACTTACTGCGGACCCGCCCAAGAGCTTCGATCTCGGAGATCCCCTCCCTTGCCGCGAGCCGAGTGACCGAGGCCTTCTCGTCCCGGGCGATCGCCGCCCGGACCGCGGCGGTGAAGCCAATGACTGGGGCCGGCGAGAAGGGCAGACGCCCTCCGCACTGGTCGCAGTACCGAGCCGCATGATCGTTCGCCGCGTCGCACCGCGGGCAGCGACGGGGCCCCCGGGTCTCCGCCTCGGTTGAAGGGCCGACCTTTCGAGCGGCCTGGTTCACCATGATCTTGAGCCGCGCCGCTTCGAACTCTCGGCGGGTGAGGGGCACAGGCGAAGCCGCCCCCCGTCCCAGGCTCTGCCGGGTGGGCAGGACCCCTAGTGAGGACCAAGCGCCGGATCGGCGGCTCCTCCCGTCGGTTGGAAACCGTGACCCCTCCGGCGGCAGCTCGGACCCCGCCTCAGCCATCGACCCATCCCCCTGACTCCGGATGCGAAGGATGCTACGCCCCGACCCTACCATTGTCGAACATTTGTTCGATTGATTTAGGCGAGCGGTGCACGAACGGGCACTGACCGGTCTGAGCCTACCCAGGTTTGGAAGGCGCTGGCACGGCCGACCGGTCCGAGGTTGAGCCGCTTCCCACTCAAGGGATGGCTTCTTCCAAGTGGCCCTTGGAGCCCGGCAAAGGTCTACTCGGCGGCATCCGCCCGCGGACGAGCCGGCACAACGGTGAAACCAGGAACCTGCAGCTCAGGGCAGCGAACTGAATAATTGCACCCCACAGGACCGCCGAGGGCAGATCCAAGCGGGAGATCATCCGGTGTCTCAAACGGTACGTGGCTCGCGAGGTCTACCGGGCTCTGACCGACGCCCGCGCTGACACCTCCTCTGAGGCGTGGCTTCTCGAGGCGAGCGTCTGAGGACACCTCGGAGCCACTTGACGCTGATAGGAGCATCGGAAACGCCACTCGTGGAGCGCGCGGAAGAGCGTGAATCAGTCAGCTGAAGGGAAGTCGATTTCGTCTGGCGGGATTCCCTGTCGCTTCCCATGCTTTATCGCAGCGGTCCGCGATGATTCGTCCCATCGGGCGACATCGAACCTCGCATCGTCGAATATGACGAGGAGCCGGTCGCCTCGCCAGACGTGTGAGTACCAGCCATGCCTCGTCTGCTCCTGGATACGCGAGATCGTCTCTCGTCCGCCTCGATCCAGTACAGGTGCCAGCGCCCAACGCTGCCCTTGTAGTCAATCGGCATGCCCTCGTCGCTGATTTCGGCTCGATAGTCGCCGAGATCGTTGATCAGCCTCGGCTCTCGCAGAGCTTCGGCGATGACGATTCCGTGGTAATGCTGCTGGTTCACGACGGCCCTGCCTGAATCGCTCTTCCGAACGATCGTCGTCTCCAGCCTACTCCCGGATGTCGCACTCCTCCGGAGCGGACTTGGGACCAAGGCGCAGCGAGGTATCGTTCTCGCGCGGGCCAGCCGCGCAGAAGTCTTCGCTACCACTCACCCGCTCGAGCGCCGAAGTCGGCGAGCGACCCAGGCACCGAGCCGGACCCGGAAGCTACGAGCCTCGCGCCGCTCGTCGTCGCTGACCCAAGGATCGGAGGACTCGTCGACCTCGTAGAGCTGCTCCTCGCTCAACGCCGGCGCCTTCGCCTCGTCGAAGACCGAGAAGTCGCCCGACAGGACGTCGTTGCCGTGGTTGCGCAGCGCCTCGGCATGCTGCGCGAGGACGCGACGTAGTCCTTCGCGGTCGCCCCACACGACCGACTTCGGCCCCTCGGCGCCCCGCGCGCCTGCATGGTCCAGGTAGCGAAACAGCGGCACCCAGTTCCTCTGCCAGGCCCGTGCGTACGGAGGGACCTTGCCGCGCTCGACCTTGATAAGAAAGACCTCGACCGCGTCATCGGCCGGGTCGTAGGCGACCTCGACCACCGTCGTCTCGCTCTGGAACCGGATGAAGATCCCATCTCGGCCCTCGTCGCGTGTCGACGTCCGTCGGAAGCCATAGTCGTCCTCGAGGAACGCGAAGCACGCCGCGACGTCGTCTCGGAACCACGCGTAGGCCTCATCGAGAGTCGCTTCGCGTTCCCCCATGTCTCCCTAGCGTTCCAGTCGTTCGATCCGATTGAACAAACGCCCCGCGTGCGCGCCTCTTTCAGGCCCGTGCCTGCATATCGCATGATAGTCATAGCGGAGTTCACGTCGAGACGCAGTCCGCCCTCGACGACCTTCGGGACCTGGCTTGGGGAATCTACCAGCCGCTCCTCGCGGAAAAGGGCCTCACGACGCGGTAGAGGGACCAGGCCCGCAAGTCGCATCTGCCGGTGCGACGTCTGGAATTGACGGCCATCGTGGACACATCGGCTCCCGCGGATCGACGCGAGTCCGGCGGGAACATGCGCCGGCGGTCTCAGGTATCAGTTCAGTTTCGAAGTTCGTGGTCGTCGCGCTCACGGACCGAACCTCTCACCGTTGATTCGATCGACCCACCGACCGGGCTGGGCCTCGCCACCGGAACGCAGCCCCGCACGACGGTGCCTCCTCCCGGCCGGCTCTCGACCTCCAGCCTCCCGCCGATCGCGTCGAGGCGGTCGGCCATCCCCTGCAAGCCGGACCCCTTGACCGCGCCGGGATCGAACCCGCGGCCGTCGTCCTGGATGTCGAACGCGAGCCACCCATCCGATTCCGCGAGACGGACCGCCGCCGAGAACGCGTCCGAGTATTTCGACACGTTCTGCAGCGCCTCAAGCGCGCAGAAGTAGGGGGCGGCCTCGACCTCCTGATCGTACCGACCGATCCCGTCCGCGTCGACGACCGTCCGGACGGCTACCTTCGCCGCCTGCGCGCCGAGCGCGGCGGCGAGACCGCGATCGGCCAGCAGGGGCGGGTAGATCCCGCGCGAGGTCGCGCAACTCCTCGGGCGCGTCCTGGAGCGGGGCCCTGAGCGGCGGGATCGCGTCTCCGAGCGTCTCGATCCAGTCCTGATCCCTCGCGGTCCGCTCGAGCAGACCGAGTTGGACGCCGAGCGCGACCAGCCGTTGCTGCGCGCCGTCGTGCAGGTTCCGCTCGATCTTCGGTCGTTCCGAATCCTGCGCTTCGACGAGCCGGCGGCGCGACGCACGGGGCTCGTCGATCGTGAGCCGGAGCTCCGCGGTCAGACGGACGTTCCGAACGACCAGACCGGCACCACGGCAGCGACGGTCGTACGTGGTGACCGTGAACGCGCTGGACAGCTCCGCGGCGGGTCGCTGCCCCCATAGCTCGCGGTAGCCCATCCCCCCGTCCACCAGGCAGACCGCGGGTCCCAGGTGGTGACGACGGCCGCGAAACTGGACATCGGCTGGATCATCCCGAATCCTCGCTCTGCATGCTGGACACATTCGGACAGCGTTCGGTCCTATCCAGAATGTGACCGGACCTGGCGTCACCCACAGGGGATGATGCCGATCAAGTTCCTGAGGTCGTCCTCGCACCTCCCGTCGAGAGCGCCGTCCAGGATGAGTTGGACGGCCCGGCACACGAGCTCGGGGCCCCGTCCGGATGATCGGCGTTTCCACGCGATACGGACGGCAACGCAAGCAGGCTCGATACCCGGCCGCCTCCGCCGCTGCCAGACGCTTCGGCTGCCGTTTCGGCCCCCACTCGACTGGGAGGCGATGCTCGGATACTTCAAGGCTCAAGCCATTCGCGGCGTGGAGCGAGTATCGGACGGCGTCTACCGGCGCACCGCGCTGGTCGATGGCGATCCCGGAGTGATTGAGCTCACGCTTGGCGGGGCCGACCACGTGCTGCTGAGGACTCACCTGCCCCACTGGAATGGCCTCATCCACGTGGTGCGGCGCGCCCGTCGCCCTTCAGCCTGGACTGGGATACGGAAGGCTCAGCCCGAACGCTGGGCGCCGATCCTGTCGTCGGGCCCCTCATCCGCGCCCGTCCCGGGATTCGTCCGCCCGGAGCGTGGGACCCGTTCGAGACCGGCGTTCGAGCCATCCTCGGCCAAGGGATCAGCCTCGGCAGGGCGAACGCCATCGCGCCCGGCTCGTGGAACGCTTCGGCATGCCCGTTCCGGGGCTGCGGGCCCTGGGTCTCACCCATTTGTTCCGGCTCCCTCGGCCTTGGCCTTCGCGGATCTCACCGGGCTCGGTCTCAGCGCGCGTCGAACGGCGGCGGTGTCTGCCTTCGCCCGCGCCGTCGCCGACTCGACCGTCACACTGGACCGCACCGTTCCCCTGGACCGGCTCGTGACGTCGATCTCAGCGATCCCGGGCCTTGGCGCATCATCGGCTCACTACCTGGCATGAAGGATGGGTGAACCAGATGCCTTCCCCGCGAGCGATCAGGAACTTCGCCGTACGCTCTCCCGGGGACCACTCATGGCGGTGCGGGAGGTCGAGCGGATCGCCGGGTGCTGGCGTCCGTGGCGAGCTCAGGCCGCCACCCATCTCTGGCTCGATCGGACGCTTATCGCGTCGTGATCGACGGAGAGCGCAGGCCGTTGATGGTGTCCTCACCGATCTGCAGGACGATCGACGTGTGAAGATCGATGCAGACCAAGATGGCCTCCCGCGGGCCCAGGCGCCATTCGTCGCTCCCATAGAACACGGCCTCGTTTCGTTCGAGCTCCTCGCGGCTCGAATGCCCGATACCGGAGAACCAGGGCGTCGCATCCGGCACCTCCCACTACCGGAGGTGAGGTCTTGGGCAAGGTCGATCGGTGTGGCTCGGTGAGCTTCGCGGGAATCGGCTGCCGCGTCGGCAACCGCTACGCCGGCCAGGTCGGGGGACGCGTGGTCGCCAGCACGGTGCAGATCACCCAAGACGGCCTGCTGCTTCGCACCCACCGGACCCGTCACGACAGACTGAAGGAGTTCGGAGCCCTCGACAATCCCGGCGGCCGGCCACGAAGGAGCTCTCGGGATGTCGCATAGGGTTACCGGAGCCATTCCGGGGCACGGGTACTGAGACTTCACAAATGTGGACGACGCAGGCCCACCACCTGACATCGCACCATCGAGAACGACGGTCGGGTGACACCAGCCGAATGGGTCGGCCGACGCCACGGCCGAGACGATCCCCGCATCGTGCTCAGGCCGCCGTCCAGTCGGGCATCTCGGGTTCGCCGGGAACTCCCTCCACCGGGATCCGCACGAGCCCGGTTCCATCGGGTCTGATCACATTGAGAAACGGCGCGAACACGATGTATTCGCCGTCTGGGGACCACGCGGAGAACTGACCGAACGTCCGGCTGAGCCTGCGTTGGTCCGAGCCCTCCGCGCTCATGACGTAGATCGTGTGGTAGGGGCCGATGTCGCCGGACGTCAAGCAATCGGGGGTATCGGAGACGGAGCAGTCGTCCCGGATGGAGGAGAACACGATGGACCGCCCGTCGGGCGACCAGGCCGGCCAGCCGTCCGCACCCGGAGACTCGGTCAGTCGCCGCAGCCCAGTACCGTCGTCATTCACGACGAAGATCTCGTAGTTCTCGGTCCCCTCGGGCGTCTGAGCCATGAAGGCGATCTTCGAACCGTCGGGCGACCAGGCCGGATACTCCACCCACACCTCGTTGGTGATCAGCTCGACGCCGGAGCCGTCCGGTCGCATGGTGAAACCGTGCAGGGTGCCAGGGTCGTCCCGATCGGAGTTCCAGGCGATCCTCGACCCGTCAGTGGACCAATCGGGGCCCCAATCCGCAACGCCGTCGGTCCGAGTCAGATTCCGCGGATGGGATCCGTCTACATCGATCACGAAGATCTCAGTGGTGACGTGGTCCCCCGTCTGGTGGCGGTAGGCCAGCCTTCGGCCGTCGTCAGACCATGTCGGATCGAAGTCCTGATGTTCGCTCGTCGTGACGCGCCGCAGTCCCGAGCCGTCGGCGTCGATCACGTACACGTCGTCGGTCGCGCTGGAAAAGGCGATCCGTCCCTCGAGCGACGCGATGTCGATGGGCGCTCCTCGGACGTCGACGAGCTCACCGATCGCCCGCTGCTCCGTGCGCGGGCTCGCCGTCTCCGGAGGCGCCGTATCGCGCGCAGGCTCCCGCGTGGTGCAAGCGCCTGTTGTAACTCCGATCAGCAAGAGCAGCACGCGAAGGTGGTGGTGGCACCGTCGACATCGGCTCTGCGTGCGCATGCTTTAACTACCCCGCAGCAGCTTAGATGGTTCCGTGCCGCGTGATCTGAGCAGCCTCGCATAGCGCTCTCGCCGGAGTGTGGCTCCTCGCGCGGCCCTTCCGCGCGTGATCCACGGATCATCGCGGAGGGACCGGCCGTCTGATCGTGACTAACGACGGCTGCGGCTGATCCTTGACGGTGGCTCCGACACATGGACCGATCCTCGAAGGAGCGCCACGGGAACCTGTGCGAGCCTGGGGGGCGTACCAGCCACATGTGGATAATCTCGGCAGCGGTTTTGCTCTCACTTGGGACCTTCGCCTGCACGTCGGCATCCAGCCGCGACTCGACGCTCGCCGACTCAGCTTCAGTCTCCGGAAGCGCGCTCGAGGGCGCCACGATCTCGCCGCTGGCCCCACCGGATCTAGCAGGTCCGTGGAAGTTGGTGTTCGGGTCGGAACCCCTGGTCGGGACGGACTCGACGTGTACATCGTCCACGTGCCGGGAGGCACGCCTCGCCTCCTCGCCGGTATCGACGGGCGCGACGACTTCAGCCAGCAGTGTCGCCCGACGGTCGGTGGGTCGCCTACCGCCGCAACCCTCCCAGAAGCGACGAGAGCGACATCTACGTCGTTGGCGCCGACGGGGGAGGGTCGCGGAACCTCACGCGTAGCCCCGGGATCGCCGATTGGTCACCGGCGTGGTCGGCGTCCGGAGAGGAGATCGCCTTCTTCTCGAACGAAGACGGCGGGCTCGACATCTGGATCATGGATCGGGACGGATCCCTGATGCGAAGGGTGACCGACGATCCCGCCCTCGACGAGTACCCAACGTGGAGTCCGGACGGTATGCGGATCGTCTTCCAGAGCACCCGAGATGGCGAATTCGACATCTTCGTCATGTCGCGTGAAGGAGGCGATCAGACCAACATCACCACGGATCCGGCGAGGGATCAATGGGCGGCATGGTCTCCTGATGGGCGATGGATCGCGTTCATATCGATGCGGGACGGAAGCGAGGATATCTTCGTGATGCGTCCGGATGGCAGCGAAGTAAGAAACCTCACCGGTACGCCAGACCTTCAGGAGTCCCACCCGGCCTGGCTTCCCAATGGAACGCTGACCTTCGAGCGACACGGAGAGAGCGCCCGATCACGATGTGGGCCGTCGACGTCATAGACCGGACGCAGATTCAGATCGATACGCAGGCAGAACCCGTGTTCGCGTATGGCTGGGGACCGCCGTAGCTCAACGGGCTGATCTCCTGCAATCCTCGAAGGAGTCGCCACCGCGGGGCAATAACCACGAGACGCAGCTCAAGGTGCCCGACCGGATGTCGCTGACGCGTAGCGCAAGCCTCACCGTCTCTATGCCGGAATAGGCGCAATGTTGGCGTTCCGATGGAAGACGTTATCCGGATCCCATCGCCCCTTCAGGGCGGCCAGCCGCTCAAGCTTCTGTGAGCCGTACACTTCTGCGACCCTCTCGACGGCGTCGGGACCCAGGTCGTTCACGTACACCGCGGATCGCGCGAACGGCGACAGCGCCTCCCAGTTCTCGCGCGTGAGCGAGATGTTCGTCTCGTCCTCGGCCGGATCGTCCCACGTCGCGGCCGCCAGCATGTCGAAGGCCGCGTCCCGGTTCGAGTACGCGGTGTCGTCTTCCCCGACGTGGCCGATCGCGCCACCGAGCGAGAAGATCTCCACGCCGCAGCCGCCGCGCAGCGCGCCTCCGCGCTCCAAGAACGCCTCGAGGAACGCGGCGGACAGCTCCCACATGAGCGAGCCTTTCCAGTAGTGCCGCCGGCCGGGGCCCGATGCCTCGCCGGTGGCTGACTGCAGCTCCGGATAGCTCATCACCTCCACCTGCTCCGCGATGGGTCGCGCCGCGCGACGGAGCGGCGCCCCGAGCCGCTCCCCCTCGTCGAGATCGGCGCCGACGTACGCGTACCAGACGTACAGGTCGTGATTGCCATCTTCGTCGATCAGCCTTCCGGCCCCCCTCCCGGTCGCCACGCCGATCAGGCTGCACAGCTCGGGCGGGGCGGATGCCATGAGGTCGCGATACGCACGGACGACGCTGGGGCCGTCGGCGGCTTGGTATCGAAGCTGGACCGAGAGCACCGGGGCGACGGCGTGCAACTGGAACTCGAACTCCGTCACGATCCCGAAGTTGCCACCGCCGCCCCGGATCCCCCAGAATAGATCAGCGTCCTCGTCCGGGGCGGCCCTGACGACATCTCCGGACGCCGTCACGACCTCTCGCCGAGACGAGGTTGTCGCACGCCAAGCCGTGAAGCCTTGCCAGCCATCCGTACCCGCCGCCCAGGGTGAGCCCTCCGACGCCGGTGTGGTGCACCATGCCACCGGTGGTCGCCAGGCCGAATGCGTGAGTGGTGCGGTCCAGCTCGCCCAGCAGCGCCCCGCCTTGCACTCGGGCCCGTCGAGCGTCCGGATCGACGACCACCCGGTTCATCGGCCGAAGGTCGATCATCAGGCCGCCGTCGGTGGACGAGAGGCCGGAGACGCTGTGTCCGCCGCAGCGCACCGCCACCTCGAGCCCGTCATCGCGAGCCAGCGCCAGAGCCGCCACGACGTCGTTGGTCGAGCGACACCGAGCGATGACCGCCGGGTGTTTGTCGATCATCGCGTTCCACAGTCGCCGCGCCGCGGCGTATCCCAGATCGGGCGGGCGAAGGAGCTCCCCGGTGAAACCAACCGTGCTCACGACGCCTCTGGCACCGTTTGCTCCAGCGCGAAGCGGTTGCCTTCTGTGTCGTTGAACATCGACCACCAGCCGAACGGCTGCTGCACGGGGGGCTGCGGGAACTCCACGCCTCGGGCGGCAAGCTCCCGGTGGGTTGCGGGCAGGTCGTCGCAACGGAACATGACGTTCGAGGTGGGCAGGTGCTCCGGAACCTCCGCCTGCCCGTGCGTGCCTTCGCCGCGCAGCTCCAGCACCATGTTGACAGCCCGATCGGGCGACCCCACCTCGAGCCAACGTTCCTGCCCGTACGGGGCGTCTTGGACGAGGTCGAATCCCATCGTCTCGATCCAGAACTCTTTGGCCCGATCCTGGTCCCCGACCTCGAGGACGACCTTGCTCACTCCGGTGATCATGTCCGACCTCCCTTCCGGGGAGTGTCTCCCCCATCAGATACATTGAGTCCCATCCGATACATCCACCTTGGATATACCCCGAGAGGACTGTATGCTCAGCCCGTGAGAGTTGTCAATCCCGTTCCGTCGCTCACCCAGGCCGGGTTCCTGGTCCTCCTGGCCTTGGCGTCGGGCGAGGCGCACGGCTACGCGGTTATGCGGTTTGCCGATGAGACCACCGAGGGAAGGGTCAGGCTCCCGCCGGGCACGCTGTATCGGACGATATCCCGGTTAGTGGCCGACGGGCTCGTTGAGGAAGTCCGGGGGCAGGACCCGGACGCTCCCCACGACGCTCGGCGCCGCTACTATCGGCTGACCGAAGCTGGCCGGCGCGCTGCCGAGGACGAGGCCGAGCTCCTTCGACGCCTGACCCGCGCGGCATCTGATGCCGGTCTGGCGATGAGCCGGAGGCGGGCGTGAGCGAGCTGCGACCGATCGCCTTGACGCCGCACCTGTTCGTTCGGCACACGGACGACGCCGTGCGCTTCTACGCGTCCGCCTTCGGCGCCGTGGAGCTGTTCCGAAACGCGCTCCCCGACGGGAGGGTGCTGTTCGTCGAGCTCGCGCTCGGTGGGGGCAGGGTGCTGATCAGCGAGGAGACGCCGTCGCTGAAAGCCCTCGCGCCGTCGACGATCGGCGGATCTCCGGTGATGCTGATGCTCGAGGTCGAGGACGTGGACGCCGTCGCCGCTCGCGCCGTTGAGGCCGGTGGGACCCTGGAGATGCCGGTCCAAGAGATGTTCTGGGGCGAGCGCTACGGTGTGCTCGTCGATCCTTTCGGCCACCGGTGGGCGGTCTCAACGGTTCGGGAGCAGCTGAGCCCGGAGGACATCGCTTCGCGGACGCCACCTGAGGTCTGACCATAGAAGACGATGAGCCCGGTGTGAACGAACACCCTCAGTCGCACAGGCCCACCAGCAAATGGTAGAGGGCATGGCTGGAGCACAGGCTTCCGCCTCCCCCGTCCTCAGAGTCTCAGGGCTACGTCGGGACTTCGGCGACCTCACCGCCATCGAAGGATTCGATCTTGACCTCGCTGCGGGCGAATGCGTCTCCTTGATCGGCCACAACGGCTCAGGAAAGACCACCGCGCTGCGGGCTGCCGCCGGTCAGCTCGAACCCACGTCTGGCACGGTGACGGTGCGTGGAGCCAACGTGCATGACCGGCGCCACGGCCACGTAGCCCAGGCCAGGTTGGCCTTCGTGCCCGACACTCCCGTCCTGTACGACGACCTCACGGTTGGTGAGCATCTGGAGCTCGTCGGCCTTGCCCATGGCGTGAGCGATGAGCTGGATGAACATATCGCCGTGTTGTGGGGGGATTTGAACCCCACGCCCTATTCGGGCACTAGGCCCTCAACCTCGTTCCGCTCGTGCCGACTGGTGTCGTACTGTGCCGTCCCGTGCCGCCACGTGCGGAATGGGGGCTCGTTCGTGCCGTCCTGTGCCGCCCCGTCTGCCCAGTGCCGTCTCGTACGTTTGCAATCCGTTGCAGAAGCCGACCAAGCAGGCGAAGACGGAGCGGGGCCGAGCGTCTGGCAGGCCAGCACTCGCGTCACCGTACCTTCAGCCGCGAGCGTCGCGGTTCCCCGTCGCTCGACCCCAAGGGGCTCAGCTGAAGATGGCTACTCCCAAGCCGTAGCCGACAAGGCCGGCGAGCAGCACCCAGAGCAGCGAGCGGGTTGGCGCGGCAACGAGCCCGAACATGGCAGCGGTCAGCGTCGCAGGGTCGGCGAGCTTGCCGTCATCGATCAACGATGTCACGGCCAAAGCGGCGAAGAGTGGAGCGGGGATCGTGTCCAGCACCGCCCTCACTCCCGCGGGGGATCTGGCAAGAACACCAGCGCGAGCGCCCGACTGCCGTAGGTCGCAGCGCGATCGTCGCGATCAAAGGGAGGCTCACTTCCTTACTCCAGGGAGGGCGACCGCGATGGCCGCGATTACGGCGGCAACCCCTCGGCTTCCCGGCCACAGGAGAAGCGAGGCGGCGGTCGCGCCCCCCGCGACCACCGCCCGAACCGCGATCGATCGCGTGGGACACGACAGCGCGGCTAGCCCGATGAAGAGGACGGGAAAGACCGCCTCGGCCGAGGAGCGCACCGCCCTCCGGGGAGGCACCCAATAGCCCGACGGCGGTTCCGGCCTGCCAGGAGAGATAGAAGGCCACTCCCGACAGCAGGAGGATCTTCGCCCCGTCGGCGCCGGAGGCAAGGGACAGACCCACCGCTTCGTCGGTGAGGAACCACGCCAGTCCGGCGCGCTCGATCGGTCGGCGCTGGACTCGAGGACGCATCACCGCACCGAGGGCCAGATTGCGAAGATTGAGGGTGAGGGCCCCGCCCACCAGCGCCGCGACGCCAGCACCTGCGGACAGCAGGCCGGCCAGGGCGAACTGCACGGATCCCGAGAAGATGAGGAGCGAGCTCAACATGGTTGCCCCGGCACCGATGAGCGGGCGCGCCAGGCTCCCGTAGATCACCCCGAACACGAAGATGGCGGCAGTGGGTGCGGCAGCCACCAGGACCAGGCCTTTCGGTCTCACCGGGCTTCGGTCAAAGCGTAGGAGGAAACCAATCTCGAACCTGGTGCGTACGTCGACGGGTCGCTACTCGGCCGCGATGGGCTGGCCCGCGCCCACCCCGACGTTCCACAGGTAGCCGTCCGGATCGGTGAAGGTGCCGCCGTTAGCTCCCCCACTTCTCGCGGGCAGCCTCAACGACCGTGCCGCCGGCGGCCTCGACCTGAGCCAGGATCTCGTCGACCCGGTCGGTCGCGGACACGACGTAGGACAGGAGGATCCCGCTGAACCCGCTCCCCTCGGGCGAGACGCCGTTCGCGCTTGCCAGCCCCTCGCGGGACAGCAAGCCGAACGCCGCCGTGCCGTTGTTGATACTGAACGCGACGTAGCCCTGCGCGTCCATCTCGACCGGCACAGCCCAGACCCTCGCTGTAGAACCGCGTGGCTCGCTCGACGTCCTCGACCCCGAGCGTAATGCCGCTGACGGGTGGCTTCATCCTGGTCGCCTCTTCCGGCCACGTCGACCGTCGTGGTCCTGCCGGTTAGCCCTCGCTGCGGGTCCGTGACCGGCGCTTCTCGATCCCTGATCGGTCCTCAGCTCACCGCTTTCTTCACGAGCGCGGCGATCCTCTTCTCGTCGGCGGCGGTCAACTCCGTCAGCGCGAAGGCGGTCGGCCACATCGCGCCTTCGTCGAGATTCGCCGCGTCCTGGAAGCCGAACGTCGAGTACCTCGCGTTGTACTTCTGCGCGCTCTGGAAGAAGCAGACGACCTTGCCCTCCCTGGCATACGCCGGCATCCCGTACCAGGTCTTCGGCGAAAGGGCCGGCGCGGCTGCCTTGACGATGGCATGGAGCCGCTCGGCCATGGAGCGATCCGGCTCCGGCATCTCGGCGATCTTCGCCAGCACGGCGCGTTCCCCGGCCGCCCTGTCCCTGTTCATGCGCGCTTCCGCCTTCAGCTCCTTGGCGCGCTCCTTCATCGCGGCCCGTTCCTCGGCCGTGAACCCCGAGAACGCCTCTCCTCTCTTGGCGGTGCGCTTGGTGGACTTCTCCGTGCCCCTCTTTGCCGGTTTCCTCTCAGTCATCATCCGTCCTCCTCCATGCTCTCCTCTACGCTGTATGACCGGTCGGGAGCGGGATCTGTGACCGGGGGTCCCCCCGTCACATCGGCCGGTCCTCACCGGTCAATGTGGTGAGGAACCCGACAGCGAGGATGACACATGAACGAGACCGAGTGGCTTGCGGAGCGGTTCGAGCAACATCGCTCGCAACTGAGGGGCGTCGCCTACCACATGCTCGGCTCGCTGGCCGAGGCGGACGACGCCGTCCAGGAGGCCTGGCTTCGGCTCGCCCGCTCGGAGGCGCGAGAGATCGAGAACCTCCGCGGTTGGCTGACGACGGTCGTGGCACGCGTGTGCCTGAACACGCTGGAGTCCCGCCGCTCACGCCGGGAGGAACCCCTGGACGTCCACGTGCCCGACCCGGTCGTCAGCCTGGACGAGGAGATCGATCCGGAGGACGAGGCGCTGCTCGCCGACTCGGTCGGGCTTGCCCTGCTCGTCGTGCTCGACACCCTCACGCCCCCGGAGCGGCTGGCGTTCGTGTTGCACGACATGTTCGCCGTCCCGTTCGACGAGATCGCCGCGATCGTCGGGCGATCACCAGATGCAGCGAGGCAGCTCGCGAGTCGCGCCCGCCGGCGCGTGCAGGCGGCCGATCGTGCTCCGGACGCCGATCTCGCGCGGCAGCGAGCGGTCGTCGACGCGTTCCTCGCCGCCGCGCGCGAGGGCGACTTCAACGCCCTGCTCGAAGTGCTGGACCCCGACGTCGTCCTCAGGGCCGATGCCGGCGCGGTTCCCTCACCGCCGTCGCGGCTGGTGCGAGGCGCGCGGGAGGTGGCCGGGCTCGCGCTCGCGTTCTCCGATCTCGCGCGCTCCTCCCGCCCCGCGCTCGTGAACGGCGCCGCCGGCATCGTCGTCGCTCCGGAGGGCAGGGTGTACTCCGTGTTCGGCGTCACGATCAAGCACGACAAGATCGTCGAGTTCGACATCCTCGGCGACCCCGAACGGTTGGCCCAGCTCGATCTCGTCGTCCTCGACGATTGAGCTAGCGCAAGGAGGTGCTTCGCGATGGCTGAGGAGAAGACCGCAAGGAACGCCACGGCTTCCATCGACTTCGTTACGATCGAGGTGGCTGACCCCACGGCCGCCGACCGCTTCTACACTGCCGTCATCGGTTTGGGCACTCGGGTGCGCCTGCGAGCCTCGGAGGCACCGACGACCGGCTTCCGCGGGTTCATTCTGGCGCTCGGCGTGTCCCAGCCAGCCGCCGTCAACGGCCTCATCGGCACCGCCCTCGACGCCGGCGCCACCTCGCTCAAGCCGGCCGCCAAGTCGCTTTGGGGTTACGGCGGCGTCGTGCAAGCACCAGACGGGACGATCTTGACGCTGACGTCGCCGAAGAAGGACACCGGCCCGGCCACCCGGGAGATCGACGAGGTCGTGCTCGAGCTGGGAGTCGCGGATGTGGCCGCGAGCAAACGATTCTACGTTGACCGCGGCTTCACCGCGGAAGAGAGCCATGGCCGGAAATATGTTGCGTTCGGACCTCCGTCGAGCCCGATCAAGCTGTCGCTCTTAAACCGCCGTGCCCTCGCCAAGGTCGCCGGCGTCTCTGCCGACGGCACCGGATCGCACCGGCTCACGGTGGGCAGCGATGCCGGGCCCTTCACCGACCCGGACGGGTTCGTGTGGGAGGCCGCATCGCTCTGAGTCGGACGGCGCGGCGGCACCGTCAGCCCACCACCCCAGGCCGAGCCCCCGGTTCGGATGCTCCGTCAGGTGGCCGACGTCTGGGAGACGATGATCGGGCAGACGCCGAAAGGAGAACGAGTGATGGCAACCGTACGAACGCACCGATACACGCTGGGGCCTGGCCAGGTGGAGACGTTCCTCGCGCAGCGGGCCGAGCTCATCGGCCAGGGCGTGCGGGGGGTCTCGACCTCGTAGAAACCCGGCTATATCGCCTCGAAGACGACCCAGGCGAGGACCCTCGCCCACCTACTCCGGACCAACCTCCTGCCCGAGGCGTGGATCGCCCCGCCGGAGGCCCGGGAGGCCAGACGGCTCGTCCGGATGCGCACATCGCTCGTCCGGATCCGGTCCCAGCTCAAGTGCGAGCACGGGGTCCAGGTCCCGATGCGGGACCTGTTCGGCAAGGCCGGGCGACTGCTCCTTGCCGACCTGCAGCTGTCGGCGATCTCTCAGGGAAGGGTGAAGGCCAGCCTGCGCATGATCGACGTCATCTCCGACGAGGTTGCTGCGGCCGACCACGAGATCCGCGAGCTCTTCCGCTCGGATCCACGAGTGGCTCGGCTGAGCGCCGTCCCGCGCATGGGCCCAGTCACCGCGGCGGTGGTAGTCGCCGAGATCTGGGACGTGAACCGGTTCCCCTCGCCGGATCGCCTCTGCTCCTGGGTGGGCCTGACGCCCTCGGAGCGCTCCAGCGACGTTCACACCCGGCGCGGACACATCTCCAAGCAGGGATCCCGGTGGCTGAGATGGGTGATGGTGGAGGTCGCCGCCCGGCCCGACGTCCATCCCACGTTCCGGACCTTCCACGACCGCATCGCCCGACGTCGTGGCCGCAAGATCGCTCGGGTGGCGCTCGCTCGCCGGGTCCTCACCCTCTGCTACTACGCCCTTCGCGACGAGGGAGGCTGCCGAGCCTTCCCGCTCGCAGGGTGAGGTCGGGTTGGTCGAGGCGCGCTCGGCTCACGTCATGGCCTCTGTCGACGGCCGCCCTTCTTGATTGAGCCGCCTCGCCGCACGTCCACCATGGAGCACGCCTCCGAATAGATGACTGGTTCCTCCCGACCCTCAACGTGGTGAAGGCACCGACCAACCACACCGAACTGGAGGCAGCGATGACTTGACGTCCCAAGCTCCTTCATAGATGACGGGGCACAACCGCCCATTCGTCGCGTCAACTTTTCGTCAACTTCTGGGGCCGGAGCCAGCGATCTCCTCGGCTCCGGTCAAGAGAAAAGGCGGTGTGACCAGGGCCTTTGCTGGTGGGCGCTAGAGGATTTGAACCTCTGACCTCTTCCGCGTCAAACAAGTGAATCGCCTGCTTGAAGCACCTGCTCAGGGCCCACACATCGGGCCGTCGTCGCTGCATGCGCTGTCTTCTGAGTCTGTCCCGGCCGAACAGGCGGAAATCCGTCTCGCCATTCGGTCAACTTCTCGTCAACGCGGGAGGCGCGTGCGGGATCCGCCGACCGAAGCGAGCGGGCCCTCACCACACTTGGCGGGTCCGCGGGTTGTCGGCGTGAGTCTCGACGAATTGCCACACATCGCCGGCTCTGAAGCGGACCAGCCGTCCGAGGCGGACGGAGGGGAGCAAGCCGCTTGCAGCCCAGGCGTAGACGGTCTTAGTGGAACAAGCCAGGAGCCGTGCGACTTCCGGCGGCCGAAGCAGCGGCTCCGGGCGACTCGGCGGCCTTCCGCCTTCGGAATCCGAGACCGAACTCGGCCACACCGTTGAATCTTCCTCTCGCCGCTTGCTCATCGATCTGTTCCTCCGGGTCGCGAGACTCAGCGCCGCGCGAGAGGCCAAGGTTAGCCCCGAACGGTGACCCTCCCCGGCAAGCCGCTGGGCGAGGACTGGCACGCGGCACGGGCACCGCTTCAGCGTTCACGTCTCACTGCCGATGTCGTGAAGGTCAACTGGGCGAGGAGGAGGTCATGGCGACTCGGGCACGCAAGGTGATGAAGGCGGCAACGGCGCGCCCACGCCAAAGCGGATCCCGAACCACCGCCACGCAGGCCTACTACATGCGGATCGCCGATGCCGTCCGGCAGAAGGCGAGCTGTGACAAGCGGCTCGTCGGCGCCGTGGTCGTCCTCGGGAATCGGATCGTCTCGACCGGATACAACGGCACGCCCGAAGGGATGACGAACTGCAACCAGGGCGGCTGCTACCGCTGCGCCCACCCGGAGCAGTATGAGCCGGGCAAGGGATACGACGTCTGCATCTGCGTCCATGCCGAGCAGAACGCCCTTCTGACGGCGGCCCGGTTCGGCATCTCGGTGGAGGGTGCCGACGTCTACACCACTCTGGCGCCGTGCTTCGGCTGCATGAAGGAACTGCTCCAGGCGAAGGTGCGGAGCGTCTACTACTTGGGCGACTTCATAGTCGATGCCGAACACCGCGATCAGCTCGATGCCCTGATCGCCCGGTTTCGGAGCCAGAAGGGCCGGGTCAAGAAGCTCGTCGTCCCGGGCATCGATCCGAACCTCGGCCGTTCTGGCCCCGAGACGATCGAGGACACCGGGCACACGATGCCCGCTGCTTGATCCCTGCGATGGGAAGCGCGACCCGCGCGCTGTCATCAGAACTAGCAACTCGAGACTCGGCCCACCGCCGTGACGCGCCACTTGGTCAACCATCGTCACGATACCGGCGCGGGACCACCGCGGGACACATCTCGACGGGGCGAGCCAGCGCGGGCTCGACACCCTCCTCTACCTGGGCGTTTGCAGCTCCGGGGGTGGGACTCGAACCCACAACCTACGGATTAACAGTCCGTTCCCGCCGCCTCGACGCGCCACGTACGGGCGAGGCGATCGACGAGGAACAGTCCTCAGCCGTTCACCCGTGCCTCCCACGGCTCCCGAGTTGAGGGCGACTCCCAGTTCACGACGTCGGCGCTAGCAACTACATCGAGGTGTTGCTGTTTTTCACTCGCGCCGCCGACTCCACTAACACGTCGAACGAGGCGACGACCCCGCTCGTACGTGTGACGCCGGATCGCCTTCGGGAGGACCGGCAACGCGAGCACCCGACGTCAAGCCGCCTTCTTCCAGACCGAGATATGCGACCGGCTCTAGCTTATGAACGGCTCCCGGTTCCATCCACCCCAGCGTTCGCGCGGGTGCATCCCCGCGAGCGCGGCCATCAGGTCGAGCTCGCCGGCCACAGTAACGGAACGGCATCGAGACACGGTTTGTCGGCGGCGTCCTTGTCGTACGTGGCCGCGACGGGCTCGTCGAAGTAGCCATCGTCATGTACCGGGCAACGGTACCGTGCGCGGCGAGGCCATCTCGAGCGGTACGTGACGATCTGCGAGAGGACAGCAATGACTTCAGCTGTCGGAGAGCGCCATTCTCGTGGGTCGACGGACACCCGGCCTCGGCAAGTGCATGTAGGACATCGTCACAGATTGGCCCCGCATTGGCCCCGCGGCGTACCGCACGACGACGCAAGAGGACGGGTTGCGAAGAGAATCAAATCCGCAGGTAGATAGTCATTTCATCGCATCGCCGCAGGTGGCGGAGTCCATCTCGAGAACCCTCTCAAGGTGGAGACACGGGTTCACGTCCCGTTGGGACTACGCAGGTCAGCACCACGTCCCGAGTTCGCGATGCCCCGTGGCCCCGCATAGGCCCCGCGGCGTGCACCCCAAGCGGCAAGGGCCAGTGTATTCCCGGTCGACTGCCGAGCGAGCCGGTAGATCGCGTCCGCTTGTGCCACGGCCGTGGCTTCTTACTGGACCGCCCGGCAGGTGGTGGTCCCCGCTCCGGGAGTACAGTCGGACGAAGACCGCTACGAAAGTGGGATGCGGCCGACCACGTTCGTTCCGCGACCCGGACTGGTTTTGACGTCCAAGCCGCCTCCAATGGCAGCCATACGGTCGGCCATGCTCTGCAAGCCCATCCCGAACCTCGTCGTCTCCTTGTCGAACCCTCGACCATCGTCCATGACGTTGAAGTCGAGGGCCCCTTCCCTCTCGCGCAACAGGACCGCCGCCCGAGATGCCTCGGCATACTTCCCGACGTTCTGCAGCGCTTCCAGCACGCAGAAGTACACGGCGATCTCGACCTCCGGAGCGTATCGGTCAACGGCGTCGGCCTCCACCGTCACCGGGATCGGAGACCTTCGAGCCTGAGCCTCGAGGGCCGCAACGAGTCCACGATCCGCCAGAAGCGGTGGATAGATGCCACGCGCGAGCTCGCGGAGATTCTCCAGCGCTTCCTGCGTGTCCGCGAGGATCCGTTCCAGAGCCTCGCGCTCCCGCCGTTCGTCGCTCCCGACCAGGTTCTCCACCAAGCGGACCTTCACCGCCAAGGCCACGAGCTGCTGCTGAGCACCATCGTGGAGGTCCCGCTCGAGGCGTCGGCGCGCCTCGTCGTGGGCAGCAACCAACCGGTGCCGCGACGAACGCAGATCCTCGATCAGCCGGAAGTTCTCGAACACCAGACCGGCTTGCGCGGCGAGCTCGATTACCAGCTTCTCTTCGGTGGGGAGCATCGTCGGCTCGTTCGGCGGCTTCTCGATCGTGAGCGCTCCGAGCAACTCCCGGTGGCGGCGAACGGGAACCGGGATGCCGGTATCCTCGAGTACGGGCAGCTCGTCACCGACGAGTCGCCTCGCCCGTGGGGTTACCCCGTTTGGCGGCCACGACGCCGTCGGGCGCAGCTCGGAACCCACGCGTAGCCACACCATGGTCCTGGACGCGCCGGTCCCCTCCGCCAGCAGACGGGCCATCCGAGGGAGGATGTCCTGTCCGGCGAAGGCCTCGCCGACGTGCTCGGAGAATCCTGCGAGTACTTCGTATGGCGTGGCCCGCTTGCCGTAGACCAAGCGGTTGGCGGCGCGTCTCGCCTTCTCACGAACCGGCTGGAACGCGACCCCCACGATCGCCGTCGCCAGCAGGGCCAGCCCTTCGGTGGCGCCGATGAATGCCCCGATCACCACGACGACGAGCACGTACACGATAGTGATGAACGCGGCCAGAACGCCATACACGACGGCCTTCCCGATGAGCACGTCGATCTCGTAGAGGCGGTACTTCAAGATCGCCACAGCGATCGAAGCGTCGAGGCACACCAGCGAGAGGTCGAAGAACAGGTCGGCGACCGGGAGGTCGATGAACAGCGCGACGCAGAACGTCAGGACGACCAACGCGGCGGCGGTCACGAACCACTTGAGCTGCAGCCGCTCATCGCCTACCGAGCTGCGGAACCGGATGAGGACCGAACCGAACGACCCGACCACCGCAACCATGAGGGCAAGAGCCGCTACGATGAAGGCAACTTCCGCCAAGGCTGCGACCGAACCTTCCCTAGGCGCGTGGAGATCTGCGAACGGGCGCGACCAGTTCTCGGTAGCCAGGACCATCGCGCTCAGCGGGAGCAGGACCAGGATCCCCCAGGAGAGCCAAGCCAAAGGTCGCCAGCGCCGCGATGGGAGATGCCCGGTCGGGAACAAGAGGAACAGGAACGGCAGAAGACTCACGGCGATCGTCTCCACCCAGTTGGAGAGCCAGATCGATGCCTGCCCACCCGGGAGAGACCCGCCACCCGCGAGCAGGGCGTGGAGTCCGTACGCCCTGGCGAAGGCGGTGACTCCCAGCAAGAATCCGGCCGCCAGGAACAGCCAGCCGATCGGATTTCCGCTGCGTCGGGAAACGATCACCGCGCCGATAGCCGGAGCTGCGATGTTCACGGCGACGTCGAGGACGCCCGAGACGCTCCACGCGTCCGAGACCAGCGGCAGCGTCAGGTTGCGATCGACGAACCGGAAGACGAGCCCCGCGATCATCAACGCGATCGACGTGAGCCCGACGATCCAGGCCAGCCAACGAGCTGTCCATGTCGTCAACGGCGCATCCTCCAGTGCGATTCTCTTCCAGTTGAAGGGTCCGCGGCGAGCCCGTTTCTTCCGGAGGTGAAACATGGGGCCGGTGTGCCCCAGATTCTTAGGAAGATCACGCGCAGATTCCGAGGGGCGGCCCGGCATGAGGATGCAACTGGACCAAGGTGCCTGGTCAGGGGCCCAATCCGAGTTTCTGTGCCCTTCCAGGCGTTTGGCGCCGAATCGTCCAAGGCTCGGCGACTTCGGAATCAGACATTCCTGCTCGCCACAACCAACGTCGGTGCCATTCGTCGGCGCCCAACCACCCAAGCGATGAGCAGAGCCGCGAGCGCAAGGAGATCGGCTGGATCCTGCGTCAGCACAGCAGGGCGGCCAGCAACTGCCCCCAAGGCGCCGATCGGCCACCGGAGCCAGCCGAATACCACCTCAAGGAGGTGATCCCCAACCGGGAACAGTTCCGCCGCGGCGAAGATACTCCCCGTGAGGAGGATGCATGTCGTCAGCAGC
>WNFU01001692.1_pt1 | contig 30811 bp, 23 predicted proteins | sample 5400121 | NCBI WGS metagenome assembly WNFU01 (sample SAMN13153360, study PRJNA577476) | soil metagenome | isolation source: 100 cm soil or saprolite under grassland replicate 1 | place: USA:California | collected 2016-06-15
GGCTTCCGGATGCGCGTCGCGACGGTCGAGGTGATGACGCCGTGGTCGTACTGGAGGGTCGTCGTGAAGTCGTTGTAGGCGATCTCGGCGTCCCAGCTCGCCTGGGGGGCGACGTTCGGCTCGAAGTCGATCGCCCCCTGGTACTCGACCACCTTGCCGATCGAGTTGAGGTAGACCCGGAGCCGGGCGGTGTCGCCCGGGAAGATCGCGCAGCGCATCGGGTGGTGCAGCACGTTCGCCACGATCCGGACGGCCTCGCAGCGGGACGTCCCGGGCTCGCCTCCGACGAGGATGCTGTCGCCTTGGGTGCGCTCGACGACGTTGTGCTCGATCCACACGTCGCTCACGTCCTGCAGCACGATCCCGTGCGAGTACTCCGGCATCCCGTACACGTTCGTCCCGGGCGCGAAGTCCCGGCCGCCGTTCAGGTGGAGTCCGGTGATCACGGTCCCGGCGCGGTTCCCCTTGTAGTAGAGGATCGCGTGAGGGGGTGCGCCGCCCGGGGTGTCCGCGCCGGTCGCGCCGTACATCCGCAGCTCCGGCTTCTCGCCGCCGGGCTCGCCGACCATCGAGCCGTGGATACGCACGACCCCGCCGAGCTTGTAGTGGCATCCTCCCGGGGGGCGCGGCACGTACAGCACCTTCCCCGCGTCGCGCGCCGCGTCCGCCGCGGCCTGGAACGCCGCGCGATCGTCGGTCACGCCGTCGCCTCTCGCGCCATGGGCCACGACGCTCACGCGGCCACGCTCATCAAGCCGCTCGGCCCGTGCGGTCACGGGCAGCGACGCCACGATCGCGCCGGCGCCATCCGCGAACGTGATCGCGCCCGCGACCTCTCCGGGCGCGGCCGGAGCGTACGCGACGGCGAACCAGGTGGCGGCTCCGGGCGCGAGCGTCGCCGGGAGACGCAGGCGGTGGGCGAGGCCGTGCCCGGGCAGCTCGACCCGGGCGATGGTGACCGGCCGCGTGCCCGTGTTGGTGACATGGACGGGGTAGGCGCGGGCGTGCCCGACGTACACCGTGCCGAGCGCGAGCCGTTCGGGGCGCACCGCGAGGGCGATCGGCCCGGCGCCGCTCCGCGCGTGGGCGGACGCGCGCAGCGGCGCGGCGGCTGCCGCCGCGAACGCCAGCGCGAGGGCCGAAAGGACGAGGCGGGTCCGGGGGCGATCCCGCGCATTCACGCCGGGATGATGGCGCGGCAGCGGCGCGCCGGCCGCGCCTCGAACGGAGATTCCCCGCTCGCCCGCCCCGCTCCCCCACGAACGCGGACCGGCACCCCGCGGACGGAGTGCCGGTCCCTGAGCGGACGCCGTCGCAGGCCCGGCGCGGGCGTCAGCGAGGCGGCAGCAGCGACGACTGGATCGTGTTCCCGACCCAGGTCGACCCGGGCGAGATGTCCACGTAGAACGAGTACGAACCCGAGGTGCCCCAGTTGCTGTGGACGTTGATCTGCCCACCGGGAGCCGGGATGTAGGTCACGATCGTGGACGTGATCACGCCGTGGTCGTACTGCAGGGTGTTCGTGAAGTCGTTGTAGGCGACCTCCGCGTCCCAGCTCGCCTGCGGGACCAGGTTCGGCTCGAAGTCGATCGTGGACTGGTACTCGACCACCTTGTCGATCGTGTTGAGGTAGACCCTCAGACGCCGGGTGTCGCCCGGGAACACCGCGCAGCGCATCGGACGGCGGAGCACGTTGTTGACGACCCGCACGTCCTCGCACGGCGACGTGCCGCGCTCGCCGCCGATGAGGATGTTGTCACCCTGCGTGTTCTCGATGAGGTTGTTCTCGATCCACAGGTCGCTCACGTCCTGCAGCGCAATGGCGTGCGACTGCTCCTGCATCCCGTAGACGTTCGTCCACGGGGCGAAGTCCCGCCCGCCGTTCAGGTGGAGTCCGGTGATGACGGTCCCGGCGCGGTTGCCCTTGTAATAGAAGATCGCGTGCGGGGGGGCGTCGCCCGGCGAGTCGGCACCGGTCGCGCCGTACATCCGGATCTCGGGCTTCGCGCCGCCGGGCTCGCCGACGACCGAGCCGGAGATCCGCACGACGCCGGTGAGCTTGTAATGTTGACCGCCCGGCGGCTGCGGCACGTACAGCACCTTGCCGGCGTCGCGCGCCGCGTTCGCGGCGGCCTGGAACGCCCCGCGGTCGTCGGTCGCGCCGTCGCCCCTCGCGCCGTAGTCCACGACGCTCAGCGCGCTCGTGTCGTCGAGCGCGGCGGCCGTCGCGTTCACGCGCACGTCGCGCAGGATCGCGCCGTCCGCGTCCCGCAGCGAGACGACGCGCGTGAGCGCGCCCGCGGACGGTGGGCTCAGCGTCACGTGGAACCAGAGCGACCCGCCGGCCGGCACCGTCGCTGGCAGCGAGAGGCCGTGGGAGACGCCGCGCGAGGTCAGCACCGAGGAGATCGTGATCGCGCTGCCGGTCGTGTTCGTGACGACGACGGGATGGGTCCGCGTCTGCCCGAGGTAGACCGTGCCGAGCGCGAGCGTCGCAGGCGCCGCCGCGAGCGTGTCGAGCACCGGCGCAGGCGGAATGCCGGGATCGGTGCCGTCGCCGCCGCCGTCACCTTGGGGCAAGCCGAAGGGGTTTCCCTCGGACGGCTGGCTGCACCCGAACGAGAGGACGGCCACCACTGCGAGGAACGCTCGATGTCGCAAAGCTGCGCGCTGCAGAATCGCCATCTCCGGTGTCCTTTCTTTTCCGAGCGGGAGCGCTCGGGGTGGGACCTGAGCGCCGGTCGCCCTACCCTCGTCCGATCGAGCGACCGGATGAGGAAGGGTGGAGCGTTCGGTCCTCCCCAAACCCATCGAGGGGAGTAGTTGATTCCAGCCCGGTTCCCTCATGAGCGGCGCCCTGGGCGGACGTCCAGCGGCACAGCGAGCGGGTGCCCGGCGCGCAAGCGCCGAGGAACACGGGGGAACGGCCAGCGCGACACCTGCCGTTTGGCGGACGAGCGGCCGCTCGCTCGGCCACCGATCTGGCTCAGCCGGGACCGTTCACGGAGTGCCCGTCGAAGAGGGGCGGGGCGCGATCAGGAGCGCGGAGCGCTCGGGCGAGCGCGATCTTCCTCCGGGGAGGACGCCCCCGCCCCGCCTCGGCGAGCCCCGAGCGGATGGCCCGTGGAGGGCGGGCGGGGCGCGATCAGGGGCGCGAAGCGCTCGGGCGAGCGCGATCTTCCTCAGGGGAGGGCGCCGCTACGCCCGCCTCGGCGAGCGCAGAGAGGTACTCCGCCCGGAGCGCGCTCCAGAACCGACCCTGCTCGAAGTCAGCGAGGACGCGCCCGCGCGCCGCCGCGCCGTGGCTCGCGCGCAGCGCGGGATCGGCGAGGTACGACCGCAGCGCCGCGGCGAGCGCCGAGGGGTCGCGAGGAGGGACGAGCCGCCCGGTCACGCCGTCCACGACGGCGTCCACGCACCCGGGCACCCGCGTCGCGACGACCGGGAGCGCCATCGCGGCGGCCTCGAGCGGCACGACCGGAAACCCTTCGCGCCAGCTCGGCAACGCGACGACGTCCATCGCGCGGAACCAGCGCGGCGTGTCCCAGTCCACGCCCGCGCAGCGTACGCGCGGATCGGCGTCGAGCGCCGCGGCGACTTCCGGCGGGATCGGATCCTGCGGCTCGCGTGGGCCGACGAGCACGAGGCGCAGGTCCGGCAGCTCCTCGCGGAGCGCGCGCCACGCCTCGAACAACTCGACGACACCCTTCTCGCGCACGATCCGTCCGACGAACCCGAGGACGCGCGCGTCCGGAGGGAGGCCGAGCGCCGCGCGCGCGGCGCGGCGCGCCTCGTCGTCGGGCGCCGGTCGGAAGCGGCCGGCCGCGTCCACCCCGTTGATCGACCCGCCGAGCAGGACCTTCACCTTGCCTCTGGGCGCGATCCCGTCCCGCACCGCGATCGCGGCGACGGAGTGGCTCACGCACACGACGCGGGTCGCGAGCGCCGCAGCGAGCCGCTCCGTCGCGAGGAGCACGCGCCGGAGCGCGCCGTGCGCGGTGAGGTAGCGCAGCCCGTGCAGGTGGTAGATGCGGACGGGGACGCCAGCGAACCGGGCCGCCATCATCCCGAGGAGCCCCCCCTTCGGCGTGTGGGCGTCCACGACGTCGGGGCGGACACGGGCGAGGACGCGCCGGAGCTGGACGAGCGCCGCGAGGTCGCGCGCGGGCGTGATCGCCCGCGCCATCTCGACGGCATGGACCTCGACGCCCTCGTCCTCCGCGAACTTCGCGAGCAGCGGACCGGGCGAGGAGACGGCGTGCACCTCGAACCCCCGCGCGTGCAGGAACGCGGGCTGGCCCGCGAGGAAGAGGAGCGTCTCCGGGACCGTCGTCACGTGGACGAGCCGGACGCGCCGAACCGCTCCCCCGCGAGCCGCGGGGGCCCCGGGCGCTGCGGCAGACCCTGTGGTCGGAAACGAGATGGCGACGCCCCTGGTTCGAGCCGGAATCTGGGCAGCGGCCCGGCGGCCGCCCGTGGCGTCGTTGGGGAGTAGGACCTGCCAATCCGGGGACGTCAGCAACGTGTGCCATCGGCCCCAAGGCTTCGGGTGCGAGGGCGCAACCCGCGCGAACAGATGCCCGGCACCGCGCGCGTGGCGAGCTTCCAGTGCCTGCGGGCGATGGCTCACATCGGGCAGCGCGTCCGGGGGGCGACGCGTCCGGGGGGCGTCAGAGCGATGTCGCGCTGCGACCATGGCACGTTGTGGGTGGTGCGCGCCCGGAGCGCCACGAGATGAGCGCGCGCCGCCTCGCCGCCGCCGCCGCCTCGGCGGCAGGCCTCGTCCTCGCGTCGCGCTCGGCGCTCCTCTACTACTCGGCGCGCGCGCCGGGCGGCGTCTCTGCGTCCACTGCGGCGGCGGCCGACGTCCTCGTCGCCTGGGTGCCGACCGTCTCCGGGACCTCGCCGCCGCTCGCGGACGCGATGGCGCGGGTGCCGCGCACGGCGCCGGCCGGGCCCGAGCGAACTGCCCACGTCTGGGCCGCGCGCGGCGAGACCCAAGGGTTCGCCGTCGTCGTGCGGGCGCCCGCCGAGGGCGCGATGACGAGCCTGTCCGTGACTCCCTCCGCCCTCGCCTGCGCCTCGGGCGGGTGCGGGGGCCACGCGATCCCGGCGGAGGACGTGGACGTGTACCGGGCGATGTACGCGATCGTGACGACGCCGAGCGGCCGCGGCGACCGCGCGTTCCGCGGGCGGACGCACCGCGACGGACCGCCGGGCGCGAACACCGCGAGCGATCCGGGCAACGGCTCGCTGTGCGGCAAGGGCCGGCCGTTCGGCCCGCCGCCCTGCGCGATCCCGGACGGCCTCATCCCGTACGAGACGTGCGGCGACGGCTCCGCGCCGCCGTGCGAGCCGGGCGACACGAGGCGACCGAACCGGTGCGCCGTCGACGGCACCGGGTGCGGTCCCGGCGCGCCGCCGCTCACCATCGCGGCAGGGACGAACCAGCAGCTCTGGGTCGCCGTGCGGATCCCCCGCGGCCGGGCGGGCGTCCCCGCCGGCGTCTACGCGGGGTCGATCCGGCTCGCCGCCGTCGCAGGCGCGGCCCTCGCCGCGACGATCGCCGTGCGCGTCCACGTGTGGGACTTCGACGTGCCGGCGAGTCCGTCCTTCCGCACCGCCTTCGGCACGAACGGCGGGTCGCAGCCCTCCGCCTTCTACAACGTCGAGGCGCAGGCGATGTTCGCGAAGCACAAGGTGAGCCTCGCTCGGTACGGCTCGACGAAGACGATGGGCGTCGACGACTGGCCGCGCGCGGACTACGGGCCGACGGCGACGCGCCTCGCGCAGGCCTGGGGCGTCCCGAACGCGCTGCAGGTGGGGCTCTACCACGGCGTGTCTGGCAGCACCTGCGTCATCTCCTGGTCGGCGTCCGACTACCTCACGACCGAGGCGGCGCAGGCCTGGGTCGCCCGCCACGGGCTCCCGACCTCGGGCGTGCTCCTCTACGCGCGCAACGGCGACGAGATCAACTCGGGGCTCGCCGAGGCGGGGCGCGCCCCGTTCCCGTACTCGAGCCAGCGCAGGCGCCCAGACGGGAGCCCCGGCTGCGCCGAGACCTGCGGCTGGTGCACCTACTCGTACCTGCGCGAGGCCGCTCGCCAGATGCACGCGACGAAGGGACCGGAGGTGAAGCTGCTCTCGGTCGTTGACCCAAATCCTTTCCTCGTCCGCGACACCGCCGATCTCCGCGGCACCGGACGGCCCGCGCTCGACGTGTTCGTCGTCGCGCCGAGCTTCGGCTGGGACAACCCGAGCGCGGTCGCGAGCGTCACGACGAACCCCATGCCGAGCGAGATCTGGACGCACCAGATGTGGCTCCCAGACACGTACAGCCCGAAGTGGCTGCTCGACTACAGCCCGGTCTCCTATCGGATGGGCTTCATCGCCCAGGCGCTCGGCGTGTCGGGAGCGGCGACCGCTGAGCTCGCGGACGGGAGCGATCCCGGCTGCGACGCCGGCGCGGCCTGCCCCGCGCGGCGCGCGCGGCCGTCCGAGAACCCGTGGCGCAACGGCGTCCACAAGGACGTGTGCGGAGGGAGTGGCGGCCCGAACTGTTCGGTGAACGGCGACAGCCAGTGGCTCTACACCGGCTCGCAGGTGGGGCTCGGACGGTGGAGCCTCGTCCCGCACCTCCGGCTCGAGTTCTTCCGCGACGGGATCCAGGACTTCGAGCTCGTCCGGATCCTGAGGAGCCTCGCGCGCGGGCGCCGGCACGCGAGCGGCGCCTGCACGGCGGCGTTCCCCGCGCAGACGTGCGCGCAGGTCGTGAAGGCCGTCGGCGGCGACGACTGGTCGAGCTACTCGACGGACGCGCACCTCCTGCAGCGCGCGCGCAAGGCGATCGGCGACACCATCGCGGCCGACCCGCTGCGGCCGCTCGCGCACCGGTAGCGCGCGGAACGCCGCCGCGATGGCTCCGGCCGCTCGAGTCGAGCGCCGCCGCAGCTCGATGCAAGCGCTGGTCGACCCTCACGCCTTCACGATCCGGCGCGGGCCCCTTTGCCCCAGTGCGCCGAGAGCGGCGGGCAACGCGTGCCGAAACGCGTGGGGAATCGGCTCCCGAGCGGCGTCCGAGCATGCGGCACTTCGCCATACCCCAGGTGACTCCTCGCTTGACCTCGGGCAGTTCCGTTACGTTCGCCACCGCTCGGGGGAGGGACACACGAGTGACGATCCGGACCCGATTCCTCGCCGCGGCGGCCCTCGCAGCGGCCGTCCTCGCGCCCGCGCGCGGCTCCGCGCTGCAGCTCCTCGACGACGCGCTCTCGCTCGAGAGCCGGCCCCGCCCGGATCTGAAGGTGGCGCTCCTCGCCCCCGGCGCGGGACCCTCGCTCGACTTCGACCTGCTCGGCGATGCGCCGAAGCCCCCGGCGGTCGCAGAGGATCCCGCGCTCCGGACGCGGCGCAAGATGCTGAACCTCCACCAGGGGCTCGGCCTCGGCCTCCTCGGCCTCCAGCTTGCGTCCACCGTGACGGGGCAGCTCAACTACAACGACAAGTTCGGCGTCGACAACACCGGCCGCTACGAGGAAACGCACAAGTTCCTCACCTACACAAACCTCGCGGCGTTCGCGGTGGTCGGGGGCATCGCGCTCTTCGCGCCGCGGGACAAGGCGGCGAAGCGGACCGGCTTCGGCCGGACGACGGTCCACAAGATCGGGATGGGGCTCGCGACCGCGGGGATGATCGGGCAGGGGCTGCTCGGCGTCCACACGGCGCGCCGCGAGGGCTATCTCGACCAGGAGAGATACGGGCGGGACCACCTCGTCCTGGGGTACCTGACCCTCGCCGCGATGACGGTCGCAGTGGGCGCCATCGTGTTCTGACGGAGAGACGCCATGACCTCGACGTTCCTCGCCCTCCTCCTCGCCACCTCCACGTCCCCGGCCGGCGCCTACGTCGTCGACTCCGGGGGGAGCGTCGTGAGGTTCCACCTGCACCACAAGATGCACGAGGTGGACGGCCGCTCCTCGCAGATCGAGGGCAAGGTGGTGCTCGGCGACGACGGCAAGGTGATGGCGATGATCCGGATGCCGGCGTCGAGCTTCGACACCGGGGACGCGAACCGCGACTCGCACATGCGCGAGGCGCTCGAGGCGGCAAAGTTCCCGTACGTCGTCTTCAAGGGCGTGACGAACCTCATCATCCCGGTCGCCTACGGAAAGCCGATCGAGACGAAGCTCCAGGGAGAGCTCGAGTTCCACGGCGTGAAGCAGCCGCTCACGGTGCCTGCAGAGATCTCGCTCGGCCAGGACGGCAGCGCCGTCGTGAAGGCCAGGTTCTCGGTGAACCTCGAGTCGCACCGGATCGAGCGTCCTTCGCTGCTCTTCATCAAGGTGGACGAGAACGTGCTCCTCGACGTCGAGCTGAAGCTGAAGGGCGCGAAGTGATCCGGCGCCTCGCCACGGCGCTCGGACTCGGGCTCGCGGCCTGCATCCCCAACCCGGGGCCGACGATGGCGCCGGGCCAGGACTGCATGGAGTGCCACGGCGGCGGTGGCGGTGGCGAGCGCGAGGAGGACGCGCCGCCCTGGACGGTCGCCGGGACCATCGCCGGGGTCCGCGGCGCGCACGTCGCGATCACCGACGCGAACGGCTGGTCGTTCACGCTCCGCTCGAACCGCGTGGGGAACTTCTACACCGCAGAGCCGGTCGTCTTCCCCATCCAAGTCTCCGTGGATGGGAGCGCGATGGGTACGGCGGTCTCAAAGGGCAGCTGCAACGCCGCCGGGTGCCACCCAGGCGGCGTCGGGCGTGAGGGCGGGGGCGGCGGGTAGCGCGGCGACGGACCCCGCGTGCCTGCCTCCCGCTGCTCCGCTCTAGCTCGGGGGGTGCGCGGCGGCGGCGAGCTTCCGGTCCGCGTCGTTCATGTGCCCGGCGAGCGCCTGGCGCAGATCGAGCGCCGCCTCGAGCGCGACGTCCTGGTCGCCCTCGTCGAGCGCGCGCTGGATCTGCCGGATGTGGGAGAGGAACTCGCCGTGCTCGCCCGTGTGGGCGGCGCGCTCGGGGTACGAGGCCGCTTCCATGAGCAGCTCCTCACCCCCGAAGTGCACCGTGCTGTAGGCGAGGAGCTGATCCGCGAGCCGGCGCGCCATCCAGGGGCGGCGCTGCTCGACGGCGTCGGCGAAGGCGGTCACGAGCGCGATCTGCAGGTGGTGCTCGTGATCCATCGCCTCGTGGGACAGATCGAGCCTGTCATTCCAGGCGTGTTCTTCGATCATGGATCCCTCCGGCTGGGGCGCTCGAAATCGCGCACCCGTTGGTTGGCCGGAGCGGAGGCCACGAGCAAGGCCCGGACGGGTGCCGCGGACCGGCGAAGCGGCGGGGTCAGCGGAGCTTCAAGCCCTCGACGACCGCCATCGCGATGCCGGCCGCGCCCACCGCGAGGACGGCGAGGCCGATCGCGATGGCGCGGCCCCCGCGCGCCTCGAGGAACGGGTTGTCGATGTGGCGCTTCCAGGCGATCTGGCCGCCCTTCACGACCGCGACGACGCTCATGCCGAGGAGCAGCACCGCGAACCACACCGCCGAGAACTTGTTGTTGCCCACGCCGACTCCCTTTCGACCGTCGAGCTAGTTCTTCTCCTCGGACCAGAGCCGGTCGAGCTCCTGGTACGACTTCGGGAATTCCGCCTGGTACTTGAGATAGACCGGGATCGGGTACCGCACACCGCCGGCGTGCGTGCCCTCGAGCCCCTTCACGACCTCCTCCGCCATCGCGAACGGGAACGTGAACGCCATCTCGTCGTCCGCGGTCATCCCGAAGATCCGATCGCCATAGCACGGGAGGATGAACTGCGGCTCCTTCGTCCGGTGCGAGCGGATGACGAGCTCGGTGCAGTCGCCGCGACCGGTCGTCTGCGACCGGACCGTGCCGCCCTTCGCGAAGAGGCAGGCGTTCACGAGGCGCATCGCCTGCGCGGAGTTGCCGTAGACGACGACCGTGTCGGGGGCGAAGTCGATCCGGGAGAGCGGTCCGACGACGATCGCGCCGACCTCGCCTGGGTCGTACTTGTCGAGCGCGTCCTCGAGCCTCGCGCCGGCGTCGCGGCAGGACGCGTACATGCCATCCGCGAGCGCGCCCGAGGTGTAATAGGCGTTCCGGTCGGCGAAGCCGAACGCCGCCTTCGCGATCGGGCAGGAGAGGTCGTCGCCGGTGAAGGCGAGCGTCCAGCCATGGCGGCGGGCGAACCCGATCGACTGGCAGATCGCGACCTTCACGCCGAGGTCCTTCGCCGGCCGCTTCGCCTTGGGCGGCAGGGGCACGCCGGGGGCGAGCGAGCGGACGCCCACCGGGAAGGTCGAGACCCGCAGGTGCTTCTCGAGGTGTCCGTTCAGCGTGGCCGCGTCCATGGCGCCTCCGTCGAGCGTCGATGATGCCGTGCGCGCGCAGCCTCCGCAATGGAACCCCGCCGCGCCGCTTCGCGGTTACACTCGCGCTCCCTTTCCACGGAGGACCGATGCCGAAGACGCCCGTTCGCCCTGAGCGCAGCGCCGCCGCAGGCGGTGCGAAGTCGAAGGATCCGCTCGCCCTCGTCCGCCGCGTCATGGCGGGCGACCGCTGGGCCGCCGCCGCCGGCGCCCGCCTCGTCGAGGTGCGCGAGGGCTACGCCCGCACCACGCTGCGGCTCCGCGACGACCACCTGAACGGCGTCGAGGTGGCGCAGGGCGGCGCCATCTTCACGCTCGCGGACTACGCCTTCGCGGCGGCGTCGAACTCGCACGGGACCGTCGCGGTCGCGCTCGACACCTCGATGACGTTCGTGCGCGCCGCGACGAAGGGCGTCCTCACCGCGGAGGCGCGCGAGGAGTCGCTCACGCGCCGCACCTCGGTCTGCAACGTGCGCGTGACCGACGGCGAGGGAAAGGTGGTGGCGCTCTTCCGCGGCACCGCGTTCCGCAAGGACGACCCGCTCGACGCCGTGCTCGCCGCGCGGGTGAAGGCGCGCCGGAAGGGACCCGGCGAACCGGCGGCCGCCGCTCAGCGGCGCACGGGGACGCGCTGACGGGACGAGCCGGCGACGGCCCCGGGCGTCGTCAGCGCAGGCAGGCGGGACGGTTCCGGTAGCGCCGCGCGAACGGCACGTAGAGCATGCAGGCGCGGTCCGCGCCCCCGCCGACGCAGACCTCCTCGCACGTCCGGTAGCGGCGCGCGTGGGGCACGACCTCGGTGCGGCCGGTCCGGGTGTCGGCGATCCGGTCGTACGCGCCGCCCGGCCCGAGGTCCGGCTCGTCCGCGGAGTGGAGGCTCGTCGGCACGCGCGGCGGCGCCCCGCCCGTCCACATCCCGAGGCCCATCCGCTGCGCCTCGCGCTGCAGCGCGACGAGCGCCGCGTCGGGCGCGCCGGCGACCGCGAAGACCATCGCGTCGCCGCGGGTGACGAGCGCCTCCGCCACGTCGGGGCACGAGACGAGGAGCCGACCGTAGCGATCCGGTGTTCCCGCGGTTTCGCAGCGGTGCCCGAACGACGCCGCCGACGCGAGCGCCGCGCTCTCCTTCGCGACCTCGAACAGGTCATGCGGGCCGAAAGTGCCGGCGCCGAACAGGTGGACCGGTCCGAACGTCTCGAGCGCGTTCACGCCGGCGAGCCGCGCAGAGCGCCCGCGGGAGCCGCCGGAGAGGATCCTGAAGGTGTCGCCGTCGATCCAGCGGACGTCGACCCGCTCCCCCGCGAGCTCGAGCGTGGCGCGGGTGGGCCGCGCCCGGCGGTCTCCCCCGCGCCGCGCCTCCGCGGGGCGGGCGGCGGCGAGGAGGGCGATCGCGAGGAAGGCCGGGGCGCAGCGCACGAGATCATCGTACGCGGCCATCCGACACGCGCCGCCCCCGACGCGGGGTTTCCAACCTGCCCATGGGGGGCGCACAATGAGAGCGGTCCATGCACACGCTCGCCGAGCTCGTCTCCCGTGTACCCGTTCACCGGGTGATGGCGGAGGCTCGCCTCGACATCCTCGTCCACCTCCTCGCGGCGCTCGTCGCAGGCGGAGCGATCGGGATGGAGCGAACCTTCCACGGACGCCCGGCCGGGTTTCGCACGCACGCGCTCGTCTGCCTCGCGTCGAGCCTCCTCATGCTCCTCACCGTGTACCAGGCGGAGTGGTTCCCCGGGCAGGGCGACGCCGTGCGGATCGATCCGACCCGCATGGCGCAGGGGATCATGACGGGCATCGGCTTCCTCGGCGCCGGCGTCATCTTCAAGGAGGGGATCACCGTCCGGGGGCTCACGACCGCCGCGTCGATCTGGATCACCTCCGCGATCGGCGTGCTCATGGGGAGCGGGCTCTACTATCCCGCCGTGATCGGGACGGTGCTCACGGTCGGCGTCCTCGCCGCGTTCCGCTGGATCGAGAACCGGGTCCCCTCGCATCGCTTCGCGCACCACCGGATCCGGTTCGCGCGGAGCGCGGTGATGCCGGAGGAGACCTTGCGCGAGCTGCTCGCGAAGCACGGCTTCTCGGTGTCCGGGCTCACCTACCGCCTCGCGGAGGAGGGCCGGATGTTCGAGTACCGGATGACGATCCGGACGGTAGAGGAGGCGAACTTCACGCGGCTCGCGCGCTCGCTCGCGGCGCTGCCGCCCGTGCTCGAGTTCGACCTCTCGCCCGACTAGCGCGCAGCTCGCCACTTCCCTCGCGGCTGGCGCGCCGCGCGCCCCTCCTCCAGAATGGGCGCTCCACCCCGGACGCTCATGGTCCTCCGCCCCGCCGCCGCGCTCCTGCTCGCGCTCGCCGCCCTCCCCACGGGCGCCGCCGCGCCGTGGGATGGGCCGCCGTTCTCGGCGGAGCCGCGGGCGCTCCTCGCCGCCGCCGACGCGCTCGGCGCGCCGAAGGACTCGGGGGTGGACGTCCTCCTCGAGGAGGGGACCTACCGCTTCGACGCGCGCGGCGCGGCGACCTTCACGCACCGGCTCGTCTACCGGCCGCACGCCCCCGACGCCGCCCGGCGCTGGGCGCGCGTCGAGCGGAGCTGGGCGCCCTGGTACCAGGCGCGCCCCGAGGTGCGGGGTCGCGTCGTGACCCCCGACGGCGCGGTGCACGAGCTCGATCTCTCGACGCTCGCCGAGCAGGGCGTCGGCGACGACGGCGAGGTCTTCTCCGACCGCAGGCTCCTCGCCGGCCCGCTGCCCGGCGTCCGCCCCGGCGCCGTCGTCGAGGAGGTCTCGACGGTGCGGGACCTCGCGCCGCTCTTCGAGGGCGGCGTCGCGCACCGCCACTTCCTCGCGCAGCCGAGCCCGGTGCGGCTCTCGCGGCTCACCATCGAGGCCCCCGAGGCGCTGCCGATGCGGTTCGTCGTGCGCGGCGCGGACGTGCGGCCGGCGGTGAAGGTCGCGGGCGGGGTCCGGACGATCGTGTTCGAGCGGCGCGACGTCGCGGCCGCGCCCAGGCCGGAGCCGAGCGGGCCGCGCGAGGTCCCGCCGGGCCCCCTCGTGCTGTTCGGCTGGGGACGATCGTGGACGGACGCCGCCGAGCGCTACGGCGCACTCTGGCGGGCGCGGCTCGACGAGGCGCCGCTCCCCGAGGCCGCGCGCGCGGCGGTGCGCGGCGCGGCGGGCGACGAGGCGATCCGGCGCGCCCTCGCCTGGATCCACGAGCACGTCCGCTACACCGGCCTCGAGCTCGGTGAGGCGGAGATCGTCCCTGCGGCGCCGGCGACGACCATGAAGCGGCGCTACGGCGACTGCAAGGACCTGTCCCTGCTCCTCGTCGCGCTCCTGCGCGAGGCGGGGCTCGACGCGCGCATCGCGCTCCTGCGCACCGCGTGGCAGGACCTCGCGCCGGAGCTGCCCGGCCTCGGCCAGTTCGACCACGCCATCGTGCGCATCGAGGGCAAGGCGCCCGCGTGGATCGACCCGACCGATCCGTACGCTGCGCCCGGAAAGCTCCCGCCGCAGGACGAGGGGAGGCTCGCGCTCGTCACCGGGCCGGGGCAGTCGGACCTCGTCCGCACCCCCGAGGCCGGGCGGGAGGAGAACGCCGCGACGACGCTGCGGGAGCTGTGGCTCGCCGAGCTCGGGCCGGGACGGATCGTCGAGACGCGGACGCTCGCGGGCGCGCTCGCTTCCGCGGAGCGGGCCTTCCGCGCGCGCCGGCCGGACGGGCGCGCGGGCGATCTCGACGAGCGCTACGCGCGCGACGTGTTCCGCGCCGACCTCTTCCTCGGTGCGGAGGTGACGGGGGAGCTGGACCTCGCGGCGCCGCTGCGCGTCCGGGTGGAGGCGGACCGGAGCGAGGTCGTCGAGACGCAGGACGACCTGGCCGAGATCCCGGTCGCGCCGGACACGATCTTCGACCCGTTGCCGCGCTTCGTCCGCGGCGAGGCGGAGGACGGCTCGGAGGAGCCCGGCGAGACGCCGCGCCGCGCCTCGGACCTCGTCCTCGCGCTGCCCTACCGCTGGGAGGCCACCTATCGCATCCACCCGCCCGAGGGATTCCGCGTCCGCGCGCCGCTCCCCGCCGCCGAGGCGGAGCGGTTCGGGCCGGCGACCTATGACCGCAGCTTCGCGGCGCTCCCGGACGGGAGCGTCACCGCGACCTTCCGCTTCGACACGGGCGGCCGCCGGATCCCCGGCGCCGACGCCGGGCGGCTCGCGCGGCGGGTCCGCGAGATCGTCCGCGCCCGGAGCCCCGCCGTCGTGTTCGAGCGGACCGCCGCGGCGCTCCTCGCCGAGGGCCGGGTCGAGGCGGGGCTCGCGGAGCTGCACCGCCTCGCCGCCCTCCACCCGCGCGAGGCGATGCACCGGCTCCACCTCGCGATCGCCCTCCTCCGGCTCGGGTTCGCCGCCGAGGCCGCCGCCGAGGCGCGCCGCGCGATCGCGCTCGAGCCCGAGCGGGCCTGGGCCCACCGGGTCCTCGCCTACGTCCTCGAGCACGACGCGGTGGGGCGGTTCCACGGCCCCGGGTTCGATCGGAAGGCGGCGCTCGCGGCGTACGAGGTCGCGCGGAAGAAGGATCCCGACCACCCCGGCGGCCGCGCCGCCCTCGCCGAGCTCCTCGCGCACGACGAGGACGGGCGGGGCTTCGGCGCGGGCGCCGACCTCGCGCGCGCGATCGCGGAGTACCGGACGCTCCACGACGACCTCGGCTCGCGCGACTTCGACGACGGCTACCTCGCGGCGCTCTTCGCCGGTGGGCGCCACGCGGACGCCGCGAAGCTCGCCCGCTCGATGACCGCGGGCGCCGAGCGGAACGCGATCCTCGTCGCCGCGACCGCGGCGGCGGGCGGCGCCGGCCGCGCGGAGGAGGAGGCGGCCGCGCTCGGCGAGGCGCGGCGCGCCGCGCTGTCGGACGCCGCGGCGCTCCTCCATCGCGACCGGCACCACCCCCTCGCCGCCGCGCTCGCGTCGGCCGCGGCGCGCGGTGCCCCGAACGCGGCGGACCTCTTCGCCTGGGCGGAAGCGCTCGCCGGGATGCGGCGCTGGGAGGAGCTCCTCGACGTCGGGGACGAGGCCGAGCGGCTCGTGAGGCGCGTGGTCGTCGCCGCGTTCGGGGCCGGCGAGGCGTCGGGCGAGATCGCGAAGCTCGTCGCGCCGCGCCTCGTGCGCGCCGGGCTCCTGCCGGGGTTCGAGGCGCGCCTCGGGATCGATCGGACCGGCCGCCGCGCGGCGGCGCGACGGTCCACGCCCGACGTGGCCCTCGACGCGCTGCTCTCGTCACTCCACGTCGATTCGGTGGGCGATCCCGAGGGTGGCCTGCGCGTCCTCGGCTCGTTCTCCCCGGCGGGCGGAGCCGAGGGCGGCGCGCTCTACCTCGCACGAGAGGAGGGCGCCCTCCGGCTCGTGGCCGCGGACGGCGCCTGGGACCTCCTCGGCCTCGAGGCCGCGCGCCGCGCCTCGGCCGGCGACGCCGCCGGCGCCGCGCGCTGGCTCGAGTGGGCGCGCGACGCCGTCCCGGGAGAGCCGGTGGACCCCGCTTCTCCCGCGGGGATCCTCGCCGCGCTCTTCCCGCCGGGCGCGACGGGGGTGGACGCCGCTCGCCGCGCGGGGCTCGCGCTCGCCGCCTTCGCCGACGAGAAGGGGACCTCGGCCGGCTCGCTCCGGGCCGCGCGCGACGCGGCACGTACGCCCGCGGAGCGGCGCGCGCTCGGCCACGCGCTCGCGCGGGCGCTTCGCTCGCAGGGCGACGCCGAGGCGACCTTGCGGCTCGCCGACGAGCTCGTCGCCGACGACCCCGCCTCGCGCGCCGCGTTCGCCTCGAAGGCCTGGGCGCTCCGGCGGCTCCGCCGGCCCGCGGCGGCGCTCGGGGACGCCGCGGAGGCGCTCCTCGCCCGCGCGCCGCGAGACGCGGAGACGTTCGGGCTCGTGGGCTCGAGCTTCCTCCTCGCGGGTGAGCTCGACGCGGCGGCCCGCACGCTCCGTCGTGCGATCGACGCGGGCAAGGCGTCGCCCGTCATCTTCAACGACGCGGCGTGGCTCGAGCTCTTCAGGGAGCCGCCGGGCCCGCTCGCGCTCGACTGGGCGCGGCGCGCCGCCGAGCAGGGGAAGAGCGCCGACGCCGCGGCGCTCAACACGCTCGCCGCAGCCTACGCAGCTTCCGGGAAGCCCGCGGAGGCGCGCGACATCTTCCTGCGGTCGCTCGATGGCGGGCGGCCGCTCGCGGGCTCGGACTGGTATGTCTTCGGGCGGATCGCCGAGGCGTGGGGGCTCGCGAGCGCCGCGCGCGCAGCGTACGCGCAGGCGACGCCGCAGGACTTGGACGGCGAGGAGGACCCGACCGGCGCGCACCTGCTCGCCCGCCGCAGGCTCGCGGCGCTCGGGCCGGAGCCTTCGAGCGCGCCGCCCGCGGCGCCCGGCGCGCCCGCACGCGGACCATCGCGTGCGCCGGCCGCGGCGGAGCGGGCCAAGCCCCGCACGAAGCACGCGCGCTGATCTCCCGGGCGCGCGCGGTGCGGCGGCAGGCCGGCACCTACGCTCCCGCCCCGACGGTGCGAACGAGGTCTCTCAGGACGTCGGCGTCCACCGGCTTCTCGACGTGCCGGCGCCCGTGCGCGAGGAACTCGCGCGATCCAGCGGTGAAGGCGCCGCCGGTGATGAACACGAGGCGGGGCAAGAGGTCGGGCGCGGTGCGCTCGAGCCGCGCCGCGAGCTCCATGCCCGTCATCTCCGGCATCATGAGGTCGCACAGGACGACGTCCCAGCGTTCGCCCGCCTCGGCACGCCTCGCCGCCTCCGCCGCCGACGCGAGGAGCTCGACCTCGTGCTCCGGCGCGAGCAGGCGCGCGAGCGCGCGCCCGACGAGCTCCTCGTCGTCCACCACGAGCACGCGCCTCCGCGCGGTCGCCGCCGGCGGACGGGCCGGTCCGCGCTCCGTATCCACGGCCGCGTCGGAGGCGGCGACGGGCAGCTCGAGGCGGAAGGTCGTGCCGAGCCCCGGCTCGCTCCGCGCGTGGATCGTTCCGCCTGCCGCCGACACGATCCCGTGGCAGATGGCGAGCCCGAGCCCCGTCCCGATCCCGACCTGCTTCGTCGTGAAGAACGGGTCGAAGATGCGCGGCAGGACGTCAGGCGGGATTCCGCTTCCGGTGTCGGACACCTCGATCACGATCCGCCCCGCCTCGGCGCGGGCCGTCACCCTCACCTCGTTCTCGGCCGTGTGCCCCTCCGGGATGGCCTGGGCGGCGTTCACGAGCAGATTCACGACCACCTGCGCGATCTCGTGGGGTCCGGCGACGACGGGCGGCAGCGCGCGCGGCACGTCGATCGCGAGGTGCGCGCGGCTCGCCACCTGGTGACGCGCGATCGCGGCGGCCGCGTCGACCTCCGCCGCGATCTCCACGGGCGCCCGGCGCGCCTCCCCGGAGGGGCCGGCGAACCGCCGGAGGCCTTGCACGACGTCGCGCACGCGCCGTGCGCCCTCGATCGCGTCGGCGACGGCCGGCCCGAGCTCGTCCTTCGCCGCCTCCGCCGCGGCGCCGGCGCCGGCGTCGAGCCGCTCCGCGAGGTAGCGCAGGTTCGCCGCGACGTACGCGAGGGGATTGTTGATCTCGTGGGCGATGCCCGCCGCGAGCGTCCCGACCGCGGCGAGCCGCCCGGCCATCTCGAGCCGGACCTGAAGCGAGCGCCGCTCGGTGACCTCGGTCGCGGTGCCCGCCATCCGCTCGGGCCGACCGGATGCCTGCGCGACCACCCGGCCGCGCACCTGGATCCATCGCCACTCGCCGCCGCGGCCTCGGATCCGGTACTCGGACTCGTACCGCTCCGAGCGACCCTCGAGCTGCGCCACGGCCGCCGCCCAGACCTGAGGGAGATCGTCCGGGTGCACGTCGGCCTTCCAGTCGTCGATCAGCCCGCGTGGCCCACGCCCGGTGATCTCGGTCCAGCGCGGGCTGTACGTCACCTCGCCGCTGCGGACGTCCCAGTCCCAGAAGGCGTCGTTGCTCCCCTCGAGGACGCGCGCAAGGCGCCGCTCGCTCCGGCGCAGCGCGTCCTCCGCCTGCTCTCGATCGAAGATGTTCTGGAGCAGCCGATCGACCTCCCGCCCCATCCGATCCGGCGCGATCAGCTCCTCCGGCGGCACGTAGTAGAAGTTCCGGCAGACCCGGCCGCCGACGGCGATGAGCGGGTGCGTGCGGATGACGTCGCGGATGATCTCCGGGGAGAAGCGCGTCCGATCGTACTGGCAGACGGCGAGGGCCGGAGTCCGCGCGATCCGCTGGTTGACCTTCACCTCGTACTCCATGAGCCGCTGCAGCTTCGTGTCGTCGCCGAGGGCCCAGGTCATCTCGCCGGCGATGCGCAGGCCGCCGTAGCCGTCGCCTACCGCCTGCGCCGCCGCCGCGACTGCGAGCTCGAGCATCTTGTCGGGGTCGAAGGCGCCCTGGGCGAGGTAGGTCTCGCGCTCGGTCGCGATCGCGAGCGCACCGCGCTGGAGCGCGGCGTCGACGTCGAGGCCGCCGGCCCGCATCGCGGGAGCCATCCCGGCGACGACGCGGCTGTCCGCGACGTAGAAGCACCGCTCGCTGCGCTCGAGCCCCTGCCGGATGAACGGAACGAGCGCGCGGAGCTGCTCGTCGCGGTTCTCGTAGATGAGGCACATGTGGTCGTGCATCGCGAGCTGGCAGAGGCTCGACTCGATGGCCGTGCCGTCCCGCGAATCGGAACTCGTCATGGAATCCCCCGCACCCGACTTTGCCCGGACCCGGTGTCTGGGCTCAAGTGCCTGCGGGTGAAGCGCGGAGTCCCGGTTGGGCAGCACCCGCGCGCGCCGAGCTCCGCGCGGCTAACGTCCCGCTCATGAGATGGCCTCGCGCACTCGCAGAGCGGCTCGGGATCGAGCACCCGATCATCCAGGCACCCATGGCGGGAGGCCCCTCCACGCCGGAGCTCGCGGCCGCGGTGTCGAACGCGGGCGGGCTCGGGTCCCTCGCCGGCGGCTACTCCCCCCCCGCCATCATCCGCGAGCAGATCCGGGCGACGCGCGCGCTCACGACCCGTCCATTCCAGGTGAACCTCTTCGTCCCGGAGCCGCCGCGCAGCGCGCCGTCGCACGAGGAGATCGAGCGCGCGCAGCGCGCGGTCGCGCCCTTCCGCGCCGAGGTCGGGCTCGCCGAGCCAGGCACGCCAGGACCGTTCCCGCCATTCGCGGAGCAGCTCCGGGTCGTGCTCGAGGAGCGGGTCCCGGTGTTCAGCTTCACGTTCGGCGCGCTCCCCGCGGAGGACGTCCAGGCCCTCTCGCGCGCGGGGCTGGTCGTCCTCGGGACCGCCACGACGGTGCGCGAGGCGCGCGCGCTCGAGGCCGCCGGCGTCCACGCGATCGTGGCGCAGGGCGGCGATGCCGGGGCGCACCGGGGGACGTTCCTCGGACCGCCGGAGCACGGCCTCACCGGGACGCTCGCGCTCGTGCCGCAGCTCGCCGACGCGGTCGCGCTCCCCATCGTGGCGGCGGGCGGGATCATGGACGGGCGCGGCATCGCCGCCGCGCTCGCGCTCGGCGCCCGGGGCGTGCAGCTCGGCACGGCGTTCGTCCCTTCCCCCGAGTCGGGAGCGAGCCGCGCTCACAAGGACGCGCTCCTCGCGCGCGCCGACGACGACCGGACGACCCTCACGCGCGCCTTCTCCGGCAAGCCGGCCCGCGCGCTGCGGAACCGGTTCATCGAGGAGATGGAAGGCGCGCCGGTCCTCCCCTTCCCGCTCCAGAACGCGATGACCGCCGACCTGCGGCGCGAGGCGGCGAAGGCGGGCAAGTCCGATCTCCTCTCTCTCTGGGCCGGCCAGGGCGCGCCGCTCGTGCGCACGCGCCCCGCCGGCGAGCTCGTCCGCGATCTCGTGCGCGAGACCGAGGAGGTCTTCGCGCGACTCGAGCGCGGCGACTGATCTTCCTCGAGGGCGCCCCGCCCGCCTCGCCCGCGAGGTGAGACCCGGGCTCCGATCGCGATCTCGCGCGCGCTGAGCGCCCGCTCGACGCTCGGAACCGAAGATTTATTCGAAAATCGAGCGCGCAAAATTCGTACTGGAGCGCTGCGGTCAAGGTTGCCTCAAGGACTCCACAAAGCCCAGATGATTGACGGCTTTGCGAAGGTCGTCCGGGCAATCCCTGATGCACGTCAAGTCCGGCCTCGCCCAGTCGGTGCGAAACGACCGCGCATCCCCACCGCACCCGCCGAAACGGCGCAATCGCTGCGCCTCGCACGATTGGCAAAATCGGGCGCAATTCTAGGCGGTTGCAATCACGGGCTCGCCCGCTAGTCTGCCAGCCATCCGGAGGACGGAATGAACGACATGGGCTCCGAAGTGTTCGCGCGCGCCGAGAGCACGGGCGTCTCGCGCCGCGACTTCATCAAGGTCTGCTCCGCCGCCGCTGCCGCGGTCGGGCTCCCGGCGTGGGCGGGGGAGAAGATGGCCGAGAACGCCGCCAAGGGGAAAAAGCCCTCGGTGGTGTGGCTCCACTTCCAGGAGTGCACCGGCTGCACGGAGTCGCTCCTCCGCACGAGCCACCCCGACGTCGGCGCCCTGATCCTCGACCTCGTCTCGATCGACTACCATGAGACCCTCTTCGCGGCGGCCGGCAAGCAGATCGAGGCCGCGCTCGAGACCGCGAAGCACGCCGGCGGGTACGTCCTCGTCGTCGAGGGCGCGATCCCGAAGAAGCAGGACGGCATCTACTGCATCGTCGGTGGGAAGAAGGCGGTCGACTCGCTCGTCGAGTGCGCGCAGCAGGCGGCCGCGATCATCTGCATCGGCTCCTGCGCCTCCTGGGGCGGCGTCCCGTCCGCCGCGCCGAACCCTACCGACGCGGTCGGCGCGCCGCAGATCCTGAAGGAGAAGGGGATCGACAAGCCGATCGTGACGCTGCCCGGCTGCCCGGCGAACCCGTACAACCTCCTCGGCACGGTGCTCCAGTTCGCGACCTTCGGCACGCTGCCGAAGCTCGACGAGAAGGCCCGGCCGCTCTTCGCCTACGGCCGCGTGATCCACGAGGACTGCCCGCGCCGGCCGCACTTCGACGCCGGCCGCTTCGCGGCGGTCTACGGCGACGAGGGCCACCGCAACGGTCACTGCCTCTACAAGCTCGGCTGCAAGGGCCCGCAGACCCACGCGAACTGCTCGCTGCTCCACTTCTGCGAGGTGCCGGGTGCGTGGCCGATCGGCATCGGCCATCCGTGCGTCGGCTGCACCGAGCAGGGCGTGGGCTTCAACGTCCCCATCCACCAGAACCTGCCGATCGACAAGCCGACGGCGCCGATGGCGTACCCGGGCACGAACGAGCCGCAGGGCGCGGTCGGTCCGATCGCGGCGGGCGTCGCGGGGCTCGCGATCGGCGCGGTGGTCGGCGCCGGGTTCGTCGCGTCGAAGAAGCTCTCGAAGGAAGAGGAGCAGTAGCTCCGCTCGGAGCGAGGGGCCGTCATGACGACATTCACCCGGCGGGACGTGCTGAGAGTGGTCGCGGCGACCGGCGCCGCGGCCGTCGCGGACGTCGCCGAGGCGCGCGAGCCGCACGTCGCGAAGCCCGACGACCTCGGCATGCTGTTCGACTCGACGCGCTGCGTGGGCTGCCGCGCCTGTCAGACCGCGTGCAAGGAGGCGAACGAGCTCCCCTACGATCGCCACGCGGCGAGCGGGGGCGAGTACGACGCGCCGCTCGACCTGAACGGCACGACGAAGAACGTCATCAAGCTCGCGCGCGGCGAGGGCGACAGCGCGTACATGAAGGCGCAGTGCATGCACTGCGCGGATCCGGCGTGCGTCTCCGTGTGCATGGCGGGCGCCCTCCACAAGGTGAAGGGCGGCGTCGTCGCGTACGAAAAGAACACCTGCGTCGGCTGCCGGTACTGCCAGATCGGCTGCCCGTTCAACGTCCCCAAGTTCCAGTGGTTCACCGCAGTCCCGGTGATCGTGAAGTGCGAGCTGTGCCGGCATCGCGGCGACAAGGGCGCGGCGTGCGCCGAGGTCTGCCCGCGCAGCGCCGTCGTCTACGGGAAGCGCGCCGAGCTCCTCGCCGAGGCGAAGCGGCGCGTCGCCGCCGCGCCGGAGAAGTACGAGCAGAAGGTCTACGGCGAGACCGACGGCGGCGGGACGAACGTCCTCTACGTCACCTCGAGGAAGGTGTCCTTCGCCGCGCTCGGCCTGCCGACGCTGCCGGAGCACCCGCTCCCGCAGCTGAGCGAGACGGTGCAGCACGGCATCTACAAGTTCGGCATCGCGCCGATCGCGCTCTGGACTGCGGTGACCGTGATGCAGCTCCGGGCTCGGAAGAAGGACGAGGCCGGTCACGGCCACGGGGAGGGCAAGTGATGACCGCGCACGAGAGACCGCTCGGGGGCAGGATCCTCACCCCCTTCTTCAAGCTCCTCCTCGCCCTCTGCGGCGTGTGGGTCGTCCTCGTCGTCATCCGACTGCTCTTCGGGCTCGGCGCCGTTTCGGCCCAGAACGACGGGTACGCCTGGGGGATCTGGAAGCCACTCAACGTCGTCACGTTCACCGGCATCGCCGCCGGCGCCTACGCGGTCGGGCTCGTCACCTACCTCTTCAACGAGGGCGAGTACCACCCGGTCATCCGCTCCGCGGTGATGGCGGGCGCGATGGGCTACACCCTCGCCGGCACCTCGGTCCTCATCGACCTCGGGCGCTGGTGGAACCTCTGGGTGGTCTTCTGGCCGCCGGTCTGGAACCTCAACTCGGTGCTCCTCGAGGTCGCCATCTGCGTGATGGCGTACACGATGGTCCTCTGGGTCGAGATCGGCCCGTCGGTGCTCGAGAAGCTCGAGAGCTCCTCCTCGGCGAAGGTGTCCGGGGCCGCGCGGCGGCTGCTGCCGATGCTGCAGCGCGCGATGCCGTTCGTCATCGCGACCGCGATCCTCCTCCCCTCGATGCACCAGTCCTCCCTCGGCGGGCTGTTCATGGTCGCCGAGACGAAGACGCACCCGCTCTGGCACACCTCCTGGCTCTCCGGCCTGTTCCTGCTCTCGTGCGTGACGATGGGATTCGGCGCGGTCGTGGTGATCGAGAACCTCACAGCGATGACCTGGGGGAAGCGGATCGACCAGAAGCTCCTCGCGAGGCTGAACGTCGTCCCGGCGTGGCTCTCGCTCGGCTACGTCGTCCTGCGTCTCGGCGACCTCGCCGCGAAGGGTCGGCTCGGGCTCATCGCGAGCGAGGGCCTCTACTCCTTCTTCTTCCTGCTCGAGCTCGCGCTCTTCCTCGCGCCCGGGCTGCTCCTCCTCTCACCGCGTTGGCGCGCGAACCGCGGCAAGCTCTTCGGGACGGGGCTGCTCCTCCTGTTCGGCGGCGCGCTCTACCGGTTCGACACGTACCTCGTCGCGTACCAGCCGACGCCAGGCTGGCACTACTTCCCCTACGTCCGCGAGATGCTGTTCAGCGTCTGCCTCGCCGCCATCGGGGTCACCGTGTACGTGCTGTTCGTGAAGCTCTTCCCCATCCTGAGCGGCGTCGACGAGGCGGCCGCCACCACCCCCCCGCGCGGGCTCAAGGCCGCCGGCGGCGCCGAGTAACAGAGAGGACGAACGGACATGGGCAAGCTCATCACGATCGATCCGGTCACCCGGATCGAGGGTCACCTCCGCATCGACGTCGAGGTGGAGGGCGGGGCGGTGAAGAACGCGTGGTCCAGCGGGACCATGTGGCGCGGGATCGAGACGATCCTGCAGGGACGCGATCCGCGCGACGCCTGGGTGTTCACGCAGCGCATCTGCGGCGTTTGCACGACCGTGCACGCGATCGCGTCGGTCCGCTCGGTGGAGAACGCGCTCGGCCTCGAGATCCCGCTCAACGCGCAGCTCATCCGGAACATCATCATCGGCGCGCACGCGCTGCACGATCACGTCGTCCACTTCTACCACCTGTCGGCGCTCGACTGGGTCGACGTGACGAAGGTGCTCGCGGCGTCGCCCGAGAAGGCGGCCGCCTTCGCCGACTCGCTCGGCCTCACCTGGGCGGGCAACTCGAAGCACGCGCTCGCCGCGGTGAAGGAGAAGGTGAAGGAGTTCGTCGCGAAGGGCCAGCTCGGCATCTTCACGAACGGCTACTGGGGCCACCCGGCGATGAAGCTCTCGCCCGAGGTGAACCTGCTCGCCGTCGCGCACTACCTGCAGGCGCTCGACGTCCAGCGCAAGGCGAACCAGGCGGTCGCGATCCTGGGCTCGAAGACGCCGAACATCCAGAACCTCGCCGTCGGCGGCGTCGCGAACGCGATCAACCTCGACAGCCCCTCCGCGCTCAACATGGAGAAGCTGTACCAGGTGAAGACGCTCCTCGACGAGGTGCAGGCCTTCATCACGCAGGTCTACCTGCCGGACGTGGCCGCGATCGCGGCGAGCTATCCCGACTGGCTCAAGTACGGCGCCGGCGTGACGAACTACCTCGCCGTCCCGGACATGCCGACGGACGCGAAGATGACGCAGTTCGACCTGCCGGGCGGCGTGATCTGGAACGGCGACCTCGCTAAGGTCCGGCCGATCACGAGCTGGAACGACGACTACCTCCGCCAGAACGTGACCGAGTCGATCGCCCGCTCGTACTACGAGGGCGACGAGAAGCGCGGCCCGTGGGAGGGGCAGACCGTCCCGAAGTTCAGCGGCGAGTGGAAGGCCGAGACGCCTGCCCCCGAGCGCTATAGCTGGGTGAAGGCGCCGCGGCTCGAGGGGAAGCCCGTGCAGGTCGGGCCGCTCGCGCAGCTGCTCGTCGGGTACGTGCAGGGGCACGCGGGCTTCAAGAAGTGGGGCGACTGGATGCTCGGCACCGCCGGCAAGATCGCGGGCGTGAAGCTCGGTCCGGCGGTCCTCCACTCCACCCTCGGACGCCACGCCGCGCGCGCGATCCGCTGCGCGGTCATGTCGGAGCTCGCGCAGAAGCACTGGAAGCTCCTCGTCGAGAACGTCGGCAAGGGCGACACCGCCATCTTCACCGACCCGATGAAGACGCTGAAGGCGGGCACGTTCAAGGGCGTCGGCTTCCACGAGGCGCCCCGCGGCACGCTCTCGCACTGGAGCGTCATCGAGTCCGACGGCAAGGCGATGAAGCTCAAGAACTACCAGGCCGTCGTGCCGTCCACCTGGAACGCCGGCCCGCGCGACGCGAAGGACCAGAAGGGACCGTACGAGGCCTCGCTCGTCGGAAACCCGATCGCGAACCCCGAGCTGCCGCTCGAGGCGCTCCGCACGATCCACTCGTTCGACCCGTGCCTCGCCTGCGCGATCCACACCGTGGACGCGGACGGGGAGGAGATCGCCCGCGTGAAGGTGCTGTAGGCTGGAAGAGTGCGCGTCGCGATCATCGGCATCGGCAACGTGCTGGCGGGCGACGACGCCGTCGGCCCTCACGTCGTCCGGGTCTTCGAGGCGCGCTACGCGCTCTCCGAGGGCGTGCAGGTCATCGACGCCGGGACGCCCGGGTACGACCTCACCGCGTTCCTCGTCGACCTCGACGCGGTGGTGCTCGTGGATGCGGTGAAGGCGAAGGGCGCGCCCGGCGAGCTGCGCACGTTCGACAAGGCTGCGCTCCTCGAGAAGAAGCCGATCCTCGCGCTGAGCCCGCACGAGCCGGGCGTGCGCGAGGCGCTCCTCAACGCGGACTTCATGGGCGTGACGCCGCCGGTCGTGAGGCTCGTGGGCGTCATCCCCGGCGGCACCGCCACCGGCATCGGCCTCTCCGACGCGGTCCGCGCCGCGGTTCCCGGCGCCGTCGAGGCGATCGCGCGCGAGCTCGGCGCGATCGGCGTCTCGCTGCGCGAGCGCACGCCGCCCGTCGAGCCGGATCTCTGGTGGGAGCGGCGGCCCGGCCCGTGACCATTCCGTCGCACCAAAAAAGAGGCCCCGGAGGGGACCGGGGCCTCTACCGAAAGGATCTGCACGTACTCCGTCACTATAACGCCGCAATTGCGCCAGTCCATTCCCTCGACCAAGTGACGTGCGGAAACGCGCGGCGATGCAGCGTCCGTCGTGTCCTCGAGGGTTCAACCTCGCAGACCGCGGTCTTGCGCGCGAACGGGGCTCGCCCCCCTCGGGGTGGGCCGCCTGTACCCCGCCGCGCAGGGCTGGTAGGGTCCGCCATGATCACACGGACGCCTCGGCGCGGCCGCGCATGACGAGCGAGGGACGAGACGGCGAGCCCGCAGGGCCCGGCGAGGGGAGGCGGATCGCGCTCAGCGGCACGGTCCAGGGGGTCGGGTTCCGCCCGTTCGTCTACCGCGTGGCGCGCGAGACCGGGATCGCCGGGCGGGTGCGGAACGACGCCGCGGGCGTGACGATCGAGGCGTTCGGAGCGGCCGCGGCGCTCGACCTCTTCGTCGCGCGGTTGCGCGCGGACCGGCCCGCCGCGTCGGTCATCTCCGCCCTCAGCGAGGAGCCGATCCCGCCCGAGCCGGTGCGCGGGTTCGAGATCGTCGCGAGCGGGGGGGCGACGGAGCCGCGTTCGGCGATCCCGCCCGACCTCGCGACCTGCGACGACTGCCTGCGGGAGGTGACGGACCCGCGCGACCGGCGGCACGGCTACCCGTTCACGAACTGCACGGGGTGCGGCCCGCGCTTCACGATCGCGCTCGGCGCGCCGTACGACCGACCCGCGACGACGATGGCGCGCTTCCGGATGTGCCCCGCCTGCTCCCGGGAGTACGGTGATCCGGGCGACCGGCGCTTCCACGCGCAGCCGAACGCGTGCCCCGCCTGCGGCCCCCGCGTCTGGGTCGTTCGGAGCGGGGGGGCACTCGCCGCGACGTCCGACCCCCCGATTGCCACGGTCGGCGCGGCGCTCGCGGCGGGCGCCGTCGCGGCGGTGAAGGGGGTCGGAGGCTTCCACCTCGCCTGCGACGCGACCTCGTCCGTCGCGGTCCGGACGCTCCGCGAGCGCAAGCGGCGCGAGGAGAAGCCGCTCGCCGTGATGGTGCGGGACCTCGCCGGGGCGCGCGCGGTCGCGGACCTCTCGCAGGCGGAGGAGGCGCTCCTCGCCTCGGTGGAGCGCCCCATCGTGCTCTGCCGGCGGCGCGCGACCGTGACCGGATCCGCGCCGGTGCTCGCGGCGGAGCTCGCGCCGGGGAGCCCCCTCGTGGGGCTGCTCCTGCCCTACACACCGCTCCACCACCTGCTGCTCGCCGCGGCGGGCCGGCCGCTCGTGATGACGAGCGGGAACCTCACCGACGAGCCGATCGCCTTCGAGGACGACGACGCGGTTCGCCGGCTCGGCGCGATCGCGGACCTGTTCCTCCTCCACGACCGGCCGATCGCGTCGCGCTGCGACGACTCGGTGGCGCGCGTCGTCGCGGGCCGCCCGCTCGTCCTCCGCCGCGCGCGCGGGTTCGTGCCGCGCCCGGTGCGCGTCGATCGCCGCTTCCGGCGGCCCGTGCTCGGCGTCGGCGCGCAGCTCAAGAACGCCTGCTGCCTCGCGCGGGGCGACGAGGCGGTGCTGGGGCCGCACGTCGGCGACCTCGACGGCCTCGAGACCTACGCCGCGTTCGAGGCCTCGGTGGCGCGACTCGAGGCCTTCCTCGCCTTGCGCCCCGAGGCGCTCGCCTGCGACCTCCACCCGCTCTACCTCTCCACGCGCTACGCCCGGGAGCGGGCGGCCGCGCTCGGCGTGCCGCTCGTCGAGGTGCAGCATCACCACGCCCACGCGGCGGCGGCGATCGCGGAGCACGGCCTCGACGGGCCCGTCCTCGCGCTCGCCTGGGACGGCACCGGGCTCGGCACCGACGGGACCGCCTGGGGGGGCGAGCTGCTTCTCGTCGAGCGGGGCCGGTTCGAGCGGCTCGCGACGTTCCGCCCGGTGCGGCTCGCCGGCGGCGACCGGGCCATCCGCGAGCCGTGGCGCGTCGCGCTCGCCGCGCTCGACGACGCGCTCGGGCCCGAGGCGCCGCTCGACGCGCTGCCGCTCTTCCGCGCGGTGGACCGGAAGGAGCGCGACATCGTCTTGCGGATGCTCGCGAGCGGCGTGAACAGCCCCGCGGCGCACGGCGCCGGGCGTGCGTTCGACGCGGCAGGCGCGCTCGCCCTCGCCCGCCCCGTGGCGCGGTTCGAGGGGCAGGTCGCGCTCGCGCTCGACGCTGCCGCCGAGGGCGGGAGCGCCCCACCCTACCCGTTCGACCTCGACCTCGCGCGCCCGGTCGAGGAGCTGGATCTCCGCGCGACCTGGCGCGCGATCGTGGCGGACGTCCTCGCGGGCGTCGCCGCCGGCGCGATCTCGGCCCGGTTCCACGCGACGCTGGCGCGCGCCGGGGCCGAGCTCGTGCGGCGCGCGGCCGCGCGGACCGGCCCGCTGCCGGTCGTGCTCACCGGGGGCTGCTTCCAGAACGCCCGGCTCGCCGAGGGGCTCCTCGCAGAGCTCTCGGGCAGTTTTCCGGTATACCTCCCCGGAGAGGTTCCGCCGGGGGACGGAGGACTCGCGCTCGGTCAGGCGATCGTCGCGGACGCGACGCTCGGGTGACCGAGGAGGAGAACGCGCATGTGTCTCGGTGTCCCAGGCAAGGTCCTCGCCATCGACGGGCTCAACGCGACCGTGGACTTCTTCGGCGTGAAGAAGGAGCTGCGGCTCGACATCGTGGACGAGCCCGTGAAGGTGGGGGACTACGTGCTGAACCACGTCGGGTTCGCCATCCGCCGGATCCCGCCCGAGGAGGTGAAGGAGACGCTCGCGCTCTTCGACCAGATCCTCGAGATCACCGGCGCGAAGGAAGACCTCATGGCGGCGGACGTCCGCGGCGAGATCGCGGCGGGCAAGGACAAGCCGTGATCCTCCGGCTCCACTCGAGGCTGCGCCATGGCTAGGGATCTCTTCGCAGAGCTCAAGTTCCGCGACCCGGCGCGCGCGCGGGCACTCGCGGAGGCGATCCGGCGGAACGTGGCCGCCATCGGCCGGCCCGTGTCGGTGATGCACGTCTGCGGCAGCCACGAGCAGGCCATCGCGCGCTTCGGCCTGCGCGCGGTGCTCCCCGAGGGGCTGCAGCTCATCATGGGCCCGGGCTGCCCGGTCTGCGTGACCGACGGTCCGGAGGTGGACGAGGCGGTCGCGCTCGCGGCGCAGGGCGTCCGCGTCTGCACCTACGGCGACATGCTCCGCTTGCCTGGTACGGCGCGCTCGCTCGCCGACGCGAAGGCCGACGGCGGGAAGGTGGAGGTCGTCTACTCGGTCTCGCAGGCGGTCGAGCTCGCGGAGAAGCACCCCGGCGACGAGGTGGTCTTCCTCGGCAGCGGCTTCGAGACGACCGCGGTCGCCACGGCGGCGATCGCGCTCGCGCCGGCGCCGCGGAACTTCTCCATCCTCTCGGTGCACAAGTACGTGCCCGCCGCGATGGAGGTGGTCGCGTCGATCGAGACGACGAACATCGAGGGCTACATCGCCGCGGGCCACGCCGCGATCATCACGGGGTTCGGGATCTTCGAGCCGTTCGCGGCGCGCACCGGCTGCCCCGTCGTCGTCGCCGGCTTCGAGCCGCTCGACATCCTCGCGGCGATCGCGAAGCTCACCGAGCTCATGCGCGACGAGCGGCCGGAGGTCTTCAACGCGTACCCGCGCTGCGTCTCGCGCGAGGGGAACCTCCCCGCCCAGCAGACGCTCTGGAAGGTCTTCCGGCCGGTGACCGGGAAGTGGCGCGGCATCGCGGAGGTGAAGGACGGGAACCTCGACCTGCGCCCGGAGTGGGCCCGGATCGACGCGCGGCGCCGGTTCTCGATCGACACCGCCGGGGTCCGCGACGCCGCGGCGGAGGAGGAGGCGAAGGGGTGCATCTGCGGGTCGATCATGCTCGGCCTCGCGGTGCCGACCGACTGCGCGCTCTACCAGAAGACCTGCGTGCCGGAGTCGCCGGTGGGCGCCTGCATGGTGTCGTCGGAGGGGCAGTGCCGCATCTGGCACACCTACGGCGGCACGCCGGACCTGCGCGGGGTCGGGACCTAAGGGGATGCGGATGGAGAAGCCAGGACGGCGGATCGGCCTGAAGCACGGCTCGGGTGGGCGCGCGATGCGCCAGCTCATCGAGGACACGTTCCTCCAGCTCGCGACGCCGGTGGACGGCATCGGCCTCGCCGCGCTCGACGACGGCGCGGCGCTCCGCGTGGGCGATCGCTGGCTCGTCGTGACCACCGACTCGCACGTCGTGCAGCCGATCTTCTTCCCGGGCGGCGACATCGGGCGGCTGTCGGTCTCGGGGACCGTGAACGACCTCGCGATGATGGGCGCGACCGAGCCCGTGGCGCTCACCTGCGCGGTGATCCTGGAGGACGGCTTCCCGCGCGACGACCTCGAGCGGATCGTCCGGTCGATGGCCGACATGGCGCGCGAGGCCGGCGCGCCGATCGTCACGGGTGACACGAAGGTGATGGGCAAGGGCGAGGTGGACGGGATCGTCCTCAACACCACGGGCGTCGCGTT
>WNFU01004497.1_pt1 | contig 30807 bp, 28 predicted proteins | sample 5400121 | NCBI WGS metagenome assembly WNFU01 (sample SAMN13153360, study PRJNA577476) | soil metagenome | isolation source: 100 cm soil or saprolite under grassland replicate 1 | place: USA:California | collected 2016-06-15
CGAAGGCGTCCTCGAACGCGGCGACCCGCGGCCCCATGCTCCACCAGCCCGATGCCACAGCCTGCTCGGCCGCCGAGCGGATTTCGTCGTCAACGAGCAGATCTGAAAGGGGGATTTGCCAGCTCAATGCCTTACCCAGCGCTCGGGCAGCCGCGGGTTTTGGTGAAGGCGGCGAACCTGCACCGGGCCTAGATTACGGGCTCGGGCTCACTCTTCTCTCCTCGGAGTCTCGAATCTCCTCGGAGTCTCGAAGCCGCAGTGGATCACGCTCGCGCTCCGGATTCGTCCAGAGATTGCCGGGTCGTCATACGGCGCCCGCCACGAAGCGGGCGACGCGGTCGGCTTCAGCCTCGAGCGTGGTCCGGCGCGCAAGCTCGAGACCGTGCGCGACCAGCCGATCGCGCAGCTCGCGGTTCTCCACCAGGCGGCCAATGGCCTCAACGAGCGGCTCGAGCTTGCCGGGCGGCACGAGGAGGCCCGCATTGCCTCCGTCGAGTGCCGCGCCTACTCCCCCGACGTCCGTCGCCACGACTGGCGTCCCGCACGCCAGCGCCTCCACCAGCACCTGTGGGACACCCTCGGTGAACGAGACATGGACGAACACGTGCGCCCGCCGGTAGAGATCGAGGAGGGCGGGGCCAAAGGGAACGTAGCCCTGGAGCTCGATTCGCTGATCGACTCCCAACGTACGCGCGCGCCGGCTCACCGCCTGCTCGAGCGGCCCGCGGCCCACCCACCGCAGCAGGTAGCGGCCGGGCTGCTCCTGCTCCAGTTGCGCCAACGCCTCGACGAGCAGGAGCGGGTTCTTCTCGGTGTCGATACGTCCGACGGTGAGCAGCTCGATCTGACCGGTCCAGTCGCGAGTCGGCGGCTCACGCGCGACGTCTTGCATCCGCACGAGCGTGACCGTCATAGGCAGGACCGACGGCCGCGTCTCGCCGTAGGAGCGGGCGAGTTCAGTCCCTACGACCGTCGTCGGCAGCCGCCGCGCGAGCAACCGGTAGAGGCGGTCCATGCCCCAGACGACAACGAGCACGGGCGTCCAGCGCCGATTCGGCAGCCGGCTGCGGTAATAGGCGATGGTGTCCTGGCGTACGCCGAGCGCGACCCGCCTGCGCCGGACGAGCGCGAGCGCGATCAGCACGACGCCGAACGGGTTCGGTCCGAGCACCCAGACGACGTCGAGGTGCCGGAGCCCACGCCACATCCGGATCACGGTCCCGGCGGTCGCGCGAAGTACCTCGCGCGGCCGACGAAGGCTCTCGTAGTGCGGGAGCTCCACAAGCTCGGTGCCGGATGTAAGGACGTGGTCGGCGCCCTCATCGGCGTGGACCGTGCGGCCGAAGAGCACGCATCGGTCGAAGCGCTCGCCGACCGCGCAGGCGAAGAGCAGGAACGCCTGGTCGGTCGAGATCCGCAGTCCCGACGACGTCTCCTCGAGCCAACAAACGTCGTCGGAGTAGATACCGAGACGGCCGGAGCGGTACTCGCACCCGCCCTCCTCGAGGACCGACCTGATCGAGTCCGCCTTGTTCAGCGGATCACAGCACAGCGGCTCGGCAGGACTCTGACCTCGTGCCTGGACTGGGCCGGCAACTTGAGAACGCGCAGGTAGGAAACCAGACTCCGCGGCAGGTAGACGTAGGTCTTGTCGCCCCAGCCGAAGGGGTTGTGGGCGTAGCTCTGCGGATTCTGGGCGACCAGGCCCACGCCGCCCCCGCCGCGATCGGCGAGATACATGCCGTAGACCTGGAGAGCGCGCGCAATCGTTCGCTCCCAACGATGCTCGAGCGTATCGACGTTGAACGACGGCGCGAGCTGAACCCGCGCGCCTTCGGGGATTGCGCCCGCGAGCGTGCTGTTTCCGTCGCTTTCGGTTGCCGGCGGGACGGGCCCTCCGCCCTTCACGTACTCGGGGGGCAGGGTGAAGACGAGCGCGTGCCTGATAGCTCCCGCTTTCAGTTCTCCCGGACGAATCAGTCCGGCTCCGAGCGCGAATCCTGAGCCGCGAGCCGAAGCCCCCCTGTCGTAGATGCCGTCTGAATTCGCCTTGATCCGGCTCAGGCCACGCGCGGTCCACGAGCCGTCCGCCTGCTTATCCGCCTCCCAGAAGTCATACTCGCAACTGCTGCTCGGGTCCAGGATCATCATCGCTCCATCCGTCTCGTCCGGCGGGAACGGCGCAGACGGCTGGGCACTCGCAGGTATCGGCACCCCGTAAGCGGCCAGCCCGGAGTCGATGATCGGCACGTTGTAGCGCTTGGTAGTCGAGCCCGTGTAGTAGACGGGAACGCTCCAGCGCTTGACCGCGACCACGAAGTCACCGAGTGACTCGGTCATGCGGTGGACCATCAGTCTCGACTCCGGGTCGATCGCCGAAGACTTCGGAATCGGCGTGTTGAGGGGGCTTTTGTCCGAGTACCACCGGCAAAAACGCAGCCTCGCCTTCGCCTGGCGACGTGCGCACGCAGTGGCGGCGTCGTTCACGCGGATCGCACGGGAGGCTGCTTGTCCTGCGGGGGCGGTGACTCGCGCCCCCGCAAACCCGATCAGGAACAGCGCGGCAAATGCGGCTGCCGACACTGCCGCGAATCCAGTCGTAAGACGCAGACGCAAGGCTGAAGCGCCTCAGCGTAACGGAAGCTTGCGGAGAGGGCTCGGCGGCTAGGCTCACCTAACCCGAGAGGTACTGATTGGACGCGTCCCTCCGGCGGCAGTGATCTTCGTTCGCGAACCGGCCCGGTCCGTGGAATTCTACCCTGTTGGAACTCGATGCCGATGTCACCTCGGCCGAAGCAGTGATGCTTTCAGGGCTTGCCGGCGATCATTTGGTCCTACGGGCGGAGCGACCGCACTTCGAGTAGCAGATCGAAGAGGTTACCCAGGCGCTCTCACCCGCAGCGTCAGGGGCTGTTTTAGCGCGCCGCGTATTCCCATAACGTGATCCACCCTTACAGAGCCCATACGAACGTACGGCGCAGTGGACAATCCCGCACCGACCGTGCTGACTATCCTCGTGTCGTGCGGCGTTCGGGCGACTCGATCTGGCAAACGGGAGAGCCGGAGAGTGCCCTCACAAGGCCTTCCCGAAGCGCTGAAGCGCCGGTGCGTCCCGAAAGGCGCGCCCAACGGTTGCGCAGGATCGCCTCAGGCACTCGAACGTCGCGTCTCCGAGCGTGGGCGTTCACTGTCTTTCTTCCGATGGGCTTGTTCGTCGCGCTCGCGGCCGGGTCGCCGCGGGACGAGCCGTCCTCGTGGGATCCTCGACTCACGTACTACATTCAAGGCCGGCAGGACGCGGGGGGCCTCGTGAACGAGCTACTCGGCGTAGCTTTGCATCCCTCCGTTCAATTGCTCGGACTCGCTGTGCTCGCAGCTGCTGTTGTGTCGTTCTGGCCGAGTCGCCGCGTGGCCCTGTTCGTTGTGTTGACGATCGCCGGCGCCCTCGTGTTCGAACCGGTCGTGAAGGAGGCGCTCCAACGACCGCCCGTCGAAGGTCCGGCGACGGACTATTCGTTCCCGAGCGGCCATGCGCTGAGGTCGATGGCCGGCGCCTTGGCTCTCACCCTCTTGCTTTGGCAAACTCGCTTCCGTTGGACGGCCGTTCTGGGCGGAGCCCTCGCAGTCGGCGTAATCGGGATTGCAGTCGTCCATGAGGATTGGCACTGGGTTTCTGATGTTCTTGGGGCGTGGTGCCTCGGCGGCGCCTGGGTCGCGCTGCTCTACCTGATCATCCGACCGGTGCCGCGCGCGGCCGCAGCGAAGAAACCGGCCCGGGACGCTAGTTAACGCATGGGGACCAGAGGGGCCGCGCTTCTATCCCCGACACGGGCGGCGCCGGATCTACTGCGAGCGGGACAGCGAGGTCACAGCGGTCGTCGGCGAGCGAGCGGTGCGTCAGACCGCGGTGGCCCAGTCCGCGAGCGCGGCGGCTATCCGCTCGACGTCGGCCCGACGAAGCTCCTGATGGACCGGAAGGGCGACGAATCGCGCGTGCCACGCGACGGCACGGGGGAACTCTCCGGCAGGAAGCCGGGGGTGAAGGACGGGCCAGAGACGGGCGGCGCCGACCCCGTCCCTGGCCAGGCGGTCGACGAGCGCCTCCGAATCGTTCGTCGCAACCGGGAAGACGAGGGGGCATGTTCCGTCGCCGAGCTTCGCGAACGGCGAAGGGACGAGATTCGAGAACTCGTCCAGCAACCGCCGGTAGTTAGCACGGCGTCGCGACGCCACCTCGCGATCGGGGATGCGGCGGAGCAGGAAGAGCGTGCTCGACGATGGCCCGCGAGGCGGTCCGTCGAGCGCGAAGTCGATGTCTGATCGGCGTTCGAAGCGCGAGAGGAGTCGATCGACGGATCCCGATCTCGACATGAGCCACTCCGCATGCCGCTTCGCGAGCGGAACGAGCCCGAGACGACCCGGCATGTCAGGTGGGAGAGGTCGACGAGCCGAGACGAGTGCGGCCCCGTCCGGGAGCGCGAAAGTCTTCGCGAAGCTGTAGATCGCGAGATCGCCGATCGACCCCACCGGGCGGTCGTCGACCGATGTCAGCCAGGCCTGTGCACAGTCCTCGATCAGAAGCAAGCCATGCTCGTCGCACCAGCTTCGCCAGCGGAAGACGTCTTGTGGGAAGCCCAGGTAATGGATCAGGAACAGCGCGCGTGTTCGCGGGCCGAGCAGGGCCTCGAGTTCCGCAGTTTCCGGTTCGAGCGTCTCCGAAGCCTCGTAGAAGCGACAGGTGAGATTCGCTTCCGTCAGCGCCTGGATCTCGGCCCCGCAGTGGTATGCAGGGACGAGGATCTCGTCCCCGGGTTCGAGTCCGTTGGCTCGGACGCCGAACCAGAGCGCGTGGCGGCCGCGCGCAAACAGCAAGCGGTTCGGCGCGTCGAGCGGGAAGGGGACAAGGCTCGCAGGACGACGTGCGTAGATTCGTGGAGGAAGCGACGGCCAAAGGCTGAGACGAGTCCTCACGATTGGCAAGGCTCGGGCAAGCCGTAAGGGCCGGCATGGCGGGCGGCGTTCACCGGAGCGTTCCCAGACCCCGCCCTGTAGAGCCTAAGATCGTGAAGGTATCGCGGCTCGCAGGCACTTGCGCGCCGGACCATAGTCGGGGAGGAAAGCTCGCTGTTGTTACGGAAACGTCCGCTCGCCTGCGTGATCGGGACGATCGATCTCGTCCGGCCACTCGGAAACACCCGGAAGAACTGGTTGAGAGGCTGATTCGATTTGCGAAGGAGGAGGAGGAGAAGCCGGTTCTCTACTACGAGGGCGATTGGGACCTGCTCGTCGTCTCGCGCTACCGCGACCGGCTAAGCGAGGTCTTCCGCTTCGTCGTCCCCGATGCGACGCTCGTCGAGGACCTGGTGGACAAGGCGCGGTTCCGGACGCTCGCGAACAGATTGGGCCTCCCCGTTCCCCGCAGCGTCCCCATCTCTCCGGCGCACACCCGGCCCGAGGACGTCGACCTGCCGTTCCCGCTCATCATCAAGCCGCTGACCCGCCAGAACCAGACTTGGGAGCCGTTCGCGGGAGCGGCGAAGGCGGTGCGCGTCGAAACCCCGACAGATCTGCGCGCGATGTGGTCGCGGCTGGCCGAAACCGATGAGGACGTGCTCGCCCAAGAGTTGATCCCCGGGTCCGAGACCCTGATTGAGAGTTACCACGTCTACGTGGATAATCACGGCGAGATTGCCGGAGAGTTCACGGGAAGGAAGATTAGAACGTATCCCGCGTCGTTCGGCTTCAGCACGGCGCTGACGACGACCGATGCGGCAGATGTCGCGGACTTGGGACGGGACATCGCACGCCGGTTGGACCTGCGGGGCGTAGCGAAGCTCGATTTCAAACGCTCCCCGGACGGACAACTCGCGCTGCTCGAAGTCAATCTTCGGTTCAACCTCTGGCACCACCTGGGCGCCAGAGCGGGTGTCAACCTGCCCTCGCTTGTTTACTCAGACTTGGTCGGCCTTCCGCGCCCGATCGTGGCAGGCGCCCGTGCGGGCGTCCGCTGGTGCTATACCCGACACGACGCGCGCGCGGCCAGGGCAGCCGGGATTCCACTCGTTCGTTGGCTTCCCTGGGCCCTGACGGCCGAAGCGAAGTCTGGTATGGCCTGGGACGACCCCCTTCCTCTGGTCGGTGGCAGCCTCTGGCGGCTATCTCGACGGCTCAAGGCGGCACGAAAGCCCGCTGCGGGTGTGTCGGCGGCTACCGTCGCGTCTCCCTCCGACGCCCGAACCACCAACCCCGATGCGGCACGGCGTCATCGCTGACGTTCACGGGAACCTTCACGCCCTCAAGGCCGTGTTGGAGGTTCTCCGGCGCGAACGCGTTGAAGGCTACCTCTGCGCGGGCGATCTCGTCGGCTACGGCCCATTCCCCAACGAGTGCGTCGAGCTGGTGGCGAGCCTAGAGCCGGTTTGCGTGGCGGGAAACCACGACTTGATCGTCCTCGGCCGCCTCTCCGACTCTCGCTGCATCCCGCTCGCACGGGAGAGTCTCCGTTGGACCCGCGGGATGCTCCGGGACGACACGCGGGCATACCTTGAGTCGCTGCCCCTCCGCGCCGAGGCGAACGGAGGAGCAGTGATCGCGCACGGCTCGCTCACTGACCCGGAGGAGTACACGAGGCGCCCGGCGGAGGCGGCAGAACAGCTGCGACATCTGGCAGCCGAGCTTCCTGATGCGACCACGCTCATCCTTGGACACACACATCGGGCGTGGGCCTGGGACGCCGGAACCGGGTCGCTCTATCCGTCGCACGACGCGTCGGTGTCGCTCAGCCCGAACCGAAGCTGTCTGCTCAATCCCGGTAGCGTCGGGCAGTCGCGAGAGCGTCTCGTTCGCGCGCGCTTCATGGTGCTCGACACAGAGCGCCGGCGGGCGACGTTCTACGCCGTCCCATACGACCTTGAAGGCTGCAGGCTCGCGCTGCGAGAACAGGGCTTGCCAGTCGACTCCTGCCACCTGCCGCCCTCCCTTCTGCCGACGGGCCTGGCGCCAATCCGCGGGCTCGCACGCCGTGGCGTCGGCCTCGTCGCCGATAGGTTGCGGCGCGGGAAGTGAGTGGCCCAACGAGCCGCGACAGGGCAAGCGCAGGCTCTGCACATGCATGCGTCGTCAGGCCAACAAGCTCGGGAACAAAGTCCCAGCGCGCCATGAAGTTGCTCCAGCATGGTAGTGCGACGGAGCGGTTTCGAACCTTGTGCCGAGAGAATCGCTCGTCTTGAATGCAGGACGTGGCCGGGCATCACGAGATACCTGCGGACGTTGCGCAGGACCCCGTACCTCACATGCCTTGCGACAATGGTGCGATGGACCTCTGGCCCCGGGTGGACGAGCTCGTCGAGCGTGCGAGGGCGGTTTCGGATCTCCATGCGCACCGTCTGCACCTCTACGCCGCCTGGCGGTGGCGGTCGGCTGGGCGCCCCGTTCCCGCTGAGTTGGTCGAGCTCGAGCGAGGCGCCAGGGTCTTCAGGCTGGCGGTGCCCGCCGTCGTCAGGCGTGTCCGCGATGCGTACGACGGACCTTTGGTCTTGCTGAAGGGGGCGGACGTGGCGGCCAAGTATCCGAGGCCTGAGCTTCGTCCCTCGATTGACCTCGATTTCCTCGTACCGGATCCCGAGCGAACGCAAAGGGCCCTCGTCGCCGCCGGTTTCAACGAGCCACCGGGCGCCGTGCATGGGGTGCATCATCACCTTCCGTGTCTTGAGTGGCCTGGCCTGCTGGTCAAGGTGGAGCTTCACAGCACACCGAGCTGGCCGCCATGGCTCTCGCCTCCCCCCGTCGAGGAGCTGTTTGCGTCCGCTACTGCGACCTCGGCGCTGGGACAGGGTGTGCTGGCTCTTCCGCCACCCCACCACGCTCTCGTGCTTACCGCGCACATGTGGCGCGAGGTTCCGCTCGCTCGGTTGGGCCATCTGATCGACGTTCTCCTGATGGCAGAGGCTGCAGCGCCCGGAGAGACGGAGAGCCTCGCCCGCCGTTGGGGCATCGATCGACTCTGGAAGGTGACTGACGCAACCGCGCGTCGCGTTCTCCTCGCCGAGCGTGTCGAGGGTGGTGCGCCGCGGATCTGGAACAGGGGTCTGCAGTCGATGCGTGAGCGTACGGTGATCGAGTCGAAAGTCGCCCAACTCGCGGGGCCGTTCTTCGGGCTGCCGAGGCCGAGGGCACTGTCCGCTGCAGCGAGGATCGCGGGCTCCGAGCTGCGCCCTTCAGGGGACGAGACCTGGAGCGAAAAGGGGAAGCGAACGGTTGGCGCCCTTCGGGATGGCTTCCGGCGACGTTCGGCCCGTGATCGGGAGCTCACAGCAACCGCGCAGAGCCGGTCCTTCGCCGAGCGCTCCGTCGAAACCCCCACTTCAGGCGAAGGCTGATAGCAATGAGGCGGGGGCGCGCCGGCTCGTTCTGGCCGAGCCGGCAGCAGGAGCTTCTGCTTCGTGTGGCGCTCCTCGAGAATGAGCATGGCGAGCGAGCGTGGAGCGAGCTGACGCCGCAGCTCGACATCCAACGACTCGACGCCGGTTCGACGGTCCTCCTGCCGCTTCTCTACGAACGGCTGCGCGACAACGGAGCCGCCGACCCGTTCCTTCCGCGACTAAAGGGCGTGTACCGGTACGTCTGGTACCGCAACCAGGTCGCGATGAAGGCGCTACTGGAAATGCTTGAGGCGCTCGGTGGCGCGGGAATCGAGACGATCATGTTTGGCGGGGCAGCCCTTGTCACACGCTACTACCGCGGCCTCGGCGTACGGCCGATCGACGCACCCGCTGTGCTCGTGCGCCCGGGTCAGCGCCAAGATGCGATGACAGTGCTCATGCAGGCGGGCTGGACGATCGCGGGCGGCTCCGGCCGCTCTCAACTCCTACAACCCGCGGAGGCACGCGACGGCCGCATCGCCGCTCTTCACCGGCGGCTACCCGTCGAGTTCGAGCCGGTCAGCGACCACGAGTCCGAGGAAGAGGTCTGGCGTGACGCCGACGCGTCCGATGTTCAGGGAGCGCTGACATTGACGCTCAACCCGAGCGACGAGCTGCTCCTAACGTGCGTCGGGGGAACCAGAAGCACCAGCACTTCCAACGTGCAATGGATTCCCGACGCGATGACGATCCTGCGCGTCTCCGGGTCGGACATCGACTGGGAGAAACTGATTGGCAAGTCCGTGAGGCGAAGGCGGACACTGCCTCTGCTCGAGGCTCTCCAGTACCTCACAGAGGCACTCCATGCGCCGATACCCGAGTGGGCCCTGAAGAAGCTCGAAGCGACGGCAGTGACGCGGCGTGAGCGTCTCGCGCAACGTATCAGCGGTCGAGGCGGACGCATTCTCGGGAACCTGCCGACGACGGTCGGAGCGCACGTCGTCTCGAGCCAAGACCAGAGCGTCCTGCGCGCTGTGCTGACGCTTCCGAACTTCGTGCGCGCGGAATGGGGCGTCGATCGCGTTTCGCAGCTACCTGCGGCCGCTGCGCGCAGGAGTGCGACGGCAGTCTCGGAAGCGAAAGCTCGGCGCCGCACAAGACGCTTGGCTCAGCGCCAGAGCTCGGCATCGTCCTCCGGCACATAATCGAGGGACTCGCGCGCATCGTCGAGGCACCAGAATCGCCAGGTGTTGTTCGAGACGCCGTAGAAAATGCCGTAGTCGAGGTCGTCGGGTGCCCGAATGGCACAGCGGACAAGGCGGACGAGATCGGCGTGAGTGAGCAGCGTTGCGAAATGCCGTGGACCGCCAGGGCGGTCGGCGGCGTTCACGGTGCCGATCCTCAGGCAGATGACCGAGAGGCCGTATTCTTCCGCGTAGAAGCGACCGAGGGCCTCTCCGAACGCCTTTCCGACGGCGTAGAGCCCATCGGGGCGTATCGGCGCGTCGGTTGTGAGCAGCGGGATCATCGTCCGGTCGAGGCCCTCATAGCGCCCGGCCACGATTGCGTCGTACGGAGATTCGCGCTCGTAGAGCCCCGTCACGTGATTCGAGCTCGCGAAGATCACCCGACCCACGCCCGCGCGCCGCGAAGCCTCGAACGCGTTGTACGTGGCGAGCAAATTGTTGCCGTAGACGGCGCCCCAGCCCGCAGTCGCGTCGGCATTCGCAGCGAGGTCGACGACCGCCGCCTGGTTTGCAAAGAGACGAAGGACCGATCGGAGCTTCCTCATGTTCGCGGCGCGGCCGCGAAAGCGGTGCCTGCGAGCGTCGAGCCCGCTCAGCTCATACTCGTTGGCCAGGCCCCGCCGAAGAATTCCTCCGATCAGGCCTGCCGCGCCAGTGATGAGAACCCGGCGGCCGGTCACGCTTCGTTGACGGCGCGGGAATCTGCCCGACGAATCCGGTTCCAGACGTGCCGGCGCTCCTCGCGAGTGAGTCCGGTGAAGGTCAGGGTCAGCAGGTACGCCCCTCCAATGGCCGCACCCGCTGCCACGACCGCCAGAAGCTCGGCGTTCTTGGACGGGGCGAGGAACCAGGCTGTCGCGAGGGCCACGCCCACGGCAGGTACGTGCGCCCGAGCTATGGCCAGGAGAAAACGCCATACCGAGACATCGAACATGCGACACATATACGGGATGCCGATCAGGGTGCTTACGGCGGCAGTCGCGATCAGCGTCGCGAGGGCGACGCCGGTCATGCCGATCACCAGTCCGAGGGCGATGCTGAGCGCGAAGTTGAGAATCGCCTCCCCCCAGACGATGACCGCCGGTCCCCGGATCTGCCCGGATCCCTGAAGCATGAGCAGTCCGGCTCGGCTGATCGTTGCGAGCAGGAGAGCGGACAGTAGGTACACCACGATAAGGCGAGCCCGGCCGTATCCCCCTCCGACCCACGCGTGCAGAGCCGGCTCGGCGAGCACGATTCCGGTGACGCAAAGAGGCCCGGCGGCCGCGAGCGCGACCCGAGTGCCCGTGAGCATCGCTGCGCGGAGACGTTCGGTGTCGCGGCGACCGGCAAGCTCGGCCGAGAACGGAAAGAATCCCGTGAGCGCCGGGCGGATGAAGCGGTCAGCCGCGACGAAGAGCAGCTGGCCGACGGCATACACACCCGCCGCGCGAACGCCCGCCACGAATCCGACCACGATCGTGTCGATCCGGTAGCGGATCGCGGTTGCCAGATGGGTCGAGGAGATCCACGCCGAGACTCGGAAGATCTCTTTCGCGAAGGCGCGGTTGAAGATCCGAGGCGACAGGGTCAGCTGTGGCACATAACGCCGAACGGCGATGTATCGCGCGGACTGCTCCAATAAGGTCACGGCGAGCAACGCGACGCCCAGTCCGACGAGCCCACCGCCCAGCATAAGGGCGAGGGCGAAGGCCGCCGTCTGAGCGATGGCAGCGCCAATGTAGAACGTGCTGAGCAGGCTGTAACGCTGCAAGCCGCCGAGGCAGCCCTGGAAGGCGCCTCCTACGATGACTGCCCCGATCGCGGCCGCGACCAGCACGACGAGCACGGAGGTCGCCGTCTCTTGACCCGGCACCTTGAAGGCGACGGGAACCAGCGGCGTGAGCGCCACTCCGATGATGAACGCAACGGCACCAAGCCCGAGCAGAATCCAGAAGGAGGCGCTGACAGTGCGGACCAGCATCTGCTCCTGCCCCAGCTCCCGGTACTGCGCGACGTACCGAACGGTCGCCGATGAGAGCCCCAGCTCGAGCAACGCCGCAAAGAGACCGAAGGACCAGACGAGCGCCCAGATGCCGTAGCGCTCGGGCCCGAGGCGGTGAACGAGCAGCGGCGTGATGACGAGAACCTGCGCAGCCGAGGTGGCCGTGCTGAGGTAGGTCGCGAGGACGTTACGCCGGAAGCGGCGCGGGAGAGCGCGGGCGGGCATTAGCGCTCGCTGCTCAATCCTCGCGTCGTTCCGTGCCCGCTCAGCCAGAAGGTCGCCGCCCGGCCCCGAGCGCCGTGCCATCAGCAGTCGCGGCTCACGCGCCCCGAGGCGGCGATTCAGAGCCCGCTGCGCCGCCGAGCTGCCGACGCCGATCGAGCGACTGTTTGATCACATGGAGGTACTGCTGCCGTGACTCGCGCTCACGGATTCCGTTGTTGGACGCGTGTAGCCTCCGTTCGAGCACGACGAGCGGCGGCACCGCCTCCTTGAGTCCCGCGTCTCTTGCGCGTGCGTACCAGTCGACACCAACGCCAACGCGGAGCGTCGTCGAGAAGGGGCCAACCCTGTCGAAGGACGGTCGCCTGATCAGCATCAGATTCGGCATCCGCCACGGCACATCGTGAACAGATTCTCGCAACCGAGCTGCGGCAGCTTCGTCGATGTCCGGGCTCACGAACTCGGTGACGTGACCGAACACCATCTCCGTCTCCACGTCGCGGTCCAGCACCTCCATCTGTCGCTCGAGCTTCTCGGGCACGAACCGGTCGTCGGCGTCGAGAAACGCAAGGTACGAGCCTTCGCCTCGCGCGATCGCGGCGTTCCGTGCCGCGCCCAGCCCCTGGCGTTCCAGCCGCGTGAACCGCACCGCCGATCCGTACCGCTGTGCGACGTCGCCACTTCCGTCTGTCGAGCCATCGTCGAGCACGATCAGTTCAAATGGGCGATACGTCTGTGCGAGCACGCTCTCGATCGCCTCGCCGAGGTAAGGGGCAGCGTTGTAGACGGTGACGATCACGCTGATGAGGCGGTCCTCGGAGGGCGTCGTCATGGGTCTCTCCGCGCAGCGCGGTCCCGATCCAGCTTTTCCTTCAACGATCGGAGCAATGGGTGAGTCTCTGGCGGGTTGAGCGTCATATTGGAGCCGTGGAGCCGCTTGTGGAGAACGACGTGCCCGAGCACCTCGATCTTGACACCGTGTTCTCGCATTCTGACGAATAGGTCACGGTCCTCGGCGTACAGGTACGTCGGATCAAATCCCCCGAGCTCCTCGAGAATGGAGCGTCGGACCATGGCCGTCACGAACTGGATCCCGCCGACTTCGCCGAAGACGGGGTCGCGCTTCAGGGTCGGCGGCTCGATCCCCTCGAAGATCCATTCGCACCGGCCGAGAACGCAGCCGGTATCGGGATGCTCGAGCAGGTGGCCGGCCTGGAGGCTCAGCTTGTTCGGGGGCAGCACATCGTCGTCGTCGAGGAAGGCGATGAATTCCCCCTCTGCGACCGCGAGTCCGGCATTTCGCGCGGCAGGCAAACCCTGATTCGCTTGGCGCAAGTAACGAAGGGGGAAGGAGCGCGCGATCTCAGCTGTCTGGTCCTCTGACCCGTCGTCTACGAAGACGACCTCATATGAGTCGAAGTCCTGAGCGAACAAGCTCTCGAGTGTCTCTCTGAGGAACCTTTCGCCGTTGTAGGCGGCGACGATCACCGTCGCAAGCGGCCGGGTCATTCCACGCCGGAGAGTCGATCGAGCAGATCGGCGATCGCCTCGGGGATTGCGGAGATGTCCGAACCGAGCTCGAGGCCAAAGCAAGGCACTTGGTGGACGAGGCGAGCCATGGTCGCAAAGGAGTCGGGCCCGGCCGTATGCAGCTGCAGGATCGTGCTCGGCGCGAGAGCGGCAAACGCAGCGGCACGTGATGTCTCGACGACGCGCGTCTCGCGGCGTGCCCCTCGAACCTTCGGAACGAGCACGGCGCTAAGCGGAAATCCCGAAGTGACCTGCTCTGGAAAGTGCTGCCGAACGTAGACGACCGCCTTCTCCTTGTCGAGTCGGTCCCGGTTCGACAGAAGCGGCACGAGGTGCGGCAGGAGCTTGCGCACGTGGTCGGGCTCGATCTTCCCGGAGCTGTAGAGGCTCTGGACACGCGGCACCGGCTCGAGGGTGACGGCGACGTAGTCGTCGCCGGCGTAGAGGAGCTGGGAGTCCAAACTCGAGAGAGCAACGGTGGACTTGCCCGATCCCGCCTTTCCCACGACGAGCGCGCCCCCCGTTGGGGTCCCGACTGCGGCGCCATGGACTTGGAGATAGTTCCTCGAGCCGAGCCACCAGAACAGGATCTGGCGGATCGGGCACGCCTGATCCCAATACGGCTGGTCGAACGCGTCTGCCACCCAATGCCAGGCGGTTCCCGCAGTCCAGTCGAGAACGCTGAGAGTTTCGAGGCCAGGTTGGTATGCGGCACGGAGCGAGGGCCGATCAAAGTGGTACAGCGCACCCTCGGCGTAGTTGTCGGGCACTGCCGGGCGCGGAGGAGGCTCCGCCCCCGTGGACGACGAGTCCCACAGGTGGACGGTCAGTGCTGGGGGGGCTGTTGCGTCGTCCGGCCCAGTCGCGAGGTGCGCGAACGCCGGCGACAACCGTTCGCGGAGGGCGGGGCTCGCGAAGCGGAGCACGACAGTAGCCCCCGCGAGCGCGTAGCGATCGTCAGATACGCCGCCGCTCGCCTCGGCGGCTACGGCGAAGCTCTCGCCAAGGCCGTCGAGACCTCCCGCCCACTCAGCGGCGGCGCCTTCTGTGCCCGCAACCTCGGTCAATTGCGCTTACTCCCGACTACCCCACAGGCCCCATCATGCATCGGCTCCCGGCATAGCAGCGTCCGGGCGGCGCGGCCATCCCGCTTCGTCCACCTGGTGAACCGGATCGATCAACACAAGGTCCTGCATGTCGGTGTACTTCTCGAGCGTTGGCATCTCGAACGGCCGACGTGTCTGCCCGTTTTCAGACAACTTGAGCGTCCCCGGCGTCTCCACTCCCGTTCCCGCGTCGGCTACGAGGCCCTCACGGAGAAGATCGTCCAGGAACTGCATCACGCCACGCTCGAGCTCCGCTCGCGAGCAGTCAAAGATCGTGCTGAGGGCCTCCACGATCTCGTCACCGCTCACCGCTTCCGCGTCCTGCACCAGCCCCCAGATCGCTGCGCCACTTCCTCTGACGCTGTAGTACGTGCCCGAGACGAGGTTGATGATGATGACCTCCCCCTCGATCGACTCGTGCATCACATCAGGGGTCTTCACCCTGAAGCGTGCGCTTCCCATCAACGACCCCTCCCCTCCTTGTCCGCTTTTCCCTTCGTGTCCCCATTCGGATCTTAGCCAGGACATCGTAAGGAGGAGGTCGATATTTCGAGACGCGCCGGGAGCGGTGTGATCCCGACCGCGAGGTGGGCGGGCTTCCACTCCCGCATTGCGGAAGGTGTGCAGATCGAAGTCGGCGCCGCGAAAGGACGGGCAGACCAGGTCCGTGTCCGCGCCCCCGGGGGAGCCGTTCAAGCTCCGCGAGCGCGACCGCGTCCACCGGCGCGGCGCGGACGCTTCCTTCGGTGACGGCTACCGCATGCTCGGGCGCACGCTCGAATCGTCGCCGTACGTCGAGACCGACGGAGACTGGGAGTCGTATCGGAGCGGCCTCGACGGAAAATGCTGCGTGAGCTGCGCCGCCGCCGCTGGGCAGCTCGCAGAGGCTCGCTCCGGCTCGCGTTCCTTCGCCTCGACCGACACCCGCTCGTCTTCGACTTCGCGGTCAAAGACGAGCGATGCCACTACCTGCTCGAGACCGGCTATGACCCGGCGTACCGGGCATTCCCCCCGCGATGCTCCTGAGCTACGAGATGCTTGCCCGAGCCTTCGAGCTTCGGCTGCGCAGCTACGAACTCGGGGGTGCGTGCGGACGAGCGATGGAAACTCCAGTGGAGCGTCAGGACCCACAGGCGGTTACTCCTCCAAGCGTTCGCGCGCACTTTCCGGTTTCGTCGACTGGACCGCCTAGCTACCCGGATCCTGCGGTAGGGCGCTGAAGAGGCTGCGAAGGTTCGTCCTCCCTGCCGCTCACGATGGGCGTTGACGAGACGTCCCGCGAGCGACAGGGAGGCACTCTTGAAGGTGAAGGTAACAGAGCGGTCGGCGCTGGTCCGGGTGGCCGCGTCGACGCAGCAGCTGACGTCGCACGCCGGGCTCGTGTTGGTGCGCGAGCTTGCCGGTCGGCTCGGCGTCCACGAGTTGCTTGACCGCGTGACAGTGAAGAAGCGGCAGCGTGGTTACTCGCCGGCGCAGGCGATCCTCGGCTTGTGCGAGACGCTGATCGCTGGGGGCGAGTGCCTCGACGACATCGCGGTCTTGCGCGGCGATTCGGCGCAAGCGCTTCTGCGCGGTCACGGGCTGCCCGACCCGCCGACGCTCGGACGCTTTCTGCGCCGCTTCAGCCTCGGCCACCTCGGCCAGCTCAACCGGGCGCTCGACGAGGTGTTCACACGTGTGCATCCGCTGCTCGATCGGCAGACGGTGACGCTCGATCTCGACGCGACCTACATCGAGCATCACGGCCCGGTCGGTTCCAGGCAGGGGACGCGCGGCACCTACAAGGGCAAGGTCTGCTGGCACCCGTTGCTGTGCTTCGTCGGCGAGACGGGTGAGTGGCTGCACGCGAAGCTCCGCAATGGCCACGCCGCCGCCTCGACCGGCGCGAGCCGGTTCTTGGACGAATGCCTGCGCCGGTTGCCTGAGGGTGTCCTGCGTGCCGACGAGGGCTTCTGGGGCCAGGACTTGTTCGCCGATCTGGAGCGCCGCGCGATCACCTACGCCGTCGGAGCGCCACTGATCGCCTCGGTACGCGGCCGGATCAGCGAGATCGCCGAAGCCGACTGGCAGCCATCCTGTTACCGCGACGGCAGCGAGGTCGCGAGCTTCCGCTGGCAGCCGAAGAGCTGGAAGTGCGAGCGGCGCTTCATCGTCCGTCGCGACCCGGTCGAGGCCGGCGAGCAACTCAGCCTCGAAGGACGCGAGTGGCACTACTGGGTGATCGTCACGAACGACGACGAGCGCTCAGCCGACGAGCTCGAGTCCTGGCACCGCGCCAAGGCCAACCTCGAAAACCAGATCAAGGAGGCCAAGCTCAGCCTCGGCCTCGACAACCTCCCCTGCACGAGCTTCCACGCCAACTGGGCCTACCTGCTCTGCACGCTGCTCGGCTTCAACCTGCTCTGCTGGTTGAAGCTGCTCGCTCTGCCCGAGCGCGAACGCAGCAGCTACGCAAAGCGTCTCCGCTTCCGTTTCATCGCCGTCGCGGCCACCGTCGGCCGCTCCGGACGAACGCTCGTCTTGCGCCTTTCCGCTGGCTACCCGCTCCTCGCCGACTTCATCGCAACGCTGCAACGCATCCGCGGCCTCGCACGCGCACCCGCCTGAACCTCCCACTCGACTCCGCAACCGACACGACAACGCCTCGCGGGCGCAGCCACCCCGCCTTCGACAATCGAGACGTCGACGGCGACCCGTCACCTCCCTCGCGAACGGTAACCCACTCCCGCGAGCACCAAAATCAGTCGAACCTCCGAACGATGCACGACCTCAGCCGCTTACCGCAGGATCCGGGTAGCTAGACGTACGGTCGGCGATCGCAAAGCATGCGTCGCTCTCGCTTGGCGCCGCACATAGCACCCTGCAGCCGGTCTCACCTCCGCTATCGGAACGACGCGTCTGCCTGCCGGCCTCCCGACATGCGGACGCCGAGTGCAGAGCGAAGGGGTACGACGGAGCCGGCAAGCCGACCAGCCGCGAGGGCCCCGCGGCCGAGGCGGCTACATGCGACACCAATGGTCTCAAGCCCCGGATCCTCCGTGGCGAAACGATGTTTGTAGGCCTCCCCGCCGCGCAGGAACCGATACTCCGTCACGCCGTCCTTCAACGCCTCCCTGACCGTGTGCGCGAGGAGCACGGAGCCGACTGATTCGCGTGTCCCCGGATCGCGGCCGGATTGGAAGTGGACTTCGATTCCTCCGAAGCGGAAGCCGTACCACGCGGCAACGGGGCGGCCGTCGAGCTCGAGAAACCAGAGCCGGAGCCAACCCGACTCGAGCGCGCATGCGGCGAACTCGCGATGGAACTGCTCCTGCTCACGGAAGGCGGTCCCTTCGGGCCAGCGCGCTGAATGGAGAGCGAAAAGAGTGTCGAGGTCGGATCCGAGCAGATCAGGGTCCTCGCTTAGCCGATAGCAAAGGTCTCGCTCACGGATGAGCTTACGCTCCTGCCAGGACGTCTTTTTCCGGAAGTGGGCGCTGCGAGACGCCAGGTAGGCCTCCCAGCTAGGCGCGGCCCGGATCAGCGGGTACCCCTCGCGTTGCAGCACAGCGCCTCCGAGGAGCGAAGCCCAGCTCTCCTCCGCGGGCAGATGCTCAGCGAGCAAGAGGTCGCAGTTCGCCGCCGCAATCGCCTGCCGAAGCGCGACGGCGGCGGCAGGCCGATCGGCGGGAGCGCAGACGGGACCGAGTTCGTCGGCGGTGCCATGACCGAAGAAGCGGGCGATCCTGGCCGGACGGTCCCGCCAGATGTGAAGCGGAACGAGCGCGAACCGCTCACCGCCTGCTCGCCGGACGCCGGCGATCACGGGCTTGCCCAGCCCGTAGCGACGCCACCAGAGCGACGCCCACTCCCACGTGGCGAAGACGTTGCGGCTCTGCGCGGCGAGCCTCTGCCAATCGTCAACCACCAGATCGAGATCGTCGAACCATTCGAGCCGATAGCGCGCAGCCGCCCGATGCCTTCGCCCCGCCCGGGCCACGCGCTCGATGTCGACCAGGCGGAGCTCCTGGTGGACGGGCAGGCCGACCGTGGTCGCGCGTCGCTCCGCAGCGGCCGGAAAGCGCTCCTCGGCGAGGGACGGGTGCGGCACCGACCAGAAGTCGAGTCCGCGCACGCCCGCTCGCGCGAGCCGGTCGACCAGCTCCGATTTCCGGCGATTCGTGACCGGAAAGGCGAACGGCGAGCTTCCCGCAGGCAGGCTGTCGAACGGTTGCGGGACGTCTTCCCGAAGCTCCTCGAGAAGCAGCCGGTAGTGCGCGCGACGCCGGGCCGCCACATCCGGTGGGACGCGTGGCACGAGCGAGAGGGTGACGCTCAGGGGCGGCTGCGGGGACCCAAGGCGGAAGTCCTCCTCCGCGCTGTACTCGCCGTCTCGTTCGAACGCCGCCGCCGCGGCTGTCGCGAGCGCCGAGCGGCCGACGAGCCAGAGCGCGTGATTCCGCAAGAGCCCGCCAACCCCGATCCGATGCCTATCGAGGGCGGTCGGCACAGAACCGCGGCGCACGACGAGAGCGGCTCCGTCGGGAAACCCGAATGTCTTGTAGAGGCAGAAGATCGCGAGATCCCCCTCGGAGCCGACCGGGCGGCCGTTATGGGAGGCTAGCCACGCCTGCGCGGCATCCTCGATCAGCAGGAGCCCACGCTCCTCGCAGAAGCGTCGCCAGAAAGCTGCGTCCTGCGGAAACCCGAGGTAATGGATCAGGTAGAGGCCGCGAGTCTTCGCCGTCAAGAGATTCTCGAGCTCGGCTTCGTCGGGCACGAGCGTGTCGCTTGCCTCGTAGAAGCACGGCTTGAGTCCGGCTCGCACCAGCGCCTCGATCTCCGAGCCGTGGTGGTAGGCAGGCGCGAGGATCTCGTCACCCGGAAGCAACCCCAGCGCGCGTACGCCGAGGAAGAGGCCATGACGCGCGCGGGCGAAGAGCGTTACGCCCGGCTCTGCGAGAGGAAACTGTCCGGTGCCAGCCGGTGGGCGAAGATGGGACACAGGCGAGAGTGGCGGCCAGACGTCGAGTCGCCCGCTCATTTCTTAGTGACGGCGGGCCAGCCGCAGGTGGGACAAGCAGCGTCATGGGATGACCGGCTCGGTCGCCAATCGGAATCAACAGCCATGAATGCTCGGTGCCGAGACAGCATGCTTGGATGTTGGCCGAGGCAGCTTCGGCCCCCCGGCGAGCATTTCTCGACGCGAGTGGTGCTAGCGTCAGAGGCAGGCGGGGGTGGGGTCGCAAGGCAGAAACAGTGACCCGGGGGTCCCTTGGGAGCGGCGGCTAGGGAAGGGCACTGAAGAGTGAGACATCCGGGCGAAACCAACCTGTGAAGCCTAGCCCTCGTCCTTTCCACACTGGGCACAGCTGGCTTGCTGCGGTGGTCCCGTCGCAAGCATCTCGCTTTCGGGTCTTTGACGCTGACATCGCCGATACGCTCGCACGCGCGGGCGCTCAGCTCGTGGACGACGAACCGGACGTCGAGATCGGCCCAGTCGAGCGTCTTTCTGGCGAGGCGCCCATTGCCATCTCCAACCTGAGCGTCAGCCAGCCCAGTAGCCGGTCGCGCGTTCACCGGTTCGCAAGCCGCGTGCGCGCGCACGCCGATGTTCGCACTCGTTCTGAGCGAGCCGGGCGGGCGCTGCGTCAGCGCGGTTACTCCCACATCGCGGTGCTCCCCTGGGATCGCGGCCAGGTTCTTCGGCTGCCCAACCTGGCCCGCCCGACGCGCATCGCGCTGGCGGAGCGGTTTCCTTGCCAGGTCGTCCTCGTCGGAAGCCGACACCCTCGCGGCGAGACCGCGTTCGAGCGCGCCGTCACCGACGCCGGGAAACTCGTGGGCTTCACGCTCCGCCCGACCTGGCCTCTGCCCCGGGCCAGCGGCCTCGTCGCGTTGTGCGACGAGAGTGTCCTGCGTGTCGCGACCGGCCCCGGAGGCCGTCAGATCGATGCCCAAACGCATGCGCTCCAGGCTCTCGCCGACGCGTCCCCGCCGGGGCCTGTCGCTCAACGCGTATCCAGGATCCTCGGCGAGGGCCAAATGGGCCTCACACGATGGTCGCTCGAGCTGCGACTGCTCGGTGTTCCAGCGCCGCACTCACTCGACGGCTCGCTAGTTGCAAGTTGCGTCGAGTTCCTCGTTTCACTCCACGGACTCGGCGGCGACGCGGACGTCGACCGTGGAATCGAGCAGGCTCAGATCCTCGGATCCGTACTGCCGCCGGATTTGCGGAAGAGGCTGAGCGAGTTGGCGCGACGGGTCGACGAGGCGCTCGGCGAAATGCCGCGAGGCTTCGCCCACGGCGACTTCTGCACGGACAACCTTCTCGTCCACGAGGGGCGCCTGGCGGGCGTCGTGGACTGGGAGGCCGCAAGCTCTTCCTACCCGCCGATGTTCGACCTTCTCCACCTGCTCGCGACTCGGCACGTCAACGTCTACCAATGGGGCCCAGCGATCATCCACTATCTGCTCCCACTCATGCGGCGCCGAGGCGACACGGTGATTCGGGACTATCTCGGGCGCCTTGGCCTCGATCCGGACCCGCCTCAGCTTGAGGCCCTCGTAGCCGCGTACTGGCTCGCGCGAGCGAGTTACCAGGTCGGGATGTACCTCGATCGGGGCCGCGATCAGGTCTGGATCGAGCGGAACGTGACCCGCGTGCTCGAGACTCTTGCACCGGCTTGATCCCGGCCCCACCGCCGCCTTCAAATGCGGCGTTTCTCTTGCGGAAAGGGAAGGATGGCCCGCGCGTCGCGTCCGTGGGCAACGCGATATGGATTAGCTGTGGAGCGCTCTCTGGTACACGGTCGTCGGTATGGCTGTACACGAATTCTGAGGCGGTTTGCATCGAGGATGGGCTCCTATGTCAACTGTTCTTTCACGCCGCACGTACGTCTGCGTCTGATCGGCGTTCGGCGTCGTAGCGGAGTTGCTGGTAGACGACGTCGGAGAGGTGTCGTTTGAGCGCGCGGATTGCGTCGCGGCGGGTGCGGCCTTCGCCGCGGCGTCGTTCGATGTAGGCGCGTGCGCGCGGGTCCATCCGTGCTTGCGTCAGCGCGATCATGTGGATCGCGTGATTCAGGCGGCGGTTGCCGCCCTTGTTCAGTCGGTGGCGGTTGGTTTGTCCGGTGGAGGCGGGGATCGGCGCGGTACCGTTCATGCGCGCGAAGCGGGCCTTGCTCGCGATCCGCTGGATCTCGCCGACCTCGCCGATCAGGCGGGCGGCGATCAGGTCGCCGACCCCGGCGAGCTGCGGCAGGTTGCTGCCGCTTTCGCGGACGAGTGCGCGTAGCTCGCGCTGGGCTTGCTTGATCTCGGCGTCGGGGCGAAGGAGCTTCTCGATCCTGCGCCGGGCGAGTGTGGCCTGGACGCGGGTGTCGCCGGCGAGCAGCCGTTCGGCCCGCTCGAGCTGGACGCTCGAGCTCAAGGTGCGAATCTGCTTCTCGTAGCCGGGGTGAAGCGAGACGAGGTCGACGTGCAAGCGGTTCGCGCTGCGGATCCGCTCGGCCACCAGCTGGGCGCGGTAGTCGCAGAGCAGCTTCAGGTCACGGGAGAGCGAGTCGACGCGGACCGGCGGCAGTCGCTGCTCGCGGGCGGTCACCCGGGCGATCGCGAACGCGTCCCGGGGATCGCTCTTGCCCTGGCCGCGCAGCCGGGTTCGCTGTCGTTCGGTCAGCGAGCCGCGCACGTCGACGACCTGTTCGCCCTGGTCGAGCAGGAAGCAGGCGATCCCGCGTCCGACCCAGCCCGTGCTCTCGACCCCGAAGCGACGCTCGCCAGGCGCCAAGCGCACTATCCAGGCATGCAGCGCGCGGTGCGCGCGCGGCTCGTTTCCGAACTCGCGTGCGGCGAGCTCGCGCCCGAGCTCATCGATCAGCGAAACGGCGAGCGAGCTCTTGTGCGCGTCGATCCCGATCGTGACCATCAAAACCCTCCTCGAGTGGGAAGTACGATTCGGGTCGAGCGGTGCGCAAGCACGCGTAGGGCAGCCACGCTCCTATGAAGCGACGCCGCTCGAACCAAGGGTGAGCCCCGGAGGGACACCCACCGTGAAGGCCGAAGGCCTTTCCGGGCATACATCTGTCGAGTCACCTCCGGGGCTCGTCCGCCACCAACAAACAGACGCGGACCACCAGAGAATTAACACGGATGCCTCTGTGTCTCGCGTGCTATCGATGCTACTAAAGAACCTATTGCAGTAGGCAGGGACCCGGACCCGGGTAGCGAAGTCCGACCTCGTTGCTGAAATCGACGAGGGAGGCTGTGATGGGTCTCGTGGTCAAAGACGACGGTTGGCGGATCCCGGACCGGGTGTGGGCGCGGGTTGGTGTTGCGGACGGGGATGCAGTGAACGCGCTCGACGCGACCGGGGTCTGTAGCTGCGCGTCGGCGTATCGGCGTTTCCGCGAGTGGGCCGACGCGGGCGTGTTTCTCGAGTTCTGGCGGCAGGGGCTGCTCGCCTACGACGACCAGTTCGGGATCGAGTGGGAGTGGTTGGCGATGGACGGCGCGATGGGCAAGGCGCCCCCGGGCGGCGCCGACACCGGGCCGAATCCGACTGACAGAGCTAAAAAGGGGCGAAACGATCGCTGCTCACCGAGGGCAAGGGCATCCCGGTCGGGCTCGCGCCTGCGGGCGCGAACCTGAACGACTTCAAGCTCGCCCGCGCCACGCTCGCGAGCATTCCGATCGAGCGGCCCGAGCCGGCGCCGGAGCAGCCGCAAGGACTCTGTCTCGACAAGGGCTACGACTACCCGGAGGTGTACGAGCTCGCAGAGGAGTTCGCGTTCACCGCGCACATCCGCGGCCGCGGCGAAGAGGCGCAGGCGATCAAGCGCGAGGCCGGCTTCCGCGCCCGCCGCTGGGTCGTCGAACGCACTCACTCCTGGCTCAACCGCTTCCGCCGCATCCTCGTCCGCTGGGAGAAACGCGCCGACACCTACCTCGCCATGCTCCACCTCGCCTGCGGCCTGATCACCTGGCGCGCCACCGACTGGGAGCCCCTATCGGAATAGGGTCTTAGCCCATCCTGAAGGTTCCCTGGCCAAGCAGCTGCCCGTAGTGGCTCTTTGAGCGTGGGCCGAAGGCCGGCCAGACGTACCAGCGGTAGGCGCCCTTCATCAGCTGGAAGCGGCGGCCGGCGTAGGTCCACGTCCGCGCCAGCGCGAGCTTCTCCCTGTTTGGCCACGCGCTCAGAACCTTCTCCGGACCGTAGTAGAGCTGGACGTTGTAGAAGGTTGCCTTGGCGACCGCCCTCCACACGAAGAGCGGCGGTGAGCGCACAAGGTCGCCGTCGCGCGGGGAGCGAAGGAGGATGCTGGGCGGCACGACTGCGGCGACGCCCCGCGACGCATTGGCCGCGTGGTCGTAGCTGACGATCGAGTAGCGGTAGTAGAGGCCGTTCTTGAAGCGCTTGTTGGTGTACCTCGTGCCGTTGCCTTTGTAGACCAGCGTCCGCGGCGGGCTCTTGCGGCGTGTCGAGACGAACACGGCGACGTGGTCGAAGTCCGCGTCGGGCGGCTTCGTCCACGTGAGCTTGAGAATGCCGTAGCCGACGTTCCGCTGGAGGCGCCTCACGTTCCCGGGCGGCGTGTGGTCGATCGCTTCGGGCCCGACTCCCCTCGTCTGCCACGAGTATGTCGCCGGCGTAGTGTCGGCATTCCCGGCCTGGTCGACCGCCTCTACTCGGAAGGTGTGGGCGCCGTCGCCGAGACCGGAGTAGGTCTGGGGCGAGGTACAGGGCGTGAACCCCGCAGTGTCGACGCTGCACGCGAACGTCGAGCCCGCCTCGCTGCTCGTGAACGTGAAGGTTGCGGAGCCGCTGCGGCTCGTCGCGGGCGGTGCCGAGGTGATGGTCGTCTCCGGTGCGACCGTGTCGATCGTCCATGTGTACCCCGTCGTTGGGCCCGTGTTGCCGAGAGAGGTCGCCTGCACCGAGAAGGTGTGAGACCCATCACGGAGACCGGAGTAGACCCGAGGACTCGTGCAGATGCCGAACCCACCGCCGTCCAGGTCGCACTGGTAGGCGCCAGCCGGCCGGGTGGACGAGAAGCTAAAGCTCGCACTCGTCTGATTCGTCACCGGAGGTGGCTTGTCGTTCAGGGTCACGACAGGATAGACCGTGTCGATCGCCCACGAATATGTGGTCAGGTCGCTTTCGTGGCCGATCGGGTCGGCCGCTTTGACTCCGAACGTGTGCGGCCCGTCGAGGAGGTCCGAGTAGTTCGCCGAACCTGACGAGCAGTCGGAGAAGCCGGCGCCGTCGAGCTGGCACTGGAACGTCACGGTTGGATCGGCGTCCGTGAACGAGAAGCTAGCGCTGCTCGAGCCACTTGGGCTTTGCGGCTCCCCAGTAATCACTGGCGCCTGCGGCGCGATCGTGTCGATCGTCCACTGAGATGACGCCGCAGCACTCGCGTTGCCGAGTTCGTCGAGCGCCCGGACGAAGAAGGTGTGCGAACCGTCGGCGAACGGGCCAAGGGAATCACCACTAGAGCACGGCGAGAATGCGGCTGCATCGACGCGGCACTCGAAGCTCGTGGCCCCTGCCGAGCTAAAGGTGAAACTCGTGGTCGACGTCCCCTCTAGGCTCGCGTGCGGGCCGATCGTTGGGACGGGCGGTGGTGTCGTATCGATCGTCCATTGGTACGAGGCGGCGTCGCTTAGGTTCAGGGCGGGATCGGCCGCCCTCACCTGGAAGGTGTGAGGCCCGTCGCCGAGCGTGTACGTCTTCGGGCTGGCACAGCCGAAGAAGCCGCCGCCGTCGAGCTGGCACTGGAACGAGACACCTGCTTCGCTGTCGGAGAACGTGAAGCTTGGGCTCGACTCATTCGAAGGATCTGGTGGCCGCGAATCGATCGTTGGCACGGGCGGTGGTGTCGTATCGATCGTCCATTGGTACGAAGCAGCGTCGCTCGGGTTCAGGGCGGGATCGGCCGCCCTCACCTGGAAGGTGTGAGGCCCGTCGCCGAGCGTGTAGGTCTTCGGGCTGGCACAGCCGAAGAAGCCGCCGTCGTCGAGCTGGCACTGGAACGAGACGCCTGCTTCGCTGTCGGAGAACGAGAAGCTTGGGCTCGACTCATTCGAAGGATCTGGTGGCCGCGAATCGATCGTCGGCGTGGGCGGGGGCGTGCCATCGACGGTCGTCTGTGGCTGCGCACCAGTGAGAGTGAACGCCGTCGTGTGCGCGAAGAGCTCCGTCGTCCACGTGTAGGTTCCTGCGTCGGAGGCCGAGCTCGCCTCGAAGGCCACCGTCAAGGTTCCACGGTCGCAGAGGACGGCTCCGGCGTTCGGCGAGGAAAGGTTGATCTTCGACGAATCGATCGGATCAATTGCCACACGCCAGATCGCGTCCGGACAGCCACCACCCGAGACGGAGGCGCTGAGCGTGAGCGCGTTGACGGAGAAGCCGGAAGGGATGGTGATGTCCGCGCTATCCGCGCTGTCCGGCCCCTGGTTGTGCAGCGTGATCGCGTAGCTGCCGGTTGCCGACGGCTGAACCGCGGTCGGACTGACGCTCGCTGAGTACGAATCGCTCGAGGCGGCACCCGCGGCTGCGGCAAGGAGCAGGAACCCCAGGGTGAGGCCGGCGAAGACGGTGCCATAGAGACGGGTCACGGGACGAGTGCGGCGAAAGCGAGACCCAGGCCAATGCTTAAAGGCGTCGCGTGACCGCCGAAGATGAGCGAATCGCGCCGGTCATAGACCGAGTCGGCGACTGAGCGGGGCAGGACCCACGGGGGCGTTGCTGCGACCGCGGTAACCCGCAGACAGCGCGCTGAACCCCGCCGCGCGCCGGCGGATCGGCGATTCCTGTTCTCTGTCACGAGTTGCCGCCCTCGCCGCACCAGGCTCAAGCCTCTCGACAATAGCACCATCTTTCCGACTCTCACAACGGCCTCAACCAGGCGTCGATTCTCCTCGCCCCGTGAGCGAGCGAGATGAACAGCGCCTCCAATCGCAACGGGCTACGTCGCCCTTCGATTGGGCTTTCTTGCGTCGGCGCGCAGGGAAGACTGGTGGTGCCGATCCTGCTAGCCCCGCTGAAGGAGACAGGGTCCGAGAGTTGCAATGGACGTCTACCGGCGGCCAAGAACGACCCGGGACGACGGTTCCACGTGCTCGACGACAAGGTCTATGGCAGGGACGTCCCTGGAGCGGGCGTGGAAGCTGGTGCGCGCCAATCGCGGCGCGGCCGGAATCGATCAGCAGACCATCGCCGACGTCGAGCGGTACGGGGTCGCCGGGCTGTCGACGAACTGGCCGCGGATTTGAAAGGAAGAGTGTTGGCGCCCGTTTCCTGCGCTCCGGGTCTTCATCCCGAAGCCGGCAAGCGGGAGCGGCGCTCGCTCTCGATCTAGCGTGGCTGAGCCCCCTTGTCAGAATCTTTCGCATGTCGCACCTTTCGTACTTGCGCTGCGAACAATGGGTGCTACTGTCGGGGAAAGCTTTTGTGCGGCGGCTGCGGGAGCGCGAAAACTGCGGAAGACCCGTTTTCACACTGTGGCCGGCATGTTGCCGGCATCAGATCGCCGCCTTCAGCTCGTGGCGCTTGCCTGTATCGCCCTGCTCGGATGTTTTTCGACGTACGCGTTCGCCGGTGGGTCGCATGTGGCAAGGGCGGGGACCCCTCCGAAGCCTGACCCGCCGCCGACCACGACGCGACGGTCGCATGTTGCAAGCGCGGCGATCATTCCCAAGCCTGACCCGCCGCCGACCACGACGAGACGGTCGCTGCCATCCCCAAGGCCCGTATCGCCAGCTCCCGCGCAGACGCAAACAAATGCACCTCGTGCGCAGACGTACGCACCTTTACCTGCACCTCCGTCGCCGCCACCGTCCACAGCAGCTGTTCCGTTCACATCCCCCCGCACACCGATCCACCGGCGCGTCGTTCGCCACCACGCGTACCCGAAGAAGAAGGCCGTGATTGCGCCCGCGACGACGAGCCGTCGAACCCCGCGTGAGCTTCCGCGAGGGCCGGCTGTTGGAGGGATCGTGCCGGCGACGGCCGTGAGTTCCGGCTCGTCGTCGCCGCATCTGGCGCTCGTGCTCTGGATCGCACTCGGCGTCTCGCTGATGGTCGTCGGAGTCGCGCTGACCCGGCGCTGGGTCCTGACGGGACCGGTGGCGACCGTGGTTGCCGAGCGGCGTGAGTCCCTGCTACCCGCTCCTCCGCGCGGAGGGCACGAAAGTGTGAGCGACGTCCTCAAGGCGCGCGGCGAGGTGCTCGGCGCGGCGCTACGACTGGCGGACGGGCGGGGCCTTGCGCTCGACAGTCAGGGTGGCGACGGGTACGTGGGCTTGGCGGTCTATGCGACGGCCGACTTCGACGACGGCGGGCCGGAGCGCCTGCACGAGGTGGCTGTCGCCGAAGCACTCGACCTCGCGCCGGACAGACGAGAGCTGATCTTGACCGCCGCGTTCGATGCGATCGCTCTGTTGCGCCTTGCCGACGGAGCGGGGCAGCCGGCCAGCGAGGTGGCGCAGCGTCAGTCGGAACGGCTGGTCGACGAGCTCGTCGAGGCCGGACTAGCGCGAGACGTGGTGCTCAGCCTCGCCCGCCGTTTGAGTCGAGCCCACGTGGCTGCACGTGAACGCCGAGGTCGCCCGGTACGAAAGAGACCAGCGAATGGTGACATGGGAACGGCGAGGATCGATGGAGTCGGAACGCGATTGCGACGTGACCTCGAGCGGGCGAACCTCAACGCACGTGCGCTCGCGGAGCTCCTCGTCGGCAATGACGCCAGCCGCGATGACATCGAACGTTACCGCCGTTCCGTGACTCGTTGGCTCGCGCTTGACGCGGGCCGAGGCATGAGCGCGGCCAACGCGGCGAAGGTCGCGCAGCTCCTGCACACAAACCCGGCGCGATACCTATCGCCGCGATTCAGCGAGCGTTATCGGCTGGAGCGGCACCTGCGCGATCTTGACGCCAAGCTCGGCCAAACGCGCGATCGACTCGCTCATCTTCCGCCCGTGGACGCTTGACGCCCTGGAACCTGTGGGGGCACGAAGTCGGCTGGCGCACTGAATCCAGTCGATTTCGCAGTGCCTCCGGGCGGCACCCGGCTCCGTCTACCAGATGCCGTAGAAGGCTCATTCCTGCGATCCGCTCGCTGAGCGCCCTCGATACTGGCCCGGTGCCCGCGCTCGCAGCCGCGGACTGAACACACACGTACGCCCGGGGTCGTGCGCGCGGCGGTCTGGCCCTCCCATCGCGCACGCAATCGCCAGATCAGGTTCGGGACGCCCGGGTAAGAGCCTTTATCGATCCCACCGCGCGACATCGTTGTCAGCATCGCAAACTACGTGTGCGTACAGGGTGAAGGGCGCCAATATCGGTGTCGCTGCTCCTCGGGGCGAAGGTTGGCAGGATCGGCGGCATGGCCTTCTCCTTCCTTTACCTTGCGCTTCGGGCGCTGTTGGGTGCGCTTGTTCGTAGCCCGTGGGGTGCAGAAACTCGGTCGGGTGAGGCCGCGTGGGCTGCTGAGGCGGGGTAGCGTCGGCGGCCCGCCCTGCTGGAGGCCGCCTTTGCTTGTGTCAGCCCTCTACGTCGTCGTGTGCCGGTTGCTGGAGGTGATCGTGCTCTTCCCCCGCCGCGATCGAGCGAAGGAACTCGAGATGCTCGTGCTCCGGCACGAGTTGTCGATCCTTCGCCGCCAGGTCGGCCACCCGCGCTTCGGAGCTGCAGGACCGGCTGCTGCTTGCGGCGCTGAGCCGGGTGCTGTCGCGCCGCAGCTGGGACGTCTTCCTGGTGCGGCCGGAGACGCTTCTGCGTTGGCATCGGCGGCTGGTCGCCCGTCGCTCGATCTACCCGCACCGTCGTCCGGGCCGGCCGCCGATCAGCAGCGACGTGCGCGAGCTGGTCCTCCGTCTGGCGCGGGAGAACCCGGGCTGGGGCTATCTGCGGATCGTGGGCGAGCTGCGCAAGCTCGGGATTGGCGTCTCGGCCACGTTCGTCCGCAACGTGCTCGCCGCTGCCGGGTTGCCGCCGGCGCCGCAGCGCGACCGGCAGTCGTGGCGCGCCTTCCTACGAGCCCATGGCGAGTCCATCCTTGCTTGCGACTTCTTCAGTGCGCCACGAGGCGCTGTGTGAAAGGAGATGGATCAGAGCTAACGACATCTCTATCCGTGCCGGCTGGGATGCCGGCCCCGGGCTGATGCAGCGGCCCGGTGAAGCGGGGGGAGCCGTGGTGCGGGATCGCGCACTGGCGGCAGAGGTACAAGAGCGAGCCGAGCGCGGAGAGCGCCGGCGCCTCCTCGACGCCCGCTTCCCCCTGCTGAAACGGCTCGAGGACTTCCGCTTCGACGACAACCCCACCGTCCCGCAGGCGACGATCGCCGCCCTCGCCGACGGCTCCTGGCTCGACGACCGCGAATCGATCATCCTCACCGGCGAGAGCGGCACCGGCAAGACGCACCTCGCGATCGCGCTCGCAATCTGCGCCTGCCAGCAAGGCCGACGGGTGCGCTTCACAACCCTCGCCGGCCTCGCCACCGAGCTCCAAGAGGCCGAGTCGCGGCGCGAGCTGCAACGCGTTGTCGGCCGCTACGCCCGCATCGAGCTGCTCGTCCTTGATGAGCTCGGCTACCTCGCCCTCCCGGAAGGCGCCGCCGAGCTCGTCTTCCAGGTGATCTCCGAACGCAACGAGCGCGCCTCGCTGATCGTCACCACCAACCTCCCCTTCGGCGAGTGGACGAAGGTCTTCCCCGACCCGCGCCTCGCCAAGGCGGTCGTCGACCGACTCACCCACCGCGCCCACATCATCGAGACCGGCAGCGAGTCCTGGCGCTTCAAGCACGGGCTCGCGCGCAGCAAGCGACGCGGAGGCAGACCAGCGTGAGCGGACCACGCCGCGCTGCCGCTCCTCCGCTCCGCCTACGGCTCCGCTCCGGAACGGCAGCGCGGCGCCCGATCGGCTATGAAACGAAAGACAGGGAACCCGACGGCGGGTGGGGCCACTTCAAGCGTCCGCGCCGGGGCCAGTGCAAGCGGCCGCAACGACTGGCCCGCACCACGCGCTCGTGGCTGTTCGCGCTCCGGACAACCGGGTCGATCGAGTCACGTCCTGACCCGAAGTTACCTGCGGCTTAACTTATGCGGGGCGTACGTAAATCCGTCCGTCATGCTGCTCGGGCATATTCGTTGATGAGGCTCGTCTATCTCCCGCTCGAACGCCAGCCTCCAACCTCCTCTTCGCCTTGGTCTCCCGCCGCTACGAACGCGGCTCGATCATCGTCACCAGCGACCGCGGCCTCGAGCAATGGGCGAGATCCTCGGCGACGCGATGGTCGCCGCCGCCCCGATCGACCGCCTCGTCCACACGCCACCATGTTCACGCTCAAAGGCAAGCGCTACCGGCTCGGCGAAC
>WNFU01002657.1_pt1 | contig 30798 bp, 32 predicted proteins | sample 5400121 | NCBI WGS metagenome assembly WNFU01 (sample SAMN13153360, study PRJNA577476) | soil metagenome | isolation source: 100 cm soil or saprolite under grassland replicate 1 | place: USA:California | collected 2016-06-15
TGCGGTCGACGTGGTTCTTGCCGATCTTGAGCTTCGTGTTCGGCGTAACACCGTTCGCGCCGCCCACCATGATGCCCTTCGGGTCGGGGCCGACCGAGTTGCCGGCGTCGTCGCGGTCGTCGCCCAGACCGATCACGTGGCCGAACTCGTGGGCGATCACCGTCGGCGTCGCGTCGGCCGGCATCGTGCCCTGCGCGTCGAACTCGTAGTAGCGGGTGCCGTCCGCGACGCGCTGACCCTCGGGCCCGCCGGGGGTCGACTCCGGCGCTCCGCCCCAGCCCGCACCCGTGAAGCCGCGCCCGTCAGGCTCGGTCGCGATCAGCTCGTGGGTGCCGAACCGGCTCGCGGAGCCCGCCGGACGGTTCGTCATCTTGATGTCGAGCTTGAACTTGTACTTGTTGCAGTACGAGTACTTGTCGAACGCGGCGTTCCAGGCGTCCTCAGCGGTCTTCTCCCAGTACTTGGCGAGGTTCTTGCCGTTGACCGGATCGACCCAGTCCTTGCACCCGACGCAATCGATCGGGACGGTGATCGTCACCACGTCGCCCTTGACCTTCACCGTCGTCTTCGCCGCCGCCGGCACCGCCGGGACGACGAGCACGCCCACCACGACCAACGCTCCAATCCCCACCAATCGACGCATCCGCCCTCCTACTTGTCCGTAGCCGCGACTCGACCGACCCGGCGCGCCATGATCTCCCGGTGCGTCGGTGGATCTCCGTCCTCGACTGGCTGCCGCACTATCGCCGCGACGACCTCACCGGTGACGTCGTCGCCGGCATCACCGGCGCCGCCATCCTCGTCCCGCAGTCGATGGCGTACGCCCAGATCGCGCACCTGCCGCCGGTGGTCGGGTTGTACGCGTCGGTCATCCCGCTGCTCGTGTACGCGGTGTTGGGGCGGGTGCCGCAGCTCGGCGTCGGACCGCTGGCGTCGATCTCGATCCTGTCGGCGGTCGGCGTGGCGAAGCTCGCACCGGACAACACGGCCCGCTTCATCGCGCTCTCGGCGACGCTCGCCGTGATCGTCGGGATCGTCCACCTGACAATCGGGCTGGGGCGGCTCGGCTTCCTCGTGCGCTTCCTCTCGGAGCCGGTGATGAACGGCTTCCTCGGCGGTGTCGGCGTGCTCCTGATCGCGACACAGCTCGGGCCGCTCACGGGCGTCACGATCTCGAGCACGAGCAGTCGCGCGTTCGAGATCGTGCGCGACTGGTTCGAAGGCCTCGACGGCGCCAGCCTCACGACGGGCGCGCTCGGCGTCCTGTCGGTCGTCGTGCTGCTCACCGCCAAGCGCTGGCGCAGGTTCCCGAGCCCCCTCGCGCTCGTGGTCGTCACGTCGGTGGCTGTTGCCATCTTCGGGCTCGACGAGCACGGCATCGCAGTCGTGGGGACGGTGCCGAGCGGCCTCGCCAGCCCGACCAACCCGCCGTGGTCCCTGCACGACGTGCAGGTGCTCCTGCCGACCGCGCTCGCGATCACGCTGATCAGCATCCTCGAGTCGATGTCGCTGGCCCGCGAATTCTCCGAGGAGCACGGCTACGACATGGACCCGAACCAGGAGATCGCCGCGATCGGCGCGAGCAACGTCTCCGCCGGTTTCTTCCAGGGCATGGTCGTGACGAGCGCGATCACCCGCTCGTCGATCCTCGACGAGGCTGGGGCCCGTACCCAGCTGTCGGGAGCGCTGTCGGCGCTCATCGTGGCGCCGCTGCTCATCTTCGGGACGGTCACGTTCAGCGACATCCCGATCACGGTGCTCGCAGCCATCGTGATCGTCGCGGTTCTGCCGTTCGTCAAGGTCGGAGAGGCGCGTCGGTTGTGGCGAGTGCAACGGGCCGACTTCTGGGTGGCGATGCTCGCGTTCGGGGGAACGATCCTGATCGGACTCGAGGTCGGCGTGCTCCTCGCGGTGACGATCTCGATCACGCTCATCGTGTACCGGGTGAGCCGGCCCCACTTGCCTGAGCTCGGCCGACTGCCGGGCACGGACTCGTTCGTCGAGCTTCGCCGCCATCCGAGCGCGCAGCCCTATCCGGGGACGGCGATCGTGCGCGTCGAGGCCGCGCTGTACTTCACGAACGCCGAGCCTTTGGCGAACCGACTGAAGCGCCTCGAGACTGACCATCCTGGTCTGCACACGGTCGTGCTCGACGCGTCGGGTGTGAACCACCTCGACTCGACCGCCGATCATCAGCTGCGCAAGCTCGCGACTCGGTATCGAGACCTCGATATTGCTTTGTTGCTCGTCAACGTCGACGAGGACGTGCGGGCGGTGATGGACGCGTCCGGCCTGACCGAGCTCGTCGGCCCCGACCACTTCTTCGCGACCGACGCCGATGCGGTGACGCACCTCGACACGGTCAGCGGCAGAGGCTCCTGACGGGCGCGTGCTCACCCGACCGCCTCCTTCTTGTCCTGGCGGTTGAGGGTGAACGTCAGGCTCGATCCGTATCCGGCGTTCCCAAGGACGTCGACCGTTGCGCTCGCCTTCGAGCCATTGATGTCCAGAGCGAGCGGCTGCCCGACGGTGACGGGGTCGAAGTTGAAACGCTCGTCCGTTTTCGTCCCCGTGAGGGCGAAGCTCATTGGGAACGGGCCCGCGGTCACCCCACCGCAGCTGAACGCGTCCTCGACCCACCCGCCTGAGCCTCGCACCTGACCGCGCTCCGCGACTCGGACGTTGAGCTCGCCGTGCACCGGAACCTCGGAAGGTGAGCACCCAGGGGCGGTCAGGTGACCTTCGATGGGCCCGTTCCACGCCACGCCGCAGTCGATCTTGCCGAGATTGGCGAGCTGATCGCCGATGCGGTCGATCAGCGACTTGTCGATCCGCAGCTTCGTGTTCGGAGTGACGCCCGTGGCGCCGCCGACCATGATCGTGCCGTCGCGGCCTGGGACCCCGTTCCCGGCGTCGTCTCGGTCGTCGCCCAGACCCATCACGTGGCCGAACTCGTGGGCGATCACGGTCGGCGTCGCGTCGGCGGGCATCGTGCCCTGCGCGTCGAACTCGTAGTAGCGGGTGCCGTCCGAGACGCGCTGACCCTCGGGCCCGCCGGGGGTCGACTCCGGCGCTCCGCCCCAGCCGGCACCGGTGAAACCACGCCCGTCAGGCTCGGTCGCGATCAGCTCGTGGGGGCCGAACCGGCTCGCCGAACCCGCGGGACGGTTCTTCATCTTGATGTCGAGCTTGAGCTTGTACTTACTGCAGTACGGCCACTTGTTGAACACTGCGTTCCAGGCGTCCTCTGCCGTCTTCTCCCAATACTTGGCGAGCTTCCTGCCGTTGATCGGATCCACGTAGTCCTTGCACCCGACGCAATCGATCGGGACGGTGATCGTCACCACGTCGCCCTTGACCTTCACCGTCGTCTTCGCTCCCGCCGGCACCGCCGGGACGAGCACCATCACCGCGGCGGCCACGATGCCGATCGCGAGTCCGCGCCCCACCCGAGTGCCCGTCCTAACGCGCATGCGAGCACGATCGCACCGGTACGTCCGCGTCGCATCAGGGAAACCCCTGGATCGCGGCAATTCGGGGATTCCCCTGATGCGAATCGGCCGCGGGCTCCGTACCGTCACCGCGATGCGAGTCGAGCGGAACCGGCGCACAGAGCCCAGGAGAGAAGTCACCGATGCCGAGCCCGACGACGACCGCGACGACGGCGCCGACGCCGAGGACGACGACGCGTCGGCCGACCCTCCGTCGGACGATCCCAACGACTGGTTCTGACCCGCCATCTAGCATCGCCGCATGCTCATCGGCCGAACGGCCGAGCAGACACGGCTCGACAAGTTGCTCACCGGCGCGCGCGAGGCGCGCGGCGGGGCCCTCGTGCTCGTCGGCGAAGCCGGCATCGGGAAGAGCGAGCTGTGCCGGCACGCGCTCCGTGGCGCGGACGGAATGACCGTGCTCGTCGCCCGTGGCCTCGAGGCCGAGGCCGAGCGCCCGTTCGGGACTCTCGCAGACCTCTTGCAACCCGTCACGGACCACATCGCCGCGCTCCCGCCGCCGCAGGCCGTCGCGCTCCAAGCCGCCTGCGCGCTCGCACCACCGGCACCGCCGACGCCACCGTTCGCGGTCGGAGTCGCGACCCTTGCCCTGCTCGCGGACATCGCCGAGCATCAGCCGCTGCTCGTCGTGGTCGACGACCTGCATTGGGTCGACGGACCTTCGCGCGACGCGTTGCTGTTCGTGGCGCGTCGTCTCGAGGCGGAGCGGATCGCGATGCTGCTGTCCGTGCGCGCCGATGATGAATACGACGCGAGCATCGATCTCGCGACGCTCGCGCTCGCGGGGCTCGACGCCGGAGACTCCGGCGAGCTGCTCGTTGCCACCAGCGGTCACTCTGTGAGCGAACCGGTGGCGGCCAAGCTGCACGCGGAGACTGGCGGCAACCCGCTCGCGCTCGAGGAGCTCGCCGGGCTGCTGAACGAACGCGAGCTGACGGGACTCGCGCCGCTGGCGCAGCCTCTGCCGCCGGGCCCCGTGATCGAGCGAGCGTTTCGCCGGCGCCTCGACGCGCTCGACGACGACGCTCGCACCGCCTTGCTCGTGACGGCGGCCAGCGCGTCACGCGACTCCGCGCTGGTCGTCCGGGCCCTGGGCGAGGTCGGCCTCGACGCCGCGGCGCTCGAGGCGGCCGAGACTGCCGGGCACGTTCGCATTGCCGCGGGGCGCGTCGAGTTCCGGCACCCGCTGCTCCGCTCGACCGCGTATCACGAGAGCACACCGGCCGATCGCCGGCAGGCACACGCCGCGCTCGCGCAAGCCTTGCGTGACGAACCGACCCGCGCTGCGTGGCACCTCGCTGAGTGCACCCTCGGCTACGACGAGGACGTCGCACTCCGCCTCGCCGAAGCCGGTCTCGACGCGCGGCTGCGATGCGCGCACGAGACGGCAGGGCGCGCCGTCGAGCGGGCGGCACAACTGACGCCGGACGCCACCGCGCGTGCGATGCGTCTCGCGGAGGCGGCCGGTGACTTCATCCTGGCGGGGCGGCCCGACCACGCCGCCCGGCTCACCGACGATGCGCTCGAGATCGTTCACGACGACGGCCTGCGCGCCGACATCACCCTGCTCCATGGGACGCTCCAGCTCCTCACGGCGCGCCCTGCCGAGGCGTACCGAAGCCTCGTAGAGGCGGCCGGACGCATCGAGGACGCCGACCCGACCCGTGCGGCCTTCCTGCTCGCGACCGCGGTGCTGGCGTCCTACATGGACCGCGACGTGGGGCCGGCGAGCGCGGTCGCAGAGCGCGCGTACCGGGCCGGAAGCCGGGCAGGCGGGATGGCAGAGACGCTCGCCGGAGCGATCTACGGACAGGAGCAGGTGCTGCGGGGCGACACCGGGGCCGGAACCGCGCTGTTGGAGCAGGCGCTGCCCGCGTTCCTCGAGGCCGATCCCCTCTGGGGCTTCCACCCGCAAACCGTCCAGAGCGTCGCGACCGCGCTCGTGTGGCTGGAACGCTTCGACGACGCTCGTCACCTCCTTGATCGCGGCGCGCGTGCGGCCCGCCGTGCCGGCGCGCCGGGCAGCCTCCCGTACCCGCTGGCGGTGCTCGCCGACGCCGACTTCCGGACCGGAGCGTGGGACCGTGCGTACTCGGGCGCGCACGAGGCGCTCGTGCTCGCCCGGGAGACGGGCCAGGTGAACCACGTGCCGCTGGTGCTCACGACGCTGGCCCGCATCGAGGCCGCGCGCGGCCTCGACCTCGACGCACGCGCCCACCTCGACGAGGCACGCAACCTCGCGCGCGACCTTGGGGTCCTCGGCTCCATCGAGGTATACGCCGACGCGGTGCTCGGCTTCCTCGAGCTCGGGCTCGGACGCAGCGGCCATGCAATCGCACCGCTGCGCGCGGTCGAGCGGGTGCTCGACGAGACCGCCACCATCGAGCCGGCCGTTGTCCCGTCGGCGCCCGACCTGGTGGAGGCGCTGGCGCGCGAGGGCCGAGCCGACGAGGCCCGCGCCGTGCTCGCCGTCCACGCGGAGCGGGCCGAGCGTTCGGGCCGGAGCTGGGCGCACGCGACGGCCCAGCGCGGCGCGGGCATCCTCGCCGATCCGGGCGACGTCGACCGGTGCTTCTCGGCCGCGATGAGAGCGCACGAGTGCCTCCCGATGCCGTTCGAGCTCGCCCGCACTCAGCTCTGCTACGGGGAGCGGTTGCGCCGCGAGCGACGTCCGACGGACGGGCGGCGAGAGCTGCGCCGCGCGCTCGACACGTTCGAGAGCCTCGGCGCCGCGCCGTGGGCCGAGCGCGCCGCCGCCGAGCTGCGCGCCACCGGCGAGACCGCGCGCAGCCGCACCGCGCCACCGACGGCCGAGCTCACCCCGCAAGAGCTGCGCGTCGCGCTCACCGTCGCCGAAGGATCAACGAACAAGGAGGCGGCAGCAGCACTCTTCTTGTCACCGAAGACCGTGGAGTACCACCTGGGTGCGGTGTACCGGAAGCTGGGTCTGCGCTCACGCGCCGAGCTCGCGCGCATGTTCGCCGACCAGGACGTCAGAACGGCTCGGTGAAGCAGCGGTCGGCGAGAGGGCCGAGCGCGTAGTCGCGGTACAAGCCCGCGAACATGCCCCGCGTTTTCTCGGTCCACGCCATCGCGTCGCGCGCGGCGGCGCGCCGCATCATCTGTGTGTAACCGCCTTCGTACACCCGGTACTCGCCCCACCCGCGTGCACGCGACCTCCACGAACGGCACGTTGCGCGCGTGCGGGAACCGGCGCACACGGTTGCGGTGCGTGTGCCCGGAGAAGTAGCCGGCGATGTTCTCACGTCGGGCGATCACCTCCGCCAGCGCCTCGCTGTCGTCGGGGTTGATGCCGAAGTACGTGCCGGAGCGGTGGTCGGCGGCGAGGTTCCACAGATGATGGTGGCCGAATACCAGCACGGGGCCACTGGTCGAGCCGGCGAGGTCGTTGAGCCATGCGACCTGGTCGGCGCTGAGCTCGCCGCGGTCGGTGCCGGGGATGACGGTGTCGACGACCGCCAGCGTCACGCCGTCGACCTGCACGTCGTAGGGCGCGTAGCCGGCGGCAAAGTTCGGGTCCGTCTTCACGTCGTGGTTGCCACGTACCCACTGCATGCGCTCCCCGAGCGCGCCGTAGGCGTCGAGGAAGGCCTCGAACTCGTCTTCGGTGCCGGCGTCCGTGAGATCTCCTTTGACCACGACGACGTCGGGATCGAGGGCTCGCATTTCCTCGATCACGGCACCGTTCATGACCTGGGGGTACGGCGGGTCGCCGGGCTCGGCGCGCAGGATCGGTCCGAGCTCCTCGGCCCCGAGATCGCCGAGCCGACCGCACTCGACCTCGCCGAAATGCACGTCGTTCGCGGTCGCGATCGTCGCGAGGAGGCGGCCGCCCGGTCGTTCGAGCGTGGTGAACGACGCCGGGAGCCACTCCCCGTGCACGGCCCCGTCGACCTCCAGCGCGTACCGGGTTCCCGGGTCGAGGCCCATGACCCGCGCCGAGTGGTACGGGCCGGTCGTCGTGACCTCGGCGTCGCCGACCCTGGTGGTGACCGCCTCGTCGCCGTCGGTGCGGAACGTGACCACGGCCTCGTCGGGCCCGACCGTCATGAGCTCGGCGTCGTGCACGCCGGTCATCGCGCCCACTCTGCGTCAGGCTCGCGCCCGCCGGCTGATACGGCCGGACAGGCGCCACGGCCCGCGCAGCATGCCTGCCCTGCGTGCCGTCAGCCGCGAGACGCGCACCCACGCGTCGATGCGCTCGGAATCCCCGCCCGACGCGCGCGCTGCCGCCTCTGCCCGCTCGCGCTGCACGACCTCGAGCGCGGCGGAGATCGCGGCCAGCTCCTCGGGAGTGGCGTCGGGCGAGACGACGCGGAACACGGGGTGATCAGGCATCCGCGGCGGCTACAGGGGGACGTTCCCGTGCTTGCGCTGCGGGAGCTTCTCCTTCTTCGTGCGCAGCATCTCGAGTGAGCGCACGAGCACGCGGCGAGTCTCTCGCGGGTCGATCACGTCGTCGACGTACCCGCGCTCCGCCGCGATGTACGGGTTGGCAAACCGCTCGGTGTACTCCTCGATGAGCTCGGCCCGGCGAGCCTCGGAGTCGGAAGCCGCCTCGATCTCCTTGCGGAAGATGATCCCGACCGCGCCCTGCGGCCCCATCACTGCGATCTCGGCCGACGGCCACGCGAACGCAAGGTCGGAGCCGATCGACTTCGAGTCCATCACAACGTACGCGCCGCCGTATCCCTTGCGGGTGATGATCTGCACGCGTGGCACTGTCGCCTCGCAGTACGCGTAGAGCAGCTTGGCGCCGTGCCGGATGATCCCGCCGTACTCCTGGTCGGTCCCGGGAAGGAATCCGGGCACGTCGACGAACGTCACGATCGGGATGTTGAACGCGTCACACGTCCGTACGAACCGGGCCGCCTTCTCCGCCGCCTCGATGTCGAGCGTGCCCGCCACCACTTGCGGCTGGTTCCCGACGATGCCGACCACGTGACCGTCGATGCGGGCAAACCCGCACACGATGTTCATGGCCCACAGGGCGTGGACCTCGAAGAAGTCATGGTCGTCGACGATCTCGGCGACGACCGCCTTCATGTCGTACGGCTTGTTGGCGGCGTCGGGGATCAGGTCGACGATGCCGTCACAGCGCCGGTCGGCGTCGTCCTCGGGTTCGAAGTAAGGCGGGTCCTCGAGGTTGTTGGCGGGCAGGAACGACAGCAGGTAGCGGACCTGCTCGAGGCAGCTCGGCTCGTCGTCGGCGACGAACGTCGCGACGCCGGACTTCGTCGCGTGCGTCATCGCACCGCCGAGCTCCTCCTGCGTCACGTCCTCGCCCGTGACCGTCTTCACGACGTCGGGACCGGTGATGAACATGTTCGAGATGCCCTTCACCATGAAGATGAAGTCGGTCATCGCCGGGGAGTAAACCGCGCCGCCCGCGCACGGGCCGAGGACGACACTGACCTGCGGGACCACCCCGGATGCCCGGACGTTGCGGTAGAAGATGCCGCCGTAGCCCGCGAGCGACACGACACCCTCCTGGATGCGCGCGCCTCCCCCGTCGTTGAGACCGACCAGCGGCGCGCCGACGGACTCGGCGAGATCCATGACCTTGTGGATCTTCTCGGCGTATACCTCGCCGAGCGCGCCGCCGAAGAGCGTGAAGTCCTGCGCGAAAACGAAGATCTTGCGCCCGTTGACCGTCCCCCAACCGGTGACGACACCGTCGGTGAGCGGACGGTTGTCCTCGATACCGAAGCCGTGGGCGCGATGGCGGGCGAGCATGTCGAGCTCGACGAACGAGCCCGGGTCGAGGAGCTGCTCGAGTCGCTCGCGCGGGAGCAGCTTGCCCCGCTGGTGCTGACGCTCGATCGCGGGCGGGCTGCCGGCGTGGAGCGCCTGCTCGCGCAGCTTGTCGAGCTGGTCGAGGCGCTCCTCGATCGGGTGCGCGACCGGCGGGACGGGCCCGCTCGCGCCGCCCTCGCCCTGGATGTCCGAGTCTTCGACCGCCATCAGGGCGAAGCGTAGCGGGCGACTGTTACGGGCTTCCCGCCGAGCTCGGCCGCTCTCCTTCGTCCGCTTCGTCGGAGGTGAGGCTCGACCAGAACCCGGACGGGATGAGCGCAACCACGCCCCCGACGACGGCGAGGGCGCCGCCGAGGGCGGCGAGATACGGACCGATCGAGATGAAGTCGCGGACGCTCTTCCCCGCAATGGGTGAGTTCGGGGCTGCGGCGTGGATGACTTCACGCACCTGGTACACGTACAGCACGGCGACGACGAAGACAGCCGCACCGACGACCAAGCCGACGACCTTCCACCACGGCGAGAACGCGACCGCGACCACGAGCAGCCCGAGCACGACCACGACGATGCCGAGGCTGAGGCCGGCGCCCGGGACCTTCACTTTGTTGTCGAGGATGAACTTGGCGGGGATCGTGTACGCGGTGCGGGCCGGGACGCGGAAGTTTGGCCGGTTGAACTTGGCGCCCCAGTTCAACCAACTCGACAGGGCCGCGAGCGCGCCACCGATCACGATCAGGACGCGGCCGACGGTGGCGCCGCGGGTGGTTCCCGCCGCAGTCGAGGCGGTCGAGGACATGCGCTACCCCCTGTGTCGGTGCCCTCAGGGCGCGAGGCTGAACGGCGGGTATCGGTCGGTCACGAGCAGGAACGCGTACGCCGAGACCCGCAGGTCCCAGCGGATGACCCCGACCACGAAGTCGAACATGCCCCGCGGGTATCGGCCGGTGAAGAGGATGGCGAACCAGGCGATGACCACGACGACGACAGCGGCGATGTTGAGAAAGATCAGCACGATGTAGTGCGGGATCGCGAGGAACCACTTCACGAGGGGCAACCAGCGGTTCAGGTCGTTCTGCGCGTCGGGGTAGGCGACGTCGAGGTGGACCGATTGCTCCTGGTCCACCGACGGGTACTCGTCGCGAAGCAGGTAGACGTACGCGTAGATCCGCGCCTCGAGCCGCACGAGCTGCAGGTTGAAGTCGAACCACCACCGCGGGTACTTGTGCCGCAGCACCAGCAACGCGAGCACGGGCAGGAACAGCAAGAGCCCGGCGCTGAGCGGATGGCCGCCGAACTGCGTCCGGCCGAACACCGCGAGCAGGAGCAACAGCGGGATCGCCAGGATCAGTCGGAACCCGGTGGTGACCCGGTTGAGCTCGCGGTCCGGGTAGTCGACCGACAAGGTCAACGGATACGGCGTTGCCTGCTGGCTCATTGGCTCACCCCTTTTTCGTGCGGCTGTGTCATGACCTCTTGAGAACGAGGGCGAGGATCCCTCCCACGAGCGTGGCGATCGCGCCGAGCAACGCGACGATCGCGCCGTAACGCAGGGCGTCGAAGTAGCTCATCTCAGCGCTCTTCGGAACCTGGCCGTTGAAATCGTTCACTGCGTATTTCGTCTGCACGAGGAAGAGCACGATGACGAGAACCGCGACGCCTCCCGTGGCCACGCTCAGGATGCTCAGCCGCCTCTTCCATGCGCTGATCAAGCTGGCTGCGATGCACGCGACACCAAGAAAGGCGATGAGGATTCCGAGGCTCAGGCCACCGAGCTCGGACGAGCTGTCGAGCAGGAAATGCGCCGGAGTGGTGTAGGCGGTGGCGGACTTGGAGACCGTTTGCCCGGCAAACTCGAGCTCGAGATGCAGCCAGCGGAACCACCCTGAAACGAACAGCAGCGCGCCGCCGGCGAGGGCGACGATCTGGCCCGGGCCGATCCTGAAGCCGCCTCCGGCACGTGGCGCGTCCGCGACCGCGGGGGCTGCCCACACCGCCGACGGTGGGCCGGGCTGGGTCGGCGGGGCCGCCTGCGGAACCGGCTGCGTCGCCGGCGGGGCCTGCGGCGTCGGAGGCGGCGCGGCCTGCTGCGGCGGCGGAGTCGGCGACGGCGGGGGTGGGGCGGCCACCGGCGTCGGGGCGGGCTGCGACTCGACGAGGCGACGCCCGTCGACCCACGCCTCCCACCCGTTCGAGCACCGGACGTGGGCCCAATCGGCGCGGCTCTCGATGACCTGCACGTCGAGTCCGGGATCCAGGGTCGCGGCCGGCGGGCCGGAGCCGTCGGGCTGGTTCCACGCCGGGAGCCCTTCGGTCGGCACGACGTGGGTCTGCGTGTAGTCAGCCATCCACCCTCTTCCGCGCACCGGCGTTCCGACCCGGCGGCGCGCAGCGTACCCACGAGCGCGCGCGGTTGCATCGGAACGCGCAAGGGCCCCGCCGGAAGCGGCCCCGACGATGTCGCTCAGTCCGGCACTGCGGCGAGAACGTCCGACCAGTGGCGCAGGACGCCGAGGTGGCCCTGGTGGGGCCAGATCTGCGACCGGCAGCGGGGCAGGGTGGCGGCGAGGTATCGGAAGTCCGGCTCGCCGCGGGCGTCCTGGGCGCCGTGCCAGAGCCGGACACCCGGCCGGACGGCGGCGATCTCGAAGCCCCACGGCATCCAGAGCGCGACGAGGTCGTCGGCGAGGCCGCCGGGGCCGGGGCGCAGCGCCTCGGTGACGTCCGCCACGAGCATCGGTCCCGCCGCCGGCTCGGCGAGGAGGTCGCGGTCGTCGGCCGTGCCCCCGCCGAGGAACGTCGACGGGTCGTCGAGCCACCGCTCGCTGTAGCGGACGACGCCGCGGGCGGCGCGCTTCGGGTCCTGGCGAGCCATCTCCGCCGCCGGCCGCTGCCGGCGGTCGAGGGCGTCCCACGCGCCCGGCACCTCGTCGAGCGGGCCCGGCATGCTCGTCACCGCGACCGCCGAGACCCGGTCGCCGAGCGCGACGGCGCAGCCGAGTGCGTGTCCGCCGCCGGCCGACACACCCAGCACCGCGAAGCGATCGATCCCGAGCGCGTCGGCCAGTGCGCCGACGTCGGCGGCGGTGTCGAGCACTGTTCGGCCCTCGCGGCGGTCGGAGCCGCCGAAGCCGGGCCGGTCGAAGCTGATCAGCCGCGCGCCGAGCGACGCCGGGACGTCCGGCGGCGGCGCAAACAGCCGTGAGCCGGGCGCGCCATGGAACAGGACCACGGGTCGACCGGCGGGATCGCCGAGCTCCTCGTGCGCGAGGACACGGCCGTCGGGGAGGCGCAGGGGCTACTCCTGGACGAGCTCGACGAGCGTGCCGAACGCGGTCTTCGGGTGCAGGAAGGCCACCGTCGTGCCCCGGCTGCCCGGCCGCGGCGCCTCGTCGATCACCTGGTGCCCCTCGCGCTTGACCCGCTCGAGCGCGGCACCGCAGTCGTCCACCCGGTACGCGATGTGGTGGAGCCCCTCGCCGTTCTTGTCGAGGTACTTGGCAACGGGTGAGTCGTCACGCACGGGCGTGAGGAGCTGGATGTACGAGTCGGCCACCCGGATCAGCACCTCCTCGACGCCGTCGTGCTCGACGACCTCGCGGTGCACCGGCTCGACCCCGTACGTGCGGTGGTAGTACTCGACTGCGTCGTCGAGGTTGCGCACCGCGATCGCCACGTGGTCGATCTCGGTGAGGACGGGATCGCTCATGCGCTTCCGCCCTTGTGGTGACGGCGGAAGAGCGTGATCTGGTCGAGGTGCTGCTCGCGCAGCTCGGGGTTCGTCACGCCGAGCCCTTCCTCAGGAGCGAGGCAGAGGACACCGACCTTCCCTTCGACGAGGTTCCCGTGCACCTGCGCCGCCGCCTCGCCCGTCTGGTCGAGCGAGTACACGACCGACAGCGTCGGGTGGATCTTGCCCTCACCGACGAGCCGGTTGGCTTCCCACGCCTCGCGGTAGTTCGCGAAGTGGCTGCCCTTGATGGTCTTGAGCATCATCCAGAGGTACCGGTTGTCGTACTCGATCGTGAAACCCGAGGTCGCGGCGCACGTGATGATCATCCCGCCTCGCTTGCACACGAACACCGATGCGCCCATCGTCGAGCGCCCGGGGTGCTCGAACACGATGTCGGGGTCGGTGCCCGCGACCTCGCGGATCTTCTTGCCAAACCGCCGCCACTCGCCGGGGTCCTGCTCGGTGTCGTCCTTCCAGAACGCGTAGCCCTCGGCCTTGCGGTCGATGACGTGCTCGACGCCCATCTCGTGGAGGAGCGCCGCTCGCTCGGGCGACGACACCACACCCACCGGCGTCCCCCCGCCGTTGAGCACGTACTGCGCGGCGTAGGCGCCGATCCCGCCGCTGGCGCCCCACACGAGCACGGTCTGGCCCTGGGTCATCTGCGAGCCGTTGGGGCTGACGATCATCCGGTAGCTCGTCGAGTTGCACAGCGCGTTGCAGGCGGCCTCCTCCCACGTGAGGTGCGTGGGCTTGGGCATGAGCTGGTTCGCCCGCACGAGCGCGATCTCGGCGAGGCCGCCGTAGTTCGACTCGAAGCCCCAGATGCGCTGATTGGTGGTCAGCATCGAGTCGTCGTGCGACGACGGGTCCTGGTCGTCGACGTAGTTGCAGTGCACGGTGACCTGGTCGCCGGGCTTCCAGTTCCGCACGGCCGAGCCGACGCGCAGCACGACCCCGGCGGCGTCGCTTCCCATGACGTGGAAGGGCTGGTCGTGGCGTCTGCCCCACACGCTCTCCTTGCCGAGGCGCTGGAGGAACCCGAACGTCGGCAGGGGCTCGAAGATCGACGTCCACACGGTGTTGAAGTTGATGGCCGACGCCATGACGGCCACGTACGCCTCGTCGGGCGCGAGCTCCGGAATCGGCACGTCCTCGACGTGCGTCGACTTCCGCGGGTCCTTCGCCTCCGACGGCAAGCCCGCGAACATCTCCTGCTCCTCGGCTCGCACGACCGCGGCCCGGAACGTCTCTGGCAGCTGCAGCGCGCCGACAGCGTCGCCGTCGGCGCCTTCGAGAATTGCGTCGCGGATGCTCTCGATCTGTGTCATAGGGCGTGACCGTATCGCCGCGCCGGCTGGTTTGTCCGGCGTCTCGCGCGGCTACTCTCGCAGGGCGATCGTTTCTCGGGGGAGGGAAGCAAATGCCCGACTCGGTCATCATCTCGTCGGCTCGGACACCCATCGGCAAGCTGTCCGGTGCATTGGCGTCGTTCTCGGCCATGGACCTCGGTGGGTTCGCCGTCGCGGCCGCGCTCGAGCGCGCCGGCGTCGGGCCCGAGCAGGTCGACTACGTGATCATCGGTCAGGTGCTCCAGGGCGGGCAGGGCCAGATCACCGCCCGCCAGGCGGCGGTCAAGGCCGGCGTGCCGATGACCGTGCCCGCGCTCACCGTGAACAAGGTGTGCCTGTCGGGCATGAACGCCATCTACCTCGCCGACCAGATGGTCCAGGCCGGCGACGCCGAGGTCGTGGTGGCGGGCGGCATGGAGTCCATGACGGCGGCGCCGTACCTGCTCCCGGGGGCGCGGGCCGGGTACCGCATGGGTGACGGGGATCTCGTCGACTCGATGATCCGGGACGGCCTGTGGTGCGCGTTCGACGCCATCCACATGGGCGCCGGCACCGAGCAGTACGCCGGGAAGTTCGGTGGCCTCAGCCGCGAGGCCCAGGACGAGCTGGCGGCCAAGAGCCACGAGCGGGCGGCCACCGCCATCAAGGAAGGGCGCTTCTCCGCCGAGATCACGCCGGTCAGCGTCCCCCAGCGCAAGGGCGAGCCGATCCTCATCGACACCGACGAGGGCGTCCGCCCCGGCACCACACCCGAGTCGCTCGGCAAGCTGAAGCCGGCGTTCTCCAAGGACGGCACCATCACCGCCGGAAACGCATCCCAGATCTCCGACGGCGCCGCCGCGGTGATCGTCACCAGCCGGGAGAAGGCACAGGACCTGGGCGCCACGCCGATTGCCGAGCTCGTGAGCTTCGGCATGGTCGCCGGGCCCGACCCGTCGCTCCTGACCCAGCCGTCGCGGGCGATCAAGCGGGCGCTCGAGCCGGTCGACAAGTCGGTCTCCGACATCGACCTGTTCGAGATCAACGAGGCGTTCGCCGCCGTCGGACTCGCCGCCATGCGTGACCTCAAGATCAGCGACGACATCGTCAACGTGAACGGCGGGGCGATCGCGCTGGGCCACCCGATCGGCATGTCGGGCACGCGGCTCGTCGTCGCGCTCGTGAACGAGCTGCGCCGCCGCGGTGGCGGGCTCGGCGCGGCCGCATTGTGCGGCGGCGGCGGCCAGGGCGACGCCACCCTCGTGCGCGCGCTGTAAGTCCACCCCGACGTGCGCACGGGCAGGGGCGCGGTCACCCTTGGCGCGCTCGCGCTCGTCGCGCTCGGCGTCGCCGGGTGCCGCCCTGCGATCGACGTCAACCCCAACGGCCGCGGCTCCGAAATCGACGCACTAGACGTGCACGGGACGGTGACGCCCGCCGGCATCCTCCACGTCGACGAAACCGTCACGTTCAGCGGCAGCGACGGCGGAACCGTCCTGGTGCCGAAGCCGCAGGGTCTCGGTGCGACCACCAACGTCGCCGTCGACAGCACGCCGGCCGCGACGAGGACAGACGCGTTCGGCGATCAGCAGCTCGACGTCCGGAAGGAGAAGGCGATCGTCTCCTTCGACGTCGCAGGGGCCGTGACCCGCTACCGGGACATCGCCACGCTCGATTTCCCGGTCGTGGCGTCGCCCGACGACGCCTCACGCCAGGATCCCGACATCGCTCTCACGGGGACGATCGCGCTCCCCGAAGCCGCGCCCGGCACCCTCTACCCGCACTTGTACGCGGGCCGCGACCGCAAGATCGCGCCGCAGGGCGCAAGCGCGGTCGCGTTCTCGTCCAACGCGCCGATCTGGACCGACGGCAGCCTCGTGCTCGGCTTCCCGTCGAACCTCGTGCCCGACGCGCCCGTCCAGCCGACCGACTTCCTTCCTACGTTCGAGCAGGTGCAGTCGACGCGCGAGGTCACGCAGCAGACAACCGAGACCACGCTCGGCAGCGTCGAACGCCAGGCGGACTTCGCCCGCTGGATCATCACGGCGATCGCGTTCGGCCTCCCGGCCATCTTCTGGTTCCGGGTGCTGCGCCACGCGATCGCCGTGAAGCTCGACCAGCGCCGCGAGGTGAGCGACGTGCCGGCCGAGCTGTCGGAGCCGCCCGACGCCTACGACCCGGCAGTGGTGTCGGTGCTCTGGGGGGACGGGACGCCGGACCGCCGCGCTGTTGCGGGGACGACGCTGGCGCTCGCGCAGCGCAAGGCGATCGACATCCAGGAGTACGGGCCCGACCACCTGGTCGTGAAAGTGCCGCCGGCAGAAGCGGGCACGAACGACGGCGAGCGGCTGGTGCTCGGCGGATTGCGCGCGAACGCCACCACCGACGGCGCCATCGAGGGGCCGCCGGTGTGGAAGGGGCGGACGCCGTGGTGGCGCGCCTACCGGAAGGACGCGGTGAAGCGGGCATCGAGCGCGGGCTTCGTGACTCGTGTCCTCCCGCTGCTCGACATGAGCGGCGCGCTCATCACGACGGCCATCGGCTTCTCGCTGTTCTTCTTCTCGAGGCCCGCCGTCTACGTGGCGCTCGTGATCGTCGCCCAGATCGTCGGGACTGCCGCCAGCTTCCTGACCGGGCGGGCACTCACGCGCTCGGGGCGGCGGCACAAGGCGCTGTGGGGCGCGTTCCGGCGCTACATCCACCGCCACGGCGAGCTCGAGAACGTCGGCGCCGGCGGGGTCGTGATGTGGGGGCCGTACCTCGTGTACGGCGTCGTCCTCGGCGAGGCCGACGGCGCGGCAAAGGTGCTGACGCCGTAGCTTTCCGTCGTGAGCACCAACGCCGCGCAGCTGCGGCCGCTCGGGATCGGCGAGACGCTCGACGCCGGCATCAAGATCTACCGGAACAAGTTCGCCACGATGCTCGCGGCGGTGGCGATCGTCGTCGTGCCGGTCCAGGTGGTGAGCATCCTGATCACGCTGTCGTTGCCGAACAGCACGACGGCCAGGACCGGCACCACGACGACCACGACGGGCGACGGCTGGCCCGGCTTCGCCGCCTTCCTGCTCCTGCTCGTGATCAGCGTGATCTCGGCCGCGCTCGCCGAGGCTGCGTGCCTCAAGGCCGTGAGCGACGCGTACCTCGGCACAGAGACGGACTGGCGGGGATCGTTGCGCTTCGGATACCGGCGGCTGGGCCCGCTGGTCTGGCTGACGGTGATCCACGCCGTGCTGCTCCTGCTGGCGTTCGCGGCGTGCATCGTTCCCGGCGTCTGGCTGTACGCGGCGTGGGCTCTCGCGATCCCGGCGCTCCTGCTCGAGGATGTCCGCGGGCTCAAGGCGCTCGGCCGCTCGTTCAGCCTGGTGCGCGGCCGGTGGTGGCCGACGGCGGGGATCCTGCTCCTTGCGAACCTGCTCGCGTCCGCGGTCGCGCTGGGGCTCGGATTGCTCGCGCTGCCGCTCCTGCTGACCGGTGGCGGCAACGACTTCGTGGTCGAGCTCGCCAACGCCGTCTTCACCGCCGCCGCCAACGTGCTGACAATCCCGTTCATCTCGGCGCTCGTCACCGTCATCTACTTCGACCTGCGGGTGCGCAAGGAGGGCTTCGACCTCCAGCTGATGGCGCAGCGCATCGGCGCGCCGGCGGCCGACGTGCGCCCGGCGCCGATGCCGTGGACGGCCGTGCTCGAGCCCGGTGCCGGGGGCGGCTGGGCACCACCGCCGCCGGGGTGGGAACCGTCACCTCCCCCCACCGGCCCGCCGCCCGGGCCGACGGGGCCGCCACCGGGGCCGCGATCTTGACCCCCGGGTGGCTCGCCCGACCGCGGCAGGTCGACCCGGACCGCGCCCGAGACCAGGCGCGCCAGATCCTCGGCGGCCGCCGGTACAAGCCCGCGGACGTGCCGCGCCCGTTCGAAGGCGTGCTCGAGTGGCTCGGCGACCGCCTGCGCCCCATCGGCGACTTCTTCTCCCGCATCACCGAGTCGCTGGCCGGGAAGGTCGTCCTCGGCGCGCTGCTCGTCGCCGCGGTCACGCTCGTCGCCCTCCTCCTCGCGCGCCGAAGCGCGGCGGCGCGGGCGCTGGGCGCCGGCGCGGGCCGGCGGCGTTCGCGCGACGAGAAGCTCGACCCCGCTCGGCTGGAACGCGAGGCCGACGCCGCCGAACGACGCGGTGACCTCGATCTCGCACTGCGGCTGCGATTCCGTGCCGGCCTCGTCCGTCTCGACCGCACCGGGGCGATCAGCTTTCGGCCGTCGATCACAACCGGTCAGGTAGCGCGACGACTTCGCCTCGACGACTTCGACGAGATCGCGGTCACATTCGACGCGGTCGCGTACGGCGGGCGCCGCGCATCGGAGAGCGATCTTCTCTCCGCGCGCACGGGATGGCCTCGCGTTCTCGAGCAGGCCGGCCACCGATGACGGCGCGCCTTGGATCCTGGCGCCGATTGCACCCGGCGGTGCGCGTCGTGATCGTGCTGGTGGTGCTCGTCGTCCTCGTCAACATCGCGGTGTCGGTACTCGACTCGTCGACCCGGGGCGCGGACGAGACGGCGCCGCGCTCGTCGTCACTGTCCACCGGACGCGACGGGCTGGCCGCGTACGCGGAGCTGCTCCGCCAGAACGACCACGGCACGGAGGCCCTGCGCGGCAGCATCACCGACGCGACGCTCGTCCCTTCCGACACGCTCGTCGTGCTCGACCCCGTGGGCCTCGACGACGAGGATGCCCGCGACATCCGCCGGTTCGTGGAACGAGGCGGCCGCCTCGTCGCCGGTGGCAGCAGCACGAGCCGGCTGCTCGCCGAGCTGTTCACCGACCCGCCCACGTCGTCGTTCGTGGGTGTCCGCATCGCGGAGCCGGTCGGCGCGGCGCGCGAGGTCGCCGACATCCGCACGGTGCGGAGCGCCGGCGAAGGGTCCTGGTCGCCGCCCGGTGCCATGACGTCGGTGCTCGGCCGCGGGACGCACGCGCTCGCGACCGTCGGCACGGTGGGCCGCGGCCGCGTCGTCGCGCTGGCCGACCCGTCTCCGTTGCAGAACCGGCTTCTAGGAAGCGCCGACAACGCCGGGTTCGGGCTCGCCGCCGCCGGTGACGGACGCCCCGCCGTCTTCGCCGAGGGCCTTCACGGCTACGGCCAGGCGACCGGTCTGGGCGCGATCCCCGGGCGCTGGCAGGCGGCGCTGGTCGGGCTGGTCCTGGCCACGCTGCTGGCCGCCGTCGCCGCCGGACGGAGGCTCGGGCCGCCCGAGGACGCGGCGCGACCGATGCCACCGGCACGGCGCGAGTACGTCGACGCCCTCGGCGTCTCGCTCGCTCGCACCGGTCGCCCGGTCGAGGCGATGGGCCCGTTGCAGGCGGCCGCGCGCGAGCGCGTCGCACGTCGCACGGGACTGCTGCCGACCGCGACCGAGGCGGAGATCCGCGCCGCGGCCGCGCGGCTCGGTTGGTCACCCGCAGACATCGACGCGCTGTTCGCCCCGCCGCACACCGACCACGACGTCGTCGCCGCGGGCGCCGCGCTGGCGCGTGCAAGCCGCGGCGACGGCGGCTTTGCCGACCGTCGCCGCAGAGCCGGAGGTTGCGACGGCGCCAATGTCAGCGATGAAGAAGGAGGAGCCGTACCGTGAGGGAACTTCGCGACCGCGTCTCGGCCGAGGTGAGGAAGGTCGTCGTCGGTCAGGACGACGTCGTCGACCTCCTGCTCGCCGCGACCGCCGTGCACGGCCACGTGCTCCTCGAGGGCGTCCCGGGAGTCGCGAAGACGCTGGTCGCCAACGCGACGGCGCGGGCGCTGGGCGTGTCGTTCCGCCGGGTGCAGTTCACGCCGGACATGCTCCCGTCCGACCTCACCGGCACGATGACGCTGCGGCCGTCCGATTCGGCGCCCAACGTACAGGAGCTCGCGTTCCGGCCCGGTCCGGTGTTCACGCACGTGCTCCTGGCCGACGAGATCAACCGCACGCCGCCGAAGACCCAGGCCGCGTTGCTCGAGGCGATGCAGGAGAGCCAGGTGTCGGTCGACGGCGAGCCGCGGCCCCTCCCCGATCCGTTCCTCGTGATCGCGACGCAGAACCCGATCGAGTACGAGGGGACGTACCCGCTTCCGGAGGCCCAGCTCGACCGGTTCCTCGTCAAGGTCGACGTCGGGTATCCGGAGGAGCGCGACGAGATCGGCATGCTCGAGCTCGCGCACCGGGGCGTCATGCCGGCGACGATCGACGACGTGGGGCCGGTGGCGACGGCCGACGACCTGCGCGCCGCCCGCGACCAGGTCGACGCGACCACCGTCGCCGACGAGATCGTGGCGTACGTGGCGGCGCTGGTGCGCCGCACCCGCGAGCTCCCGAGCGTCGCGCTCGGCGCCAGCCCGCGCGCGGCCGTGCATCTCCTCGCCGCGTCGAAGGCGTCGGCGCGCATTAGCGGGCGCGACTTCGTGACCCCGGATGACGTCGCGTGGATGGCGCGGCCCGTGCTGCGCCACCGGTTGCTGCTGCGGCCCGAAGCCGAGCTCGAGCGCTACCGGCCCGACGACGCGGTGCAGGCGGCGCTGTCCGCGGTGCCCGTCCCGCGCTGACGCCGGCGCGCCGATGGACTCGACCGTCATCGCCGGGATCGCGGTGGTCGCGGCCGCGCTCATCGGCCTGGCGGTCGCGCCGGTCTCGGCCACGCTGCGGACCGCGCTGCTGTTCGGCGGGTGTGCGCTCGTCGCCCTCGCCGCCCCGACCGTCGCGCTGTTCGCGGCGGTGGCGGTGGCGGCCGCGTTCGTCGTCGATGCGGTGCTGAGCCGGCCGTTGCCCGTCGTGCACCGCCGGCTGCCGGGCGCGCTCGCCCGCGGCGTGCCGAGCTCGCTCACGCTCGACGCCGAGCTCGCCGGTTCGGGACTGCTGCGCCTGCGCCAGCCGCTCGTCCCCGACATCGCCGTCGAGCCACCGGAGGCCGACGAGCGGCTCGACGCCGAGGTCCGCGCCCGCCGGCGGGGGCGCCACACGCTTCCGAGCCCGGCGGCGCGGGTGCGGGGGCCGCTCGGACTCGCGGCCTGGTACCGGCGCGGTGGGAACCCGGCTGAGGTGCTCGTCTACCCGGATCTCCCCGCTGCGTGGCGGCTCGTGCTCGCCGTGCGCCAGGGACGGTTCCGTGACCCGGGCCGGCTCACACGAGGACCGCTCGGGCTCGGCACCGACTTCGAGTCGATCCGCGACTACCTCCCCGATGACGACATCCGCCAGGTCAACTGGCGCGCCACCGCGCGGCTCGGCCGGCCGATGAGCAACCAGTACCGGGTCGAGCAGGACCGCGACGTCGTCTGCCTCCTCGACATCGGGCGCCTCATGGCCGCGCCCCTCGATGACCGCACCCGCCTCGACGCGACCGTGGACGCCGCGACCGCCGTCGCGCTCGTCGCCGACGAGGTGGGCGACCGTGCCGGCGTCATCGCGTTCGACGACCGCGTCCGCCGCCGCCTGCCGCCGGCACGTGGTGGCGGTGACGCTGTCGTGCGCGCGGTGTTCGACGTCGAGCCCACGACGGTGGACTCCGACTACGAGCTCGCGTTCCGGACCGTCGGGACCGGCAAGCGTGCGTTCGTGCTCGTGCTCACCGACCTGCTCGAGGAAGCCGCCGCGCAGCCGCTCGTCGACGCGATGCCGGTGCTCGCCCGTCGCCACGCGGTCGTCGTCGCGAGCGTCGCCGACCCCGACCTCGAGCGGATGGTGCACACGCCGCCACGCGCGCCGGCCGACGTCTACGCGGCCGCCGTCGCGCTCGACGTGCTCGACGCCCGCGCCCGCGTCACCGCGCAGCTCCGGCGCGGGGGCGCCGACGTGGTCGAGGCCTTGCCCGAGACGCTGCCCGCAGCGTGCGTCGGCGCCTACCTCAGGGCGAAGGCCCGAGCCCGGCTGTAGCCCCACGGTGCGCATCTGAGCGACGCTCAGCGTCGTTGAGATACGCATCGTCACGCGCCGCCCGCCCCCGCCAGAGGACCAGGCCCCAGTAGACGGCGCCGAGCGTCACGCCGATGACGATGACCGGCCCGAGGCCGAGACCGCGCGGCGTGATGAACCCCTCGACCAGCCCGGCCACCACGAGCCACGGCGCGGTGCCGAGCACGATCTCGACGGCGACACGCGCCTCGGCCGCGAGCGCGATGCCACGTCGTCGGTGACCGGGGTTGACGAGCGCCCAGCCCATGCGCAGCCCGGCGGCGCTGGCGACGATGACGCACGACAGCTCGAGCACGCCGTGCGCGGTGACGAGCTCGAAGAAGAACCGCCCGTTGCCGGCCCAGATCGACAGGCCCGTGATCGCACCGAACAACATGCCCTGGTAGACGAGCAGCGCCGCGGTCCCGAGCCCGGCGGCGATGCCGCCCGCGAACGCCACGATCGTCACGCGGATGTTGTTGGTGAAGATCTCGCTCGAGAACGCCGCCTGCTCGTCGGTGGACAGTCCGAGGTCGGTGCCACGGCGCGGCTCCGTCACCGACCGGTACTCCGACGGCACGACACCGCTCGCCGCTCCCGGGTCGCGCACCGCCCACACCGACGCGAGCACCCACGGCCCGAACAGCAGCAGCGCCGAGATCAGCAGCAGGCCCGGGCGTTCGCGCACCCGCCGCCAGTAGCCCGTTGTCGCGAACTCGACGACCGATCCGCCGCGGCGGGCGCGGTCGTACACGAGCGGGCGGGCACGTGTGATCAGCGCTTCGAGCCGAGCGACGGTCGGGTCGCCGGCGAACCGCCGGCGCGCGAGGGCGAGGTCGGCCGCGCTGGCCCGATACAGCGCGCCGAGCCGGCGCACGCCGTCCGGCCCGAGGGACTCGGCGCGGCGCCCGGCCTGTCCGACCAGCGCGTCGAGCTCGCCCCATCTCGCCCGGCGCTGCTCGAGGAACACGTCGAGGTTCAGGTCCGCCCTCCTTCGCCGTTCACCATCTCGGCGCCTCCCGCCTCCGCACCGCTGTTACGTTCGCCCGGTGGCCAGCCTCGACGACCGGGTCACGATCGCCACGCCCGAGGGCATCGAGCTCGAAATGGTGCTGGCCGGAGTCGGGTCGCGCTTCGCGGCTGCGCTGCTCGACGTCGTCATCCAGGTCGGCGCGATCTTCGCGCTCGCGATCGTCATCGCGCCGGCGGGCGACAGCGGCTTCGTCGTGGCTGTGTACCTCGTCGCCGTGTTCCTCGTCATCTTCTCCTACGACATCGCGCTCGAGACCTGGAACCGGGGCCGCACGGTCGGCAAGCTCGCCGCCGGCCTGCGCGTCGTGCGCGCCGGGGGCGAGCCCGAGGGCTTCCTGACCGCCGCTGTGCGCAACTTTCTCCGCATCGTCGACTTCCTCCCCGCGTTCTACGTGGTGGGTGTGATCTCGATCCTGGTGACGAGCCGCAACCAGCGACTCGGCGACCTCGCGGCGGGCGCACTCGTCGTGCGCGAGCGGCGCCCGGCGGTGATGCCTGCCGCCGTGTATCTCCCGCCGACGCCGGCGGGCGCCGCGGTTCTCGAATGGGACGTGAGCGCGGTGAACGCGGAGGACCTCGCCACCCTGCGACGGTTCCTCGAGCGACGCGTCTCGCTCACGCCCGGTGCGCGCGCCCACCTCGCGACCGACCTGGCAGCGAGGGTGCGGCCCAAGGTCGTGGGCGCGCCGGACGGATGGCATCCCGAGAGCTTCCTCGAGGCGGTGGTCGCGGCCAAGAGCACCCGGGGATAGCGCGGTCCCGGGGATCGGCTGCCGCCGCTACGCTCGCCGGCTGTGAGCGCGACGACGATGACGACGCCCACGACTCGCAGTGCATCGAAGCCGCTCGAGCTCGACCTCAAGCCGCTTCGCGCCGGGGCCGTCGCCATGCTGCCGCTGGCGGCCATTCGGCCGATGCTGCCGATCTGGCCCGTGCCGCCGTGCCCGCTGCGCTCCGTCACCGGAATCCCGTGCCCGTTCTGCGGGATGACCCGCGGCGTCACGGCCATCGTGCATGCCGACTTCAGCGCCGCGTTCGGCTTCAACCCCGGCGCATTCCTCGTCGTCGCCATGGCGATCGTGCTACTCGTCGCCTGGCGCTGGCAGCGCGTGAGAATCCCCATGTGGGCGGTGTTCGTGTTCTTCGCCGTCCTCTGGGCGTACCAGCTGTTCAAGTACTCGACGGGCAGACCGCTGTAGTGACCGAGCCGTACTCGCGGTCCGCCGGAGGTCCGTCGGAGCCGTCGGGCCCGCGTGCCGATTTCTGGTACCGCCTCGGCGGCTTCCTGATCGATTGGGCGGTCCTCTACATCGTCGGTCTGCTCCTCGGCCAGGTCTTTCGCGGGCGGTTCTTGACGTCGGTCCTCGTCAGCCTCGCCTTCGGAATCGCGTACAGCGTGTTCTTCATCGGCAGCGGAAGCGGGCAGACCATCGGCATGCGCGTGCTCGGCATCCGCGCGATCGACGCACGGACGGCGGGACGGATCGACTACGGCACGGCGTTCGTGCGCTACTTGATGGCGATCGTGTCCGGGCTGGCCTGCTACATCGGCTACCTGTGGATGCTGTGGGACCCTCAAAAGCAAACGTGGCACGACAAGGTCGCCAAGACGTTTGTCGTGCCGACGTCGGCGTTTCCGGTCGAACGCTGGCCCGGCTGACCCGGCCAACGCGTTTCGAGGCGCATCCATAGACCTCCCCCGCGCCCGTCGATAACCTCGGCCGTTTACGAGCGACCTCACGTCAGGGGAAACACATGGCAGGGACACCACCGAACGATCCGAACCGAGAGCCGACCCCGCCGCCGCCTCCCCCGCCGCAGCCGGCGACACCGGCGTACGGCACCGGCGGCTCCACGGCGACAGGAACGAACGGGCTGGCCATCGCGGCGCTGGTGTGCGGCATCGTCGGGTGCTTCACGGTCACGGCGATCGCCGCGATCGTGCTCGGGTTCGTCGCCCGGAACCAGATCGAGCGAACGGGTGGCACGCAACAAGGAAGCGGGATGGCGCTCGCCGGGATCATCCTCGGCTTCGTCTGGCTCGCGCTGAGCGTGATCCAGATCGGCATCGCGCTCTCGTAGCAAGTGAGGGAGAAGACATGAGCTCGCAGCCGCCTCCGCCTCCGCCGCCGCCTCCTGCGCCGCCTCCCGGGTACGGACAGCCCGGCAGCTACCAATCGCGGCCGGGCACCAACGGCTTGGCTGTCGCCTCGATGGTGCTCGGGATCGCGCAGATCTTCATTTGCATCATCGGCGGCATCCTCGCCCTGGTGTTCGGGTACATCTCCCGGCGCCAGATCGATCAATCCGGGGGGACGCAAGGCGGGCGTGGCTTCGCGATCACCGGCATCATCCTCGGCTGGGTCGGCATCGGCCTCGGGGTCGTCTACATCGTGGTGATCATCATCGTTGCGGCGACCTCGAGCGACGACAACAACAGCCTCGGCGGAGTCGTGCACCTCGCGCTGTCCACCGTCTAACCGCGAATCCGCCGAATTCGTCATCGATGACCACGGCACCCCTGTCCGACGAGCGGCTCCCGATCTACACGTCGAACACGTTCGAGATCCCGGGACTGGAGCTCGAGCAGCACCTCGGCCTGTGCTGGGGGCTGACCGTCGTGAGCCTCGGCTTCGGACGGAGCTTCACCGGTGGGTTCCGCGCGCTCGCCGCCGGTGAGGTGCCGGAGTTCACGCAGGCTGTCGACGAGGCGCGTCGGGGCGCCTTGTTTCGCATGGTCGAGCACGCCAAGGCCCTCGGCGGCAACGCCGTGGTCGGCGTGCGGTTCGACTCGAACAGCCTCGGCGAGAGCGCGGGACTGGCCGAGTTCGTGGCCTACGGCTCCGCGATCGTCGTCAAGACCGGGTGACGTCAGAGGGGCGGCCCGAAGGCCGCCCCTCCAAGTTCTCGGTGCTTTGCGCCCGGCTTACCGGGGGGTCGCCCCGTGCGCCTCCCAGAACCGAGTCAACGCGTTCTGCGTCTTGGCGAGCCAGATGAAGCCGCCGATGAGCGGCAGGATGATCCACAAGCCGGTGATCCCGCTGACCGGCTTCTCCTGTCCCTCCGCCTCGTACAGCTTCCCGACCTCGGACGACATGAGGAACGGGTTCACGAAGCCGAGGAAGATGGCGAGGATCAGACCGACGACACCGCCGATGCCGTTCCCGCTGTAGTCCTTCATCTCCTGGAAGGTCTTGTACTGGTAGTACAAGCCATAGATCCCGAGCGTGATGAGCGACAGGAGGATGACCACCACCCATCCGCGTGGCCTGCCGACCGGTCCGATTGCGCGCGTCGCTGCTGCGGGTTGTGCCATGTTTCGTCTGCCCTTTCGTGGTTCGTTTGCGTTCTTGCCTACGCCGCCGGTGCGCCCTTCGACACCCAGTAGTCGTTCAGCGCCGTCTGCATCTTCTGCACGTAGATGTAGATGCCCGCGAGTGGGATGAGCAGCCACAGACCCTGGAGCGGCGTGACCGGCGACTCGCGGCCGTCGAGCTCGTACGTTTTCTGGATCTCGGCTGCCAGGAGGAACGGTCCGACGATGACGAAGGTGAGGAGCAGCAGTACGACTCCACCCAACCCCTCGCCATTGTGTTCCTTCAGCTCCTCGCCCTGGAGGTAGATCCAGTAATAGGCGTAGAGGCCACAAGTGACCAGCGACAACAGGGCCTCTCGGGCCGCGTCACGGGTTTGGCCGATCGGCCCCTTGGCGGCGGGCGCGGGTCCGGGTTGGGTCATGATCCTGTCCTTCTCTCGGGTAAACCTGTTACTGCCTAGCGGTCGGCTCGGCGCAAGTCAACGACCCAAATCACGCATCCACCTCGCGGCGGCCCTCCAACGCGCGGCCGAGCGTGACCTCGTCGGCGTACTCGAGGTCGCCGCCGACCGGCAGCCCGCTGGCGATCCGGGTCACCCGCAGGCCGAGCGGCTTGAGCAGTCGGGCCAGGTACATCGCCGTCGCCTCGCCCTCGATGTTCGGGTTGGTGGCGAGGATCACCTCCTGGACACCTTCCTCGCCCACGCGCGTCAGCAGCTCCTTGACCTTCAGCTGGTCGGGCCCGATGCCCTCGATGGGCGAGATCGCGCCCAGGAGCACGTGGTACCCACCCCGGTACTCCTGCGTCCGCTCGACTGCCACGATGTCGCGGGGCTCCTCGACGACGCAGACGATCGTCGGATCGCGTCGCTCGTCGCGGCAGTACACGCACAGATCGCCTTCGGCGAAGTTGAAACACCGCCGGCACCAGCTCACGCGCTCCTTGGCCTCGACGATCGCGCGCGCCAGCCGCTTGGCGTCCTCGGGCGCGCTCTTCAAGAGGTAGAACGCGATGCGCTGCGCCGACTTGGGGCCGATGCCGGGAAGGCGTCCCAGCTCGTCGACGAGACTCTGGACCGGCCCTTCATACGGGGATGCCACCGTCCGCGCGCGTCAGCCGAGCATGCCGCCGAGACCGCCGAGGTCGACGCCGCCCGTCACCGCGCCCATCCGCTCCGCCTGGAGCTCTTGCGCGTGTCGTAACGCTTCGCCGACCGCCGCGACCACGAGGTCCTCGAGCATCTCGACGTCGTCGGGATCGACCACGTCGGCCGAGATTCGCACCGTCTGCAGGTCACCTGCGCCGGTGGCGACCGCCGTCACCTTCCCGCCGCCCGCCGTCCCCTCGACCAGCGCCGTCGCGAGCTCGTCCTGCGCCGCGGCCATCTCGGCCTGCACCTTCTGCATCTGGCGCATCATCTGGTTGAGCTGCTTCTGGTTCGCCATGTTCGCGTGCTCCGCGCCGCGCGACGGCGGCGTCACTCGTGCTGACGTTCCTCGACGACCGTGGCGCCCAACGACTCGGCAAGCAGGTTCGTCGGGCTCGACGACTCTACTCCCGGACCTGCGTCTTCCATCTCCGCTGCGACGTCGTCCGGCTCGCTCGGAGGCGGCGCCGCGGGCGCCGGCGACGACCCCCGCTCGCCGGCGAAGCCCTCGTGCGCGACCAGGTTGAAACGCAGACTCCGGCCCACGTGCTTCGACAGCGCGTCCCGAATCGTGTCGGCCTCACGCCGGAACCGCGGGCGCGCCGCTTCGATGAGGCGCGGCGACACGCCGAAGGTCACGACGTCCTCTTCGACCGTCAGCGGCTGAGCTTCCTGCACCGCGCTGCGCGTCGCCACTGGCAGCTCCGGGAGCACCGACGCCCACGCCACGATCACGTCGTCGACATCGAGCGGGCCCGCATCTGCCTTCGGATCTCGTGCGGCAACCGGCGCGGCGGCCTCCGGCTCTGCCTCGGGGGCGGGCTCGGGTGCAGCGGCAGCGGGCTGCTCCGCCGCCCGTTTGCGCAACGCGCCCACCGTGACCCCCGGCGACCGGGGCGCCGCCGGCGGCGGCGCGTCGGCGCTGCCGCTCGGGCGCGCCGCCATCGCATGCTCCAGCTTCTCGATCCGCTCGATCGCGGTCTGGAGCGGCGGCCCGCCCTCGCGACGCGTGAGGCGGACGAGCGCGATCTCGAGCACGAGGCGCGGGTCGGCGGCGTCGGTGCCGCGCATGTCGACTACCGCCTGCCCGAGCGTCTCGAGCACACGGACCAGGATCGTGTTGCCGAGGGCAGTCCCGAGCTCGGCGAGTCGCTGCTGCTCGTCGTCGGGTGCTTCCACCCGCACCTGGCCTCCGCCGGCGTTGAGCAGGAACGCGTCGCGCGTCGAACGCAGCAGATCCTCCGCGACGCGGCGGGGCTCGTGGCCGGCGTCGAGCAGCGTGCCCACGGCGACGAGCACTGCGGCGGGGTCCTCGGCTGCGACCGCGTCGAGCACGGCCGCACGGAGCTCGAACGGCGTGCGGCCGAACAGGTCGGACACCGCCTCGGCGTCGAGGCGGCCGGTTTCGTGGGCGAGCGCCTGGTCGAGGAGCGAGAGCGCGTCGCGGGCGGATCCAGCGCCGGCGCGAGCAATCACGGCGATCGCGTCGGGGTCGGCCTCGACGCCCTCCTGGCGAAGCACGTCCGCCAGCAGCGCCTCCAGCTCGTCCGCCGAGAACAGCGTGAACTCGAAATGCTGGGCCCGCGACCGGATCGTGGGCAGCACCTTCTCCGGGTTGGTGGTGGCCAGCACGAACACCACGTGCTCGGGCGGCTCCTCGAGGGTCTTCAGGAGCGCGTTCGACGCCGCTGCGCTCAGCATGTGCACCTCGTCGACGAGATAGACCTTGCGCTTCGAGGTCGCGCCCATCCCGAGGTGCACGCTGTCGGTCAGGTCACGGATGTTGTCGACGCTGTTGTTCGACGCCGCGTCGAGCTCGAACAGGTCGAGGAAGCGGCCCTCGGCGATGGCGACGCAGTTCTCGCACTCGCCGCACGGCTCGCCGTCGGCGGACAGGTTCAGGCAGTTGAGCGCCTTGGCCAGGACGCGCGCCGTGGTGGTCTTGCCCGTGCCCCGGGGGCCCGAGAACAGGTACGCGTGCCCGACCCGGCCCTCGCGCACCGCGTTGCGCAAGGCGGTCGTCACGTGCTCCTGGCCGACCACTCCGGCGAAGGTCTGGGGACGGTGCTTGCGGTACAGCGACTGGTAGGCCATCGCGATCGACTCTACCGAGAGCGGTACCCTGCGACGTGAGAGGCCTCCTGCGGCGACGGCGGCTTTGCCGACCGTCACCGCAAAGCCGGAGCTTGCGACGGCGACAAAGGGGACTGTGGGGAGGTTCGCGCTGAGCGCCACCGAGCACCCCGAGTACGTGGACGGCACCGCGCTCCTGGTGGTCGACGTGCAGAACGACTTCGCGGACCCGAAGGGCAGCCTGTACGTCCAGGGCGGCGAGCAGGTGGTGCCGATCATCAACCGCGAGATCGACCGGGCGCGGGCGGCGGGCGTCCCCGTCGTGTACACGAAGGACTGGCACCCGCCCGAGACGCCCCACTTCGCCAAGTTCGGCGGGAAGTGGCCGGTGCACTGCGTCCGCGAGACGTGGGGCGCCGAGCTCCATCCCGACCTCGAGGTCGCGGGCGACATCGTCCTGAAGGCGACGGGCGAGGAGGACGGCTACTCGGGGTTCAGCGTCGAGCACCTACCGACGGGCGAGCGGCGGGACACGGCACTCGAGCAGCTGCTGCGCGACCACGGCGTCCGCCACGTCGTGATCGCCGGGCTCGCGACCGACTACTGCGTGAAGGAGACGGGGCTCGACGCGATCCGGAAGGGCTTCGACACGGAGGTGCTCACCGACGCGACGCGGGCCGTCGAGCTGGAGCCGGGCGACGGCGACCGGGCCCTGCGCGAGATCGAGCACGCCGGCGTCACGCTGGTCTGAGCGGCGCGCCCCCATGAGCTGGGTCGACGACACCAACGAGGCGCTGTTCGTCGACCTGTACGAGCTGACGATGTCGGCGAGCTACCACGCACACGGCCTCGACGCGCCCGCGACCTTCGACCTGTTCGCGCGGGACCTGCCGCCCCGGCGCGGGTACCTCGTGGCATGCGGGCTCGAGCAGGCGCTCGACTACCTCGAGCGGTTGCA
>WNFU01002321.1_pt1 | contig 30793 bp, 18 predicted proteins | sample 5400121 | NCBI WGS metagenome assembly WNFU01 (sample SAMN13153360, study PRJNA577476) | soil metagenome | isolation source: 100 cm soil or saprolite under grassland replicate 1 | place: USA:California | collected 2016-06-15
AAGCGCGGGGATGGTGTCTGTCATAGGACTGTCGCAGGAAGGCCGCGGTTACGTGGGTGTAAATCTGGGTGGTTGAAATATCGTTGTGGCCCAGCAGTGCCTGGACGTGTTTAACTTCGGCGCCGTGTTGGAGCAAGTGGGTTGCAAACGTATGCCGCAGTGTATGTGGTGAAATTCGTTTGGTGCCGGCGACGGTGCCGTAATGTTTTATGAGGGCCCAGAGAAATTGGCGGGTGAGCGGTTCTACGCGGTTGAGAAAGAGATACTGGTCGACGAGGCGTGGAAATTTCTTGGTAGAGATGTAAAGCGTGAGAGCCGCCGCGGCGCTTCTTCCGATCGGGATGGTCCGTTCCTTCCTGCCTTTGCCAAAGCACGTCACAATTCCATTGCGTAGATCGACGTTCTTTTGTTTGAGGGTTACGACTTCTGAGACGCGCAGGCCTGCGGCATACATGAGTTGGAGGATGGCGCGGTCGCGGATGCCGTCATTCGTGTTCGGGTCGGGCGCGATGAGTAGCTGATGTACTTCAGCTTCGTTGAGAAACGTCGGGAGATAGGTAACCGGGGGCGGCGTATCCAGATCGTCTGTTGGCGTATCGTCGATATAGCCGTCGAGCGCGAGGAATAGGTAGAAGCTGCGCACGGCACTCGCTATGCGGCGGATGGTCGCTGGTGATAAGCCTTCGCGCGAGAGTTCGGCAATGAATTTTCTCAGGTCGGCAACTTTGAGACTTTCGATCGGGCGTTGGGCCTGATAAGCGAAGTGGGTAAGGCGGGCGAGGTCGGTTGCGTAGCTGCTGATTGTATTCTCAGAGAGGGCCTTTTCAAATCTTAGGTAGCTTAAAAATACTTTGGAGAGTGGCGGGCCCTGGGCGTGCAGCAGCATGCTTGTAATGTATGGTCTACGGCGTTTTGTCGCGCATAGGGAAGGCGAACCCTTCCCTAGTAATCACTTCGGCGACCGTGCCAGGTGAGTAGGATGCGGGAATTGCGGGCTCTGCCGGCGTGTGATAGTTGTCATAAGGACACGCATATATCCGCCGCTTGGATATTTAGAGATTGGCTTGTCAGCTCGAAGAGTTGGGCTTCGATGGCTGGCATTTTTAAGAGCGCGACGTGCTGCGGCTGGGCTGCGGGCTTGTTTGTGGATGTTCGCGAGTCGGTGCAAGTACGAGCGTTGGCCTGGGAGAGGGCAAAGGTAGGGCGGTGGCAGAGCGCTCTTGCGGGGCTTTACTGCCGAGGCGAATGAATGCGGCCTCTTGCGATCCGCAAGCGTAGATAGCGGCTTCCATGGCGGAGCCGGCGACGCGGCTGAGGTAATCATGGAGCTGCTCATCTGCTTCGATGGTCAGGACTTCATCCGGGAGAATGATCGTCTTTGGCCGGGTCGGCCGGTTGTTGCCGTTGATGATAGTGAAGGGCGCGAGAGTTGTGGTTGAGGTGTCGTCGTCCGGAGTGGCGTGACTGAGAGCGAGCATGGCTGTCATGGATGTTGCCTCTGAAGCGGTTTGTTGCTCGGCGGCTTGCGGATTGTCGACGATAGGGTCAACAGCAAAAAGGTTGAGTTGGAGTGGGGCTGTGTATGGGCGAGCCCTTCGTTGCGCCTGCTGGGCGAGTATTGCCAGGTAGTCAAGATCGAGTGTCTGGTCGGGCTTAATTATGAGACGCCATTGCCGAAAGTTGCGGAGCTGGTGCGTGAGTTGGAGCAGCCAAGCGGGGTATTTACTTCGCGTACCAGGCTCCGCTTGTGCGAGTCCATTGGAATCGGTGTCCGCTGGTGAAGACACCAGAGCAGAGTTGTTGTCGGCATCGGCAATATGCGCAGTCGCTTCAGTGGCCAAGTCTGTAGTTTGGTGACTGCTTGTCATTAGAAAAGGATTGTTCCGGTTTCGGTGCGAGTTGTTTTGGGCCCAGAGTTAATTGATCTGGTTATGCCATTTCAGTCATTGCCCCCAGCAAAATGTTCGCAACTATTATGCCGTGGCTAGGTGACTGTTGACGCCCTTGGTCAACGGGGACTATTGGCGCGCTGGCGTTGATAAGCAGGACGTTCATGGCATTACGGCGGTAGGTTGAAGTACTGCCAAATTATTAGTGGAGCCAGTTGCCTTCCTGGGTGATTAGAGATCCTGGTGATGGTCGTCTTGCGTTTTTGACGGAATAGCTGGTTGAGCCGGGGACAAGTGTTTCTCCGCATGCGACGAGTTTGAGAATTTCGGCGTCGAGTTCGGCTGTGTTTATGAGGAATCGATCGTTTTCGTCGGAAGCGGTCCAGTTTACGAAAAGCGGCATTACGTTGGCGTGGACCAGCTTGATTGGGGTTACGGCCGTTACGGAGTAATCGGGCGGCAGGATGACGAAGTCGTCCGGTGAAGGCAGCTCGCGGAGTGCGTAAGCGGGAACGTAGAGTGCTGATGGTTCGAAGTTGGAGATCTTGAAAGTCCTTGAGGCGGCGCTGGCGCGCAGCGTGATGTCATTCATCAGCTCGAGGAGTTCGGTGGCGCGATCGGGAGTGAGATCGATGATGGTGATGATTTCCTGGTGTGGTGAGGTCACGTGGGGGATCTGGGTGGTATGAAGAGCAATATTCAGGGACATGATGGTTTTTGAGAGGCTGTTGGTTTAATTCTTGTTTCCTAATTCTCTTTCTGGATGGTGTCGATGGCTTGAGAGTTAAATGCGGAGAAACGGTTGATAGGGTTGGGGGTTCGTAGAGCAAGGCTGGTAAAAGGGTTGGTTAGGAGTGACTGCTATATTTGACTGGGCCGCCAAGGTACTCTAGTGAGCGGGCTTAAATCTTTAAAGCCGTTGGAGACGCTTCCCGCTGATTTTTGTGTGGGTACTTCCTTTCATGTTCGGCTGCTTGGGCTATATGGGTGTTAGTGTCCAGGCGCGGGTCGTTGCGGGTAAGTTTTGACTCTTTGCTATTTCGTGAAACTGTCCAAATTCTCGAGGTAGTCTGCCCGTTTTCTGCTCAATGTGAGAACTGCCAACCCCTCAGACCACGACGTTTGAACAAAACCGTCTCTCGATCACACTCCCTGTTAGAAGAACAAATGCCGACGACGTGGCGGCTTCGAACGGAGGGGTTGAGATGGCTAAGCGATCCAGAGGGAATTACACAAAGACATTCAGAGGCATCTTGGGAATCGTTGGCGGGAACAATGCTCAGATGCTGATGGAACGCGCTGAAATTGCCAATCGCCTGGCAAAGTCGCTTGGCGGAAGACCTCGGCGGCGTGCATATGCCATTAAGACTAAGGCACTAATTGGTTTGGTGGAGAGCTTTCCTGAGCAAATGATTGTGCTCGACGACGTTAGAACACCTCACTACGTTTTGATAAAGAATGCGGCAGGATGGTTTGGTCTCCATGGCCCCGCCCAGGAGTTTGCAAGACACGCTATCGCCACTAGGAAGCAAAGGCGGACGAATCGAGGCTCGTAGTGAGGACGTAAGGAAAACGTCTCTTGATTCATTTGGAGCGGCTTTCGCAATGGTGTAAGTTTATCACGCTTAACTCTTGTCAGAACGCCTATCTCAAGAACTAATTTGCCAGCTGAAAGCGGGTAAAACAGGCAGGTTTCCACGATCGTAACGCGCAGTCATGGCAGCCGCACGGGCGCAGCAGCGCAGGGGCACGATGGGTTACTGGATTGAAATACTCAAGCTCGGCGCCGAAGGCAAAACCCGAGAAGCTCGCGACCTCTTGGAAGAACTTCCAGATGTCTTGATGAGCCGTGTCCGATCAGCAGCGAAAAGGTTTATCAATACTCTTGCTACGGATTGGCGCGCTTTGGGAAGTTTCTATGAAGATGATCTGGTCAATTCTATTCTTGCTGATGTCGCGTTAAGTGTGGAGGAGACGCTTGTTCTGGTGGAACTCGTCAACGAGCAGCCGCAAGCCTCACTGGCCGATATTGTATCGATTTTCCCCTGGAAAGAGGGATACAAGAGAAGTGACGAGCAAAAGAGAAAGCGTATTGCCGATTACCTTCAATCCATGAGTCATCTCGGCATCCGTCTTCCGCCTTCCATCCAAACGATGGTAGGCGGGGAAGGTGAGTCTCTTCTCGAATTTCACGAGGTGAAGTACGCGACAAGTTCAAACCGCATCAGGCAAAGCTGGGATGGTTTGAAAACTCAATTGGGGCTGGATACAGAAATAGGAGAAAACGCCGAAACGAAGGAAAAGATTTATGGACGGCTCGCGAGCATTGACGATCCAGATACAAATACCCGGGCCGCCGCAGAAAAGGCGGATTACGGTCGAATATACATGAGAACCATCTTCGATTATCCGACGGGCACGATTTTTGAGCTTAATCAGCTAGGCAAGGAGCTGGGACCAGACGTCACTGCAATTATGGAAGCGATGCACGCAGCCAAGCCTAAGCAGGGATTCAGACCAATCTCTTGGCATTATGTGTTTTGGATACTTTCGGAGGAATACGAGAATCTGTTGCTAGCGATAGAATGCGTCGACCCACTATGCAGAACAGAGGACGGGCTGGCGGAACACATCGCCCAACACTATACGGACGTAGTTGGAACATCCAGGTCAACGATAGTCAGACGGCGCGATCGCCTTTACCGGGCCTGCGAGGATAGGATTCACGAGCGTATGAGAGAGAGATTTCAAGAGACTAATCCCCAAATGTCCGCTTAAGCAGAAGCAGTCTGGGGGATGTGACGCTAGATGGAAAGTACTGTCCAAATCAGTATTAACAAGTCTTTTATTGAGCAAGCGTCGAGCTTGGCTCAACAATGCTCTTCCACGATCACTCGTCAACGTGTATTCCTGACGCAATCGGTTGCGCTTGCTATGAGGGACTACGTAGGCAGGGCTTTCCACTTACCCACAGAGGATGGGCGTTCCAATTCACTAAGATTTGTCGAACTGCTCGATATTTGCGACTTTCAAGCAAACGGCTGGTTTATTGACGTGCGCATCAACACTTCTCTCGAGGAGGATGTGATTCACGTTCCCACAACTCCTCTCATGGTCGGCGTGCTTTCGGATTTCTACGTATGCGCAAGGGTGAGCCCTACTCTAACAAGTGCAGAAATATTAGGGTATGCATCAAGAGAAGACCTGGCCGAAGCTGATTTGACTGAGAATGGTCTCTTTGCCAGCTTACCGATTGAAGAACTCAGAACATTTGAAACACTGCCCCAACAACTAAAGCAAGATCGCCCCTTTGATCCCGAACAGTTGCGTGCCTTTGAAAGGTGGCAGGAGCGGGCTGATCTGATCATTAAAGGTGTAAGTAACTACTTAGAATCGGACGGTACCTTTGACGCGGAACAAGTAAAACTGCTTTCAGCGGGACTAAAGGACAATATCCTACGGATATACGGAGATCATCTTCCCGAGAGCGGATTAGAACCCCTCTTCAACGTTCTCTTTCAGCGCTTCGGCCTTGAGAAACCGATTCCGGCGGCACCGGGGACTGCCGTCATGTTCAGCAACAAAGCCGAGGATCGGAAGGATCTCGATAACGCAAGACTTCGTGATCAGTTTTTTAGAGATAAGTTGTCCGTCAAGCAGCGCGTCTCGTTGTACCGATATCTTCTTGAAGATGACTCCGCGTTGAAGGAACATCTGATAAGCAAGCGAGTGCTCGATCGTGCCACGGCTGGTAAACACCAAACCACGTCACGCCAAAGGGCTCGTGTGCAAGACGTTCGTAAGAAGCGTGCAGAGACGCTGGATGCGCCTACTGGCACCGAACCACCTCTCACTACCGCAAGCATTGAAGGCGATCAGAGATCGCAGACTCTTCAGATTTTGGCAAAGGATGTTGACCTGTCCTATGCACCTGATATTGATTTCTCAGCGGACCCTGAAATAGTCAGGGCCGTGGCGGAAGGCGAGCGCCTAACATATGGACATCTTTTTAACCCGGCATTCGCAACGGAGATCTCGCTTATAGATCCACTACCTCACCAGCGAATCGCGGTCTACGAGCACATGCTTGAACAGACGCGTCTTCGCTTCCTTCTTGCCGATGATGCAGGAGCCGGTAAGACAATCATGACGGGGCTCTATATTCGCGAGATGCTAAGCCGGCGGTTAATTAGCAGAGTCCTAATCGTGCCACCTGCGGGTCTAGTCGGGAACTGGGAGCGCGAGATGCACAAACTCTTCAGTTTGCCCTTTGGCGTCATCACCGGCGCTGATGCGAAGTACGATAATCCGTTTATTGGATCTCGAAGTAACCTTCTGATCGTCAGCGTCGATACATTAGCGGGCGACCGCATGTTTGCCCGGCTCCAGGAGCCTGCTGTTACGCCGTATGATCTGGTGATTTTTGACGAAGCCCATAAGCTCTCAGCCGACCGAGAGCCTGATCTCAGCATACGGAGAACTGACCGCTACCGACTCGCCGAAACCATCGCTGGGATCGCTTCCGAAGACGATAGATGGAAGCTCGATTGGAACCCGCATCACCTACTACTGCTAACGGCGACTCCACACATGGGGAAGGATTTTCCTTACTACTATCTATGGCGGCTGCTGGAACCCGATGTTCTTTCAACTTATACAGCGTTCTCGACCTATCCGAAAGATGCTCGCGCACGCCACTTCATTCGCCGCAGTAAGGAGGAGATGGTCCGATATGACGGATCTGCCATTTATCCGACCCGTGTTTCAGACACGTTGAGTTACGACCTCACTCAAGGAGAAGTTAGCGAGCAAAGGCTGTATGACGAGACAACGAGCTATATTCAGAACTACTACAATCGTGCACGAATACTAAATCGTTCGGCAGCCCGCTTGGCCATGACCGTCTTTCAGCGGAGGCTGGCAAGCTCGACCTATGCTTTGCTCCGTTCGTTTGAGCGCCGTCTTCAGAAGCTGAACGGTTACATCGAAGACATACGAGCGGGTCGTACCGATATGGAAACTCTGCGGTCCCGACAGCGCAAGCTCGATGACCTTCGGGATGTCTTGGATGAAAAGACAGCCGATGAAGAGAGCGTCGATGACAACGGCGAAGAGAACGAGAAGGTAGAGGAGCAGGCGTTGGGAGGTGTGGTTGCCGTATCGCTCGCCGAATTGGAGGCGGAGCGCATCGAGGTGCAAGCCATACTCAGTCTTGCGCGCAAGGTTTACGATGCGCACACCGAATCAAAGTTCGAAAAGCTGCGTGAGGTCATTGCTGATAAGAAAGAGACAGATAATAAGTACATCATCTTCACTGAGCACCGCGACACCTTAGATTTCTTGGTTCGCAATCTTGAAGGACTCGGCTTCACGGGTCAGGTGGCGCAGATTCAAGGGAAGATGAACTACAAACAACGCGACGAGATGGTCGAGTTCTTCCGTAAGCCCGTGGTTGATGGAGGCGCGCGTTTCCTAGTTGCAACCGATGCTGCCGGTGAGGGAATCAACTTGCAGTTTTGCTGGTTGATGGTGAACTACGATATTCCCTGGAACCCTGCCCGTCTTGAGCAGCGCATGGGCCGCATACACCGATACGGCCAGGAACACGATCCGGTAGTCATTACTAACCTTGTGGCCGGAAAAACGAGAGAAGGTCGAGTCATGAAGACCCTGCTCGATAAACTTGAGCGCATTCGTCGCGAGATGGGCTCCGACAAAGTCTTCGATGTGATTGGGCGGCTGTTCGAGGGTGTCTCATTCAAAGTCTACATGGAGCAGTCTGTCACGGAGCAGGGTGCTCATGAGGCAGAAGAGAAGATCCAAGGCAAGCTGACCAAGGAGCAGGTCGAAGCTCTCAACGAAAGAGAGAAGAAACTACTTGGAGATGGTGGTGACGTGCGCCGCGAGTTGCCACGCCTGAAGACAAGCATCGAACAAGAGGTGTATCGGCGCATGCTTCCGGGCTATGTTCGCCGCTTTGTCGAAAAAGCGGCACCGATGCTTGATATAAAGCTGGAAGGAAATCTGGACACCACGTTCTCGATTCAGCCGCTGAAGCCGGGTGCGCTGGACCCCATGCTGCCGCTGCTTGAGTCTTACGCCTCACCACGGCGTGGAAGCCTTTCGTTCTATCGCCCTAAGGCTTCTGATGCTTCCATCTGGTTACATCCTGGGGAGCCGCTCTTCGAACGATTTCGCTCGTACTTCTTTTCGCGTTATGAGAACGACGCCCTGCGCGGGGGAGTGTTCGTCGATCCCACATCTCCAGAACCGTATATCTTCCACCTTGCGGCTGTAGGGATCGAAAGGAAATCCGATCCATCGCTTGGACCTCTTGCGCAAGGGGCGACCGTTGAGTACCGACTTGTAGGACTTAAGGCGAATGAGGCTGGCCAGATCGAAGAATGGCCGGTCGAAAACCTATTACTACTCAGAAGCCGGGAGTCGAATGGCGACCGGGGAGGCGTCCCGATCTCGGCCTCAAGACTGGCTGCCGGCGCCACCATGTCACGAGACGCTGCGCGAGACTTTGCCACGGACAACATCGCAATGTCGCTTGCCGAGAAGTGGCGACAATCGCTACTCCTAACCCTCCCGGAACGCGCAGATTTCTTACGGCGAGGGTTCGATTATCAAGACGGAGAACTGGCTGAGCGTCGGAGCCGTTTCTCTGACCGTGCCCGAGCGGGCGATTCACGAGCAAGAGGAGAGATCACGAAGATCAAGAACAGGCAGCGCCTGGTTGCTACGCGGCGCGAGGAAGCTCTCAATGTGCTACGGCGTGAGCCCGAGTTGATCGCGCCGGCAGAAGTTACCTTCCTGGCGCATGCGTTGGTTATACCTTCAGACGACCCAGCTGACCGAAGACGTCGCGATGACCAGATAGAAGCCATTGCCGTGCAGAGGGCATGGGCCTACGAAGAAGCTCATGGTGGCGTCGTGAGAGATGTATCAAAACCGGAACTTGCAATCGCAGCAGGACTCTCAGCGAACCCTGGGTTCGACATCGAGTCTCGGCGCCCGGGCGAGGATCCGCGCGCAATTGAAGTGAAAGGTCGCGCCTCAATCGGAGATATTGAGCTGACGGAGAACGAATGGATTCGAGCTTGCAATGTGCGCGAGAGATACTGGCTTTACGTCGTGTATGATTGCGCCAGCCCGCACCCCAGGCTATTACGGGTACAGGACCCGTTTAGCAAACTCATCGTGAAAGCAAAGGGCGGCGTTACCATCGACGAGAGCGAAGTGTTTTCAGCCGCCGAACCAGAATAAGCGGGGTAATGTAGAACCCTTCAGTATTAACGCTGTTATGACTGAGCCCAAACAAAAACTTGAAGATGCCGGTGTGTTGGCGGCTGACTCTACACGGCTTATTGAGCATGCGTTTCCGCTCAAGCAGGCTTCTATTGACTCAGTCCACGAGAAGAACGTCCGGCATGGGCACATCTCAACGCTTCACATCTGGCCCGCAAGGCGGCCACTTGCGGCGTGTCGAGCGGCGCTCATTGCGACTCTTCTTCCTGATCCGGGAACGCCGGAAAAGAGGAAAGAACTGATCGAGAAGATTGGCGGAAAGGTGGTGCAAAAGGTCAAGAAGAAGAAGCTCCCGAGCGGCAAGATTGAAGAAAAGATAGTTGAGGAAACCGAAGGTGGGATCCTGCATTGGGGGCTGGAAACCAAGAATAAGAAAACACTCGATTGGTTTCGGCAAGAGATTCGAAAAGCCTATGGCGGACGTGCGCCGCGCGTGCTTGATCCGTTCGCTGGCGGCGGAGCAATTCCACTCGAAGCAATGCGCCTTGGCTGCGATGTCACTGCAACAGACATTAGCCCAGTCGCTTGGCTACTCCTTAAATGCACGCTTGAGTACCCGCAGAAATTCGCGGGCCAGAAGCGCCCGCTACCTCCATTTGTGCTCAAAGATCGAAGCTTTATGGAATCGTTCTTCAAGGCGCAAGGCTTCAAGGGGGCAGGTCTTCGAGCGCAACTTGAAGAACTGGGGCTGGGGCTCAGTCAGGATCCTCAATTGCCCGGCGCGCGCCCGGCGGGTTTAATACTCGACGCCGATTTCACCTGGCACGTCCGCGCGTGGGGTTGGTGGATCCTCAATCAAGCTAGGGAAGATCTTGCACCTTTCTATCTAACTTATGCTGATTTCGAACCGTTGGAGACGGGCAGCAGATCGGAGAATCGGGAGCCCATTAAGGCGCCAACTCATCGAGACGGCAGGTTGGATCTGGGCGAACTGAATTCCGAATTCAACCGCGAGTATTTGGCCGACAGGAAGAACCCTCGTTGGATAAGTAAGGTAACGGCGGCATACCTCTGGGCCCGAACGGTGCGGTGCAAGAACTGTCGCGCAATAATTCCGTTGCTCAAAACTCGCTGGCTATGTAAGAAGGACAGCAAGCGAGTAGTGCTTACCATGCAGTCCAATAGCGACAAAACCGGAGTGGTTTTTGAAGTTCAATGCTCTGTGCCCGAGGTTGGAGGAAATGGGGCGCAAAGGCGCGAGCACGACAGAAAGCTTGGTCAGGGAACAATGAGTCGTAACGGGGTATGGTGCCCATGTTGTGGTAAGCCCGGCACGGTCGCAATGACCATGGAGGACATCCGCCAGGAGGGACTGGCTGGAAACTTGGGTGCCGTTATGACCGCCGTTGTTGTTGATTCGGAAGGTGGCAAAGAATACCGACTCCCCACGGACGAGGAGAGGAGTCGCGCGGACGACGCAGAAAAGAAACTTGAAGATGTGTTTGCTGGTGTGCCATTTGGATTGCCGACGGAGCCATTGCCGAAGAAAGAAGCATTGGGGTTTCGCGTCCCGCTCTACGGCTTAGACCAGTGGTACAAGCTCTTCACAAATCGTCAACTGATGGCGTTGGGAACATTCGTAAAACATACCCGAACCGCGCGAGCAGAGATGTTTGCTGAGGGTTACTCGGTCGAGTGGGTCGAGGGGATTGCTGCATATCTGTCGCTGGCGATTGATAGAGTAGCGAACCGCAGCAGTTCGCTGTGTATCTGGAACATGCGCGCTCAGGAAATTGAGCAGACGTTTGCGCGTTTTGCACTGCCAATACTTTGGGACTTTGCGGAGTCGAATCCGATCGGGAGCGCAAGCGGCAACTATGCCGGGGAAATTGACTGGGTTGGTCGTGTCTGCTCCCATGTTATGGATACTGCTAGTGGTGAAGTCTCTCCATCCGTCAGGGCTGGATCGGCGACTTCCAATGACATGGTCAATGTGGACGTGGTCGTGACTGATCCGCCTTACTACGATGCGATCTCATATTCGGACCTCATGGATTTCTTTTATATCTGGCTGCGCCGGTCGCTCAACGGTCTTTCGAGTGAATTTGATGCGGCGTTTCTTAACCCTCTAGGCCCGAAGTGGAACCACGAAAGCAATGATGGCGAGTTGATCGACGATTCGAGCCGCTTCGATGGCGATGGAGCAAAGTCAAAGTCTGTTTATGAAGATGGAATGTACCGTGCGTTCCGGGCATGCTATGAAGCGCTCAATCCTGAGGGACGCATGATAGTCGTTTTTGCTCACAAACAGCCAGACGCGTGGGAAGCGCTCGCTTCTGCAATCATTCGCGCCGGCTTTCTGGTCGATGGAAGCTGGCCTATTCAGACCGAACGATCCGGCAGGATGCGGGCGACTGGTTCAGCCGCCCTTGCTTCGTCGATTTGGCTTGTCTGCAAAAAGCGGCCCGAAACAGCAAAGCCCGGTTGGGACAATAACGTTTTGGATGAAATGCGCGACAGGATATATGTCCAACTTCGTGAGTTTTGGGATGCGGGCATCCGCGGGCCGAACTTTGTTTGGGCCGCCACTGGTCCCGCCCTGGAAGCGTATAGCAAACATCCTATTGTTAAGAAAGCCAATGAGCCTGGCCAAGTCCTTAAAGTGTCGGAGTTTCTGCGCAGTGTACGCCGAATCGTGGTCGATTTCGTTGTCGGTCGTGTCCTTTCACATAATGGAGACGCGGAATCTGCAACTGGCTTGGACGACGTTACGACTTACTACATTCTCCATCGGAATGATTTCCGAATGGCTGACGCCCCCATTGGTGCTTGCATACTCTACGCCGTCTCGTGTGGATTGTCAGACGGCGCTCTCGCTGACCAGTATGACATTCTAATTCGCACAGGTGGGAAGGGCTCAATCGATGAAGAAGAAGAAAGGGATCCGGGAACGTCGGACCATGGCGTGGAGGCCGAGATCGAAGAAGGAACCGGAAGCCTTGTAAAGCTGGTGCCATGGAGCCAGCGTAGACGCAAGTCCATCGGATACGAAGCGCCAAGTGGTCGCCCAATTCCGTTGATCGATCAAGTTCACAGACTGATGCATCTTTGGAGGTCGGGAGAGGTAATTAAGGTGGATGAGTACTTGGACGCGCGTGGTCTACGGCGTAACGCACTATTCCATCAGTTGCTGCAGGCGCTAATCGAACTTGCCGCCGGGGGCAGCGAAGAGAGGTCATTGCTTGAGAGCATTAGCAACCATGTCGTGGCCCGAGGAGTAGCGCCGGAGAAGATGCAGATTAGTTTTCCCGAACAAGAACGATAGGAACAATATGAACAAGTTAACTTGGACACCGTGGCATCAGGTGGTGCAGATACGTGATGACCTCAAATCGGGTGAACTGTCGATGAGCACATTCGCGGCTGATCTCTACGATGTCGTAATGAAGAAGGGCCAACGTCCGGTCTACGAGGACCCAGCTGAGTTCTTCGCTCTAACATACCCGACGTACAACCTTCGAGAGCTGGCCAAAGACGTAGTCACTCGGCTTGCAGGAAAGAATGACAAAGCGGTTCGTCAGCTCGAACTCACATATGGTGGCGGTAAGACTCACACTCTGATCACCTTATTTCATCTTGTAGAAAACCCCACGACGCTTCCCAACTTGCCCTCGGTCGAGGAATTCGTCAATCACATCGGTATGCGGCCGCCGCAGGCTCGGATCGCTGTGCTCGCCTTCGACAAGCTAGATGTCGAGAAAGGCATGGAGGTTCGCGGACCGGATGGCAAGACGCGCTGGTTGAAGAACCCGTGGAGTGTAATGGCCTACCAGCTAGCAGGTGCGGAGGGGTTGAAGCTTTTGCATGCGGAAGGAAAGGAGGCCGAGCGCGAAAGCGCTCCTGCCGAGAATCTGCTGGCAGAATTGCTTGGGCTGCCTGGCAAGCAAGACTTGTCAACACTAATCCTAATTGACGAAGTCCTTATGTATGCGCGCGAGAAAGTCGGAATGGATCCTTCGTGGCGCAGCAAGATAGTGAACTTCTTTCAGTATCTAACTCAGGCAGCAACCAAAGTGGATCGATGTGCCATTGTTGCGTCGCTACTTGCTACCGATCCGGCGAAGAGCGACACGCTGGGCAAAGAGTTGATGAGCGAAATGTATGCAATCTTTCGCCGCGAGCGCGAGGAAGGCGTACAGCCCGTTTTGAAGGAAGACGTAGCGGAAGTGTTGAGGCGGCGCTTTTTCAAACCCGATTCGATCCGCGACCGCGAGGCCTTTCGACCGCACGTGGTCGCCGCATTAAAAGGCATCGCTGATCTGGACGATCAGACACGCAAGGATGGCAATATCGCAGAAGCCCGGTTTCTGCTGAGCTATCCATTCCATCCTGACTTGACGGAAGTGTTCTATACCAAGTGGACCAGTCTGGAGGGCTTTCAACGCACGCGTGGCATCCTGCGCACCTTTGCGCTTGCGTTGCGCGATTCTGAGAAGTGGGACCAATCGCCGCTAGTTGGAGCTAACGCCTTCCTGGGAGAACCTGATGCGGGTGGTATTTCGGAGGCAGCCCGCGAGCTTACTTCCGTTGCCGCGAGCGAACAATACGAAGGCAAGCGACAGGAGTGGACCGCGATCCTAGAGGGAGAACTCGGCAAGGCACGTGACATTCAATCCGAATCCGCAAGCTTAAGATTCCGCGAAATCGAGCAGGCAGTATTTGCTACCTTCCTTCACTCGCAGCCAATTGGCCAAAAGGCGTTCACGCGAGACCTGATGCTTGTTTTGGGGCACACGCGACCGGACAAGATTGAGTTAGAGAAAGCATTGATGCGGTGGACGGAGGTCTCGTGGTTCTTAGACGAGGAATATATTGTCGATTCTGATTCAGGGGGCAGAAGACAACTCCCGGCGTTATGGCGGCTCGGTTCAAAACCAAACCTGCGCCAGATGCATCACGATGCTAGTCTTCGAGTGTCGCCGGATCTGGTGGATGCCAGACTCCTGGAAGACATTGCTAAGTGCAAGCCCCTGACGGCAGGGGCGTCGGCTGCGGGAGCCAAGGTTCACAGCTTGCCTGAGAAACCAAGCTACATTGATGACGACGGTGAGTTTCGGTTTGGGGTACTGGGACCGAAGGCAGCTTCGGATTCTGGGAAACCAAGCGCCGAAGCGTCGCGCTTCATTGATGAGACCACCGGGTCGGATCGCCCGCGCGTCTACCGCAACGCAGTCGTGCTTGCGGTACCATCCCGAGATGGCTTGGAAGCCGCGAAAAAGTGGATTCGAGACTACTTGGGTTGGGAGGAAGTGCGTAGTCAGTTGAAGGAGCACGAAGTCGACCCGATCCGAGAAGCCACACTGAGTGCAAATCTCGACAAAACAAGGAAGAGCATTCCCGAGGCGATACAACATGCCTACAGCGTAGTGGTTACAGTGTCCGAAAAAGACGAGGTGCAAGCTTTCAAGGTTACTGTGCAAAACGGTTCGCTGTTTGCGACGATCAAGGAAGATAAGCGATCACGAATTCAAGACACGGCTGTGAGCGCCGAGGCGCTGCTGCCAGACGGACCCTACAATCTTTGGCACGAAGGCGAAACCGCGCGCCGTGTGAAAGACCTAGTCAATGCGTTCGCTCAGTTCTCCCGCCTTCCAAAAATGCTCAACCGGAAAGCCATTCTTGACACGCTCGTCGCGGGGTCGGTTGAAGGCAGATTTGTGCTGCGACTCACACGCCCCGATAAGTCGGTAAAGACTTATTGGCGCGAGGTTCCTGATGAAGCGGCTTTGAAAGAGCCAGGGCTGGAGGTTGTCCTTGCTGAGGCAGCAGAACTCAGTCAGTTGCCAAGCCCTTTGCTTATTCCGACAGTACTTCCTCAGCTATGGGCGTCGCCGGAAATCTCGGTCCAGCAGGTCCGCGAGTACTTCGCCGGCGGGCACGCTGTGAGGATCGAGAGGGAAGGATATGAAGAGACGCTTGTCATCCCTAAGGCTGAGCGTCCGTTAGTCGAGGAAGCGATTCAGGAAGCGGTGCGAGATGGAAGACTTTGGCTGACCTCAGGACCTAGCAGCGTCTTGGGAGAAGAGATACCCGCTGGGATTCTTTCTGACCAAGCCCGGCTGCAGGCGCCGCCACCCCCGATTGCGGCGGCCGACTTACTGCCCGAGAACCTTCCGGATGCGTGGCAGGATGGGGCGGCAACAGCGCTCAGGATTTCCAATGCGCTTTCGAACAAGGCCGGGAGAGTACTCCCATGGCTGACCGTACGCAGAGCGATCGATGGCGCGTTGAGCGGAAGGCTGCTTGAGCGCGTCGAGGGTCAGTGGCCATGCGAGTATGCGAACGCCCAAAGTATAGGATTGCGGGTGCCCGCCGAAAGACCAGAGCCGCCGCCGCCTGCTCCACCGCCCCGCCCAGGTGTAAGGGTGGCGGAAGCAGAGTTGAGGCCAAATGAGATCCAAGACTTGGCGGACTCACTTGGCGAACTGATGGAAGCCGCTGCCGGTCACGAGTTGAGATTCAGGCTCCGAATTGAGCTTGACGGTGCCGACTCGTTGTCCGATGAGGCTGGTGAGAAGATCAGCGCTGTTCTCGTTGAGGTATCGAAAGACCTAACATTGAAATGAATTGTAAGACCTCACATTTTGAGCCGCTGCCATTAACTCAATGGTGGCGGTTCTCGCAGTAGCCTGCTTTTATGACGACCTAGCGAGACTCCTTTCTGAGAGCGGCCGACTGCGCTTTTTTTTGAATCCAACGCGCCGGTGTGGCGCACCGATCCGCAGGCTGCCCGAGCCTTGACTGACTCAACCTCGTTTCTTTCTAAGGTTGCTCGCCTCAGAGCGTCCGCGCGGTTGTCCTTTCGACCTCATCAGAGCGCTAGACCAATCTGAACAAATCGACGCTCTTTTCAAACCTTTCTTAGGGAGGGTGAGAGAAGGGGTATGACTTATGACGAGAAGAAGGAGTTGGTATGCCCGCTTTGGCGTTTTGAACAACAGCGCTCTTTTATCACACGTTACATATGAACGAGCCGGTGGATATGAAGAAAGCTGGCGATTTACGACAGCAAAAGAAGGTTTTGAACAAACCGACTCTTTTATCACACGTTACATATGAGCGACAAAGATGGTGGCGCAATCGCTAACAAGCATAAGGAGAGAGAAACCGATGAGACAGCGAGACCTAACGGAAATCATTAATAACAAACGCAGCAGGACTTACCTGGGCAGGGCTTTGAATATGCACTGGAACGCATGGGGGCAATACAAACGCGACGACGCCGAAGCCCGCAATCCCCGGTTACGCCGGCTGTCGAGGCAGGCGAGAGCCGAACGCTATGGCCTGAAGCTATTGGTATAAGACCAAACCTAAGATGAGCGAGTTTGAGCCTTAATAACTTGAGAACGAGGAGAAATTTCATGAGTAGTAATTTACAGCAACCAATAAACGAACCTAACGCCGCATCGTTTCTGAGGGGTGTCGATGCACCCGATTCAGTCCATATCGACCTCTTGGTCACAGACTCGGATTCAGTTCGAGAACTAGTCATTCGACAGATGGGTCGAGACCGCGATGAGTACACACTCAGCGCTCTTCGAATCGGTATCTTGTCTTTGAAGCACGCCCGTGGCCAAATCGACGCAGATGCTGTGAGGCGCGAGGGCGACCGATTGCTCGAAGATTTGGGAAACTCATTTGAGAGTTATCGCTCTCAACTTCATCAGAATGTGACAACCGTTCTAAAGGAGTATTTCGACCCTAACAATGGCCGATTCCAGGAGCGACTGGAACGACTAGTCCGAAAGGATGGAGACCTTGAGCAACTGCTGAGGCGCCAGCTTGGGGTCGAAGGTTCGGAGTTGGCAAGAACCCTGGCGGCCCATGTTGGCGAGAATAGTCCGATAATGAATCTCCTCGACCCGGCGGAGTCGACGGGTCTCGTTCAAGCAGTACGCAATTCAGCCGAAGAAGTATTGCAAGCCGAGCGAGAGATAATCTTGGCGGAGTTCTCATTAGACAATAAGGAGAGCGCGCTGAACCGGATGATAGCCGAACTCACCGAAGAGAACGGGCGGCTGACGGGAGACCTGACGAAGAAGGTCGATGAGGTTGTCAAGGAGTTCTCGCTCGACGAGGAAGACTCAGCGTTGAGTCGGTTGGTTCGCAAAGTGGAAACTGCCCAGCGCACCATCACTAATGAGTTTTCACTTGATAATGACGGCTCTGCACTTTCGCGCATGTCAGTTCTGTTGAATGATGCAACCGAGGCGATTCACAGCAATTTGACGCTGGACAATGAAGGCTCCGCGCTCGCTCGCCTAAAGCGCGAACTCGTCGAAATACTCAAAGGACATCAGGAGCAAGCCACGTTTTTCCAGAAAGAGGTGACGTCAGCGCTCGATGTAATGAAGGCGAGGCGTGAGGAATCGCTGCGCTCGACAACGCATGGGCGTCAGTTTGAGGACGTAGTGGTCGAGTTCGTGCAGCGTGAAGCTGAAAAGGCAGGAGACATCGCGACCGCCACAGGCAATTGCACCGGCGCTATAAAGAATTGCAAAGTGGGGGACGCCACAGTGGAGCTTGGCCCAGACTGCGTAGCGGAAGGGACGAAGTTTGTCGTCGAAGCGAAAGAACACGCTTCTTACGACATAGGCAAGGCACGGGCAGAGATTGAAACTGCCCGAAAAAATCGGGGAGCTTCAGTAGGAGTATTTATCTTCTCGAAAAAGATGGTGCCGGCCAACCAGGAACCGCTGCTTCGTTATGATAATGACATCTTGGTGGTCTGGGATGCCGAGGATATGAACAACGATGTGATTCTGAAGTCAGCTCTTTGCCTTGCCAAGGCACTCTGTGTCCGAGAGTCCAAAACGCGCGAAGCTGAAGCGGCTGATTTCCAGGCCATCGACTGCGCTATTCTGGCAATCGAGAAGGAAGCGAAACGTTTGGTTGCGATGAAGACGTGGACCGAGACAATCACGAGCAACGGTGGAAAGATTCTGGAAGAGGTGCGAAAAATGACAGCCGCGCTGGACCGTCAAATGCAGATTCTACGGGATGCGATTTCCGGGCTGAAAGAATCGGCGATTCAGGAGAGTTGATTACACTCGCCGTGGAACCATTATTGTGAAGGGGTCGGCATCAACTGGTAACGACCTAGCCTGTTGCAAAATATCAAGTGCTCATTCAGCATGAACTCGCGATGCGCGATCTACTCTTTATCAGTCATGCAAATCCAGAGGACAACGAGTTCACACTCTGGCTCGCATTGCAACTTGCAAAAGAAGGCTACAAGGTATGGTGCGATCTCACCGGCTTCTTAGGAGGTGAGGACACGTGGCGCGACATCGACAAGCTTATTCGAGAGAAAACCGCGAAGTTCCTTTATGTCCTTTCGCGAACATCGAACGTAAAAATTGGTTCCCTCAAAGAATTGCAAGTTGCTGAGAACATTGCTCGCGACAATGAACTTCTCGATTTCATAATTCCTCTTCACATTGATGATCTTCCTCACCGTGAAATCAACATCCAGTTGGCAAGGCTGAACGCCATTTCGTTTGATAAAGGATGGCCCAATGGTCTGAAATCCTTGCTGGAAAAATTGGAAAAGGACAACACGGCTAAGAATCCTGAAATCACGCCCGAGATCGTCACGTCGTGGTGGAGAAACCATTTCAGCGCAGATCAGGGAATAATTGACGAGCCTGAGGACTATCTTTCCAACTGGTTTTTGATACAGAACATGCCCACCGAGATTTTCTTTCACGTGCTGCGTCGGACCTCTATTGGCAAGCTGGGACTCCCGAACGAACCTCCCTATCCTGCTTTCCACGAGGGAGAGTTCTTGATTTCTTTTGCGGCGGCGGAGGATTTCCAAGGGTTTTTGGGTGACGCCCTTATCATCGAACGCTCAATCCGATTCCTGGTCACGGAGTTTGTCCAGGGAACCTGCGAGGATCAAATAGTCGAAAGGGCAGAAGCCAGAAACTTTGTTTTTCGCCTCCTTAGGATCGCTTGGGAGAATCTATTAAAACAACGGAGACTCCCCATCTATGACCTTTCGAACGCTCAGTGCGCCTACTTCAAGAAGGGTTTTGCGAAAGACGATAAGGCGTTTTTCAACGGAGTAGATGGGCGAAGAACCTTCCGTCAGCTTGTCGGATACGAAACAATGACTCGAGGGAAGAGATTCTGGCACTTTGGTATTCAGGCGAAACCCTTTCTCTATCCCTACGCCGCGATCTTGATCAAACCACACGTCGTCTTCTCGGACGACGGTCAAAAGATTTGGGATAGTCCAGAACGGATGCATACCGCTAGGAGGAGCCAGTGTAAGGATTGGTATAACCCCGAGTGGCGGGATCGCATGCTTGCAGCCATGAGTTGGCTTGCTGACGGGAAAGAAAGCATTAAGCTTCGTTTAGGAAAGACTGCGACTATTGACCTGACAACCTATCCGTTAATGTTCAAGAGTCCTGTCTCCTATATGGAGCCGCAGAAAGATGCGCCTCGGATCGACGTTGATTACGAAGAGGAGGAAGAAGGAGAAGCGACAGTTTCGGAAGGACCAGTTGATGAGTGAATTAATCAGATTGCCAGAACCGACGCTTCTATTCCGCCACGGTCAGGCGATGGAAGACCCGCGCGACGGGCTGACTTTGTTTGGTCCGCTCGATGCCGGTAAGCCATATGGAGTTCGCGCTGGTGTGATCGGAAGCAGGGAAAGCATTGAACGATTCAAAAGATGGGTTAAACAGATTCAAAAGGCAATCTTGTCCGATCCACCGCATCCTTTCCGGCCACCTTTCCCAGGCTTCGAAGCCATATTTCGTATTCCGTTTGATCCTGAACCGAGAGTTGAGATCGAAGTTCTAGATAAGGAACTTCATGAAGCTCTGTTTCTTGACGACAAGCATCATCGGGTCTTCAAGACGGTAGAGGTATATTCAGAAAAGATTGTAAAGCATATCAAAGAGGAAGAAGTTGAGGTTGATCTTTGGTTTGTCATTATCCCAGATGAGGTCAGAAAGTATTGTAGACCGCAGTCCACCGTTTCGGCCGATATCAGGCTTAAGGCAGAAGGTAAGATGTCAGTTAGAAGGGCTGCAAATCTGAAAACCGAGCCGTCCATGTTCGAAGAAGAAAACGTTGACGCTCTCGTTTACCAGTATGAGGCCCATTTTCACAATCAACTAAAAGCCAGGCTGCTTCAATACGAGGCATTGACCCAGGTGATATTGGAAAGCACGATTGCTCCGAACGATTTTCTCAATCCTTTCGGTTACCCGAAGCGCAAGGTCGATGCCCCTTCCACCATAGCTTGGAATCTAATGACTGCCGCCTTCTACAAGACCGGTGGTCGTCCCTGGAAAATCGCAAGCATCCGTGAAGGAGTGTGTTACATCGGTCTTGTCTTCAAGCAGGACGAGAGGAGTGGCGATCCCAAAGCTGCCTGTTGCGCAGCTCAAATGTTTCTGGATTCAGGAGACGGATTGGTATTCAAAGGCGACGTGGGTCCTTGGTATAACCCCGAAAGAGGCGATTTTCATTTGAAATACAACGCAGCCAAAGAACTCGTCGAAACCGCTGTCAAGAGCTATGCAAATAGATGGGGCGAACCTCCGAGAGAAGTATTCCTGCATGGCAAGGTACAGTTCGATGACGAGGAGTGGCTCGGCTTTAGCGACGCAGTTCCTGCCACATCTAATATCGTTGGAATTCGAATCAGGGATGATAAAGACCTAAAGCTCTATCGCAAAGGCAAGTATCCGATATTAAGAGGACTAGCATATGTAAGAGATAGCCGAACTGCCTACCTCTGGACGAAGGGCTTCGCTCCTAGAGTACAAACGTGGCTTGGCAAAGAGGTGCCGAAGCCATTGCTGATAGACATTAACAAAGGCATACCGGACATTGAGACAGTGTTGAATGACATCATGGCATTGACTAAATTGAACTACAATTCCTGCATGCTTGCGGATGGAATGCCGGTAACCCTAAGGTTTGCAGAAGCTGTCGGTGAGATTCTCACGGCGGGTCCTATCACAGGGGTTCCTCCGCTTCCATTCAAGCATTATATTTAGAAATAAAGTATCGCTTACGTGGAAGCCCGCCCTACCGTGGCCTAAAACGACACCTCAAAAGTAGCAAACCAGATTTACAACACTAACGGTCACTTGATTCTGCGTTCATGCTGGCACGTATGTCTTCGGGAGCGCGCGCCTTCAAAGCTTCGGCGTCCAACGTTCTCCAGACGCGGGCGTAGCGGCCCTTCGATTCGGCGTCGCGGATGATGTTGACGAGAGCGTGGGTGGACTTTTTGTCGCCCACCGTGCGCGACTCATGTTCCGAAAAGAACGCGCAGCCATAGGGAGCCATTTCATGAATGAGGCACAAATTATTTTTGAGGAATTTACAAGCGCCGTCCTCGCCCCTTTGTGGTACTAGCGTGCGGACCCGAATCTGCTGATCGTCTTTGATGACGAGCGCGCCGGGGCTGGCTAGGAGGTTGTCACGCGCGAACTCCATCACATCCGCGTAGCCGAGGTGGCGCGCTATCCGGGGGATGTCCGCCGGAATAAGCATACCCGGTATGTGGCGGCAGTTGTTTGCGCAGGACGCACAGGCGCAAGTGTTTCTCCGAAAGCCGAATTCTGTTCTTTCTTCGTTCATTGTTTGGTCACGTTCTTGGTGGCGGGTTCCCATAGTGCGAGCTGCGCTCTAGTTAGTTTTGGATAGGGAAGCGATGGGGGTAGAGCGCGCTTCGTTGAGCGTTCCAGGCCCCAGGCGTATTTGAAATTACCTTCATGCCAGATACGTCGCGTTAGTTTCTCTCGCCATTGGTTGAGCCACTCTTTGCGCGCCGCCTGTTTTTGCGGTGGTTGTGGCGCGCCGAAGTGTTCAAGGCGCCGAGCGGCGGATTCCCAGCCGCGCTCTTTACTCCTTATTTTCTGCGCCGAGCGTTCGTTGAAGACTGTGCCGTCTGGAAGTAGTCTAAGGGTGCGAGGCGTGGCGCGGCCGAGGAAGTGAGAACTAAGGGCCTGATATACGGTTCCGGTGTGCCCGACGTGAACCAGATCGCCTCCTGCGGTTGTGCGTGGCACCGGGTCTGAGAAGCTCACGACGCCGATTATTCCGACGTGCTTTAGGTGATGAAAACAGCGGGATACGAAAAAGGACTCGCCGTTGCCTGGAACAGAGTCGAGCAGCACCAGTCGGCCGAGTTCGCAGGACTTGAGCGCGTTGCCAGGGAAGATGTTTGTTAAGACGAGATTGTTGCAGGGGTGAGAGAAGACTGCCACGCCGACTAAGTCGCCAGACCGATGGTAAAGTCCGAATCGGTATCTAGCGGCTGGAAATGAGTGCGCGTAATGATGAAGTCGAACAAAGGCTTTTGCTTCGGAGTCGCTCTCTATGGGGGCTATCTCGTAGTGAAATGTGTTGATTACTTCGTCCGGTGGCCGGTAACTTGAGCGGCCGTTTCTGCAGCGCTGATTGATCATCATTATGTTAAATCTGCGCGTTGCGTCAATTGTGGGCTATGGTCTGTTTAGTTGTTGGTAGAGCTTCAGCCGCACTTTTTCCCCGGTAGCTGTTTTGACAGTAATTTCTGACGGTGTGAGGGTGCCCAGGTTTGGTTGGTTGGGGTGATAGATCCTTTTTGGGTTAACGAACTTGCCCTCGTGTTTGTAGTGGTAGGTTACGGCGATGATCGGAGCAGATTGATCCTTGAAAAAGCGGCTGAGGTCGTAGCGGGTGTAGTCGTGGGGAACGCAGTTGCCGATGATTGAGCGAATGATATCGCTGACGGAATTACGGTATGCCTCTTCCTGGGGATCGTAATCGTTTTCATCATTTGCGCTGAAACCGGCCCAGACTTGGTTATCGAGGAAGCCCATTATGTCGTCAGTACCGACTGTAAAGTCGACGTCGTAGGCATCGTAGCTGCTGGAGTCAGTGAATGCGAAGACAGGGGTTTTGGTTACAGGTATCCACTCTTTTGGCGGTTGGTGGTCCTCGTAGGAGATGCCGTAAGCGCCGGGTTTGTAGAACCAGTTGTGTTGGGGATCGCCTTCGGGTTTCCACCAAAGATTTCCAATATTTAGCTTGGTTTCGTCTCCATATCGCAGTGTAAAGGCGGGCTCGATTTCCGGGAGAAAGGATGGCAGTCCGTAAAAGGCCTCTTCGACTTTCGTGGAGCGTTGAATCGACACCCCTTCGTTCAATAGGAGAGGCGCATCATCATATGTGAAAAGGGTCCGAGTGTTTGGATGGTTCAGATCTCCGGATGAGTTGAGATCTTCCAATGAGTTGGGACTCTCGTTTGTTTGGATGTCCTCGGCGACTATGTAGGGGCAGTTAGTGGTTGCGCGAGCGTTGTCCAATCGGAAGCAGGCCTCGACGTGCGCTGGTTTGATTTTGGCCCGATTATTTTCATCGAAAATGAAGTCGAATATCTGCTCTTTGATGAAGGCAAGCAGATCGTTGTAGGCAGCGTCTTGGATGATGCCGGTGCGAGATGGGGAGAGCGGGTTGACGGGTCTTCCGGAAACTACTTCCAGGTGAAAGTCGAAGGAATTGTTTAAGCCGCGCAGCGATATTAATTGTCCGTACCAGAGGATACTCGAGCGCCGGCAGGAGTCGTTGTAGCCGATTGTGAGTTTGGAGCCGAGAAAGGTTGTCGAGATGAGTTTATCTTGAAGCTTGGTCCAGGCAGGTAATGAAGTGCGAACGTTTTTAGAGTTGAGAGTGATGGTGAGGATGCCTTCATATCCTTGGGCGGGGCTGGCACTCTTGAATATTTCGTCTGAGTAAGTGTAGAGAACGTCTTTGGGTTGGAGGGCTAGCTGGATGGCGCTAACGAGTTCCGGAGTGCATTTCGCAGAGATGCGAAGGCCTGCGAGCGGATGGTCGAGTGCGGTCAGTCGTTGATACCAAACTGAGTAGTAATCCGGCTCGTTCCACCATTTCTTTGTGTCGATCGTAAGCTCAAGAGTTCCGGAGCTGAAGGTGACCTCACTGATTTGATCGTGGGTTAGCAAGCTAACGATGCCTACGCCCATGGGGTCCTGGTCTTCGATTGTATTGTTGTCGAAGTTGGATTCTGCGAGCTTGAGGAGGGTGTGGAATCCGTCTATCCCGCCGAGCAGGCCATGTCCGTTATCTTGAATGGTAAAGGAGTTCTCGGTAGTGACGATGTCGACGGTTTTGGCGCCAGCCCTCTGGCAATTTTGGATAATTTCGGACACGACTTCGTCAATTCGGTTATGAAAAAGCCTTTTGATTGACGAGCGGATGCGGTCGGTGTTTACCAGGACGCCTAGAGTGGAGGCGTGGTCAGCGGTTATATCGGTGTGTTGCATTTGATGATTCCGTCTAGGCGTTTGGAAAATCCAAGCTGGTTTATGACCGTGGCAGTCTTTGAATGCTTAGTTTGCCGTCCGCCTGAATTTGTCGGAGCTTTCGGATTTGATGAAGCGGGAAAAAGCGAATTTCAAGCAGGCATGATTGTGATCGGGTCAATGCATTGCCGCGGCGAAACGCCGGCGGTCACGAAAGCAGGGTGGTTTCGTGGGGCAGATTGAATTTTCTGTAAGGGGGAGCTGCGTAGTTTATGGAAAGCCGCGAGCGCGTTGGATTCGGCTTGGGGGACGAAGGTCCGCGGTGCTTAGGGTTTGGGTATTACGCGATGGGTGACGCGAGAGGTTGAATTAGCGCTGAGATTGGCGGTCTGCTCAAGCGCGGGATTGGGATTGAAATCGAGGGGGGGTGGGATGCCGCGGTTCATCGGAAACGAAGACAGATCCAAACTCACCGTATTCATCTCTACTGTGAGTCAGATCTCCGTGTTGTCCGGGGATGTTTGTTAAGTCGTACATTGGTTGATTTTGGATAGCAAGGTTCTCAGGGTCAAAGAGCGTTTTCGATCTTATTGGCGGCCTGTTTGTTTCGCCGTCTTGAAATTATTGCGACTGTTGATTGATGCCGGCAACCCGGAGTTGAGAGGGCAGGGTCATTGCCGGTGATCGATCTCTATTGAATGGATTGCCGAGAAAGATTCTCAGAGCCTGGGCCTGGCGCCGATCTTCTCCTTCGAGGAATTCTGTTATCAAGACTGAGTCGGCGCCGTTGGTGAGCATCTCCCAGTAGAGGGCTTTGCTGGAGTATTTAGCGCAAACTTCAGCGGCTTGAAGGCCGCCGAATATTTGTTGCGCGTAACAAGCCATCGAGGCTGTGGATGCGGCGTGTAGTACTGCAGCGCCAAAGAGTGTTCGTGGATCGACACCGGTTGGATGGTCGGCGTCGTTTTTTAATTTAGGGGTTTCTGTTGTCGGTAGTGTGGATTTTGCATAAGTTTCAGCGAGTTGAATTACTACTGCCTCTGCATGCAGGTGGGCTTGGTGCATTTCTGCCCTGGTTGTGGCTCCAGCGCTAAAAAGTTCCGCGGTGCGAATTGCGTAGTGGCTCCTTTGATCTGTGAGTAGATGGCTTACGCGTCGAGCGGACCAGGCCGCGAAAAGGTGAAAATGCGGTTCGTATTTTGTGATCTGGTTGGCCTGGCGGAATGCTTTTGACTCCCAAAGCATTTGGAGCATGATTTCTGCGGATGGACCGGTTTCCCAGATTTCGCCGGTGATGGTTTCGGCTTCATTCGCAGTAGCGTCAACTTGGAGGGTTTTTGTCATCGTCTGGGTCAGGATGTTGTAAGTCGCACTTGCTGGCTTTCAAGCGGCAGCAGAGGAGCCTTTGGATTGGTGAGTGATCGGCGCGAGATGGATTTCAGGGAGTGGTTCGAGAGCGTTGCCGGAGTGGTTGCCACGTTTCAGTTTTTGCTTGAGGCCTACGAGAGACCTACGAGAGATGAGCGACGGTAACCCAGGCGCTTGGCGGCGTGTGTGTGGTTACCTTCGGCGATTGTGGCGGCCTCGATAACTAGCAGTTGGACTCGTGCGACATAGGAGTAGAGATTTTCATTTGCGAGTAAGACTCGAGCAGCTGCGGGCAGTACCAGGGATCCCTCTTCGACATTATTGTGCGGAAGCTGAGAGTAGACGTCGGTTTGGGTGATGGCTTTCTCGTCGTCGACGCGCGCGGTGAGGCGCGAGACAACGTTTTGTAGTTGGCGGATGTTGCCGGGCCAATCGTAGAAGGCGAGCGCTTTCAGAGCTCTGTCTTCGATTTGAAACGGGATGGAGCGTCCAGTTAGTTCCTGCTCATGTAAGAGACGGCTGTTGATTAGCGCGGGAATATCTGAGGGCCGTTCTCGAAGCGGTGCTACCTGTATTTCGAGTACCGCGATCCGGTAGTAAAGGTCTTCGCGGAAGGTGCCTTCCTTGATCATGGTTTGTAGGTTACGTGACGAGGCAGTGAGGATGCGAACATTGCAGTGGATGTCTTTGGTGCTGCCCAGGCGTCGGATTTTCTTTTGTTCGATCACGGTCAGTAACTTGGCTTGAAGTTCCGGTTTCATTTCAGCGATTTCGTCAAGGAAAAGCGTTCCGCCGTCTGCTGTTTCGAAGAGTCCTTTCTTTGTGGTGCCGGCGCCGGTAAAGGCGCCTTTTTCGTGTCCGAAGAATTCGCTTTCCAGCAGAGCTTCCGGGAGAGCCGCGCAATTGAGATCGACGAACGGTTTATCGGCGCGCGAGCTTTGCTCGTGGATCATGAGAGCGGCGGTAGTCTTGCCGGTGCCGGATTCGCCCTTGATTAGAACACTGTGAGTTGAGCGGGCGGCGCGGGCGATTTCCAAATTGAGCTCGCGCATTTGCGGACTGCTGCCGATCATCCTGGATGTTTCGACCGGGACAAGAAGAGCGGCGGTGGCGGCGGTCCATTGTTGAGCTGCGATAGCTGCCATGGTAACGAGAGATTGTAGGCTCGCGTTAACGTTTGGGGTCATCGGGTTGATGCAGGTAACGGTAATTGTGAGGCCGGCGACCTGCGCTTCAATGTCTCGGCGGACACCTGAGGCGTTTTGATTTAGGGTCACCTCTGACGTTTCGTTGTTTCGGACGAGCGTGATGCGCTCGATTGTTACATTCAGGGTAGTGAAAGCGGAGGCTATTTCCTTGAATCCTTCGTCCATGGTTGTGGCGGCCTGGACTCTTTGGGAGAGCTCTTCCATTAGGCAGTGGTGAGCGTCTGGTTGCGCGGTAGCTTCGGGCTCTTTGGTATTTGCTGCTCCGGTATGTGCCATGACGGGTGATTCCTTCGGTCAGATTATTTCCAAAATCTTCTTCGTATCAGATAGTCAGTAGTTAAGGGATTCTTATGCTGCAGCGGCGATGGTCATGCGGTCTTCGTCTATGTCGTAGAGTGCCTTGGTGACGGAGATTGTTATGACCTCTTTCTCGACGAGCATCGCCTGGTCGAAAGCGTTGCGGGCGAGGAGGTAGGCGATGCGTGTGCCTTCTCTGCGTAACAGGTCATCGTCATAAGAGAGTGGGACGCCGGCAGTGATGGCTTCTCGTTCGGTGCGGAATCCCAGTGTGCGAATGGCGGTGGCTTGTTGTCGCATGGACACGCATTGGCTTTCGGTAAGGTTGGGGCGGCCGCCTTCTAACTGTACGCGGAGGACCTCAAAGTTGAGCATCATGCGGATGACTTTGGCCGTTGTCGTTGGTTCTTGCCGTCCGACGGATGGGGCTATTACAAGGGTCGTGCCGTGAAGCGGAAAGAAGCGTGACAGTTGACGGTGGGATAAGTTAAGGGCAGTAAAAGACGGGCTTAAAAATAGTTTGGGCTCTGATTTTATGAGGCTTGATAGGCGGGTCTGCAGGCTTAAGAAGTGGAAACTAAACTTTCGGTGGGAAAGGAAACTTTACGAAAATCGGAGCTGGGCAGATGGAAAACAAGCTTGGATAACAGGGAAGGATCGTCAGTTATTCAGGCTAGAAAAGACTGCCGTTGGCAGGCGCTTTTGCGGAGATGTTTTTCGTTGTCGAAGCATTTGGGCAGAGGCCGTAGTCAGGGATCGTTTTCATTGCGAGTTTATCTCGTTCGGTGTGGAATGTGTTCCCGAAGAGATTATGGCCGCTTGGGCGGACACAGTGCTGGCCTATTTCTGCATGGCAGGAAGGGCATTTCACTTCCAGGCCGGGATCGCGCGGCCAGGATTGTTTGTAGGCGCTGCATTGAACGGCCATGGATGTGAGATTTGAATCTGGTTGGCAGTGCTGGAGTGGGCGCCGCTTAGCGGGGCTTGCATGAGATCGGTGAAACCTCGGTGGAAAGTATTCTTTCGGTCCGTTAAGCCTAAGAGCGATTGAAGGTTAGTAAAGGAAACCTAGTGTAGTTGCCGGTGGATACTTTTCTTTCGTGCTGGCTGGCGAAAGTTTGCTTACCGCTTTTTCCCGTCGATTTAGGGCATAGGATGGCCGCGGGTGGCTTAGGTGAAGAGCATTGGTGTTGTCGGAAAAGCTGCTGGTGAGTGCGGTAAAGAGTTGAGAGCCTGTGCAAGCTGTGGCGAGGTATGACTTGAGGCCTCTGAATCGATGTGCGTGGTTGGCAAGAGATCCACTTCCGGAGATGCGTCGCTGGCTTCGATGATCTGTGGTTCTGTTGGCTCGGATTGATTGAAGGAATCAATTTCGCTTCTTCCGGAATCAGGCTGGACGCTGGCCGCGTTAGAATGGCTGGAGGTTGGTACGGAGGTTTGAGTGGAGGAAGGGGCTTTGCCGAGGACGATCGTTTGGGCCTTGCTGGTTAGAGCTTCGAGACCTTTGACGATGTTGTCTTGTTGCATTGAAAGGAGGGTGGCGTACATGCCGACTTTCTCTTTCACATACTTATATTGGAGGAGCCGGTTTGCAATGGTCTCAGGTCTGACTGTTCCTGGTTCAGCCTGGGCGAATCGGTCGAGATCGGATGCCATGGTTCGGAGCTCGTCCAGAAATCCGTAGTGGATGGCGAGCGCGACGTCGGCTTTGGCAATTTCGGTGTTGGTGACTGGAAGGGCGAACAGGTATGGCTGTTCGTCGGCCGTGGTTGGAAGGGATGCGATGAGCTCTTTGGCGAGTTCAATCTGCTGTCGCTCAGCATTGGGGACGAAGTAGATGCCTCCTTCTTTACGCAAGCTAACGGCATTCATGCTGGTGACAATGGCGTGCACCATCTTGGAAAGGTCTTCGGTAAAAAATAGGTGCCGGAATTCATTGAAGTAGGGGATGAGTTCGTCTGTAACTTGAGTGCTTTCATTCTGCGCACTAATGACGCCGGCGGCGTCCGTGGTGCAGAGGATTTCTCCAGTCTTTTTGTGTAAGAGGATTCTGAGTTGGGTGCCGTAAGAAAGACCGAGTTTATTGAAGTCGACGTTCTCGGAGACGATGCCAAAGACGAGATGTTCGGCGCCAGCTTTATTGATTACGCGAATGAGCGTCGTTTCTTTCTGGTTCTCGTCGTCATCATTGGTTGGGGATGAGTTTCTGACTTGGGCTATGCCCGTTCGTTGTTGGGTACGTTCTGATATCCATGCCTCGAGGGCGCGACGTAATGCTTTGCGCGGCGATGGTGGGGCAGGCAGGTGGTTGCTGAAGCCGGCGCGTTCGAGGGCGGCTTTCAGGTCAGCTTCCTGGACGCGGATGTTCATGAGTCTCCAATTGACTACATAGCCAAGGAAGTCGGCGCCGGTTTGGTTTTCGATTTGGGAGAGAGTGATAGTGTGTCTGTTCATTGCAGTGTCCTTGTCTACGAGTTCCTTAGATACTAAAGATTGTTTCGAGTATGGGGTTGTCGTTTTTGAGCATGTCGAGTGGGAGCATGGCATCGGTAATTGAAGCGAGTACTCCGGCTCCCTCGTTAGTGCCAATCAGTATGCCGAAGGCTCGCATTTCGCGGGCCGCCTTTGTTTGCAGCCAGTTGGTTTTTACGGTTGCGGATATTGAGGCGAGCCCGTCGGTGACGCAGATGACGTCCGCCTTGTCGAATCTGGAGTTGTCAATTAGTTCCAGGGCTTTTGTCATCCAAGGTTCGAAAGCTGTAGTTCCGTTGTAGAAGAATTCGGCGACTTCCAGGGCTTCTTCAGGGGAAGCCTCGCCCTTGTTGAAGAATTGAGTTCGTATTTGGTTCTTTGAGGCGAAGTGGATGATGGCGATGTCGCGCTTTTGGAGGCGCGCTATGGCCATTAGCGCCAGAGCGACTCCTTTGGACCAAACTTCTTTGGTGGTGTCTTCTTCAGCGCATGCTGGTTCATCCATTGAGGCTGATTCGTCGATAGCGAGAATGATAGGTCCGCGGCCCTGTGGTTCATGGTGGATGAGCTCATATTGCATCAGCCGCTTTTCGATGAACTTAAGAGCGAAGATATCTTCAAGTTCGGGGTCGGCTAAGAGACAGAGTTCGGAGGGAAGCATGCGGGCGACATTGTTACCGATTTCGATTGAGGCTATTTCGTCGGGCGGGTGTTTGACCTTTGCCTTTTGGATGGCTAGCGCGATGCGGGTGAGGCGACCGCACAGTTCGGCGATCTGTTTGAGTTTGTCGGATGAACGGACCCTTTGAGCAAGTTGAAGTTTTTCTTTGGTTGATTGGCTGTTCTTGCTGAGACCGAATCCGCCCTGGTCGTAGCCTGCGGAGTAAGCCTTGATTGCTTCGTTAGTAGAGTCAATTTCCTGTTCGGCCTCGGAGAGGGCTTGCCGAGCAGCTTGGCGAAT
>WNFU01001694.1_pt1 | contig 30792 bp, 29 predicted proteins | sample 5400121 | NCBI WGS metagenome assembly WNFU01 (sample SAMN13153360, study PRJNA577476) | soil metagenome | isolation source: 100 cm soil or saprolite under grassland replicate 1 | place: USA:California | collected 2016-06-15
TCGCCTCGGCCGCGCGAAGACCACTCTTCATTGCCTGGTCCATGTTCAGGTACTGCCACTGCCCGAAGCGTCCGGCCGCGCTGATCCCCTGATCCGCAAGCCACGAGAGGATGGTTCCGACCGAGCGTGCATGCTCGAGGTCGTAGATGACGTACGCGGGGGCGATCTCCTGTGCCTGAGCGACCTCGACCCGGTCCTCCGGGGTGAGAATCCCCGCGTCGCGCAGCGCTGAGACCGTCTGGTCGATGACGACCTCGGGGTCGAGGCAGCGATCAGGCGAGTAGGCGATTTCGGTGGCGATGGAGCTCTTGCCTGGAGGGGCGTTGTGAGGGCTGAAGTTCGCGGGAAACGAAAGGCGATGGAAGGGAAACGCCTCTTCGTAGAAGTACACCCAGTGGAGGTTGGAGATATTCGGCCGGTCGATACCAAGGTTGATGTTGAAAATGCCCTGGTACCGGAGCCGCTGACACGCTGCTCGCACGTCGGCCGGCAGCTCGGGGACCCACTGGGGGAGGCCCGAGAGCGGAAGTGTGAAGATGAGACCGTCGTAGTGGATTTCCTCGCCGTCCTCAAGCACGATCCTTCGCCGTCTCGTCTCCAGCCGCTGCATTTCCCGGCCCAGCTGGATGCCTTCCACGCGCTCTGCCAGTCGCTGGGCTAGTGCCTCGATGCCGCCGCGCCACGGGTACCAGAAGTGGGCAGTCGCCCCGATCTGGTCGACCTGGTCGGTAAGCGCGCCGGTCACGATGCGTTCGACGTCCGGTGTCGGCACCCGCCTTTCGATCCAGCTGAAGTCCATCGTGGCCGGCTCCACCGTCCAGAGCTTGCGCGCGTAGGGAATCATCAGCCGTTCCGCGATCCCGTCCCCGAAGAACCCGCGCATCCACTCCTCGTAATTCTTCGGCCGGAACTCGCCCCGTGCCTGGCTCTCGACTGCATGTACCAGACCGACCAGGCACTCCTTTACGAGTTCGGTGGGCAGCCCGAAAAGGTGCGCCTGGAAGGGAAAGCGAGTGTAGAGCCGGTGAGAGCCGTGGTAGATGAATGCCCGTCGCTCCTGGGAGCGAAGGTTGTCTCCGAGGAGGTCTCGGATTAGCGCTTCCATTTGTTCGTCGATCGTGAAGAGGATGTGTGGGCCGAAGTCGAAGACGTATCCATCGATGGTGATGGAGCGCGCGTGACCTCCCGGCCGGTCCTCCTTTTCGAGAACTATCCAACCCCTGAGGCCGCCCTTCTGGAGGGTCATTGCGGCAGTCAGCCCGGTAAGACCCCCGCCGAGGACGACATTCTGCCGTTCACTCACCGAGGTCCACCCGCAGGAGTGATGCTCCTTTGCAGGTCGTGGGATGGGCGGAGCGTGTCATGGACGGTGTCGTAAACCAGTATCGATGTCGAGAGCGCCGATGATGAGGCTGCATTTGGCCTGCCCGCGCCAGATTCCTGCCCGACGGAGTCCTTCGAGGGGAAGGGGCTCTTCCACGGCCGCTAGACTTTGGCCTGCTCTGAAACGGTTGCCTTCAGGGGTTCTCGGCATCGACTCGCCGCCGGCATCCCCCGGATTCGTGATTGACCGCCCCCGACGCGGTACCTAGATTAGGTGAACGCGGTGCAGGAATGTCCTTGATGCAGGATCAAGAGTCTAGCCGCCCCGGCGGCGTACGCAACTCGTCAGGCGAGTTGCGTACCTATCTTGCGGTCCTCTGGCACCGAAAATGGATCGTGCTGCCACTCGTCGTAGTGACTCCGCTGGTGGCGTACATCATCGGAAACAACGGCACGCCGGTCTTCCAGGCGTCGAGCCAAGTGCTGTTGAACCGCCAGAGCCAAGGAATCTCCCAAGTCTCCGACCCTACCCTCTTCGACCCGGCGCGGCTGGTTCGCACGCAGTCACAAGTCGCTCGTGCGCCGGCGATCGCCAGCCAGGTGGTGGAAGCGGCGGGCCTCACCGAGCGCGGCCCGGGCGGCTTCCTCGGTCAGTCTTCCGTCTCCGGCGACGACACCAGTGACCTGCTGACCTTCAGCGTGAGAGACGGCGATCCGGAGCTGGCGGCGAAACTTGCGAACCTCTATGCGACGAGCTACATCGCATATCGTCAGCGCCTCGAGACCATCCCGCTTGCCCGTGCGACGGCCGCGCTGCGCAGGCAGGTCGATCGGATCAGGCGCGCAGGGCAGACTGACTCGCAACTCTACGCCAGCCTCTCGCAGCAGCTCGAGCAACTGAACACGGCGCAGGAGCTCACGAAGTCAAACGCGCAATTGATTCGTTCAGCGACTGGCGCAGGCCAGATCGAGCCGCGACCGATGCGTCTCGCCTACATCGGCCTCGCGCTCGGCCTTATCCTGGGCCTCGGCTGCGCGTTTCTCGTCGACGCGTTCGACGGGCGCATGCGCTCTGCCGAGCAACTCGCCGAAGCGACGGGGCTGACGCTGCTTGCGCGGCTGCCGACACCGCAGCGTCATTTGCGTCGCCGCCGCCGGCTCGCCATGCTCGATGCCCCGTCCAGCGCGGAGGCGGAGCCCTTCCGCATCCTTCGCACGAACCTCGAATTCGCGAACATCGACCCTGCCTGCCGGTCGATCATGGTCACCAGCGCGTTTCACTCGGAAGGGAAATCGACGACGGCAGGAAACCTCGCGATCGCGCTCGCCCGGGCCGGAGCGAAGGTCGCGCTCCTCGACCTCGATCTGCGCCGCCCGAGTCTCCATGAGTTCTTTGACCTCGGGAACCGCCCGGGCGTTACCGACGTGGTGCTTGACGGTGCGAATCTCGACACGGCGGCCGCATCTTTGACGTTCAGCTCTCTTTCGATTTCGAGCTCGGGTCCCCTACCGGCCTCGCTGTCGCCGGTGAGCAGCCGCGGGAACGGGGGCGGCGGGCGTCCTAACCTCGGAACGCTGGAAGTAATCGGTGCCGGCACGAGGTTGGCCAATCCGGGCGAATTCATCACGACGGACGCCCTCGCCGACTTCCTTCAGGAGGTGCGGTCTCGGGCCGACCTGCTGATCGTCGATGGCCCGCCGATGCTGATGGCCGGCGACGCGCTGATGCTGAGCGCGAAGATCGAGGGGATGCTCATCGTGGCACGCCTCAATAGCTTCCGCAGGTCTACGATCGAAGAGCTGAACCGCTTCATTGCCGCCTGCCCAAGCCGCAAGCTGGGACTCGTCGTGACGGGTGACTCCTGGGCCGCGCGCCATGCCTATTACTACTCTCAGCCCAGGTCGATGACGCGGCCGCAGGCTGCGAGGAGGAGCGCGAGCGGCCAAACGGTTCGGTGAAGCGGCCGATATGGGGTCAGTCGGCTCTCCGATGCGAGACCGGATGCTTTGTCGCCGGATCGCCGCGCTCTGACCCCGGGCAAGCGACCGCGCTCTGACCCCGGGCAAGCGACTCGGCGAGGGACCAGATCGTGGACATTCTGATCACTTCTACGTACTACTGGCCCGAAGCGGCGGGCAACTCGCCGTACGTCACCGGTCTCGCTGAGTACCTTGCCAGCCAGGGACATCGCGTTACCGTTGCCACGGGTTTTCCGCACTACCCGGAATGGCGCTCCTCGGCTCGCGGCCGTTTGGCCGCAAAGGAGCGGCGCCACGGGGTCGAAGTCCGGCGTCGCTGGCACTATGTGCCGAAGGTACAGTCGGCGCGTACGAGAGGAATCTACGAGGGGAGCCTTTGCCTCTTCGGGCTGACGGCTCTTCCCGCTCGCAGACCGGACGTGGTCCTCGGCATCGTGCCGACGCTCTCCGCAGCCGTGCTGGCCTGCACTGCGGCCGCCGTCTACCGGAGGCCCTACGCCCTCCTGTTCCAGGATCTGCTCGGGCCCGGTGCCTCGCAGAGCGGAATCGCCGGCGGGAAGCGGATCGCCTCCCTGGTCGAGCGCATGGAGCTTCGCCTTGCCCGCCGCGCTGCCGGGGTAATCGTGATCGCGGACGGCTTCGGCCGCTACTTCGAGGCGCGTGGGGTACCGGTCGAGCGGATTCACCGCGTCCGCAACTGGTCACAGAACTCGCACGAGGAGGGATCGGTCTCCGAAACACGGCGGCGGCTCGGCTGGAGCGACGAAGAGTTCGTGTGCCTTCACGCTGGCAACATGGGCCGCAAGCAGGGCCTCGAGAACGTTCTCGAGGCAGCGGGCATCCTCGAGGATTCGAAAGTGAGGATCGTGCTCGCAGGCGACGGGAACGAGCGGACCCGGCTCGAGGCCGAGGCAGGTCGACAACGGTTGTCGAACCTGTCATTCCTTCCGCTTCAGCCTTCCGGTCAGTACGAAGCCATGCTCCGCGCTGCCGACGTGCTGATCGTGAACCAGCGAGCCTCGGTCGGAGAAATGTCGCTGGCCAGCAAGCTGACCTCGTACTTCGTCGCCGGTCGGCCGGTGATCGGTGCGGTGGCAGATACAAGCGAGACCGCTCACGAGCTTCGGGCCTCTCGTGCTGGGATCGTCGTGCGTCCTGATGATCCAGCCGCACTAGTAGATGCCGTCGTGAGAATGCAGAGCGATCCTCAGCTCGCGGCCGCATACGCCGAGAACGGTGCACGATACGCCCAAACCCATCTCTCGGCGACGACGGTTCTCTCCGAATACGCGGCGTTGCTTGCGGCGGTCGCCGGTGACCAATCGGCAAAGGAGAACATCCGTTGATGAGCCCGGCAACAGCGAGGATTTCAGCTCGTATGACTCTGTTGCCAGCGTGGGTGGTGCTCGCGGTAACGATCCCGGTGGCCATGCTCCTCGGCCGGCTCGTGGTGACCCACCGGATGCTCGCCTTGCTGCCTGCGGCGGCGCTGGTGGCGATGCTGCTCCTGACGAGCCCTCACGCGCGGGTGCTGTTCATTGTCTTCGGTGGGCTTCTCATCTTTCAGAGTTCGGAACAGCTCGACTTCAAAAAGCTCCTGTTTCTGATGGGCGCAACCGTGGCGTTCGCCGGTGCGTTCATGCGGAGCCGAAAACTCAGCTCCACCGCCGCCTACGCGGACATGTCGCCTCTCTTCTACGTTTCGTTCGCCTTCGTCGCCCTGTTGCTCGTCTCGTTGCCCGTGGCGCAGTACTACGGGACGCCGGACAAAGCCTGGCTGCGCGACATCGCTCCGTACATGCTGTTTGCCTGCGCGCCGCTCTTTGCATTCGACGCGCAATCGGCCATGTCGACTCGGGCGCTCCGCCGGCTCGTCGCCACCGCGGGCATCGCAGGAGGGGCGGCGTTCGCTTTGCGCTGGATCGCGAAGCGTGGGATCGCGAGCCTCCCGTGGGCGACCATCGGGCTCCCCACGTTCCTGCTGGGCGCCGCGCTCTTTGCGTTCGGGATGGCCGTGGTTCTCGAGGGTCGGCGCGGATGGTCGCGCTGGCTCGTCTTGACCTCTCTGCTCCTCGCGATGCTTATCTCGACCGGGACCAGATCGGCGGCGGTTCTCCTGGTTGCACCCCTCGCCATCGTCATCGGGACGCGGGAGCGATTCTCCCGGCGGGCTATCCGGCTGGCCGTCGCGATTCCGATTGCCGCGCTGCTGGCCGTGTTCGGAACGCAGTCGCTGCTTAAGCTCGTCCACGCGAACAGGGGCACGCTCGCTTCAAGGGCAGGGCTCGTGTTTCATACCGGTGGATCCTCGGACAGGAGCTACCTCGATCGCGTGAGCCAGACGAAGGCGGCTTGGACGCTGTTCACTGATCAGCCGCTCCTGGGGGCAGGTCCCGGCCATGTGATCGAGTGGCGCGACAGCTTCGGGCGCCTCAAAGCTGACCCGAATGTCGACTCTCCGGCTGCGTACCCGGCGAAATTTGGGCTCGCCGGGCTAATTCCGCTCGCCGTCCTCGTCGGAGCATTCGTCTCGTTTCTTAGGAGGCTTCGGCAAAGGGCGGGCGGAAGGACCACGGCCCAGCTGGCTCTCATCGGGTACGCGGCTGTGGTCGCGGCGTGGTTTGTCCTAGGGGTGCCATTTGGGGACAAGGGGCTCTCGAGCGGTTTCCTCCTGCTCGTCGCCCTGGCGGTGAGCGAGGCGGCATCGGCCAAGGCGACCGAAACGGCCGCACCTCGATGAGGGCGGCTGCGTTACCTTCGATCGTCGGTGTCGATCGGCATGGCGGCGCGTGGCACTGCAACCTGGCGGAGAAGCAGCCGTGCGGCCCCCTTGACGTGGGCATCGCATGCGTGCAGGCCGAAGGCGGACGGCACCAAACGAACACCCAGAAGACGGCGGGTGATCCCCAGGAGCCTATGGCGTGTCCTGACCCGCTCGCGGGGCAAGATGTCGTACCTGGCGACGAGGCGCACCTCGTCGGCGTGGGCGAGGTCGGGACGCGTGTAGACCTTGCGGTCCGGGTGATGGCGATCCACCGCCACGACCTTGTCGAGCCGCTTGAAGCGATGGCTCCGACCGAGCCTGAGCCAGAGCTCTCTGTCCATGGAGTAGGCGAACGCCTCGTCGACGACCGTCTCGCCCAGGATGCTACGGCGAAGGAATACCGCGGGCTGGATGATGAAGTTCCAGATTCGCAGCAGCCGGTAGCTGTAGGTCGGCACCCAGATGAGGTGGAGTATCTCGCCCTCCGCATTGACGAGCGCTGCGTGGCCGTAGACGACGTTAACCTCGGGATGACGGCGGAAGAGGTCAACGGCATGCGCAACCGCGCTGCGATCGAAGTAGGCATCATCGGAATTGAGCCAACCGATGATCTCGCCGCCACTGCGCGCGAGGGCCTTGTTGAGTGCGTGCGACTGTCCTCGGTCCGGTTCGCTGAGCCACGACACGGTCTCCGGCGCGTGACGAAGCACATCGAGTGTCTCGTCAGCCGATCCGCCATCGCAAACGATGTGCTCGATGGGCCGGTAGCTTTGATTCCGGACCGACTCGATGCACTGGCCCAGGAAGCGGCCCTGGTTGAACGAGGGGGTCAGGATGGAGACAAGAGGATCGTCTGTGGTGAGCGTGACGGTCATCCGCAGCCACGATATCGTCGCCGTCGTGGGATTGTCCCGCGGAGTGGGAAGCGGCGAGGGCCAGGCGATGTCGAGACGGAGATTGGGGCGACACGGCCGTGAGCGCAACGTCGATTCTCGTGATCGGTCTCGGCGGCGTGTTGCTCCTTCCGGTTGTCTGGCGAGTCGCGGCGCGACGGTTCGACCCCTTCGAGCCCGTCTTCTTCTTCGTTTTGGCCTGGGGCGCGATGTTCGTCATCCGTCCGGCGGCGATGCTCGTCAACGGAGACTTCACGAGCTACGGGATCGACATCTCGGGGACACTGCCTCGCGCGATGCTGCTTGGCTTGATTGGTGGAGTCGGATTCCTGCTCGGCTACGAGCTCCGTGCAGGCGGCACGCTCGCTCGCCGGTTGCCCGCTCCGCGCAGGCTCGAGACTCGTCTCGGCGTCACCTCGGCCGCGGTGATGACGGGGCTTGCGTTTCTCGCGCTGATCGCCCTATTTCGCAGCTTCTCCGATTTTGACGTGCTGCTCGGCGGGCGAAACGCCGAGCTGGGGCGGCTGCTCCACGGCTCCTCGACCTATCTCTGGAACGCATCGGCGCTCGTCGTCCCGGCGGCGCTCGTCCTGGTCGCTCTCGCTCTCCGTGAGCGCAGCCTTCCTGTCGCGTTGGGTGCCGTGTCCGTCCTCGGTCTCGCGCTGTATCGAACCGTTCCGATCGGCTCTCGTCTCGCCCTCCTGCCACTGCTCGGTGGTCTCTTCGTCTTCGTCTACCTCCGGCGCGGGACGCGGCCCGGCCTGGCGCTGCTGCTCGTGGGGCTCATCGCCGCACTCGTCGCCTCATGGGCGCTCCTCTTCTACCGCGACCCGGAGAGCCGTTCCGGACTTCGGCCCGCGCTCGAGAGCTTGGTCCAGCAGCCAGGCCGTCCCTTCCGACCGCTCGTGCGAGGGCAGGATGCCGAGATGGCTCCGCTTCTCGCCGGTGCCCTGCACGCCGTGCCGAGGAGGCTCGGCTACAGGTACGGGGGCGCGACCATGGGCGATTTCCTCACCCGGCCGATCCCACGCCAGCTCTGGAGCGGCAAGCCCCAACCGCCGAGCGAGCGGATCGTGGCCGCTGTGTGGCCCGGCTCGGCTCGCTTCCTGAACCCGGCCTTTCCGCCGGTCGTCTTCTTCTACTGGGATTTCTGGATTCCCGGAGTGATCATCGGCATGGCCGTATTCGGCATCGCGTCGCGGCTTCTCTACGAGTGGTTCATGCGTTTTCGCACTGAGCCGACCGCTCAGCTCGTCTTTGCCGTCGGAGTCTGGTTTGCGGTCATCGGCGCTCGCAACGATCCCGTCGACACCATCGTGCTCGCCTCCTTCCTGCTCCTGCCCCTGATTGTCGTCAGCTGGCTCGCCGGCCCGCACAGACGGGCTGTCCCTCATTTCGTGCCGCGGACTATCGACGTGTCTGATCAATGACGGGCGGGAGCGAATCAGTACCGTCGATGGCGGGCGACGAGCCGGTCGACGCCTCGATGCTCGCCGCGCCGCCCGATCCCGTCGCTGGCGCGGCTCCGGCATTCGCCCCGGCCGCGTCAGCCCCCAGGCTGTCGGTGCTGATCGTGACCTACGAGACTCGGCGCGCGCTTGAGGCATGCCTACGCTCGATCGCGCCGGAACGCGACTCGCTTCCGCTGGAAGTCATCGTCGTCGACAACGCGTCTACCGACGGCACGGTGGCGGCAGTGACCAAGAAGTTCCCCTGGGTCGACATAGTCGCGAACCGCGAGAACGTCGGTTTTGCTCGGGCAGCGAACCAGGCCATGACGCTCGCGCGGGGTGACTTCTTGCTCCTGCTCAACCCGGACACGGTCGTCCCCAACGGCTCCTTGTCGGCGGCGTTGACGCGGCTCGGCGAACAACCGGAGGTAGGGATGCTCGGCTGCAAGCTGGTGCGACCCGACGGTACGTTTGACCATGCCTGCAAGCGCGGCTTTCCGACTATCGCCTCCTCCCTGTACTACTTCCTTGGTCTCAGCCGACTGATGCCTAGGAGCCCCCGTTTCGCGCACTACACCGCGGGCAGTCTCGGTCGAGACGAGGCAGGTCTCGTGGACGCCATTAACGGCGCCTTCATGCTCGTCCGGCGAGATGCCGTGGCTGAGGTCGGCCTCATGGACGAGCGTTTCTGGCTCTATGCGGAGGACCTCGACTGGTGTCGGCGCTTTTGGGAGCACGGCTGGCAGATCCTCTACTGGCCCCAAGCCGAGGTCATTCACATCAAGGGCGCCAGCGCAGGTAACCATCGTTCCCCGAAGCTGAACCACGTCTTCCATAGGAGCATCTGGCTCTTCTACGCGAAGCACCACGCTGCGGCTCATTCGCGCCTGACGAGCCTGGTCGTCTTCGCCGGCATCTGGGCCAAATTCACCACCTCAGTGACCTGGAATTCCTTCCGCTACGTACTGGGTCTGTCGCGGAATGACCGTCCGTCAGTCCCCGGCGGCTGATCGCGGAGCGTGCGGTCTCCCTGAACGCCCCAGCGTCCACCGGTCGGCAAGCCGTCGAGTTGCTGCCGGGAATCCTGAGGATCCTGGTGGTCTTCCACGAAGCCGAGCTCCTGGGCGCAGGACAGTCGGTCCTGAACGCAGTCGCGCCGCTGGGAGAGTTCGGTTGGTCGGTCAGCGGCTGGATCCCGGGCCAGGGGCCGCTCACTCCTGTCGCGGGTGAGCGGCTTGCCTGGGTGGGTTCGCACCCGAGACCAATCGCCTTCAGCGCACGTGGCTGGCGCGAGGAGCCGGGTGTGAGGACCCGGCTTCGCCGCACTCCGGGGTACCTCCGCGCCGTCCGCTCGACCCTTGTCCGTGTCCGGCCGCACGTCGTCCACGCGAATACGCTGCTCAGCCTTCCCGAGGCCTGGCTCGCGAAGAGGCTCGGGATTCCTGTCGTCATGCATGTCCACGAGCTTCCTCCGGACACACTCAAACGCAGGAGCGTGCTCATGATCGCCGCCCGGACCTCCGACATTCTCGTCGGCGTCTCAGAGGCGGTGAGCGCGATGCTGCACCGGCACGCGGGTCAAACGCCGGTCCTCACAGTCCACAACGGCATCGGGTCGGAGTTGATGCCGGCGCCGGAGCCAGCCACAGCGGGTTCCTTCACTGTCGGCACCATCGGTACGGTCAGTCAGTTGAAGGGAACTGACGTCTTCCTGCGCGCAGCTTCGCTTGCGCTGCGGAGCCGGCCCGAGCTGAGGTTCGAGCACGTGGGACAGCCTGACCTGCATCGGGACGAGGGCCTGGACGCCGAGCTCGCACTCCTTTTCGCCTCCGAGCCTCTCCGGAGCTCCCTCACGATGCTCGGTCGCCGTCCTGCTGCGGAGCTTCTTCCATCCTGGGACGTGTTCGTCCTCCCCTCGAGGATGGAAGCCTTCCCGCTCGCGACGCTCGAGGCCATGGCTGCGGGAGTGCCGGTGATAGCCGCTCGTGTCGGTGGCGTTCCAGAGCAAATTGAGCACCTGCGGACCGGCGTGCTGGTGGCTCCCGACGATCCTGTGGGCCTCGCCGAATGGATCCTCCGGCTTCACGACGATCGAGGACTGCGTGAGCGCCTCGCCGCGGAAGCCGCGCGACGCGTGCGCTCGCAGTTCACGGCCGAGCGCCAGGCAGAGGGCTTGCACCGTGCCTACCTCCTGGCTCTGAACCGTCGCTTCGGCCCGCCCCCGGTCCGCGCCGCGGCGCGCGAAGCAACATGACTGGGGCGCAGATCAGCGCCGTAGTCGTGGCCTGGAACTCCGGTGAATCGCTTGTCGTTTGCCTTGAGGCACTGCGCGAATCTGCGGCGCGGGCCGGTGCGAGCGTCGAACTCGTCGTCGTGGACAACGGCTCTTCCGACGACTCCGCCAGCCGCGCACGGGCCTCGGGAGCGCATGTCCTGGTGCGAAATCCCGTGAACGCCGGCTACGGGGTCGCCGCTGCGCAGGGGATCGCACGCGCGTCAGCGGGCTGGATTCTCCTGCTCAATCCCGACGTCGTCGTAGCGCGTGATTTCGTCCACCAAATGTTGCAGACGGCCTCCTCGGCGCCTGCGGACGTCGCGTCGCTCGTGCCCGATCTGCGTTTCGCGTCGAATACGGCGGTGGTCAACTGTCGAGGCGTCGAGGTTGATTCCGTCGGCATTCCGGCCGAGATCGAAGCCGGCCGGGCTGCGAGCGCGATTGTGAAACCGCGTGAGATCTTCGGCGGAAGCAGCGGCGCATGCTTGCTCCACGCCGAAGCGCTGCACGGTTTGGGAGGCCTCGAGCCGGCCTTCTTCGCTTACCTGGAGGACGTCGACCTCGCCTGGCGCCTCCAGGGCGCCGGTTACCGAGCGCTGTTGGTACCCGGTGCCGTGGCCTATCACGAGGGATCGGCGTCTGCGGGCGAAGGTTCACCTCTGAAGGCCTTCCTCGTCGCGCGCAACCGGCGGATCCTCTTTCGCTTGAATGGTCCGCCAGGCCTGCGGGTGCGGGCGTGGCGGACCTTGATCGAGCTTGGCCACGCTCTCATCGCGTCTGCCGGCGGGACAGGGACCGCTCCTTGGCGCGGACGACTCGATGCGCTGCGCCTCCGGCGCTACACGGGGTTCGTGCGCACGTCGCGAGAGCTGACAGGTCCGCTCAGCGCCAAGCGCACTCTCGCGCCGCGGGCGGGACTGCTCGAGACGCTTCGCCGCAAGCGTGCCGTGAGCCGGGAAATGCGGCGGCACACCTAGAGCCTCGACTACGTGCGCAATCGCAACCGCAGCAGCACCCAAATAGCTCGTATGCCGTCACGCCAGGTGATCTTCTTTCCTTCGTCGTAGGTGCGACCGTAATAGGCGATGGGAAGCTCGTAGATCCGGAGTCGGCGCTTGCACACCTTGGCCGTGATCTCGGGCTCGATCCCGAAGCGGTCCTCGTGCAGATCGAGCGACTGCAGCACCTCCGTTCGGAAGGCCTTGTAGCCGGTTTCCATGTCGTGCAGTGTCGTGTTGTACAGCACGTTCGTGAGTAGGCTGAGAAAACGGTTGCCCACGAGATGCCAAAACAGGTAGGCGCGCTGGGGCCGCCCCCCCGTGAGCCGTGATCCGAACACGACATCCGCCGCGCCTCGCTGAATGGGCTCAATGAGTGCAGGGACGTCGGCGGGGTCGTACTCCATGTCGGCGTCCTGGATGACGGTGATCTCGCCCTCGAGGTGCGGAATGGCCGCACGGATCGCGGCCCCCTTTCCCCGGTTCCCGGACTGGGCCAGTAACAGCACTCCGTCGAGGCCCTGGGCCCACGTCTCGACGGCGGCCGCCGTGCCGTCCGTCGACCCGTCGTCGACGACGACGACTTGGGTATCCAGTTGAAGAGCTGCGACTCGCTCGAGCACCTCGACGATCGTCTTGACTTCGTTATAGGCCGGGATCAGGAACGAGACGCGCACGAATCTCAGGTTGGCCGCCGCAATGAATCGGTCCCGAGGATGATCGCCCCGGCTACGAGGTAGGGAATGATGTTGATGGCATGGAGCACGAGAGCGTATGACAAGGCACGCGAATTGGGAACTCCGTATGCCCCGAGTGCGACCACGGTCGCGGCTTCGAAGACGCCGACAGCTCCCGGTGCAGAGGGGATGATCATCCCCAGGCCAGTGGCGATGACGACCAGCAGCCCGGCGGTGAAGGGTAGGCCGAGATCGAAGCCGAGCATCAGAACCCAAAAGGACGCCGCGATCACGAACCATGAGATGATGGTCAGGCCGAAGGCGGTCCCGGCGACTCTCGGGCGCCTCAGTCCGGCGAGCCCCCGTGTCAGGCCGATGGACGCGCGGTGGATGAGGTCGTCGGAGACAAACGGAAACACTCGCAGAGGCTGAAGGACGACGAGGAACGGCCGTTCGCCGTGGCGAGCCAGGACGCCGACCAGGAGCAGGAGGACGAGCGTAAGCCCGATCGCGAGCCCGGCTGCGGCGCGTACCCAGCTCACGTGGGGAAGCCACGGAAGAATGCAGAATAGGAGCACGAGAAGCGACAGAACGTCGAATGCGCGCTCGAGTACGATCGTCGCCGTCGTCTCGGCCCGAGAGGTGGCGGCGCGTTTGTGCAGCAGCATGATGCGCACCGCCTCACCGGCGCGCACCGGCAGGATGTTGTTGAAGCACTGTCCGAGGAGCATCACCTCGAATGTGGGGGCGAAGGATGGCCGTGTCTCGGGGTCGAACAGCGATTGCCAGCGGAAAGCTCGGAGCAGATTCGCCACGGCGAGCAGGAGCACGGCCGGGACCAGCCACCAGTAGTTGTTGGTCTGGAGTGCCGTCCAGACGTCGTCCCACCGGACCTTGCGAACCGCGAGGTAGCCGAAGACGATGCTCAGGGCGAGCCCGCTCCACAAGAGGAGCAGCCGGATCCGGTCGCGCGGGAGGGTTGAGGGAGTCCAGGGGATCACTTCAGCGTATGAGAATCGAGCCCGCTGGCAACCCTCGGGAAGACGGCATACCGCTCCGACCTGGCTACGGCGGGATCGAGACCTTCGGGCGCGTAGGGGATGGAACGCGAAAGTGCACGACCACATCGGCCAGGATCCGGTCGAGGTCGAGTTCGGGACGCCAGCCGACGGCACCCGCGACCTTCTCGATGGCAGGCACTCGGTGCAGCGTGTCCTCGATGCCGCCGCCGTAGACCTGGTCGAAAGGAGTGAACGTCAGCTCAGAGTTGGAGCCGGTCAGCTCGAGCACGCGGTGGGCGAGGTCGAGGATGCTCACCTTCTCGGTCGAGCCGACGTTGAAGATCTCGCCTGACAGCGACTCGGCGTCCATGAGCGCCTGGAGCCCGCGGATGGTGTCGCGGACGTGACAGAAGCAGCGCGTCTGTGCACCGTCGCCGAAGACCTCCAGCGACGTCCCGACCAGCGCGCGCTGGACGAAGCGGGGGATGACCATCCCGTACTGCCCGGACTGCCTCGGCCCGACGGTGTTGAAGAGTCTCACGATCACGCAGTCGAGCCCGCGCTCCTGGTGGTACGCCAGGGCGAGGAACTCGTCCATCGCCTTCGAATCCGCGTAGGCCCACCGACGGGCCGTCGTCGGCCCGTAGATGCGGCGGGAAGTCTCGGAGAGCGGCGTCTCTTCACGGTGGTCGCCGTAGACCTCGGAGGTGGAAGCGAGCAAGACGCGCTTGCCGAACTCAGAGCAGTAGTCCAGCACGACCTCGGTCCCCTCGAGGTTCGTGACGAGCGTGTGCACTGGCTGTTCGACGATCAGGCGTACTCCCACCGCAGCGGCCAGGTGGTAGACGACGTCGCATTTATTCACGAGCTCGTTGACCACGGCGCGGTGCAATACCGAGTCGACCACGAGGTGGAAGTCCTCGCGGGCGATTAGGTGCTCGAGGTTGGCCCGCGAGCCGGTCGAGAGGTCGTCGAGCGCCCACACTTCCGAGCCCTCGGCGAGCAGAAGGTCGCAGAGGTGGGAGCCGATGAACCCGGCGCCTCCCGTCACGAGCACCCTGCGCTTTCGCGCCCTCTCGGTCATAGAGCGGAGCGTACAGAACGCTGTAGCGAGTGTAGATTGTTGCGGTTGACGAACCGAGCAATTGTGCTCATGTACCACGCCGTTGGCGCACCCGGCGAGCGCGCGAGTCGCTACATCGTGCCTGTGCGGCGTCTCAGCCGGCAGCTGTCGTTGCTGAAGAGGCTGGGCTACCACGTGATCTCTCTCGAGGACTTCGTTCAGGCTGTGCGTCGTGGAACCATCCCGAAGAGGGCGGTGGCCATCACCTTCGACGACGGTTACGCGGACAACCTGACGCTGGCCTATCCGGTGCTCCGGCGGCTGGGCCTCCCCGCGACCGTCTTTGCCGTCTCGCAGCGGGAGCGAAACGACTGGGACCGGGACAACGAGCTCGCGGGGAGACCGCTGCTCAATCCTGGCCAGTTGGCCGAGATGAGCCCGCTGGTTTCCGTCGGCGCCCACACCAGGACGCATCGCGCTCTGACCGGTCTGTCCGTTGCGCAGCTCGAGGAGGAGATCTCAGGCTCTCGCGCCGACCTCGAGGCCTCGGTGAGGCAACCCGTGTCGACCTTCGCCTACCCGTACGGGATGGTCGACGAGGCCGTGCGCTCGGCGGTCGAGCGGGCCGGTTTCCTCGCCGCCTGCACCGTCGTGCCCGGGCACAATCCGGCCGCGACCGATCCCCTCGGTGTTCGCCGGCTCGAGATCTACGGCACGTTCTCCCTGCTGCGCTTCGTGCTCACCGTGTGCTTCGGTGGCACCCCGCTGCTCACACGCTGGCGGGCACGCGGGACCCCCCGAGACGTGGGGTAACATGGCTCGCAGGCGGTCACTCAAGGGAGTGATTGGCCCTGCCGATCGAAGGGATAAGGTGCGTAGGAGTGTTTGAGCGTTTCACCGAGCGGGCTCGTCAAGTGGTTGTCCTGGCCCAGGACGAGGCCCGTGCCCTGAAGCACAACTACATCGGCACGGAGCACATCCTGCTCGGGCTGCTGCGCGAGGAGGAAGGCCTGGCCGCGCGCGTGCTGGAGTCGCTGGACATCACCGTCGAGGAGGTGCGCGCCCAGGTGGCCCGCATCGTCGGCCAGGGCGACGAGGTCACCACCGGCCAGATCCCCTTCACGCCGCGCGCCAAGAAGGTGCTCGAGCTCGCGCTCAGAGAGGCCCTCTCCCTGGGCCACAACTACATCGGCACCGAGCACATCCTCCTCGGCCTCGTGCGCGAGAACGAGGGCGTCGCCGCCCGCATCCTGCTCGACTTCGACGCGGATGCGGAAAAGATTCGCAACGAGATCATCCGCATGCTCTCTGGGCCCGGGCGCCGCCAGCAGGGGCAGGGCGCACCGCCGGGCGAGAAGTCGAAGAGCTCGAAGCTGCTCGACCAGTTCGGCCGCAACTTCACGAAGCAGGCCGCCGAGGGCAAGCTCGACCCCGTCGTCGGGCGCCAAACCGAGATGGAGCGCGTGATGCAGATCCTCTCGCGCCGGACGAAGAACAACCCGGTGCTGATCGGCGAGCCCGGCGTCGGCAAGACCGCCGTCGTCGAGGGGCTCGCGCAGCGGATCGCGTCCGGCCAGGTGCCCGAGCTGCTCAAGAACAAGCAGATCTACTCGCTCGATCTGGCCGCGCTCGTGGCCGGCTCGAAGTACCGCGGCGAGTTCGAGGAGCGCCTGAAAAAGGTGATGAAGGAGATCACCCAGCGCGGCGACATCATCCTGTTCATCGACGAGCTGCACAATCTCGTCGGCGCCGGGGCGGCCGAGGGCGCCATCGACGCCGCCTCGATCCTCAAGCCCGCGCTCGCTCGGGGCGAGCTGCAGACGATCGGCGCCACCACTCTCGACGAGTACCGCAAGTACCTCGAGCGCGACGCCGCGCTGGAGCGCCGCTTCCAGCAGATCCGAGTCGACGAGCCCTCGGTGGACGAGACCGTCCAGATCCTGCGCGGCCTGCGCGACCGGTACGAGGCGCACCACCGCTGCAAGATCTCCGACGAGGCGCTGCACGCCGCAGCCACGCTCGCCAACCGCTACATCCAGGATCGCCATCTGCCGGACAAGGCCATCGACCTGATCGACGAGGCCGCCTCTCGCATGCGGATCAAGACCATGACCGCCCCGCCTCGCTATCGCGAGCTGGAGGAGGAGATCGAAAAGGTCCGCAAGGAGAAGGAGGAGGCGATCGAGGCGCAGGAATTCGAGAAGGCCGCGAGCCTTCGCGACAAGGAGCGAAAGCTCACGCAGAAGAAGCGGGAGCTCGAGGAGCAGTGGCGTTCATCGGAGGGCGAGGAGCAGCCCGAGATCGGCGAGGAGGAGATTGCCGACGTCGTCTCCATGTGGACGGGAATCCCCGTCTTCAAGCTGACGGAGGCCGAGACGGCGAAGCTCGTCGGCATGGAGGACGAGCTTCACAAGCGCGTGATCGGCCAGCACGAGGCAATCGTCGCGGTGTCCAAGTCCATCCGCCGCGCGCGGGCGGGCATCAAGGACCCGAAGCGGCCGACCGGCTCGTTCATCTTCCTCGGACCCTCCGGCGTGGGGAAGACCGAGCTCGCGCGCACGCTGGCCGAGTTCCTGTTCGCCGACGAGGACGCGATGATTCAGGTCGACATGTCGGAGTACATGGAGAAGCACTCCGTGTCCCGGCTCGTAGGGTCGCCGCCCGGCTACATCGGCTACGACGAGGGCGGCCAGCTGACCGAGGCCGTGCGCCGCAAGCCCTACTCGGTCCTCCTGCTCGACGAGATCGAGAAGGCCCACCCGGACGTCTTCAACATCCTGCTGCAGATCCTCGAGGACGGGCGCTTGACCGATGCCCAGGGCCGCAAGGTCGACTTCCGGAACACGATCGTGATCATGACCTCGAATATCGGCGCCTCGACGATCTCCAAGAACCAGACCCTCGGCTTTTCGATCGGTGACGACACGGGTCTCTCCTACGAGGACATGAAGGACCGGATCACGGGCGAGCTGAAGAAGGTGTTCCGGCCCGAGCTCCTGAACCGAATCGACGAGGTGATCGTCTTCCACAAGCTGTCCAAGGAAGAGATCGTCCAGATCGTCGAGCTGCTGATGAAGCGCGTGCGCGAGCAGATGGTCACGCACGAGGTGACGATCGAGCTGACAGACGCGGCCAAGGAGCTTCTGGTCGAGAAGGGTTACGACCCGACCATGGGCGCGCGCCCGCTGCGCCGCGCGATCCAGCGCTACATCGAGGACCCGCTGGCCGACTTCGTGCTCGCAGCCGAGCTCAGCGCCGGGGCGACGATACTCGTCGATCGCCGGGAGGGCGAGGAGGAGGTCGACATCTCCGTCGTCCACGCCGAAGGGCCGCGCGAGAAGGTCACGGTCCCGGCCGAGCCCGAGCCCGGGGCGGACGACGGCGACGACTCCCCTGAGACCGTCGAGGAGTAACGTCCCGGACGATCCCGCGGGCGCCGACGTCGAGCGCGACGTCACAGTTTGTCAAGACCTTCGAGCGACCGGACGCGCTGCGCCGGTTGGTGGACTCGATCAGGCGCTCTATCCGCGCATCCAGATCCTGGTCGTGGACGACAGCCTGGGGCCGCTCGACCCGGGCCCGGACGGGATCACACGCTACCTGCGCATGCCGTACAGATCGCTCGGCTCGGGAGCCGGGCGGAACTTCGGGCTGCGGCACGTCGAGACGGACTACGTGCTCTTCTCGGACGACGACATGGTCTTCGGGCCCAAGACGGATTTGCGGAAGATGCTACGCGCGGTCGAGACGACGCGTTTCGACGTCGTCTCGTGCATGTGGATGGACCACGATTCGTGGACGTCGATTCGCCGCGGCTTCAATCGCTGGGAGGGGACGCTCGAGCTCGACGCCGGCGTGCTCGTGCATTCCTTCGGCAAGGCACGCGGCGAACGGGACGGCCTCCCGGTCTTCGACGTCGTGCACCAGTTCTTCGTCGCGCCCGTCGACCGGCTGGGCGAGGAGCCCTGGCACCCCGAGCTGAACATGATCGACCACGACGAATGCTTCCTGCGGCTCGGCGAGCGCGGTCTCCTCTGCACGAGGTTACGCGACGTCGTCATCTACCACTACCCCGAGCGCCCGCCCGCCTACAAGAGCGTGCGCGACGACACCGAGCCAATGTTCGAGAAGTGGAGGCAGGTCAGGGGATTCGAGCGGCGCGAGTTCTGCGGCAGCCAGTTCCAGCCCCTCGACCGGCTCGTCTACGGCTTTCCCAGCGCCGCCGCCCACGCGGCTCGCCGCATGGCGCGCGTGGGCCGGCGGTTGCTGCGCGAGGGCCGGCTGCGCGCGGGCGCGATCTCACTGGTCCTGCTCGCGGCGCTTGCCCTGGCCCCGGCCACGCTCGCCGCTACGATCACCTTCGGCAAGGGCGTCGGGCCGTGGACGCTCGGGCAGAAGTACGTCAAGCGCCCGGGCCTCCTGCGCACGGAGCGCCATCCGCGAAACACCGGTCCGGGCTGCGTCGCAGGACCGGCCACCGCCTCGCGCATCGACTTCTACCGAAGGCTCCGTCTCGCCTGGCGCGGCGCCGGAGCCTCACGGGGCGTGTACCTGATCGACATCGCCACGACCGAGAAGGGCGATCGCACCCGCGACGGCTTCGTCATCGGGCGCAGCCGTCTGCGCGGCGTCCGCCGTGCGCACCCGAACGGGCGTCTAATTCACCCCATGGATCGCTACCGGCTCGGCCGCAGCCTGGTGTCCGTGGTCCGCAAGACGGGCCCCGAGAGCTGGGTGAGCATGCTCTACTGGTTCGACCACCGCGGTGTGCTGGTCGCGCTCGAGACCAGCGCGAGCGGCTGCTAAGCCGCGGAAAGTGCGCATCGCTTACGCGTCGCACTTTCCGCGGGATGCGGACGTCCATCTACACCGACCAGCCGGCGAGCGGGAGGCCGGTGAGCTCCCTCAGACGGGTCGCCTCCACGCGGAAGACCTCCTCGAGTTGCTCGCGCAGCCGCGACTCCATCACAGGCGGCTCGAGCTCTGTTGAGAGCGCCGCCCGGACGCTTTCGGGCATCCGCCACATCGGGCGCAGGCGCTTGTAGAGCTTTTCGCCCACGGCTGCGTTCAGCAGCGTCCCGGCCCAGCGGAAGGTCGCCCTGCTCTGGCGAAGCGGGCCCCGGTTGTGGACCGAGGCGAGGGCCGGGGTCTGGAAGTCGGGGTCGACGCCGACGAACTCGAATAGCGCACGCAGAACACCCGGGGCGTCCTGTTGTAGATCGTCGAGGTCGATAACGAGAATCTGCTCGCGTGGGAAGCAATGCAGATACTGTTCGAGCTGGGTCCAGTACCTGCTGGCATCAACGTACAACGCCCGGTCGGGCCCGTTCAGCATGTGCTCCAGCGAGCGGCTCCCGTGGCCGTAGGCGAGATGGCGGGCATAGTTGGAGAGCAGGCTCTCGATGGGTCGCGGACGATGTAGACCAGCTTTGCGTCTGGCACGACCGACGCGATCCGGGCCGGGACCCCTTCGTAGCGCGGATACAGGGTGTATTGAGGGCTCGACGTCCCGGCGCGCCCGGCGCCGATCACGATCAGGTTCGGTACGGCGCTCCATTTTGTCATCAGGCCTCCGACAGCCAGCGAGCGCAGGCGACATGGCCCTCCAGGACGCCTGAGCCGGAGACGCCCCGCGCGAGCGCGTGCGCGATGCCCCAGCCGCGGAGGCGCTCGCGGTCGAGACCGAGGTCCGAGGCGAGCAGGTCGAGGCGGCGCCGGACGCGTGCGCCAGGGGTCGCATCGCGGGCGAGATCGTCGCGGCGGTCGCGCAGCAGCGAGGCCACGTCGAACTCACGCTCTCCGACGAGTGGCTTCGGGTCGATCGCGAGCCAGGGCTCCCGCTGGGCACGCAGGACGTTGCCGCCGTGGAAGTCCTGGTGGAGGACGACCGACTCGCCCTGATCGGGGCCGAGCTCCCGGAGCGTGGCGAACGCCTGGTCGAGCAGCGCCCGCTCGAAGGGCCGGCCAAGCGCCTCCCAGTTGCGCGGGAGCTCCTCGCACCAGCGCTCCGCCTCGCGGCGGAGCAGCCGGAACGAATGCTCCGGCGGGGCCGCGCGCCATAGCCGGCGGAGCACTCGCGCGGCGAGTCCGGTCGCCTGCTCGTCGTCCTCGACCTCCCACAGGGTCGTACCCGGCTCGCACCGCTCGATCAGGAGCGCGCGACGCTCCGGGTCGTCGGCGAGGAGCAGAACGGCGCCCCGGCCGCCGTAGTGCCGAAGCGCGTCGGGCTCGTGCTCGCTCTCGGGCTCGGGGAAGTTGACCTTCAGGATGCTCCTGCGTCCGTCCGGTAGCTTCGCCGGGCAGACGAAGGAGATGTGCGCCGGCTCGAACGGCTGCTTGAGGGCCAGCGACCACTGCTCGGCGCACTCCTCCACGACCCGAGGCAGCCGCTCGAGCCACGCCGCACCGCCGAGCTCGTCACGCCACCACTCGAGTCCCCGCGGCACGTCGACCATCCGGCACGAGCTTGTCACGGCCTCGTGACAGAGGGCGTCGGGACCGGCTCGTAGGATGGTCGCATGGCCAAGCACGCAGCCGTCCTTCACGCCTGCTCAGAGTGCGGATACGCGTCGTCGCGCTGGCTCGGCAAGTGCCCGGGCTGCGGCTCCTTCGGGACGCTCGTCCAGGAGCGGCAGGAGCCGGACACGGCCGTCGTCTCCGCCCGGCCGCTCCTGCGCCTCGTGGAGGTCGAGGCCGACGAGGCCGAGCGGATCCCAACGGGCGTGCCCGAGCTCGATCGCGTGCTGGGCGGTGGGCTCGTGCCCGCCTCGCTCGTGCTGGTCGGCGGCGAGCCGGGCGTGGGCAAGTCCACGCTCTTGCTGAGTGCGCTGGCCGCGATCTCGAAGGCGCGCCGCGCGCTGCTCGTTACGGGTGAGGAGTCGACCGCGCAGGTAAAGCTCCGCGCCGCCCGGCTGGGCGGCGCGGAAGGAGTCGAGATTCTGGCCGAGACCCAGCTGGAGGTCGTCTGCGCGACGCTGGAGCGCGAGCGCCCCGATGTCTGCGTGATCGACTCGGTGCAGACGCTCTACTCGGCCGAGATCGGCTCCGCGCCGGGTTCGGTTGCCCAGGTGCGCGAAGCGGCCGGGCGGCTGCTGCGTGTGGCCAAGGAGTCGGGGGTGGCCGTGTTCCTCGTCGGACACGTGACGAAGGACGGCTCCGTGGCCGGACCACGTGTGCTCGAGCACCTCGTCGACTGCGTGCTGCAGTTCGAGGGGGACCGCTACCGCGAGCACCGCGTCCTGCGTGCGGTCAAGAACCGTTTTGGATCGACGAACGAGCTGGGAGTGTTCGAGATGACGGCGACGGGCCTCGAGGGCGTGCCGGATCCGTCCGAGGTGTTCGGCCGGACCGAAGCCGGAGAGGTGGGCGCGGCCGTGGCCTGCGCGCTCGAAGGGACGCGACCCATGCTGCTCGAGGTGCAGGCGCTCGTCTCGCCGACCGATCTCGCCATGCCCAGGCGGGTCGGCACCGGAGTCGATCCCAAGCGGCTGGCCATGATCGTGGCCGTGCTGGCGCGACATGCCGGGCTTGGGTTGGGGCAGGCGGACGTCTTCGTCAACGTTGCCGGCGGAGTGAGGATCGACGAGCCTGGTGCGGATCTCGCGGTCGGGCTGGCAATCGCCTCTGCCGCGCGCGGTGTCCCGGTGCGGGCGGGACTGGCCGTCTTCGGCGAGCTGGGGCTGACGGGCAGGCTGCGGCCGGTGGCCCAGGCCGAGCGGCGATTGGAGGAATGCACGAAGCTCGGTCTCGACTCCGTGCTCGTCCCGGCGGGCACCTCCGGGCGGGGAGGCGGGCCCCGTGTAGTCACGGCCGAGACGGTGCGGCAGGCCGTCAGGGCCGGGCTCGACGCGGCCCAAAGCGCCGCGGACTGATCCGGCACGACGATTTTCCCGCTCAGAGCAGGGGAAAATCCCTGGAAAGTTCGCGTTTTTAAGCCATTTTCGGTATACTGGCCGCATGTCCGCCGGCGGTTGCCTTCCCGCCGGCGGCTTGGCGACTACGAACGTAGGTCGGAAGGGGGAGCGGGTTGTATAGAGTCGGCGACAAGGTGGTGTATCCGCACCACGGGGCCGGCACCGTCGTGAAGAAGGAAATCCGCGACGTGCTGGGCCAGAAACGGGAGTACCTGACCATCAAGATTGCGCACAACGAGATGGTCGTGAACGTGCCAACGGAGAACGCCGAGAAGGTGGGGCTGCGGCGGGTGATCGACGAGCAGATGGTGACCAAGGTGGTCAAGGCGCTGACCGGCTCGGGGACGCAGATGCCGAAGAACTGGAACCGTCGCTTCAAGCACAACCGGGACAAGATGAAGACCGGCGACATCATGGAGCTCGCCGAAGTCGTGAGGAACCTCTCCCTCCGCGACCACGAGAAGGGTCTTTCCACGGGCGAGAAGCAGATGTTCGTGAAAGCCAAGAAGATCCTGGCCTCCGAGCTCATGTATGCGAAGCAGATGGAAGAGGACGAGGCGCACGAATGGCTCGAGGCCGTGCTCGGCAGAGTGAGCAACGGCAAGAAGAGGGCGAAGGTCGGCGCTACGGCGTAGCGCCGACTCCATGACTTGAGTACTTGGGCCGTGCTCGTCGCCGCAGGCCGGGGCGAGCGTCTCGGCCTGGACCGACCGAAGGCCTTCGCGCCCCTGCGGGGCCGGCCGCTGCTGGCCGAGAGCCTCGAGCGCCTGGAGGGCTCCGAGTGGATCGAGTCGATCGTCGTCGTCGCGCCCGAGAGCTGGGAGGAGCCGGCGATCCTCCTCGCGGAGGAGCTCGGGTGCGGGAAGGTCGCGGCCGTGGTGGCGGGGGGGCCGACCCGCGGCGAGTCCGTGGCGCTTGGGGTGGCCGAAGTCCCCGAAGAAGCCGCAGTGCTGCTCGTTCACGACGCGGCCCGGCCCGTGCTGCCGGACGAGGTGATCGAGCGGGTGCTGAGGCCGCTCTCCGAGGGCTGGGACGGCGTCGTGCCGGCGCTTCGCCTGTCGGACACCGTGAAGCGGGTGCGGGACGAACAGGTTCTCGAGACCCTGCCGCGCGACGAGCTCGTGCGGGTGCAGACGCCGCAGGCGTTCGTGGCCGCGGCGCTTCGTTCAGCGCTCGGCGCCGGCGACGCCGGCGCAAGTGACTGCTCCTCGCTCGTCGAGGCTCGGGGAGGTCGTGTGCGGGTGGTCGAGGGCGACCCGCGGTTGCTGAAGGTGACGACGGCCGAGGACCTCGCGCTCGTCGAGAGCCTGCTGTGATCGTCGACTACCACATGCACCTGCGGGGCCCGGGGGAGCGAGTCGATCACACCGTGGCTGCCGCCGAACAGTTCGTGGAGACCGCCGCCCGTCGCGGCGTGGACGAGATCGGCTTCTCGGAGCACGTCTACTACTTCCGTCAGGTCGCCGAGATCTGGGAGCTTCCGTACCAGGTCGAGCGTTGCGTGTGGGACCTGGATGCGTACTGCGACGCGGTGCTCGAGGCGAAGCGGCGCGGGCTGCCTGTGAAGCTCGGTCTCGAGGTCGACTACGTGAGCGGTCGCCAGGAGAGGCTCGCCGAGCTGCTGTCGCCCTACCCGTTCGATTACCTGCTGGGCTCCGTCCACTGGCTTGACGGGCTTCCCGTCGACCAGGGACCGGGCATCTGGGCAGAGCTCTCGGTGGAAGCCGTCTGGCGCCAGTACTTCACCGCCCTGTGCGAGCTGGCCGAGAGCGGCGCGGTCGATGTTCTGGCGCACCCGGACCTGCCGAAGATCTTCGGCCGCCGCCCAGGCCTCGACGTCCTCGCCGACCTGCACGAGCGTGCCGCCGAGGTGATAGCCGCCTCTGGGGTCGCCCTCGAGATCTCGACGGCTGGCCTGCGCAAGCCGGTCGGCGAGCTCTACCCGGACTACGGGCTCCTTCGAGCCTGTGTTCGCCGGGGCGTGACGGTCACGCTGGCCTCCGACGCGCACGGCGCGGAGCTCGTCGGTCAGGCCTTCGACGATGCACTCGAGCTCGCCCGCGACGCCGGCTGCGAGACTGTCACCGTGTTCGAGGGCAGGCAGGGGCGACAGGAGCCGCTCGGGTGATCGGCGACTACCGCATCGGGACCGGCATCGACGCCCACGCCTTCGCGGAGGGTGTGCCTCTCGTGCTCGGCGGCGTCCAGATCGACCATCCCCGCGGTCTCGCAGGGCATTCCGACGGCGATGTCATCGCGCATGCGCTGGTCGATGCACTGCTCGGCGCGGCCGGGCTCGGCGACATCGGCGCACTCTTTCCCTCCGACGACATGCGCCTCCGCGGCTCGAGCTCGCTCGACCTGCTCGCCGAGGCCTATCTCGGCGTGCGGGAGGGGGGCTTCGAGCTGGTCAGCGCCGACTGCGTGCTGATCGGCGAGGAGCCGCGCATCGCCCCGCATCGCGAGCGGATGCGCGGGACGCTGGCCACCGTGATCGGCGTCGATCCAGAGCGGGTGAACGTGCGGGCGACGACGACCGACCAGCTCGGCTTCACCGGTCGCGGCGAAGGCCTGGCTGCGCTCGCGGTCGCGTTGCTGCGCGGCCGCTGAGGGGCTGGTGATCGACTTCAGGCCGGAAGCCGCGCGAAGCCCTGGTCGACCTCCAGGAGGCCGTCAGCGACCAGGGACTCGACGGCGTGACGGTCGAGATCGGCCAGCATCCGAGGAGCCTCGGCGACGTGGTACAGCGTGCGGGCGCGTCGCTGGCGAAAGGAGCCCTCGAGCGGGCCCTGCCTCCGAACCGGCTCGTAGCGTCGCCCGCGCGAGGGACAGCCATGGGCGAGAGGGCACTCGCCGCAGCGCGGGATCCGCGCGAGACACACCGTCGCGCCGAGATCCATCAGCGCCTGCGCGCAATCCGGGCGGAATGTCGCCCCAGTTCGCTCGAGCACCCTGGAGACGTTCACGTCGACGGGCAACACCGGGAGGCCGAACGCGAAGCAGGCGACCGCGTCCGCCGTGTAGCGCCCGACGCCGGGCAGGTCTGTGAGGTCCTCGGGCCAGCCCTGCTCCGCGACGAGCCGCGCCGCCCGGTGCAGATTGACGGCTCGGCGGTTGTAGCCGAGTCCCCGCCAGGCGCGGATGACGTCGGCGATCGGCGTGGCCGCGAGCGATTCGACCGTCGGCCAGCGCTCGAGCCAGGCGAGGTAGCGGGGCGCAACCCGAGCCGCCTGAGTCTGCTGGAGCATGACTTCCGAGACGAGAATCGCGTACGGGTCCCGCGTCCGCCGCCAGGGCAGGGCACGGCCCTTCCGGGCGTACCACGTGAGCAGCTTGTCCTGCACCGCAGAGGTCAGCGGCGCCGCTTGCCCCGGTCGGCGAACGCGAAGACGCCGTGGAGAAAGGCGTTCACGGCCCAGACGATGATCGTGGCCCAGACCGCATCCTGGAAGGTAGAGATGGTGAAGCCGGGCACGATCCAGGCGGTGACGTAGAGCATGAGCAGGTTGATGAAGAAGAGGGCGACCCCGAGCGTGAGCACGATCAGCGGTAGGGCAAGCACCTTGACGATCGGCTTGACGAGCAGGTTGACCAGCCCGAAGACGAGACCGGCGAGGACGAGGATCCAGAAGTCGCTCGCGTAGTCGATCCCGTCGATGAAGACCGACGCGACGAAGATCGCTGCGATGTTGAAGGCCCAGGCCTGGACCAGCCGGCGGAGCATCCCGGCCGATCCTAACCCGTTGGGCGATACTGGAACGATGACCCGGGTCCGTTTCGCGCCGAGCCCGACGGGCTCGCTTCACATCGGCAACGCACTCAGCGCCGTCGCCAACCGTTCCTTCGGCACCTGGATGCTGCTGCGGATCGACGACACGGATCCGATGCGGAACGTGCCGGGAGGCGAGGAGGCGATCCTCGCCGATCTCGACTGGCTGGGGATTGCCGCCGACGATGGACCCGTGCGCCAGAGCGAGCGGCAGGAGCGCTACCGAGAAGCGGCGGCCCGCGTCGGCGAGCGCTTCGACGGGATCACGCTCCTACGGGAAGACGGCAGCGCCACCTTTCATCTGGCGAGCGTCGTCGACGACATCGACTTCGGCATCACGCACGTGATCCGCGGCGCCGACCATCGTTCGAACGAGCCCCTGCACCGCCGGCTCCACCAGGCGCTCGACACCACGCCGCCGGAATACATCCACCACGGCCTTGTACTGGGCCCGGACGGCAAGAAGCTCTCCAAGCGTGCCGAGGGCGCGACTGTGGCCTCGCTCCGCGACGCAGGCATCCCGGCCGAGGCCGTGCGCGCCTACCTCGAGGAGCTTGGATTGCCGCGCCACGACGTGCACCTCGACCTGGCCCGGATCCGGCGCCTTTCCGTGGAGGCGATCGCGGCCATGTCCGACGAGGATCTTTCCCGGCGAGTGGGGGTCCCGGTCGAGCTGGGGCCGGCCTTGCGTGGCGCGCGCGATCTGCGCGAAGCGCGCGAGTACGCCCGCCAGATCCTGGAGCCGGAGCCCGTGAGGCTGCCTGCGGAGGCGAGGCCGACGCTGGAGCGCTTCAAGGAGCTCCTGAACGGCGACGCGCGCGAGGCCGTGCGCGAGCTGAAGGCGGTCGGCGGCGACCTGCACGCCTTGCGGCTCGCCCTGACCGGCCGCGAGCGAGGGCCGGAGCTCTGGACGATCGTCGCCGCCCTGTCCCGCGAGGAGGCGCTGCGGAGGATCGAGGCGGCACTCGCGGCGTGAGGCTCTATGACACCCTGACGAGGAAGGTCGAAGAGCTCCCCCCACCCCCGGGCCCGATCCGCATGTACTTCTGCGGCCCGACCGTCTACGCACGCGCTCACGTCGGGAACGCTCGGCCCTTCGTGATCGGGATGTGGCTCCGCAGCTGGCTGCGCGAGCGCGGGTACGAGGTGACGCTCGTCCACAACATTACGGACGTGAACGACAAGATCTACGCCGCGGCGCCCGGCGACAGCGCGCGCCTGGCCGCGGAGGCCTCGACCTGGTACATCGAGGACACGGCCCGGCTCGGGCTCGGCCGGCCGGATCACGAGCCGAAGGCGACCGAGACGATTCCGGAGATCGTCGGGCTGATCGAGGAGCTGGTCGAGCGAGATCTCGCCTACCCGGCAGGTGGGGACGTGTACTTCCGCGTCGCCGCCTACCCCGAATACGGTGCCCTGTCCGGCCGACTCAACGAGGAAGCCGCCCGGAACCCGTCCGAGGAGCAGGAGCCGAACGAGCTCAAGGAGGATCCGCGCGACTTCGCGCTCTGGAAGACGCACAAGGAAGGCGAGGACACCTGGTGGGACTCGCCGTGGGGACCCGGCCGGCCGGGCTGGCACATCGAGTGCTCGGCGATGGCCGAGAAGTTCCTGGGCCCGGTCTTCGAGATCCACGGCGGCGGTCTCGATCTCGTCTTCCCGCATCACGAGAACGAGATCGCGCAGTCGTGTGGCGCCGGCCGCGAGTTCGCCCGCATCTGGACGCACAACGGGATGCTTCGCTTCGTGGGCGAGAAGATGTCGAAGTCGCTGGGCAACGTCGTCACGCTGCGCGAGGCACTCGACGCGTGGGGACGCGAGACCCTTCTCCTCTACTTCATGGGCGCCCATTGGCGCCGGCCGATGGACTTCTCCGACGAGTCGCTGGGGCAGGCGCGCGCGCAGTGGGAGCAGTTCCGGAACGCCTACCGTGTCGCCCATGAAACCGAAAAGGCACCGGCCTGGGATGACTTCGCAGCGGCGCTCGACGACGACTTCTCGACACCCGAGGCCCTGGCCGTGCTGCATCAGTGGAGGGCCGCCGGCCAGCTGGAGTTGCTCGAGCGTGGCCTGTCGGTCTTCGGCCTCGGCATCGCCTCCGCCGCCGAGGCACCCGGGGAGATCGTCTCGCTTGCCGAGCTGCGACAGGGAGCCCGGGCGCGGCGTGACTTCGAGGAAGCGGACCGGCTGCGCACGGAGATCGCGGAAGCGGGCTGGGAAGTCCAGGACGTCGCCGGCGGCTTCCGCCTCATCCCGCGCTCGTGACCCCGGAGCTCGTGTACGGACGGCGGGCGGTGCGGGAGGCCCTCCGCGGCCCCCGCGACGTGCTCGAGCTCTCGGCGAGCGAGCGCGCGCTGGCGGCCGAGCCGTGGCTCCGCGAGGAGCCCGGACTTCGCGTCCACGTTCGACCCGAGAAGGCCCTGACCGCGCTCGCCGGCACATCGGATCACCAGGGAGTCGTGGCAAGGTGCGCCCCGTACCGCTACGCCGACGCCTACGAGTTGGCCGCGCGCGACCGCCCCCTGCTGGCGGTCCTCGACCGCGTTACCGACCCCCGCAACCTCGGCGCGGTCTGTCGGAGCGCCGAAGGGGCGGGCGCGACCGGCGTCGTCGTCCCCGCTCACGGGGCCGCGCGGGTCACCGCCGCCGTCTGCCGTGCGTCGGCAGGGGCGGTCGAGCACCTGGCGGTCGCCGTGGTCCCGAACCTCGCCCGCTTCCTGGGCGAGATCAAGGGGCCTCGGCTCTGGGTCTACGGGGCCGACACGTCCGGATCCGCCATGTGGGACGCGGACCTGTCCGGGGGCCTGGCCCTCGTCTTCGGGGCGGAGGGCAAGGGCCTTCGCCCGCTCGTTCGGCGCGCATGCGACGCGACGGTCTCGGTGCCACTGACCGGGTCGGTCGAGTCGCTCAACGTCAGCGTGGCCGCCGCCGTCCTGCTCTACGAGGCCGGAAGGCAGCGAACCCGTGCCTGACTCGACTCTGTACCTGTTCGACGGGTACAACCTGCTCCACGCAGGATCGTTCGGCGATCCGCGTGAGCTCGTCGACCGGCTGGCCGACTTCGTCGCCCTCCAGGGCGCGCGAGGAGTCGTGGTCTTCGACGGCGTGGGGGAGGACACCGCGTACGGCCCGCTGGAGGTTCGGTTCGCGCCAAATGCCGACGCGCTGCTCGAGCGTCTCGCGGCGGAGCACCGGGCAAGAGAACGCGTGTGCCTGGTCTCGTCGGACGCTGCGATCAGGGGGACGTCCGGCCAGGAGGTTCGCAAGCTGTCGTCCCGAACGTTCCTCCGCGACCTCGCTCCCGCCCGGCACGACGAGCAGCGGCCGTCGCGGCTCTCCGACCGTCTGGACGAGGAGACGCGGGCCCGGCTCGAGCGGCTGCGCCGCGGCCAAGAGCCTTAGCGAGTTGCAATCTTGCAAATGCGGTTGTAATTCGATCCGGTCCATGCTAGATTCTGCCTCAACCTGAGGGTGAGACTCGACGAGCCGACCGGCGGTTCGCTCCGGGAATTGCCTGCAAAACCGAGGGAGAGCGCATGCCAGCCCGGACAGCAACCGCGACCCGGACGCCGCAGAAGGCTCAACGAGAACTCGAGGATTTGCAGCTCGTCGTCCGCGCCCGCTCTGGAGACGATCTCGCCCGTGACTCCCTGATCCGGCGGTACTCGGGCTTCGTCCGCATGAAGGCGAGCTCGTACTTCCTGGCGGGAGGCGAGTCGGAGGACCTGATCCAGGAGGGGCTCATCGGTCTCTGCAAGGCCATCCGGGATTATCGCCATGACAAGGAGACCTCGTTTCGCAGCTTTGCCGAGCTGTGCGTGACCCGGCAGATAATCACGGCGATCAAGACCGCGACTCGGTACAAGCACCAGGCGCTGAACAACTACGTCTCGTTCAGCAACACGCCGGCCGGGCAGGACCCCGACTCCGACTGCACGCTCGGCGACGCGTTGCCGGGATCCCTCGTGGACGAGCCCTCGGTGCAGGTGATCTCCAGCGAGGAGCTGCAGAGCCTGGTCTTCTCGCTCGGCACGGGCCTGTCGCAGCTCGAGGCGGAGGCGCTCCGCCTGTATCTCGAGGGCGCGTCGTACGAGGAGATGGCGGAGCTCCTCGATGTGGATACCAAGGCGATCGACAACGCGCTGCAGCGCGTGAAACGCAAGATCGTCATGCACAAACGCTCACGCGAGGTGCTCTTCTAAAGAACCCGTTTCAGAACGAAGCCTTGTGCCGCCGGAACCGCGCTGGATGGCGCCAGGCCGCGTCCTCGGTCGCCCCGTTACGCTTCGCCGGCTGCGAGTACGAGCGCTCCCTGCGTCCTTGCCTGGCACCGCCCAACATATCCCGGCAGCGAAGCGTCATTCTGATACGAGTTCTGACATGGAGCAAAAGGTCAAGGGGTGCGGCTCGGTGGATGGGTTGTCCTCTTGGCCTGGAGCAGCGGAGCGTCCGGAGCAGCGACGGTGGATCAGACTGACATTCGCGGGTCGGGACCGCATGACTGGGAACCGTCGGGAGCTGCCTCCGTCTAAGGTCGCGGGTCACCGGCCGGGGCCGGTGCCGCATAGAGCCTGCGAGGGTTCTCCGTGTGGTTGGACGCATCCGCTGCTCGAGGCCGAGAGGCTGGTTGATCAGGTAGTGCGTAGGGGTTGCTCGGTGGCGATTGCCCAGACGAAGCCGGCGAG
>WNFU01001695.1_pt1 | contig 30787 bp, 33 predicted proteins | sample 5400121 | NCBI WGS metagenome assembly WNFU01 (sample SAMN13153360, study PRJNA577476) | soil metagenome | isolation source: 100 cm soil or saprolite under grassland replicate 1 | place: USA:California | collected 2016-06-15
CGCGGCTCCGCAACTACGGCCCGGAACGGATCCCGATGGAGGGAGGGGTCGTCCTCGCGATGAACCACTTCTCGTGGATCGACCCGCCGGCTTTCGGCGCCTCCTGCCCGCGCACGATCCATTACCTCGCCAAGAGCGAGATTCACCGCGTGCCCGGGCTGGGCCAGCTGATCCGCGTCTTCGGGACGCGCTCGGTTCGCCGAGGCGAGTCGGATCGCGAGGCCGTCCGCGCCATGCGTGAGATCGTCCGGGACGGCCACGCGCTCGGGCTCTTCGTCGAGGGCACGCGGCAGCGCGGCGGCGTTCCCGGCCAGGCGATGCCGGGCGCCGGCATGGTTGCGCTCCAGGAAGGAGTGTCCGTCGTGCCGGCGGCCATCAACGGCAGCCAGTTCTGGCGGCCGTGGAACTTCCACCCGGTTTCGATCCTGTGGGGCGAGCCGATGACGTTCGAGGGGCTCCCGAAGTCGGGGAAGGGCTACCGGGAGGCCTCGCTCGCGATCGAGCAGGAGATCCACCGCCTCTGGCGCTTCCTCGTCGAGCTGCACGAGGCCGGCCGACCGGCCATCGCCACCCTCCCATGAATGATGAGCTCCTCGGCACCGTCGCCGTCGTCGGCTTCCCGAACGTCGGCAAGTCGACGCTCGTCAACCGGCTGACCGGCTCGCGCCAGACGGTCGTCCACGAGACGCCCGGCGTGACGCGTGACCGCAAGGAGGTCGTCTGCGAATGGTCGGGGCACCAGTTCCTGCTCGTCGACACCGGCGGAGTCGACGTTGCCGACTCCTCGCCCCTCATCCAGCAGGTGGCCGACCAGGCCCGCACCGCGATCGCCGAGGCCGACCTCGTCCTCTTCGTCGTCGACGCGCAGATCGGAATCACCCCCGGCGACGAGGAGCTGGCCGCGATCCTGCGGCGGTCGCGGAAGCCGGTCTTCCTGATCGCGAACAAGATCGACGAGCCGGGGACCGAAGCTGCAGCCTTCGAATTCCACAGGCTGGGCCTCGGCGACCCGATCCCGATGTCCGCGGTGCACGGGCACGGGACCGGGGATCTCCTGGACGCGATCGTCGCCCGGCTGCCGGGCGAAGGGCCTGCGCAGGCGGGCGAGGAGGCGATCCGCGTCGCGATCCTCGGCAGGCCGAATGTCGGCAAGTCGAGCCTCCTGAACGCGCTGCTCGGCGAGGAGCGCGTGATCGTCTCGGAGCAGCCGGGGACGACGCGCGATGCAATCGACACCGTGCTGACCCGCGGCGAGCGGACCTTCGTCCTCGTCGACACGGCCGGCATCAGGCGCAAGCGCAAGCAGCGGCAGGGGATCGAGTACTACTCGGAGCTGCGGGCGCTCCAGGCCGCGGAGCGTGCCGATGTGGCCCTCGTCCTCGTCGACGCGAGCGAGGGCGTGGTCGAGCAGGACTTGGCGATCGCGGACATCGCCCGGAAGTCGCAGTCGTCGACTCTCGTCGTCCTCTCGAAGTGGGACATCTCCGAGGTCGGGATCGAGGACGCACGCGAGCGGCTCGCCCCACGCCTGCGGCAGCGGCCGCCCGTCGTCGCCGCCTCGGCGAAGACCGGGCGCGGGGTCGGCCGGATCCTCGACCGGGTGGAGGAGCTGTACGGCAAGTACACGGCCCGCATTGCCACCGGGGAGCTGAACCGCTTCCTCGGTGAGCTGCGCCAGGTGCGAGAGCCGCCCTCCCGGAACGGAAAGCGGCTGAACCTCCTCTACGGAACGCAGACGACCGTGCGGCCGCCGCGCTTCCGCTTCTTCGTCAACGACCCCGGTCTGATCACGCGCGACTACGGCTACTGGGTCGAGAACCAGCTCCGCGACCGCTTCGAGCTCGCCGGCGTGCCCGTGGCAATCGATTTCGTGAGGCGCTCGTGAACGTCGTCGTCGCCGGAGCTGGGGCGTGGGGGACGGCGTTCGCGCGGCTGCTCTCCGAGCGCGGGCACTCGGTGACGCTCGCCGCGCGCGACCCGGAGCAGGTCCGCGCGATCGAGGAGACGGGCCGCAACCCGCGCTACCTCCCGGAGGTCTCGCTCGACCGGATCGGCGCCGCGACGCTCGCCGACGCGCCGGTCGACGCGGCCGATCTTCTTGTGCTCGCGATCCCCAGTCGGGCGTACGCGGAGGTCGTCGCGCAGCTCCCGGCGGACGGCGCCGTGCTCAGCCTCACAAAGGGGCTCGACCCGTCCTCCGGCGAGCGGCTCTCGACGCTGCTCGGCGACCGGCCGACAGCGGTCCTCTCCGGCCCCAACTTCGCCGAGGAGATCGGGGCGGGCCTGCCCGCCGCGGCCGTGATCGCCAGCGAGGACGAGGAGCTGGCCGAGCGGCTCCAGCGCGAGATCAACTCGGCGATCTTCCGCGTCTACGTCAACCAGGACCTGGTCGGAGTCGAGCTCGCCGCGGCCGCGAAGAACGTGATCGCGCTCGCGGCCGGCGGCGTGGACGGGCTCGAGCTCGGCGACAACGCGAAGTCGGCGATCGTCACGCGTGGTCTCGCGGAGATGGCGCGCCTCGGCGAGGCGGCCGGAGGCCGCGCGGAGACCTTCGCCGGCCTGGCGGGGATCGGCGACTTGATCGTCACCTGCTGGTCGCACCACGGTCGCAACCGCCGCGCGGGCGAGCTGATCGCGAGGGGCTCCTCGCCGGAGGACGCGGCCGCCCAGATCGGAACGGTCGAAGGGCTGACCACCGCGCCCGTCCTCCGGGAGCTCTCCGAACGGGTCGGCGTCGAGATGCCGATCACGAACGCCGTCTGCGACATCCTCGGCGGGCGCAGCCTCGATGAGTTGATCGCGGGGCTCATGGGTAGGAAACCCACGGCCGAATAGATGCACATGATGCGCGCCTTCTGGACTACCACGGTCGCATGCGCCGCCGTCGCCGCGGTTGTCCTCACCGGCTGCGGAGCGAAGGAGACTTCGGGCGACACGAACGGGGCGCAGATCGCGGCCGCGAGCACGCCGGCCTTCCTCTCGATCGATACCGACCCGAAGTCGGCTCAATGGCAGCTCGTAGACGACCTGCTCGACTCGTTCCCCGGGAAGCCGCACCTGCTCGAGTTCATACGCTCCTCGCTGCTCGGCGAGATGCGCCTCGACTACGAACGAGACGTCAGGCCCGCGCTCGGACCCGAGATCGACCTCGCATGGCTCGATTTCGAGGCCGGCGGAAGCAATGTCGTCGCGCTCACACAGCCGAAGGACGAAGACGCCTTCAAGCGGATGGCGAAGCAATTGGCCAGGCCGGATCCTGTTGCGTTCGGGAAGGTCGGCGACTGGCTGGTCTTCTCGGACACGAAGGCGAAGGTCGACCGTTTCCGAGACCAGGCGAACAGTGGCGACAAGCTCGCCGAGCACAAGGAGTTTCAGGCTGCGCTCGCCGAACTGCCTGACGAGTCGCTCGTCTACGGCTACGCAGGGGGCAACGATCTCACTGAGGCGTTCCGGAAGGTCGCGGAGGGCGTCCCGGGGTATTCGCAGGAGGGCGACCTGGAATTCATGGCCACAGCGCTCGTGGCCGAAGAGAAGGGGCTGCGCTGGGTCCTCGTCACGCGCGGCGAGAACGACCTAGAGAACACGCGACCGGAGTTCAAGTCCGGGCTCGTGCACGAGGTCCCCGCCGATGCGCTCGCGTTCGTGGCCATGAGCCGGGCAGACCTCGGCAAGAGCCTCAAGCAAGCTTCGCCCGGTGAGCGCCAGGGCCTAGGCGTGCTCGAGGGCATGCTGGGCTTTCGCCTCGGCAGCCTCGCCGGACTGCTCGAGAACGAGGCCGCGTTCTATGCGCGGCCTCAGGTACCGGTGCCCGAGTTGACCTTACTGGTGAAGTCCCCGAACGAGCGGCGGGCACTTACCCAGGCCCATGAGATCCTGAGCGGCCTCGCCCGAACCGTCGGGGGCAAACCGGGCCGGCGGGTCAAGCAGGCCGGCGTCGGCCTCCGGACCCTCAGTTTTGACGGCTTCCTGGTGCATTACGGCGCCTTCGACGGGAAACTCGTCGTCACGAGCGGCAAGGCCGCGATCGACGAGCTTCGCTCGAACGGAGAGAAGCTCGCCGATGACGACGACTACCGCCGCGCGCTGACCACGGCGGGCGCCCCTGACGAGAACAATCTGCTGATGTACCTGAACATCAAGCGCATCGTGTCTTCGTTGCGGCTCTATTCGCTGCTGGAGAGCGGCGGCGCAGACAAGGAGCTCTACGAGAACCTGGCTCCGCTTCGCTCCTTCGTTCTGTGGGGCGAGACGGACGCCCGAACGAGCACGGTCACCGCCTTTTTGCAGATCGACCGCTCCAAATAGGATGTTCCCGATGCGCCTGCTTCGGATCAGCCTGCTCGCAGCGATCGTCCTCGCCGTCTCCGGCTGCGGCGCGACGAAGTCGTCCGGCTCGATCCCCGAAGGGGCCGAGCTCGCGCCGGCGAGCGCCGCCTTCTACATGGTCGGCATCACCGATCCGGAATCCGCGCAGTGGGACAAGGCGGACAAGCTCCTGGGGCGATTTCCGGGACGCGGGAAGCTCCTCGACGAGTTTCGCAAGGAGCTGAGGAAGGACAACCTGTCCTGGGAGCGAGACGTCAGGCCCGCGCTCCCGGACGAGATCCACCTCGTCGCCCTCGACTTCGAAGGCGACAGCTTCGTCGCCTACGCCAAGCCCAAGGACGAGGCGAAGTTCAACAAGCTGCTCGAGTCCGGCGACGACCCGAGCGTCCATCGCAAGATCGACGGCTGGACGGTCTTCTCGGACACGAATACGGCGATCGACAAGTTTGCGAGCGCACAGTCCGCCTCCGAAGACTCGCTCGCGGACACGGACGCCTTCAAGGACGCGATGGGGGAGCTCCCCGACGATGCCGCCGTTCGCGGCTATCTCAGCGGCGAGCGGCTCTACGCGCTCCTCGCGAAGGAGGCCGCAACCGATCCGGATGCGAAGAGCTTCCAGCGATTCAGCAGCGCCTTCGGCAAGCTCGAGTCGCTGTCCTTCTCGGCAGCCGCGCAGGACGAAGGGGTGTGGGTGGAGGCCGCCACCAAGAGCAACGGCCAGGGCAAAGTCGGGAACTTCTCTCCCGAGCTCGAGGACACGCTCCCCGCCGATGCCCTCGCGTACGCCTCTTTCGGGAACCTCGAGGACTACCTCGCCACGTATCTCGAGGCGGCCGACAAGAACTTCCCGCAGTTCAAGCAAGGGCGCACCCAGCTGGAGCAGGCACTCGGCTTCTCGCTCAGGAACGATCTCTTCCCGCTCTTCTCGAAGGAAGGCGCCGTCGCGTTCTACAGCGGAGGAGAGCTCAGTCCCAATGTCTTGTTCGTCCTGCGCGTTCCCGACGAGGCCAAGGCGAAGCACATCCTCGACCGGCTTGCGGCGCTCGCCACGCTCAGCGGCGACGTGACCGTGCGCCCCTTCAGCGTGCACGGAGCGCAGGGGAAGCAGTTCCTCAGCCCGGACACCTTCTTCTCGATCTTCGCCGTCGTCCTGGACGGCAAGGCGTTCGTCTCGAACTCCAAGGCCCAGATCGAGATCGCGCTGGGCGACTCGAAGAAGCTCGGCGACGACGCCGTCTATAAAGACGCCCGCGATGCCGCCGACGCACCCGACGACACCGCCGGCTTCGTGTACCTGAACCTCGACGCCGGCCTGCCCTACGTCTTCGATCTCGCGAATGCGAGCGAGCCCGGATCGATCACGCCCGACGTGACGGCGAACACGAAGCCGCTCGAGTCGGCACTGCTCTACGCGAAGCAGGACGGAGACCGGACGACGCTTTCGGGCTTCCTGGCGATCAAGTAGCGTTCGCCGCCGTGGCCGAGCGCGATTTCCTCTTCACCTCGGAGTCCGTCACCGAGGGCCATCCCGACAAGATCGCCGACCAGATCTCGGACTCGGTGCTCGACGCCGTGCTCCGCGACGACGTCAACGGGCGCGTCGCGTGCGAGACGCTGATCACGACCGGGCTCGTCGTCGTCGCCGGCGAGATCACGACCGAGACCTACGTCGACGTCGCGCGAATCGTGCGCCAGAAGGTTGCGGAGATCGGGTACACGCACTCGGAGTGGGGGTTCGACGCGACGACGTGCGGGGTCGTGGTCGCGATCGACGAGCAGTCGCCGGACATCGCCCAGGGCGTCGACTCCTCGTATGAGGTGCAGCACGATCCGGGCGACGACGACCCGCTCGACCGGCTCGGAGCGGGCGACCAGGGAATGATGTTCGGGTACGCGACGCGTGAGACGCCGGAGCTGATGCCGCTGCCGATCATGCTCGCGCACCGGATCTGCAAGCGGCTCGCCGAGGTGCGGAAGGCGGGGATCCTGCCGTACCTGCGGCCAGACGGAAAGGCGCAGGTGACCGTGCGCTACGAGGTCGACGAGCACGGGAACCAGCGGCCTGTGGAGATCGACCGTGTGCTCGTCTCGACGCAGCACTCGGACGGGCTCGACGCCGACACGATGATCAAGCCGGACGTCGTCGAGCACATCCTGCGGCCGATCCTGCCGCGTGACCTCTACGACGAGAAGCGGCTCGCCGAGCGCGACTTCGTGTACGTCAACCCGACCGGGAAGTTCGTGCTCGGCGGGCCGATGGGCGATACGGGCCTGACCGGGCGGAAGATCATCGTCGACACCTACGGCGGCGCGGCCCGGCACGGTGGAGGCGCGTTCTCCGGGAAAGATCCGACGAAGGTCGACCGCTCAGCCGCGTACGCCGCGCGCTACGTGGCAAAGAACATCGTCGCCGCCGAGCTCGCAGAGCGCTGCGAGCTCAATGTCGCATACGCGATCGGGGTCGCGCATCCGGTCTCGATCGCCGTGCGGACCTTCGGCACCGAGCGGATTCCGGTGCCGCGGATCGAGGAGCTCGTGCAGGAGAACTTCGACCTACGGCCGGGCGCGATCATCCGCGACCTCGACCTCCAGCGCCCGATCTACTCCAAGACGGCGGCGTACGGCCACTTCGGGCGCGACGACCACGACTTCACGTGGGAGCGCACCGACAAGGCCGATGACCTACGGGCGGCGGCGGGCCTGGCTGAAGAAGCTCAGTCAGCCACTGCCCGATAATCGGGTATAATTACCCGTCTATTGGGTAGATCACCACCTTCAGCTCTTCTCCCACTGTTGCGCTCGGAAGCCATGGCACGTGTGCTCGCCAACGTGCTCCTGGCGCCCGACGCGCTCAACGTCCGGCAGCTTGCGGACCGCACACGTCTTTCGTACTCGGTCGTGCAGCGGGAGATCGACAGGCTCGAGAAGGCGGGAATCGTCCGCTCCGAACGCTTCGCCCAGGCTCGCGTGGTCCATCCAGACGAGCGTCACCGCCTTTATCCGGAGCTCCGCGCGATGCTCCTCAAGACCTACGGCCCGGAAGCAGTGATGGGGGACCTTCTGGGAAAGATCCCGGGCATCGAAGAGGCCTTTCTCTTCGGATCGTGGGCCGCGCGCTATGCCGGCGACTGGGGCGCAGCTCCGGCTGATCTCGACGTGCTGGTCGTCGGCCGACCGGATCCCCCGGCCGTCGAGGAAGCTGCGGCCGAGGCTGAAGATCAACTCGGCTTTCCGGTGCAGACCGTGATCGTGGAGTCCGATACGTGGAAGTCGAAGAGATCCGGCTTCGTCCGGACCGTTGCGGAGCGGCCGCTGCTACCAATCGAGTTGCGGGAACCGTGACTCTCGACGAGCTCATCCAACAGGGCGCCATCGAGCACGTCGACGCCGACGCGCAGGCTGCCGCAGCCGCTCGCTCGGGAGGCGATTCGAGCGAATGCGACGCGCAAGGAACACGTCGGAGTATGGCGTAGGCCATTTCGAGCCGGCGCAGGTGAATGACGCGATCGAAGTCGGCCAGGCGATCTTGGCTCTGGTCTGAGGAACCTTCCGGTCCTGTCAAGCCTGACTGCTTTGGGGGACCTCCCGGTTCCCCCAAGCCCCCTCCACCGGTCCGCGCTCAAGCAGCGCGGACAGGCCGCTTACGCGGCCGGTTTCACAAAGAGCCCGGCGGCGGCCTTCTCGCCGATCGCCTGCTCGCGGCCGCCGACCTTGACCGTGAACTGGCCGGCGGCGGGCTGCACCTCGCGCAGCTGGATCTTCGTTCCCGGCACGAACCCCTCGTCGTAGAACCAGTGCAGGAGCTCGCCGTCGTGCTCGGCGAGGCGAACGATCGTGGCCCGCTTGCCCGGCTCGAGCTCGGCCAGCGACGCCAGCTCCGCATTCTCGGCCTGCTCGAAGGCCGGGTCGACGGGCCAGCCGTGGGGGCAACGATCGGGGTGGCCGAGCTTCTCCTCCATACGCTCGACCATGTCGTCGGAGAACGTCTCTCCGATGTCGTCGGCGTAGACATGCGCCTCGGCGGCCGTGTAGCCCATGAAGTCGGTCAGTAGCCGCTCGACGATCCGATGCTTGCGAACGACCTTCTCCGCGCGGTCGCGCCCTTTCTTCGTCAGTAGCGCCTCCTTGTGCTCTCCCCGGCGGACCAGGCCTTCGGCCTCGAGCCGCTTCAACATCTCGCCGGCCGAGGCCCGGGACACGCCGAGCATCTCGGCGACGCGCGCGGCGAGGGTGCGGGAGCCTCCGGACAGAGGGCTGTACTCGCCGATCGGAAAGGCGAGGAAGTAGATCGTCTCGAGGTACTCGTCGATCGAGTGGCGTTGCGCCATCGGCTCCTCGAATATAGTCTGCGCCGACTGTAAGGGATCCCTTACACTCGAGCGAAGGAGGACCGTTGGGAGCAGGAATCGTCATGCTGCGGGAGGGCTTCGAGGCCTCGCTGATCGTGGGCATCGTCCTGGCTTTTCTGAACCGGACGGGGCGCAGGCAAGGCTTCGGCGCGGTGTGGGCCGGCACGATCGCCGCGCTCGCGCTCAGCGTGACCGCCGCGGCCCTGCTCTTTGCGATCGGCGCCGAGCTCGAGGGCAGCGCCGAGGCGATCTTCGAGGGCAGTGCGATGCTCTTCGCAGCCTCGCTCCTGACGTGGATGATCTTCTGGATGCGCCGCCAGGCGCGGTCGATCAAGCGCGAGCTCGAGGAGCAGGTCGAGAGCGCATTGGCCACCGGCTCGGCCTTCGCACTGGCGCTCGTCGCCTTCGTCGGCGTCCTCCGTGAGGGCGTGGAGACGGCGCTCTTCCTCTTCGGCACCGTCGAGGGCTCGAACAAGCTCCTGGCCAGCACGAGCGCCGCCGTGGGGCTCGCCGGTGCGGTCTTCCTCGGCTACCTCTTCTACCGCGGAGCGGCCCGGCTCAACCTGCGGCGCTTCTTCACCGTTACGAGCGTGCTGCTCCTCGTCTTCGCCGGCTGGCTCCTCGCACAGGGGCTGCACGAGCTGGCCGAGGGCGGCGTTCTGCCGGAGAGCGGCGCCCTGCTCGTGGCCGGATTCGGCGCGCTCGCCCTGCCGACTCTCTACTTCTACCTCCGCCCGGCGAGAACCGTGGCTCCCTAGAAGCGGTTTCGTTCTGAGCTCGGATTGAATCGACCGGTCATTTCAGACGAACGTGCGGGCGGAGCCCGCACGTTCTGAGAGCGGCACCGCAAGCGGCGCCTCAGAATACGCTGGCGGCATGAGCCGCTACGCCTCGGTCTTTCCGCTCGTGACGACGCGGGCGCTTGCCCGTCCGTTCACCTACGAGGCGCCGGACGAGGTCGAGCGAGGCGCGGTCGTCACGGTGCGACTCGGCGGCTCGCGCCGCCGTGGAGTCGTCGTCGGCGTGGACGAGGAACCGCCTGCAGGGATCGAGGCAGCGCCGATCGAGCGCGTAGAGGAGTCCCTTCCGCCCGCGCTCGTCGAGCTAGCGCTCTGGATCGCCGACTACTACGGCTCGACTCCGGGCCGGGCGCTTGCGCTCGTGGCGCCGACCCGGCGCAAGCGCCGGAAGGAACAGCCTCAACCGGCCGAGCGTGACGCGCTCGTAGGCGAGCCGGAGCCGGCCGCGCTGACTGCCGCACAGGAACGTGCGGTCGGCCGCCTGCGCGACGCGCTCGCGGGCAACGGCGGCAACTTCCTGCTCTACGGCGCGACCGGAAGCGGAAAGACGGAGGTGTATCTGCAGGCCGCAGCCACGGCGCTCGAGCGCGGGCTCGGCGTGATCGTCCTCGTCCCGGAGATCGCGCTCGCGCCCCAGACGGTGGGCCGCTTCCGCATGCGTTTCGGCGACCGCGTGGCGATCCTCCATTCGTCGCTGAGCGAGGCGGAGCGGCGCGACGAGCGCGAGCGGATCGCCTCGGGTGCCGCGCCGATCGTGATCGGGGCCCGCTCGGCCGTCTTCGCGCCCCTGCCGAAGCTCGGCCTGATCTGTGTCGACGAGGAGCAGGATCCCGGGTACAAGCAGGAGTCCGACCCGCGCTACGACGCGCGCACCGTCGCGGCAAAGCGGGCCTCGCTCGAAGATGCCGTCGCCGTGTACGGAAGCGCGACGCCGCGGCCCGAGAGCTGGGCGAGCCTCGAGCGGCTCGACATCGGCGAGCGTATCGGGGCGTCCCGTCCCTCCGTCCGGATCGTCGACCTGCGCGGCGAGGCCGGCTATCCGCTCTCGGCGCCGTTGCTGAGCGAGCTCGGAAAGCTCGCCGAGCGCGGCGGGAAGGCGATCCTGCTGCTCAACCGGCGCGGCGTCGCGCCGGCGCTGCACTGCCGCGCCTGCGGCGAGACCCGTCGCTGCTCGAACTGCGATGTCGCGCTCGTCCTCCACCGCGACGGACTCCTGCATTGCCACCACTGCGGCGTGGCTGAGCCGGCGCCGGAAGCCTGTCCCGCCTGCGGTGCGGCCGGGCTTGCGCGGATCGGCGCCGGCACCCAGCGCCTCGAGCGGGAGCTCGAAGAGCGGGTGCCGGAGCTCGAGCGGTTTCGCCTCGACGCGGATGCGGTTGCGAAACCCGGAACGCTCGCACCGACGCTGCGCCGTTTCGCGGCCGCCGACCGGGCGGTGCTGCTCGGCACGCAGATCGTCGCGAAGGGCCATCACTTCGCCGGCGTCTCACTGGCAGCGGTCATCGACGCCGACACCGGCCTTGGGCTACCAGACTTCCGCGCGGAGGAGCGAACCTTCCAGCTCGTCACGCAGCTCGCCGGGCGCAGCGGGCGCGATGCTCCGGGCCGGGTGCTCGTCCAGACGTTCCAGCCCGAGTCACGCGCGATCGCCCTGGCCGCCAGGCATGACGTCGAGGGCTTTCTCGCAGGTGAGCTCGCCCGGCGTGACGAGCTCGGCTATCCACCCTTCCGGCACCTGGTGCGGGTGCTCGTCTCGGGCCCGGAGCGCGAAGACGCGATGCGCGCCGCCACGGAGCTCGCCGATGACCTTCGAGACGTGCCCGGCGACCTCCTCGGGCCGGCCGGCCTCTTCCGGCTCCGCGGACACCATCGGGCGCAGCTCGTGATCAAGACCGCGGCTCCCCGTGAGGTGGCGTCGCGCGCCGCCCGGCTCCTGACCGCCGCCGCTCCCGCGATGCGCGCCGCCGATCTGTCGGCGGTCGTCGACGTCGACCCGCAGAGCCTCTGAGCGCCTGAGTAGGGCAACTACACTCGAAGCGATGGCCGACCAGGGACAGGTCAAGACCGGCGAGCTCGACGCGCAGGGCGAGGTCAGACGACGGCTGGCGCTGGCGCAGATCCGCCAGTACCCGGACCCGGTGCTCCGTCTCCAGGCGCGGAAGGTCGAGGACTTCGACGGCGATCTCGAGCAGCTCGTGGGGCGCATGATGCGGCTGATGGTCGATGCGCGAGGGGTCGGCCTCGCCGCGAACCAGGTCGGCGTGCTGCGTCGCGTCTTCGTGCTCCAGGCCGACGAGGACGAGGACCCGCGCGCGCTCGTCAACCCGACGATCGTCGAGCGCTCGGACGAGCAGGACTCAGACGATGAGGGCTGCCTCTCGCTCCAGGGCGTCGTAGTTCCCGTCGAGCGCTCGCTCCGCATCCGGCTGGAAGCGAGCGACGAGAAGGGCGAGCCGGTGGAGCTCGAGCTGGAAGGACTCGCCGCACGGGTCGCGCAGCACGAGGTCGACCATCTCGACGGCGTCCTCATCGTCGACCGGACGACGTCGGAGGGTCGTCGCGAGGCGCTCTCAGTGTTGCGACAGGCGGCCGGCGCGCCCCAAGCGGTGTCTTGAGCGCATCGGCTGACGGAGAAGGGGTCGACCGGTCGTTTCAGACGGACGCCGGGCCAAGCCCGGCGCTCTGATGGTCGGCACCGCAAGCGGTGCCTTGCAGCTCGCCGTCGCGGCGACGGCGCCGTTCGGTGCAGACGTGCTCGAGCGGCTTGCGGCCGAGCACGAGATCGCGTTTCTCCTCACCCGCCCCGACCGCCCGCGAGGACGGGGCCGGCGCGTCGGCGCACCGCCCGCGAAAGAAACCGCGCTCCGGCTCGGGATCCCCGTGCGCCAGCCCGAGCGGCTCGACGAATCGGTCTCGCTCGAAGGGGCGGACACGGTCGTCGTCGCCGCCTACGGCGCGCTGATCCCCGAGACCATGCTCGAGCGGGCGAGCTGGCTGAACGTCCATCCGTCGCTGCTCCCCCGCTGGCGCGGAGCCGCGCCGGTCGAGCGGGCGATCCTGGCAGACGACCGCGAGACGGGCGTGACAATCCACCGGACGACCCCCGAGCTCGACGCCGGGCCGATTGCCGCCCAGCGCGCCTTCCAGATCGAGCTGGAGGACGACGCGGGCGCGGTCTACGAGAAGGCGGGCGCGGTCGCGGCGGAGCTGCTCGAGGAGGTGCTCTCCGGCGCGCCCGAATTCCGTCCGCAGCCCGAGGGGGGCGTGACCTACGCGGAGCGCCTGACCGTGGAGGACCGGGAGCTCGACTGGAGCCGTCCGCCCGAGGAGCTCCTGAACCGGATCCGCGCCCTCTCTCCGCACATCGGTGCCCGTGGGGTCGTCGACGGGCGGCGGCTTACGGTCTGGCGTGCGAAGCCGGCCGGCCCTGACGCCGCGCTCACTGCGGGTGGCCTCGAGCTGCTCGAGGTCCAGCCCGAGGGCCGCCGCCGCATGTCCGGCGAGGAATACCTGCGCGGCGTCCGCGCCTGAGAGGATTCGGTGGTGGGCTGGAACGACTGGGTGCGCGGGGCCGAGATCGAGCCCTCGATCTACGCGGCGGACTTCTCGCGGCTCGGCGAGCAGCTCGAGACGCTGCTCGACGCGGGCGCCCGGATCTTCCAGTTCGACATGGGCGACGGGCACTTCGTGGAGCCGGTCACGATCGGCCCGGTCGTCCTGAAGTCGATCTCCGGCCTCGTGCATGCGCGCGAAGGCGTGCTCGACTGCCATCTGATGGTGGAGTCGCCCGAGAAGCACTTCCAGGCGATCGCGGATGCCGGCGGTGACTCGGTCACGGTGCACTACGAGGCCTGCAACGATCTCGCGGGCGTGCTCGCGCAGGCTCGTGGGCTCGGCCTCGCGGCAGGCGTCGCCTTCAATCCCGAGACGGAGCCCGACGACGTCGCCGCCGCAGCAGGTGAGATCGCCGACCTCGTGCTCTGCATGAGCATCCATCCCGGGTACTCGGGCCAGGCGTTCATGCCGGAGGCGATCCCGCGCATTCGCCGGCTTCGCGAGCTCCTGCCGGACGCGGTCCACGTGCAGGTGGACGGAGGCGTCGGGCGGGAGAACGTGCGCGCGCTGCGCGAGGCGGGCGCGAACCTGTTCGTCGCCGGCACCAGCGTCTTTGGGCAGGAGGATCCGCGGGAGGCGTACCAAAAACTCGTCCAGGCGCTCGCCTGATGCTCGAGCGCGCGCTCGAGCTCGCCGAACGCGGGCGTGGGACGACGCATCCGAATCCCGTCGTCGGCGCGGTCGTCGTTCGCGACGGGGAGGTCGTCGGCGAAGGCTGGCACGAACGCCGGGGTGAGCCGCACGCCGAGGTCCTCGCCCTCGCGGCTGCCGGGGAGGCGGCGCGAGGGGCAACGCTCTATGTGACCCAGGAGCCCTGCTCGCACCACGGACGCACCCCGCCGTGCGTCGACGCGGTGCTGGAGGCCGGGATCGCTCGCGTCGTCGCCGGCGCGCTCGATCCTCATCCGCAGCATGGTGGGGGCCTCGATCAGCTGCGCGCGGCAAGCGTCGAGGTCGAGCTCATCGACTCGTTCGCGGCGCGGCAGCAGAACGAGGCTTGGCGTACTTGGGTGTCGCTGGGGCGACCCTTCGTCACCTACAAGGCGGCGGTCACCCTGGATGCGCGAATGGTCGTTCCCGGTCAGCCGTGGGTCACCGGCGAGGAGAGCCGGCGGCTCGTCCATGAGCTGCGCGCCGCCTCCGACGCGGTCGCCGTCGGGATGGGCACGGTTCGCACGGACAATCCTCGCCTGGACGCGCGTGGGGTGGAGGCGCCGCGCCAGCCCCGGCGGCTCGCGTTCGGCAGCGGACCGCTTCCGGACGGGTCCGAGCTCGAGCTCCTGACCGGGCCGCTCGAGGACGAGCTGAGACGGCTCGCTGGTGACGGCGTCCAGTCGCTCCTGCTCGAGGGCGGCGCGACGCTCGCCAGCGCGTTCCTCGCCGCCGACCTCGTGGACAAGGTGCTCCTCTTCGTCGCGCCGAAGCTCGTCGGCGAGGGCCCGAGCATGGTCGCCTCCCTGTCGAACTCCGTGATGCTCACGCGTCTGGAGGCGCGGCCCGTCGGCGCGGATCTGCTCCTGACCGCGTACGTCCACGAGCCCTGAGCCCCGATTCACTAGCCTTCGAGGCGTGTTCACCGGGATCGTCCGCGAGCGCGGGCGCGTGACGGCAGTGGAGGAGGAAGCCGGCGCGCTGCGCCTCGAGATCGAGGCGCCGTCGACAGCCGCCGCGCTCGCGATCGGGGACTCCGTCTCGGTCGGCGGGTGCTGCCTGACCGCCACCGCGGTCTCCGGCGGCCGCTTCTCCGTCACCGCCGTCCCGGAGTCGCTCAGCCGGACGACTCTCGCGGCCGTAGCCCTCGGTGACGAAGTGAACCTCGAGACGGCGACGCGGGCCGGAGATCCTCTCGGCGGCCATTACGTGCAGGGTCACGTGGACGGAATCGGGCGTGTTGTCTCCGTCGAGCGCGACGGAGACGACGTCCGCCTCAGCGTCGAGACGGCGCCGGAGCTGCTCCGCTACTGCGTCGAGAAGGGCTCGATCGCGATCGACGGCGTCTCGCTCACGATCACCGCCGTCGGCGAGGGAGCCTTCGAGGTCGCGCTGGTCCCGCACACGCTCGCGCAGACCACGCTCGGCGAGCTCACCGAGGGCGACGAGGTCAACCTCGAGACGGACATCCTCGCCAAGTACGTCGAGAAGCTCATCGAGCGGGATACGATTTCGAGCGGATGACGCAGACGGCTTCCGAGAAGAGCACGGCGTTCGCCGCCATCGAGGAGGCGATCGAGGACGTGCGGCAGGGCAAGTTCGTCGTCGTCGTCGATGCCGCCGACCGCGAGAACGAGGGCGACCTGACGATCGCCGCGCAGTTCGCGACGCCGGAGGCGATCAACTTCATGGCGATGCATGCGCGCGGTCTCATCTGCCTCTGCCTGACCGAGGAGCGCTGCGACGAGCTCGGTCTACGCCAGATGGCCGAGAACAACGAGACGCCGTTGCAGACGGCGTTCACGGTCTCGATCGAGGCCCGCGAAGGCGTGACAACCGGCATCTCGGCCCAGGACCGCTCCCGCACGATCCAGGTCGCAATCGATCCCACCAAGGGCCCCGCCGACGTCATCCAGCCGGGCCACGTCTTTCCGTTGCGCGCGCGGGACGGCGGCGTGCTCGTCCGCGCCGGCCAGACGGAGGCCGCGGTCGACCTCGCGCGCCTGGCCGGGCTCAACCCGGCCGGAGTCGTCTGCGAGGTCATGCGCGAGGACGGGACGATGGCGCGGGTCCCGGATCTCCTCGACTATTGCGGACGGCACGGGATCAAGCTGGTCACGGTCGCCGACCTGATCGAGTACCGGCGCCGCACCGAGAAGCTGATCGAGCGCACGACCACTGTTCGGCTGCCCACCCTGTACGGCGAGTTCACCGCGATCGCGTTCCGCGAGCAGCTGACGGGCAAGCATCACGTCGCGCTCATCCGCGGCGATGTCGAGGGTGCCGAGAACGTCCTCGTGCGCGTGCACTCCGAATGCCTGACCGGGGACGTCTTCCACTCGCTGCGCTGCGACTGCGGAGAGCAGCTGGAGCAGGCTCTCGCCCGGCTCGCCGCCGAGGAGCGCGGGGTCCTCCTCTACATGACGCAGGAGGGACGCGGGATCGGCCTTCTGAACAAGCTCAAGGCCTACGAGCTGCAGGAGGCGGGACTCGACACCGTCGAGGCCAACCTCGAGCTCGGCTTCCCGGCCGACGCGCGCGAGTACGGGATCGGGAACCAGATCCTCGCCGATCTCGGCCTGACCACGATTCGCATCCTGACCAACAACCCGAAGAAGCTGACCGGGATCGAAGGCTTCGGTCTCACCGTCGTCGAGCAGGTCCCGATCGAGACTGAGCCCAACGTGGAGAACCGCCTGTACCTCGAGACCAAGCGCGCGAAGCTGGGGCACCGCCTTCACCATCAGGATCTGCGGTTCGACGCCGAGCCGGCCGAGGAATGAGCGATCGCCTCGACGAGATCGAGGCCCGCCTCGGCGAGCTGGGCCGGTCGCAGGCGCCCGAGGAGGAGGGTGTTCCCCCGCTCCGGCCTCCCGAGCCTCCACCGACAGCTGAGCCGGAGCCGGAGGCCGAGCCCGAGCCGGAGGACGCGCCCGAGCCGGAGGCAGAGCCCGAGCCGGAGGTAGAGCCCGAGCGCGAGGTCCAGCCCGAGCAGCCGGCCGAGCCTGCGGCGGAGGAGGAAGCCGAGCAGGTCGAGGAGCATGCCGAGGGCGAGCTCCGCGTCCCGGACGGATACGGCGTTCTCTCGGGCGGAGTCGACGGCCGTCGCGCCGTTGCCGTCGTCGTCAGTCGTTTCAACGGCGAGATCACCAGTCGGCTACTCGAGCGAGCGCTGGGCGAGCTGGAGAGCGTCGGCGTCCCGCGCGAGGCGGTGCTGGTGATGCCGGTGCCCGGCGCCTTCGAGCTGCCGCTGGCGGCGATGGCTCTGGCCAAGACCAGGCGCTACGCGTGCGTGGTCGCGCTCGGCTGCGTGATCCGCGGGGAGACGCAACATTTCGAGCTGATCGCGAGCGAGACGGCGAGCGGGCTGCAGCTGGCGGCCATCGAGACGGGCGTGCCGGTCTCCTTCGGGGTGCTCACCGTCGAGACGCGCGAGCAGGCGGAGGAGCGCATCGACCGCGCGGCCGACGCGGTCAGGAGCGCCCTCGAGATGGCCGACGTCTTCTCGCAACTGCGCGCGCAAGCAGCCGGACCGCTTAGGTAGCTAGACTCACGCGCCATGGCCAAGGTCTGCGCGATCTGCGGAAAGAAGCCCTCCTTCGGGCACAACCGGAGCCACTCGATGGTGGCGACGAAGCGGCGGTTCGATCCGAACCTCCAGCGCGTCCGCGTCCTCCTCGACGGGCGGGCGACCCGCGCCTACGTCTGCACGCGCTGCCTGAAGGCCGGCAAGGTCGAAAAAGCTCTCTAGAACGCGTGGCCGGTCTCGGCTCCCGCCCGGCGAAGCCGGGCTCCGCCGAGACCTGACGCCGCTGACGGCACGGTGCTCTCCGGGCCCGTGCTGGAAGCACTGTGCCCTCCGGCCCCGCACCGCCAGCGGCGCCCCACGCGTCCTAGAGGGAGCGATATAACCCCCGCATGAGCGAGCGCGCCGCGGTGCTGGAGCTCGTTCGCGCGGCCGAGTCCGCGCTCGAGCACAACCGCGCGCGCCTGGACGACCTCAATGTCTATCCCGTCCCGGACGGCGACACCGGCACCAACATGCTCCTAACGGTGCGCGCCGTCACCGAGACTTTGCAACAGTCTGTTGCTAAGTCGGACAGGGCTGCGTTGGCGCAGGAAATCGCCCGGGCCGCGCTTCTCGGGGCGCGCGGGAACTCGGGCGTCATCTTGTCTCAGATCGTCCGCGGGGCGGCCGACGTGCTCGGCGAGACCGAGGCGATCGACGCGGCGGCTCTCGCCCGTGCGCTGCGCCGGGCGTCCGACGAGGCCTACGCCGCGGTCCGCGAGCCCGTCGAGGGCACGATCCTGACCGCGATCCGCGTCCTTGCCGAAGAGGCCGAGTCCCGAACAGACGAGGAGTTGCTCGAACTTCTCGCGGAGCTCGTGCGCCGGGGTGATGAGGCCGTCGAGCAGACCCGTGAGCAGCTCGACGTCCTCCGCCGAGCCGGAGTCGTCGACGCGGGCGCCGCCGGGCTCGTCGACGTCGTCCGCGGTCTCGCCGCCCAGCTCTCGGGCGAGCCGCTTCCAGAGGTGTCCGAGACCGAGCTGCCCGTGCCCCAGGCCGTCCATCAGGAGCTCTCGCGCTACCGCTACTGCACCTCCTTCGTCGTCGAAGGCGACGGGCTCGACGCCGACTCGCTCGAGCGTGGGCTCGCACAGCTCGGCGATTCGCTGCTCGTCGTCGGCGACGCGACCGCGCTGAAGGCGCACGTGCACACGGACGATCCCGGAGCCGCGTTGCGCGCGGGAACGGCGCTCGGCGTCATCGAGCGCGTCGAGATCGCGAACATGCACGTCCAGACCGCTCAGCGCGAGCAGCGCCTCACCCAGGCCGAAGGCCAGGAGCTCCAGACGGGCGTGGTCGCGGTCAGCTCGGGTGAGGGCAACAAGCGGCTCTTCGAGAGCCTCGGAGCATCCCGGGTCGTCGAGGGCGGGCCGACGATGAACCCCTCGACCGAGGAGCTGCTCGAGGCCGTGGAGCGAACGAGGGCGGCCGAGGCGATCCTGCTTCCGAACAACGAGAACGTCGTCCTCGCGGCCCGCCAGGCGGCGCGCCTCGTGCAGAGGCCGGTGCACGTAGTCGCCACGAGGTCGATCCAGGCCGGGCTCGGCGCGATGCTCGCGTACGACCCGAGCGCCGCGGGGGAGCCGAACGCGATCGCAATGGAAGAAGCGGCCGCCGCGGTCGCCAGCGGCGCGGTGACCGTCGCCTCGCGGGGCCTGAGCCTCGACGGGCTCGAGGTCGCGCGCGGCGCCTACCTGGGCCTGGCCGAGGGCGAGCCCATCGCCGGCGGGACGAGCTTCGACGCGGTGGCCGGCTCGGTCGTCGAGCGGCTGCTCGGCGAGCCACGGGACGTGCTGACCTTCATCACCGGCGAGGACGAGCCCGAGCTCGGCCCGTTGCTCGCGCGGATCGCCGAAAAGCATCCGGAGCTCGAGCTCGAGGTCCACCCCGGCGGGCAGCCCCACTACCCATTGCTCCTGGCGGCTGAGTAGCCGAGCACGGGGGCGGCCGAGTATCGTGGCGCGGGTGTCCGCGCCCGTCCGCGTCGCTCTCGTCGAGGACAACGAGGTCTTCCGGGAGGCGCTCGAGCTGCTCCTCGGGTTGCAGGGCGACATCGAGGTCGTCGCCTCTGCCGAGGACGGTAGCCGCGTCGTGGAGCTCTGCCGCGAGCATCATCCCGAGGTCGTGATCATGGACTACCGGTTGCCCGGTCTCGACGGCGTCGAGGTCACGAAGCTGCTCCTGGGCGCGTGTTCGGAGGTCGCCGTCGTTTGCCTGACCGCCTCGGCGAACCTGCCCGAGATCGAAGCACTCTACGAGGCCGGCGCGGCAGCTTGCCTGAACAAGGACGAGCACCTCGACGACATCGTCGCCGCCATCCTCAAGGCAGCTGGACGGGAATAGTGGTCCTGACGGCCGAGAACACCGCGATCGTGCTCGACTCGACCGCTGATTACCCCGAGGGGCCGGAGTGCTTCCCCAACTGGCGGATCGTCCCGCTCTACGTGCGCTTCGGGACGGCGAGCTACCGGGACTACGTCGACATGGGGCCGGACGAGTTCTACGCGCGGCTCCGCACCGCAGACGACCTTCCGACCACCTCACAGCCGACTCCGGGCGACTTCGCCGCCGCCTACGAGGAGCTCAGCGGCTTCGAGCGGGTCCTCTCGCTACAGCTCTCGGCCAAGGTCTCCGGCACGTTCGAGAGCGCGAGGGCGGCGGCCGGCTCGGACGGGCGCGTGCGCGTGATCGACACCGAGACCGCCTCGGCGGCGATCGCGATCCTCGCCCTCGCGGTTCAGCGACGCCTCGAGCGGGAGACCTCGGACGAGGTCGTGGACAAGCTCGTCGCGCGCTTCAAGCGCGAGTCCGGCCTCATCTTCACGCTCGAGACGCTGGAGTACCTCGCGCGGGGCGGGCGCATCGGCCGCGCCGCGGGCTGGGCGGGCCAGCTCCTGCACATCAAGCCGATCCTCACGCTCTCGGAGGGCGAGGTCCTGCCGCTCAAGCGGGTCCGGGGCAACCGGAAGGCGATTCAGGAGTTTGCGACCGCATTCCAGGACGCGACCCGCGACGAGCCCGGCCTGCGGGTCGGAATCGCGCACGCCGATGCCCCCGAGCGACTCGAGGCGCTGCGAAAGCTGGTCGAGGCGACTCGTCCGCAGGCCGAGATCGAGGTCTCGACGGCGCTAGGCCCCGTGCTCGGCACCCATGCCGGGCCCGGAACCGTGGGGCTCTTCTGGTTCCACGATGAGTTGATTTGACAGAGCGGCCAGCTCGTAGTCGCGCTCGGTGACCGCGTCCTCGACGTGCGTCCACCAGCGGAGCGTGACCCGGTTCCAGTGGATTCCGACGTCCGGATGGTGATTCTCGCGCTCGGCGAGCGCGCCGACGCGATTCACGAAGGCGAGCGCTTCCACGAAGTCAGCGAACCGGAACTCGCGCTCCAGTGCACCGTTAACAAGGGCGTAACCAGCAGGAAGCTCCACCGAGGCTAGTATCGCCCCAACGCGAATCCGACTGGATGCTCCGCGAGAAGTACTCAAGTCCAGCACCGAACCACAGAGAGGGAGGAAGATGATCCGCATCGCATTGCTCGTCACCGGCCTCGTGACGGCGCTCGCGCTCGTGGCACCCACGGGGGCCATGGCTCCGGTCAAGCTCGTGGGCGTGACCGGCCCCGGCTTCACGATCACGCTCAAGAAGGGCGGCGTGAAGGTCAAGACGCTCAAGACCGGCAAGTACACGATCACGGTCAACGACAAGTCGACCGCGCACAACTTCAGGCTCAAGGGACCGGGCCTGAACAAGCAGATCACGACGCTCGCCTTCAAGGGCACGAAGACGGTCACCGTGACCTTGAGGGAGGGGCGCTACACCTACCAGTGTGACCCGCATGTCTCCGTCGGCATGAAGGGCACCTTCAGGGTCAGCTAGGTCTCGTCTCGATCCAGGGCGCCCGCAATCCGCCACCCGGCGGGCGGGCGCCCAGAGCGAAGGCGGGGTCGGCCGCCTGCTTTCCGTCCAGCAAGTCGTGGACGTACTCCGCGAGCGCGGGCCCGTGCTTGAAGCCGTGGCCCGAGCCGCCGCCGAGGAGCCAGACCCGCTCGTGTTCCGGGTGCGGAGCGATCAGGAAGTTCGTGTCGGCCGTCAGCGAGTACGGGCAGGAGCGGGTGCCCAAGAGCGGCGCCCCGGCGAGTGCGGGGAAGCGGAGGGCGATGTAGGCGCGGGCTTCGCGCTCCTTCTCGTTGGAGGCGACCCGCTCGCCGGTCTCGGGGTCGAAGGGTGGGCCTTCGCTGTCCGGGCTCGCTTTGAAGCCGCGTCCGTCGAGGTCACCCACCCCGTAGATACCGCCATGGAAGTCGACCCAGCCCGGAACCGAGGGTGCCTGCCAGTCCGGGGGAGCGCCGAAGAAGTAGACGTCCTGCCTCGTCACGCGCAGCTGAACGAGGTCGGGGAAGAGCCGGGCGAGCCAGGCCCCGCACGCCCAGACAATGCGATCCGCTTCGAGCCGCTCTTCGCCGACGACAACGGTCTCGCCGTCGTGCACCGCGCTGCCCGTGACGAAACGCGCTCCTCTTGCGACCGCCTGCTCGGAGATCGCGCGCGTGGCGTCTCTGGCGCGGAGCACGCCCGCCTCGGGCTCGTAGAGAACGGAAACAAGGCCGGTCCCGTCGAAGCTCGGGAAGAGGCGCCGCGCCTCCTCCGGCGAGAGCCGCTCGACGGCGATGCCCTCCTCGCGCAAGACGCGCTCGCTCTCGGCGTCCCAGCCCTCGCCGTTGCTGAAGAACCAGGCGACCCCGCTCGGCACGAGGAGCTCGACCCCGGCTTCCTGCTCCAGCTCGCGCCAGAGGTCGAACGCCCGCCGCGCCGAGCGCGTGTACCAGGCGTTCGAGCCGTGCGAGAAGCGGATCAGCCTCGACTCGCCGCCCGAAGCCGCGCGCACGTGGCCGGGCGGGTACTGCTCGACGAGCGTCACCTCCCAGCCGCTGGAGACGAGCCGGAGCGCGAGCGAGCCGCCGAAGACTCCGGCACCGACGACGACGGCGCTACGCAAGCGGCTCTTCCACGGCGTGGCCGCCCGCCAGGCGCCACGCGTTGAGCTCTCCCGTGTCGGTGCGCATGATCAGCCACGGCCGCGAGGCCCAGAGCCCGGCGCGTTCGAGGTCGGCGCGGGAGGGGCGCGGCGGAGAGGCGGGATGGGAATGGAAGACGGCGAGCTCGTAACCTTCGTCCTCGAGGAACCAGACCTCCGGCTCGACCTCGAGCCTGAACCGGTAGGGGGAAGCCTCCGCGTTGCGACCCGGCTCGTAGCGCACCGCACGTCCGTTACGGAGGACGACGAGCCCGCACGCCTCGTTCGGCGCCTCGGCCCGGGCGTGTTGCTCGAGCTCGCTGCGCAGCTCAGCGGGGACGATCACAGAAGTCGACGTAGTCCACGTACTCGGTGATCGTCGGCTCGTCGCCGCAGACGGGACAGGCCGGATCGCGGCGGACGGCGACCTCGTCGAAACGACCCTCGAGCGCGTCGTAGAGGAGCAGGCGCCCGATCAGCGGCCGGCCGATTCCGAGCACGAGCTTCAACGCCTCGCTGCCCTGGATCGAGCCGATCACCCCCGGCAGGACGCCAAGCACGCCGCCCTCGGCGCAGCTGGGGGCGAGCTCCGGCGGCGGCGGCTCCGGGAAGAGGCAGCGGTAGCATGGCCCGCCGCGACTCGCCTCGACATCGCCTTCAACCGACTTTGCAACAGTCTGTTGCAAAGTCCTGGGTGCGAAGACGGTGACCTGGCCCTCGAAGCGGAAGATCGAGCCGTGGACGATGGGCAGGCCATGCCAGACGGACGCGTCGTTGAGGAGGTAGCGGGTCGGAAAGTTGTCCGCGCCGTCGACGATCACCTCCCAGCCCTCGCCGAGAATGCGGTCGACGTTTTCGACCGTGAGGCGCTCCCGGTAGAGCACCGGCTCGACGTCGGGGTTCAGGTCGCGCACACGACGCCCCGCGGACTCGACCTTCGGCTCGCCGAGGGCCGCCGTCGAGTGCAGCACCTGGCGTTGGAGATTCGACTCGTCCACGACGTCGTCGTCCACGATTCCCAGGCGGCCGATCCCGGCCGCGGCCAGGTAGAGGGCGGCTGGAGAGCCGAGGCCGCCGGCGCCGATGAGCAGGACGCTTGCGTCGAGCAGGCGGCGCTGTCCGTCGAGGCCGATCTCCGGGATCAGCAAGTGGCGGCTGTAGCGCGCGCGTTGCTCCTCCTCGAGGCCGCCGGGTACCTCGACCGGCAGGCCCGCCCGCGCCCAGGCGACGATCCCACCTGCGAGCGACACGACGTCGGCATAGCCGCGGTCGCTGAGGGCGTTCGCCAGGTGCAGGGAACGGTTTCCGTGCGCGCAGTAGAGGACCAGCGGACGGTCGCGATACGGCTCGAGTTGCTCGCCGAGCCCGCTCATCGGCACCCGGAGGGAATCCGCAATCCATCCGGTCTCCCACTCGTTCGGCTCGCGGATGTCGACGAGGACGGGCGGCTCCGCCCCGGCGAGCGCCTCGTGCGCGTCGGAAACGCCGATTTCGTGCAGAAGCTCGGGGTCGCGGGCCACGCTCCAAGGATAATCGGGGGGAAATGACTCCCCGAGCCCGTGTGCTGGTAATCGTGGCTGCGGCGGCGTTTCTCGCCGCCGGGGGCGCGGTTGCGCTCACCCTCATCACGGCGAACGACGAGCCGGGCCCGCGCTCGCAGGCGAAGCCGCCCCCCGGAGCGCCGCCCCTCGTGCTCGACCTCGGCGTCCGCGCCGACCCCGAGGCGCGCGCGCTGCGACGCGCCGCGCGCCTCTACAGCCGCAACACGCGGGCGGCCGCGGGCCGGATCTTCGCGCGCTACGACTCCGTTGAGGCCCAGGTCGGCTCCGCGCTCGCAGCCTGGCCGGATGACACCCTCGAGCGGCTCGGGCGCCTTGCGCAGGACCGGCCCGGGAGTTCCGTCGTCCTTCTCCACCTCGGCTACGCGCGCGTCTGGTCGGGTCGGGAAGACGAGGCGAGAGCTGCCTGGGAGGCGGCGCTTCGGGCCCAACCCGACTCGGCCGCGGCGCAGCGGGCCGACGATGTACTCCATCCGCGGTTCCCGGCCGGTCAGCCTTTCTTCGTCCCGAACTTCGCGCCGCCGGGCGACCTTGACCGCCTCTCCCCGCCGAGGCAGCTCGCGGAGCTCGAGCGGCGGGCGCGCGGGCGAGACGTGCGCGCGAAGCTCCTGTACGGGCTCGCCCTCCAGCATCTGGGCCACCGGATCTCCGCTCGGCGCGAGTACGACGCCGCGGCTAGGCTCGCGCCCGGAGATCCCGAAGCCCGCGTCGCCGCTGCAGTAGGACGCTTCGACAAGAGCCGGCCCGCAGCAGCGTTCTCGCGCCTCGGCCCGCTCTCCAGGCGCTTTCCACGGGCGGCCACGGTGCGCTTTCACCTCGGCCTGCTTCTGTTCTGGCTCGCCAAGGTCCAGCCGGGCTCGGTGCGAGAGGGCAAGCATCAACTCCGGCTCGCGCGAAGCCTCGAGCCGGGGTCGCGGCTCGCCGGGGAAGCTAATCGCGTCCTCGCCGGTCTTGAAGGCGTAGAGACGGACTGATCGAGACTAGGACTTATGGACCGAAAGATGAGTCCATCGGCCTATAGACGTACCCTGACCATGTTTGAAAGACTGCCCCATCCGCAGGACCGGACGTTGACGCGGACACTAACCCCGGCTACGTTGGGGGTCGGGGAGGGGAGAGACTCTAGGTGAACGTAGGGGACCAGACCGCAGCACGCGCCGGAGCGTCGGGGACTGTCCTCGGCTCCGTAGAAGCGTGGGATCTTCTCCAGTCGGGACGCCAGGCCGGGAAGCTCAACGTGGAGGAGATCACGACGACGCTCGACGAGCTGGCGCTCGACGCGGGCCAGATCGATGAGTTCTACGTCGTGCTCGAGGAGCTGCAGATCGAGATCGTCCAGGCCGAGGAAGATGCGGAAGAGGTGCCCGAGCTCGAAGGGCATGTCGTCTCGACCGATGCGCTCCAGCTCTTCCTGAAGGACATCGGCAAGGTCGACCTGCTGACGGCGCCCCAGGAGGTCGAGCTCGCGAAGCGCATCGAGCGCGGCGACCATCGCGCCAAGCAGTCGATGGTCGAGGCGAATCTCCGGCTCGTCGTCTCGATCGCGAAGCGCTATCGCAATCAGGGCCTGCCGTTCCTCGATCTGATTCAGGAAGGCACGATCGGGCTCGTGCGCGCGGCCGAGAAGTTCGACTACCGCAAGGGATTCAAGTTCTCGACGTACGCCACCTGGTGGATCCGCCAGGCAGTCGCCCGCGCGCTCGCGGACAAGTCGCGGACGATTCGCATGCCCGTGCACGTGGTCGAGAAGCTGAACAAGATCGTCCGTTCAGAGCGGAAGCTCCGCGGCGAGCTCGGCCGCGAGCCGAAAGCCTCCGAGATCGCGGGGGACCTCGACCTGACCACCGAGGAGGTCGAGCAGATCCGGCGCAGCGCGCAGCTACCCGTCTCGCTCGAGAAGCCGGTCGGCGAGGACGATGAGTCCGAGTTCGGTCATTTCCTGACGGACGAGGGCGCTCTCCTTCCCGAAGAGGCGGCCGAGCAGGCTCTTCGCCGGGACACGCTGAAAGACGTGCTCGGCTCTCTCTCGGAGCGCGAGCAGCGCATCCTCGAGCTTCGCTACGGGCTCGACGGCGAGCAGCCACGCACCCTCGACGAGGTCGGCCGCGCCTTCAACGTCACCCGCGAGCGCATCAGGCAGATCGAGAACCAGTGCCTGAAGAAGCTCCGGGCTCTGGCCGACTGCCAGAAACTTCGCGAAGTAGCCTAGGCGCGGAAACTCTAGACTCCGCCGCCATGGCCGAGTCGCCTGCGGAGTGGCTGGAGGAGCTCTTCGAGCTGCTTCGGATCCCGAGCGTCAGCGCCGATCCGGCGCACGGGGACGACGTGCGGCGCGCTGGGGAGTGGGTCTGCGATTTCATCCGCGCCGCCGGTGGTGAGGCCGAGCTGCGGGAGACCGAGAAGCACCCGCTCGCAATCGGCGAGATTCGAGCCTCGCAGGACGGTGAAGGCGTCCCCACAGTGCTCGTCTACGGCCACTTCGACGTCCAGCCGCCGGCGCCGCTCGAGGAGTGGGAGAGCCCACCGTTCGAGCCGGCGGTGCGCGACGGCTGGCTCTTCGCCCGCGGGGTCGCCGACGACAAGGGGCAGCTCTACCTGCTGCTGAAGGCTGCCTCGCTGCTCGCCGCGGAAGGAGCGCTCCCCGTGAACCTGCGTTTCACCTGCGACGGCGAGGAGGAGTCCGGCGGGCACTCGATCGTCGATTTCCTGGCTGCGGACGAGCGCGGAGCGGACGCCTGCGTGATCTTCGACGGCCACATGCTTCGGCCCGGCGTCCCGATCTTCGAGATCGCAACTCGAGGGATCTGCTACTTCCACGTGCGCGTCCGCACCGGCGAGCGCGACCTCCACTCGGGCCTCTTCGGCGGCGCGGCCCTCAACGCGATGCATGCGTTGATGGAGATGCTCTCCGCCGTCCTGCCGCGCGAGGGGAAGCTGCCGGAGTCTCTCCGAGCGGGAGTCGTGATGCCGAGCGACGAGGAGATCGCAAGCTGGCGCGAGCTCGATCCCGGGGCGGAGGTGCTCGCTGCGCAAGGTGCCCGTCCGGCCGACGCGCGCGCGGCCGAGGAGCTGTACCTGCGCACCTGGACGGAGCCCGCGGTCGACGTGCACGGCATCTCCGGCGGCGAGTCGCAGCTCCAGAAGACGGTCCTGCCGGTGGTGGCCGAGGCGAACGTCTCGATCCGGCTCGCGCCGGGACAGGACGACGAGGCGATCGCGGCCGAGATGGAGCGGCTCATGCGGTCGGCGGCGCCGGAAGGTACGGACGTCGAGATCGAATGTCAGGCCAAGAGCCCGGCCGCGCTCGTCCGGCCCGACGAGCCTGCGATCCGGCTGGGGCAGGACGCGTTCGAGCGCGTGATCGGGGCGCGCCCGCTGCTCCTACGGGTCGGCGGCTCGCTGCCGGTCATGTCCGCGCTCGAGCAGAAGGGCATCCCGACGATCCTCACGGGCTTCGACCTGCCCGAGGGAAACATCCACTCGCCGAACGAGCGCTTCCGAGTCGAGCACATCGCGCTCGGCGTGGAGACCGCGCAGGAGCTCTACAAGGAGCTCGCGAACCTGTCTTAGAAGCGTTTTCGGTAACCGATCGGGTTGGGTCGACCGGTCATTTCAGACGGACACCGGGCCGAGCCCGGTGTCCTGAGATCGGCACCGCAAGCGGTGCCTAAGCCCAGGGCGGCGCGTTGTGCACCCAGCGGCCGCCGAGCATCGTCGCCACGACACGCACGTCTGCCAGCTCCTCCGGCGGGATCGCCACCGGGTCGCGGTCGAGGACGACGAGGTCTGCGAGGAAGCCCGGGATGAGCTTGCCGCGCTGACGCTCCTCCCCCGCGAGCCAGGCCGGCGCGAGGATCGTCGCCTCGAGCGCCTGCTGGACCGTGAGCGACTGCTCCGGATGCCAGGCCTCGCGGTCGTCGAGGGTCCGCAGCACGCCCGCGCGGATGCCCGCGAGCGGATCGAGCTCCTCGATCGGCGCGTCCGAGCCGTTCGCCAGCAGTGCTCCTGCCTCCGCCAGGGAGCGGTACGCGTAGGCCCCGTCGGTCATCCCCGCCCAGAGCCGGTCGGCGAGGTCGCGGTCGGAGGGCGCATGGCTGAACTGAACCGAGGCGGCGACCCCGAGACGGCCGAAGCGTGGAACGTCTTCCTCGGCCAGCAGCTGCGCGTGCTCGATCCGCGGCCGCAGGCCGAGCGGCGCCCAGTCGCCGCGTGTCTCCTCGAAGGCGTCGAGCGCTTCCCGGTTGGCGAGGTCTCCGATCGCGTGCACGGCCACGGGCCAGCCCGCCCGTGCCCCCGCGCGCACGACCTCGGCCAGCTCATCGCGGCTCGTGATCTGGACGCCGGAGCCGTCGAGAAGCCGAGCCGTCTGCGAGCCGAGCGTCCCGTCCATGAAGACCTTCAGGTAGCCGATCCGGAGGAGCCCGTCGCCGATCCCCGAGCGCAGCCCGATCTCCTCCAGGCGCCCCACGTGCTCGCCCGGAAGCGACTGCCAGACGCGGAGCGTGAGCGCGTCCTCCTCGGCGAGCCGCTGCCAGAGACGGGGAGCGGCGAGCCAGCCGTCCTTGTCGTGGACGGCGGTTACACCCCGCGAGCTTGCGATTCGGAGCCCTTCCCTCATCGCGTCCACGAACTCGTCGTCGGCTGCGAGCAGATAGCGGTCCTGGAACCGCCAGGCGGATTCCTCACGCAGCACCCCCGTCGGCTCGCCGTGCTGGTCGAGCTCCACGACGCCCCCGTCGACCTGAAGATCGCCGTCGGCCTCCGCGAGCGCCGCCGTGTTCAGCCAGAGCGAGTGGTAGTCGCGCGCCATCAGCGCGGCGGGAATGTCGCCGGTGACCTCGTCGAGCGCCTGACGGGTCGGCTCGACCGGCGGCGACCAGTCGCCGCTTCGCCAGCCTCGGCCGCGCAGCCACCCCCCGCGTAGCGAGCCCAGCGCCTCCCGGACGCGTCCCACTGCTTCCTCGAGAGACGCCGTCCCTTCCAGCCGCACCTCTCGCTGCGCCAGCGACCAGGTCGGGAAGTGGACGTGCGCGTCGTTGAAGCCGGGCAGGACGCAGCGGGCGCCGAGATCGACGCGGTCCGGCGACGGGAGCGCAGTCTCGTGGACGCCGACTCCGCCGGCGATCCGGTCACCGGCGATCGCGAGCGCGGACGCGACCGGCAGCGTCGGCTCCATGGTGCGGATGACACCGTTCTCGAGGATCACCGGCGAGAATGTAGTCCGTGTTCGACCATGTGGCGATTCGGGTCTCCGATCTCGAAGCTTCTCATCGCTTCTACGAGCTCGGGCTCTCGACGCTCGGCTTCGGCGAGCCGACGGTCGGCGGGGACTTCGTCGAGTGGAACGACCTCTCGATCTCGGGGGCGCGCGAGGACAGGCCCCTCACGCGGCGTGTCCACATCGGGTGCGCCGCTCCGTCGCGCGAGCACGTCGATTTGTTCTGGCGGACGCTGACCGAAGAGGGCTTCCGAGACGACGGCCCTCCGGGGCCGCGCGATCGGTATCGACCCGGCTATTACGGCGGCTTTGTCCTCGATCCCGACGGCAACAGCTTCGAGGCCGTCCACAAGGACAACGTGCGCACGGACGGCTGGTGCATCGACCACGTCTGGCTACGCGTCCGCGACCCTGGTGCCTCGAAGCGCTTCTACGAGACGATCGCCCCGGTGCTGGGCTTCCGGCTCGTGAACGAGGGCGCGGCCTGGGGTCACTTTCGCGGGACCGGCGCCTCGTTCACCGTGACCTCGCCCGGCGCGCCGACCGAGAACGTCCATCTCGCCTTCCCGGCGCCCGACCGGGCGACCGTGGAGGAGTTCCACCGCGTCGCGCGCGCCGGCGGTTACCGAGACAACGGGGGGCCCGGCGAGCGGCCGGAGTACCACGACGGCTACTACGGCGCCTATGTCCTCGACCCGGACGGGAACAACGTCGAGGCGGTGTTTCACGAGCGAGCCTGAACTCGGAGCTGCGTCACGCCTCCTCATCACCTTCGGTCTGCTCGCTTTCCAAGCCATGTTGTTCGGGGGTATGTACGCGGCTCTCCTCGGATGGCGGCCCGGTGCATTCGTAGCGGTTGCCGGCGTGATGCTCACGTTCGCCTCCTACCTCGTTGGCGCGGTCATCACGTACCGGCGTACGATGACCCGCCCCTGGCCCAAGGTCCCACCGATCGACGACTGGGACGACGGCTAGAGGCTTGATGTGAAAGCCCGGCCACTCAGATGCACTAGCTTCGCTCCTCAGCCCGTTTTCTCAATTGACACAGACATCACCAAAGGTCCATGATCGAAAAAGCCCGCAGAACGCGGGCCGACTCTTCAGGGAGAGGAGAACATCTTGCGTGTTTTAGGTTCAAAGAAGAAGTGGATTGCCGCAACTGCCGGAGTGGCAGTGATCGGAACGTTCGTGACCGTGGCTCTCGCATCGCACACGCCGTTCAATTTCACGACGACTCCTCTCGGCACGGGGAACCTGACCCACAAGGTCAAGCTGAACAGCGACCGGATCAAGTTCCAGACGAAAGATCCGACCGATGTCCGCGTCGCGAGGATCGACATCGCTCCGGGCGGCTACAGCGGCTGGCATCACCACCCGGGCATCGTGATCGTGACTGTGGCGTCGGGTGCGGTGACCTTCACGCATTCAGACTGCAGCTCGAAGACGTACGGGCCGGGCCAACCGGACGGTTCCGTGTTCGTCGAGGGCGGCGATGACCCGGCGCAGGCCTCGAGCGCTATTGGGGCGGTGAACTATGTGACGTTCATTGCGCCGCACGCCAACCCGCCGGTCTTCCGGATCGACGACCACGACTTTCCTGGCTGCCCGTAATGGCACGCGCTGCGGGTTCCAGGGATGATCCGGGCCCGTAGAAGGGCACGTTTGCAAGACCTGCCCCCGGTGCCCG
>WNFU01001696.1_pt1 | contig 30784 bp, 25 predicted proteins | sample 5400121 | NCBI WGS metagenome assembly WNFU01 (sample SAMN13153360, study PRJNA577476) | soil metagenome | isolation source: 100 cm soil or saprolite under grassland replicate 1 | place: USA:California | collected 2016-06-15
GTTTGATGAGCTCTTCCAGCAACGCCAGGCCGTCCCGCTCGGGCATTGAGAGGTCGGTCAGGACGACGTCCGCCCGGTGGTTCCGGTACGCGGAGAGGGCCTGTGAGACGTTGGATGCAGTCTCGACCGTGTACCCCTCCCCTTCCAGGATCACCGTCAGGATGTCCCGCTGGGCCTTCTCGTCATCCACGACCAGAACGTGGCCAGCCGTGGTCATGCCGCCACCTCGACGCGTTCCACCGGCAGGCTGATGACCACATCGGTGCCTTCATTCGGGCGGCTGCGGACGCTGATCCGGCCCCGATGCTCCTCCACGATCTTCTTGGTGATCGCCAGCCCCAGACCGATCCCCAGCTTCTTGGTCGTGAAATACGGATTGAAGATGCGGTTGAGGTCTTCCTCGCTGATGCCGGGTCCGGTATCTGAGATGATGACTTCGACAGTCCCGTTGGGCTCAGGCGTGTGCCGCTCGCTCCTCGCCTCGGCGCAACGCCGGGTGGTGACGCGCAAGCGCCCGCCGGCGGGCATCGCCTGAATGGCGTTCAGCACCACGTTCATGAGGCAAGTTTTGATCTGCACCGGATCGGCCTGCAGCCGCGGGATGGGGGTCGTTTCCGACACCTCGATGGCGATCCCCTGCTCGACGGCCTTCTGGCGCGCGAGCCCCACCACTTCCCGGATCAGCGCCACCAGGTCCACATCGCTCTTGTTGAGCGCCAGCGGCTTCCCGACCGTGAGGAAGTTCTCGATCATGTCGTTCAACCGGTGGATCTCGGCCTTGATATTGGACATCAGCGCCAGCACCTCGGCAGTACCTTCGGGCCGCCCGCTGCCCAGCCGGGTCCGGATGTGGTCGATGCTGAGATTCATGAAGTTCAAGGGATTCCGGATCTCGTGGGCGATGCCGGACGCCAGCTTGCCCACGGCGGACAAGCGTTCGGCCTCCCGGAGGCGTTCTTCCAGTTCGCGGTGCTGGCGGAGCTTTTCCACCATTTCATTGAAGCTGCGGGTCAGCTCCGCGATCTCGTCCTCGCCCTCGACCTCAATGGTCTTGGTGAGATCGCCGGCGGCGACGTGCTTGGCCGCCGTGACCACGTCATGAAGCGGCTGTGTGTATTTCCGCGCGAGGTAGAGCGAGACCAGAATGCCGAGCGAAAAGATCACCACCGTGACGGCCACCCGCTTGTACAACGACGCCTTGGTCATCTGCGCCACATCGTCCAAAGTGAACGTCACGTGGATGTACCCGAGCACCTCGTTGCCGTCCACCAGCGGGGCCGTCACGTTGTATTCGCGCTGCCCCCCTTTGGTCACCGTGCTCTCCATCTTGCGGCCCGACGGCGGCGGCGACTGCGTGCTGACGATGACCTCCTTCTTCTCCACGTCCAGCAGCTTGATCTCTTTCACCCCTTTCTTGCCCAAGTGGGCCATCAGTTTCTGAAAGGCGGCCGGGTCCGGCTCGCCGGACAACTGCTCCACGCTGACGGCCGTGGCGTTGGAGAGATCATTGATGCTCTCCTCCATCTCCCGCACCAGCGCCTCCTGGGACAGATAGGAGAAGAGGATGGACGCCGCGAGCGACAACACCAAGAGCGCGAGCATCATGATGACCAGCTTGGTGGTCAGTCGGAGGCGGTGGAAGAGTTGGTTGTTGAGGGCGTGGAGCGTCGCCAGCATGATCAGGCCGTCCAGGAGGGGAGGACCGAGCGCAGCGCGGCGTGCGACACGCACCCTTCGCGAATGAGTCGCGGGGGGCTCACGGTCGTATCCACCACCGTGGTGGGGAGCCCGCCGGGCGTCGGGCCGCCGTTGACGATCAGATCGACATCGGCCCCGAAGGCGCGCTCCACCTCGTCCGCCGTGGTCGCCGGCGGCTGCCCGGTACGATTCGCGCTGGTGCCGGTCAGGGGGCCACCAATCATTTCCAGTACCCGCTGCACGTCAGGATACGCCGAGAGCCGGACTCCGATGGTGCCCGTCCCCGCGGTGAGCACCGAGGGCACCGCCTCCACGGCTCGAAAGACCAGGGTCAGCGGGCCCGGCCAGCAGGCCTGCATCAGCCGCTCGGCGGCGGGCGTGATCTCCGAAACCAGAGCCTGCAACTCGTGGCGGGAGCGGATGAGCACGAGGATGGGGCTCGTCTGCGGGGACCGGCCCTTCAGGTCGTACAGACGCTGGACGGCCGGGACGTTGAAGGGATCAACGCCCAGCCCATAGAAGGTTTCCGTGGGAAACGCGATGACGCCGCCGCCCCGGACCACTTCGCCGGCTTCCCGGAGCGAGGACTTGGAGATGCGGCGACTCTGGATGGTCATCCCCATACGTGCGGCATTATACCATGGCTCGTGCCATCACCGTTTACTCAGGGCGCGCGCGCCGATATCGGAACGGTAGTGCATCCCATCGAAGCGGATCCGGCGCACACCCTCATACGCCCGCCCGCGGGCGGCCGTGACGGTGTCCCCGAGGCCGGTGACCCCCAGCACCCGGCCGCCGGCGGTCACAACGCCGCTGGGTGTGCTGGCGGTCCCGGCGTGGAAGACGAGGAGATCGACTTGCCCTTCCGTCTCTGCGAGGCCGTGGATCGGGAGGCCCTTCGTCGGCGAGCCGGGATAGCCAGGCGCGGCCAGCACCACGCAGACCGCCGCGCGATCGTGCCAGTCGACCGTGAGGCGGTCCAGCCGGTGCTCCGCCACCGCCGTCAGGATCTCCACCAGGTCGGTCTTCAACAGGGGCAACACGACCTGGGCTTCCGGATCACCCAGGCGCGCGTTGAACTCCAACACTTTCAATTCCCCGCGCATGATCATCAGCCCCGCGTAGAGCACGCCGTGAAAGGGACTGCCAAGCCGGGAGAGGCCTTCGACGATCGGCTCCAGGATCGTACGCCGGACCCGATCGACGAGATCGCGGGTGGCGATGGGCGCCGGCGCGTAGGCGCCCATGCCCCCCGTGTTGGGTCCGGTATCGCCGTCCCCCGCCCGCTTGTGGTCCTGCGCCGGCAAGAGGGGTACGACGGTCTTGCCGTCCGTGAAAGCCATCACCGTCAGTTCCTCGCCGTCGAGAAACTCCTCGATCACCACCTGCGATCCGGCTTCGCCGAACGCTTTACCTTCCAGCATGGCACGGACCGCGTCCCTGGCCTCAGCGCGGGTGCCGGCGACGATCACCCCCTTCCCCTGCGCCAGTCCATCGGCCTTGACCACGATCGGCAGGTCGCGCTGCTCGAGGTAGGTGAGGGCCGGGCCGACCGCCGTGAACGTCTGCGCGCCGGCGGTGGGGATGCCCAACCGGACCATCAGGTCTTTGGAGAACGCCTTGCTTGCCTCGATGCGGGCAGCCGCCTTGTGCGGACCGAAGATGGGCAGCTTGTCCTTGCGGAACTCATCCACGATGCCGGCGGCCAGGGGCGCTTCGGGCCCGATGACCGTGAGGTCGATCCGCTGACTGCGGGCGAAGTCACGTAAGCCGGCGAGATCGTCAGCCGCCAGCGGCACGCACTCGGCAATTCGAGCGATCCCCGGATTGCCCGGCGCGCAGTAGAGCTTTGTCACCCGCGAGCTCTGGGCGACCTTCCAGGCAAGCGCATGCTCCCGCCCGCCTCCGCCGACAACCAGTACCTTCATAGAGACATCGTCATGAAAGAGATTGGGAACAGGAGGTTCAAAAAAGTCATCCGGCAAGGCCGCAGCGAGCGAAGAGGCGAGGCGTACTTTTCTCTGTACGTTGAGCCTCTTCACGGAAGACCCATTGCATCAGAAGAGCAATGGGTGCCCCAACGAAGCTGGACGCTTTTTTCAACCTCCTGCTAATGGCGGAAGTGACGCATGCCCGTCAGCACCATGGCCATCTGGTGCTCGTCCACGGCCTTGATCACTTCCTCATCGCGGATGGAGCCGCCCGGCTGGATGACGGCCGTGATGCCCGCCTGGGCGGCAGCGTCGATGCCGTCGCGGAACGGGAAGAAGGCGTCCGAGGCCATGACGCAGCCTTTCAGCGAGGAGCCCGCCTTCAGGGTTGCCAGCTTCACCGAATCCACGCGGCTCATCTGCCCCGCGCCGATCCCGACCGTCCGGTCGCGCCAGGCGAACACGATGGCGTTGGACTTAACGTGCTTGCAGACCTTCCAGGCGAGGGCGAACGCGGCGTATTCCTCATCGGTGGGCGCCCGCTGCGAGGCCACTTTCAGCGCCCGCACGTCCGCGATCGCGCCAAGGTCCCGGTCTTGCAGGATCAGCCCGCCCACGATCTTCTTGAGATCGAGCAGGTCCGGTCCCGTGCGCACGTCGGTGCGGAGTTCGCCCACCGCCAGTAGGCGCAGATCCTTCTTCCGTTTCAGCTCGGCCAGGGCGTCCTCATCGAAGTCGGGCGCCACGACCACCTCCACAAACGTTGCGGTGATCTCCTTGGCGGTAGCGAGGTCCACGCGCGCATTGAACGCGATGACGCCGCCGAAGGCGGAGAGCGGATCGGTCTCACGCGCCCCAACGTAGGCGTCGCGCAGCGTGGGCCCGACGGCCACCCCGCAGGGGTTGTTGTGCTTGACGATGACCGCCACGGGAAGGGGCGCGCCCCCATATTCCTTGGCGAGCTCCAGCGCAGCATTGGCGTCGAGGAAGTTGTTGTAGGACATCTCCTTGCCGTGGAGTTGCCGCGCCTTCGCCACGCCCGGCTCGCTGCTCCCGAAATCGCGGTAGAAGGCTCCATGCTGGTGCGGGTTCTCGCCGTAGCGGAGGCTCTGCACCTTCTCGAACTGTAGGGTGAGCAGGGACGGGAACCGCACCGGCCCAGGCGCGCCCTGCTGCTCGAGATAGCCGGCAATCATGCCGTCGTACCGAGAGGTGTGGTGAAAGACCTTGCGGGCCAGCTCCCGGCGCATCGCCGGCGACACGCCGCCGGCGCGCAACGCTTCCAGCACGGGTCCGTAATCCGCCGGGTCCACCACGACCGTCACGTCCGCGTGGTTTTTGGCGGCCGAGCGCAGCATGGACGGCCCGCCGATGTCGATGTGCTCGATCGCCTCGTCGAACGTGCAGCCCGGCTTGGTGATCGTCGCCTCGAAGGGATACAGGTTGACCACCACCACGTCGATCGGCCCGATCCCGTGGCGCTCCATCTCAGCGACATGCGTAGGGTCGTGGCGGCGGCCCAGCAGCCCCCCATGGATCTTGGGATGGAGCGTCTTGACCCGCCCGTCCAGAATCTCCGGCGAGCCGGTATAGGCGGCTACGTCGGTGACCGCGATCCCGGCCTCTCGGAGCGTCTTGGCGGTCCCGCCGGTGGAGAGAATCTCGTACCCCAGCTCCTTCAATCCCTTGGCGAATTCGAGGATCCCGGACTTGTCCGACACGCTGACCAGCGCCCGCTTCACGCTCGTTTCTCCTTACATTACATTATGTGGTTAGGAGATTCTTCGCTTCGCTCAGAATGACATGCCAGTGGTGTGGCTACATCTTGCCTGCGTCCCGCAGCGATTCCCGGAAGACGCGGTAGAACTGGTCGTTCTCCGCCACGGCCTGGCGGGCGATCCCCCTGATCTTGGGCAGTTCCCGATCCGCGACCACGAAGTTGACGCTCTTGGCGAAGGCCGTCAGGTTGTCGAAGGTGCGGAACTGGTTGCCGACCAGCCCCACGCACATGTGTCGCCTCAGCGGCATCGTCATCGGCTGGATGGTCTGGAGCACCAGATTGCTCTCCGCCGATCCCCCGTAATCCTCGTGGATGATCACCAGCTCATAGCGGTTCGCCCGAATCCGCTGGACGGCGTCCTCCGGCTTGAGGGGAATGTGCACGGTGTAGCCCAGCCCATCGAGGGCAGTCTTCACCGTTGCCCGCTGGGGCGCCGAATCGATGCAGACCATGGCCAGCTTGCGGTCCTCCACGAACTCGTCTTCCGCCGGCGAGGAGGCCAACCCCTCATCCTTGATATCGGAGGAATCGAACTCCTCCATGGGCTCTTCGGGTTCCTGAGGCGGCGGAGCAGGCCGAGTGAGTACGGGCGCTGTCGGCACGCCTCCGGTCCCCGGGGCTCGCGCCTGGTCAGGCATGGTGCTGACCCGGACCTTGGTCTGGCACTTGGGGCAGGTCACCCTGAAGACGGCGTTCTTCGGGACCTTCGCGTCCGGAATCGCGAGCTTGGTTGAACAGGACGTGCAGATGAGTTCCATCGGCCTACTTCTTCTTCACCGTTTTGGCGTAGCCGGAGTCCAGAGTCAGGCCTTCGATGTCGGTCGTCTTCTGGCCGCGGGACTGCTTGACCTTGTCGAGGCCGCGTTGCACGACCGCCTTCCGGGTCGCGTACAGCTCGGCAGTCTCCTGCGTGATCAATCCACCCTCATAGGCTTTGATGAGCGCCTGATCGAAGGTCTGCATGCCGAAGGGAGCGCTGGCTTCCTGGATCTCGTAGAAGGTCTTCCCTTCGCTCTCGCCCATCAGAATGGATTCGTGGGTCCGGATATTGTTGCCGAGGATGTCGTGGATGGCGATGCGTCCTCCTCCCACCTTGGGCAGCAGCCGCTGGCCGACGATCCAGCGGACCGAGTCCGCGAGACGCTGGCGGATCTGCTTCTCTTCCTCCGGATCGAACATCCCGATGATGCGGTTGATGGTCTGGCCGGCATCCACCGTGTGCACGGTGCTCAGCACGAGGTGGCCGGTCTCGGACGCCTTCATGCACAGCTCGGCTGTCTCGCGGTCGCGCATCTCGCCGACGAGGATGACCTTCGGCGCCTGACGGAGCGCGGCGCGAAGGCCGTTGGCGAAGGTGTCGAAGTCGCTGCCCAGCTCCCGTTGGTTGAAGGTCGCCTTGATGTTAGGATGGACGTACTCGACCGGGTCCTCCAGGGCGACGATGTGAATAGACTTGGTCTCGTTGAACTCCCGCAGCAGCGCGGCCAGCGAAGTGGTTTTCCCGTTGCCGGTGGCGCCCGTCACCAGGATCAGGCCGTTCTTCTCCTTGGTCATCTTCCGGAATGCGTCCGGCAGCTTGAGATCGTCGATGGACGGGATCAGGGTCTCCAGTTTCCGCATGACGACTGCATAGTTTCCCCGCTGGGAGAAGATGTTGACGCGGAACCGGGCCTTCCCGGGCAGGAAGTACGAACTGTCGCAGGACCCCTGCTGCAGGAGCATCTGGCACAGCCGGCGGTCGTTGTGCATGAGATTGAGCGCGAAGACCTCGGTCTGAAAGGGGGTCAGGTTCTCGATGGGCGGGGTGACCTTTACCGGGACCAAGTCGCCGGCCGATTCCACCTGTAGCGGGCGGTCCACCGAGAGGTTCAGGTCCGACACGAGGTCGTGCGAATCGAGCATCGCGGCCATCAGCGTATCCATCTGGGCTTTTCTCATGACACCCTCCTTCGCCGGCGCTACCCGCCCAACTCATCCGGCGCGCTCTTCAGGAACGGCCGGAACTTCGCCCTATCAATGCAATTCGAGTAGGCTTCCTCTGCGCTGACCCACTTCTTCTGAAGCACCTCCATGATCGAATCGTCGAGGGTCTGCATCCCGAATTGTTTGCCCACCTGGATAGCCGAGGGGATCTGGAAGGTCTTGCTCTCCCGGATCAGGTTGGCAATGGCCGGCGTGACCACCATGATCTCGAGCGCCGGGCACCGGCCCTTCTTATCAACGCGTTTGAGGAGGGTCTGCGCCACGACCAGCTTGAGGCTGGTGGACAACGCGCTGCGGATCTGCGCCTGTTCCTCCTGGGGGAACACTTCGATGATCCGGTCCACGGTCTTGGCGGCATTGGTCGTGTGCAACGTGCTCAAGACCAGGTGCCCGGTCTCGGCCGCCTCGATCGCCAGTCGGATCGTCTCGAGATCCCGCATCTCGCCGACCAGAATGATATTGGGGTCCTCGCGCAACGCCCCCCGCAGGGCCGCCGCAAACGACTTGGTGTGCGTCCCCACCTCACGGTGGTTCACCAGACAGCCTTGGCTCTGGTGCACGAACTCGATCGGGTCCTCGACGGTGATGATGTGGTCTTTGCGGTGCTTGTTGGCATGGTCGATAATCGCGGCCAGCGAAGTGGACTTGCCGCTGCCCGTCGGCCCCGTGAACAGGACCAGTCCTTTGTGCAGCATTGCAGCCCGCTTCAGGAGGGGCGGAAGCCCCAGATCGTCCGCCGTGTTCACCTTGGTGGGGATCTGCCGGAACACCGCCCCGCATCCGTACTTCTGGTTGAAAAAATTGCACCGGAAGCGCGCCACACCCGGAATCTCATACCCGAAGTCTACGTCGCCGGTCTCTTCGTACTGTTTGATCTTGAGCTCGGGGGCGATCTCATAGAGCATGGCCTTCAACTCGCCATCCTCCAACATCTTGTACTTGACCCTCTCTATATCCCCGTGAAGACGGAGAATCGGCTGCTGTCCGGACACCACGTGGAGGTCCGATGCCCCCTGGTCGAACATCAATTTAAAAAACGCGTCAATCTTCGCCATGCCCTCGTCCTCCCAAGCTTAACCCGACGCGTGCGCACCGTGGCCTCAATACAAGCGGAAAACGTAGCATAACCCTCAATGCGGGTCAACCGCCGTGCTTCATTGACAACGGGGATGAGGAGGCCTAGCCTTCCTTCTATGTTCGACCTTTTTGACTCTTCCGCGCCCATTCTGTGCGAGTTCTGCACGCTCCCCATTCCGATCAAGCCGGACTCCAAGGTCCATATGGTCAGGCTTGAAGAAGGACCGGCCATCTTCCTGATCTGTCCGACCTGCGGCCGACTTCAGCGCCCCCGGCTCGTCAAGGACGGTAAGCTCTACCTGGTCAACCTCAGCGACGAGCAGATGGAGACGCTCCAGATTCTGTACAAGTTGAATCTCTAGCGCTTGCAACTGCGGCCTCCTCGGATTGACTTCGAAAGAGGTCGTCGCTAGAATGAGCCGGCGTGTCAGAGACGCCGAGACCATAAGGAAGCCTGCGTGGCGTCCCAGTTCGTCCACCTCCACGTTCACACCCAGTACAGTCTGCTCGACGGGGCCAATCAGATCGACGCCCTGGTGCAGGAGGCCAAGGGCTTCGGCATGCCGGCCCTGGCCATCACGGACCATGGCAACCTCTTCGGCGCCATCGAGTTCTACCAGAAGGCCACCGCCGCCGGCATCAAGCCGATCATCGGCTGCGAGGCCTATCTCGCCACGAAGAGTCGGTTCGATCGGGAAGGGCAGCTCGCCCACAATGACTACTACCACTTGATCCTGCTGGCCGCCAACCGGACCGGCTACCAGAACCTCCTCAAGCTCGCCAGCAAAGCGTACCTGGAAGGGTTCTACTACAAGCCGCGGGTGGACAAGGAGTTGCTCGTCGAGCATCACGAGGGCCTCATCGCGCTCTCCGGCTGCCTGAGCGGCGAGGTCCCGTATCTCATCGGTCAGGGCCAGTTGGAGACGGCCCTCCGCGTGGCCGCCGAGTACCGGGACATCTTCGGGCCCGACCACTACTTCCTGGAAGTCCAGGAGAACGGGGTGCCCGAGCAGCTGATCGTCAACCAGGGGCTGCGGGAGATGCACAAGCGCCTCGGCATCCCGCTCGTGGCCACCAACGACTGCCACTACCTGAGGAAGGCGGACGCGAAGGCCCATGACATCCTGCTGTGCCTGCAGACCGGCAAGACGGTGACCGATCCGAACCGGCTGCGTTTTCAGACCGACCAGCTCTACGTGAAGTCCACGGAAGAGATGCTGGCCGCGTTCCACGAGTGGCCCGAGTCGGTCTGGAACACGGCCCGCGTGGCGGAGATATGCGAGCTCGCCTTCACCTTCGGCAAGTCCCATCTCCCGCACTACACAGTGCCGAAAGGGGAGACGCTGGAGAGCTACCTCGACATGCTCACCAAGAAGGGACTGGCGGAGCGCCTGCACGAGCGTCCGTCGGGCCTTCCCGCCTCGCAGTACCAGCAGCGCCTGCGGGACGAGCTGACCGTGATCACCTCGATGGGCTTCGCGGGCTACTTCCTGATCGTCTGGGACATCATCAACTTCGCCCGCTCGCGGGGCATCCCCGTCGGGCCCGGACGCGGCTCCAGCGCCGGCAGCCTGGTCGCCTACGCTCTGCACATCACCGACCTGGACCCGCTCGTGTACGGCCTGCTGTTCGAGCGCTTCCTGAATCCCGAACGCATCTCGCTACCCGACATCGACATGGACTTCTGCATGGACCGCCGTCAGGAAGTCATCAACTACGTGGTCGAGAAGTACGGGAAGGACCATGTCTGCCAGATCATCACGTTCGGCACGATGAAGGCCAAGGCCGCCATCCGCGACGTCGGCCGCGTGATGGAGATGCCGTACGCCGAGGTGGACCGCATCGCCAAGCTGGTCCCCGACCAGCTCCACATCACCCTGGACGACGCGCTGGAAGCCGAGCCGCGCCTCAAGGAGCTGGTGGACACCGATCCCAAGATCCGCGACGTCTTCGAGACGGCGCGCGCCCTGGAGCACTCGCCGCGCCACGCCTCCACCCATGCGGCCGGTGTCGTCATCTCACACGATCCCTTGACGGCCCACGTGCCCCTCTATAAAGGGTCGAAGGAAACCGACGAGGTCGTGACGCAGTTCCCGATGGGCGACGTCGAGAAGGTCGGGCTGGTGAAGTTCGACCTGCTGGGGCTCAAGACCCTGACGATGATCGCCCACGCCGAGCGCCTGATCAATGCCGCAACGCCGGACGCGCCCGTTCAGCCGTTCTCGGTCGCGAATCTGCCCCTCAACGATCCGCAGACATTCGCGCTGCTTTCTTCCGGCAAGACTTTGGGCCTCTTCCAATTGGAGAGCGCCGGCATGCGCGATCTGCTCACCGGACTCCGTCCCGACCGCTTCGAGGACATCATCGCCATCATCGCCCTGTATCGGCCGGGCCCCATGGACCTGATCCCCGACTTCATCCGGCGCAAGCAGGGGAAGGTCCCGATCACCTACGCGGTGCCGGCCCTCGAGGAGATCCTGAAGGAGACCTACGGGGTGATCGTCTACCAGGAACAGGTCATGGCGATCGCGAACAAGGCCGGGGGCTTCTCCCTCGGCCAGGCGGACCTCATGCGGCGCGCCATGGGCAAGAAGAAGCCCGAGGAGATGGGCAAACTCCGCACCCAGTTCATTGAGGGCTCGAAGAAGCGGAAGATCACGGAGAAGAAGGCGGAGAGGCTCTTCGAGCTGATCCAGAAGTTCGCCGGCTACGGGTTCAACAAGTCGCATGCCGCGGCCTACGCGCTCGTCACCTACCAGACGGCCTATCTAAAGGCGCACGCTCCGACCGAGTTCATGGCGGCCCTGCTCACCAGCGAGATGGGGAACACCGACAAGGTGGTGCGCTACATCAACGAGTGCCGCGACCTGGGGATCAAGGTGCTCCCCCCGGACGTGAACGAGAGCGACCAGGACTTTACGGTCACGCAGGACGGGATCCGCTTCGGGCTGGCGGCCATCAAGAACGTGGGCGAAGGCGCGATCGAAGCGATCATCGACGCGCGGAAGGCGCAGGGCCCCTACGTCACATTCTTCGACTTCTGCCACCGGGTGGACGTCCGTAAGCTCAACAAGCGCGCGCTGGAATGCCTGATCAAGGCCGGCGCCTTCGATTCGACCGGCGCGGGCCGCGCGCAACTGGCCGCCGTGCTGGACCGAACCGTGGACCAGGCCATGGCCGCCCAGCGCGCGGAGTCCCGCGGGCAGACGAGCATCTTCGCCGCCTTCGAATCACCGGACGGCCAGGGCGGGCGACGCGGCACGCTCCCGTTCGACGAGAGCCTGCCCGACATGCCGGAGTGGGACAAGGACCAGCTGCTGAAGTATGAAAAGGAGCTGACCGGGTTCTACATCACGAGCCATCCCCTCGCCCGCTACGCCGAGGCCATGAGCCAGTTCTCGACCGCCAGCACCGACGAGCTGAGCGAGGTCGCGGACGCCAAGGAGGTCAAGCTTTGCGGGATCATCGCCGGCGTCCGCCAGACCATGACGAAGAAGGGCGACCGCATGGCCTATCTCACGCTGGAGGACCTGCACGGCACCGTCGAAGTGATCGTGTTCCCCGATCTGTACAAGACCGCCGCCGCCCTCATCATCCCGGAATCGGTCGTCCAGGTGATCGGGACGCTGGACCGGGGCGACAAGGCGGCCCGGGTCAAGGCGACGAGGCTCGCCGGCCTCGCTGATCTCCAGGCGCAGAGCATCGCCTGCGTCTCGATCCAGGTCACCACGCGGGACGCGTCAGCCGAGATCCTGCGCCAGCTCCGGGACGTGCTCCACCGCCACGCCGGCCCCTGTCCGGTCAATCTCACGTTCACGATCCCCGACCATTCGGAGTCCGTGATCGCCGTCGGGCCGGATCTGCGCGTCCTGCCGAGCGCCCAGCTCGTCGGCGACGTGGAAGCCCTCATCGGCAAGGGCAGCATTGCACTCGAGTAGCGGAGCGGCGTCATGCGCGAATACCTGGACTTCGAGAAACCGATCGCCGAGATCGAGGAGAAGATTGAAAAGCTGACCGCCGCGGGACAGGAACGCCCCGGCGTGCCGGACGATCTCCGCAAGCTCCGCGAGAAACTCTACAAGCTCCAGGCGGAGATCTACGCCGGCCTCACCCCCTGGCAGCGCACGCAGGTCGCCCGGCATCCGCAGCGGCCGTCCACGCTCGACTACATCGGACGGATCTGCGACAGATTCCTGGAGCTGCACGGCGACCGTCTGTACGGAGACGACCAGGCCATTGTGGCGGGGCTCGCCCGCCTGAGCGGCCGGTCCGTCGTCGTCATCGGGCCGCAGAAGGGCAAGACGCTGAAAGAACGGGTGCTGCGCAACTTCGGGATGCCCAACCCGGAAGGGTACCGCAAGGCGCTTCGCCTGATGCGCCTAGCCGAGCGATTCAACAAGCCGGTCATCACATTCATCGATACGCCCGGCGCCTATCCCGGCCTCGGCGCCGAGGAGCGCGGCCAGTCCGAAGCCATCGCCCGCAACCTCATGGTGATGGCGTCGCTCAAGGTCCCGATCGTGTCCGTCGTCATCGGGGAAGGCGGCAGCGGCGGGGCCCTGGCGATCGGCGTGGCCGACCGGGTGCTGATGCTCCAGCACGCGGTCTATTCGGTCATCTCCCCCGAGGGTTGCGCGGCGATCCTCTGGAACGATCCGAAGAAGACGCCGGACGCGGCGGAGGCGCTCAAGATGACCGCCGAGGACCTGCTGCGCCTGGGCGTGATCGACGAGATCCTACCCGAGCCGCCCGGCGGAGCCCACCGCGACCAGACGGCCATGTGTAACGCCGTGAAGAAGGCGGTCGAGCCTCACCTCAGCGCGCTGCTCGAGCTCCCCCTCGACGAACTCCTGCAGCGGCGGCACAAGAAGTACCGGCGGATGGGCGTGCTGGGCGGCGAGTAGCTGTCTTGCGAATCGCGGGTCCTGTCGCCGAGCAGCCCCGCTGAGCGGCGCCTTTCGCCGTCGAAGCCCCGCGGAGTCGGCTGTAGGCGCTCTGGCTCACCGGGGCGTCCCGCTCGGCGCCACCCGCTCCCATTCAGCAACAACAGGCCCCCTCACGCGCCTTGGCAGGATGTTCAAAAAGGTCGTCCAGCGCGGCCGCAAGGAGCTCGGCGACTGAGGCGTACGTTTTTAGGTACGTCGCAGGGAGACGGGCGACTGAGAACAAAGCTGGCGGCCTTTTTCAACATCCTGCTGGTCACGCGAGACGCAGCCACAGGTAGGCGCCGGTGATCGCGAGCGTCGCGAGCGTGACCGGCACGCCGACGCGTGCGTGCCGGCGCCAGTCAATGCGCAGGCCCCGCCGCTCGGCGGCGTCCACCACGATGATGTTCGCGATGCTCCCGACGATGAGTAAGTTCCCCGCGAGGGTGCTCGCGAGCGCGAGCAGGGTCCCCGCCATCGGGTGGGTCGCGAGCGGCAGCAGCAGCATCACCGCCGGGACGTTGGAGACGATGTTGCTCAGCAGGAACGTCAGCACGAACAGCACGCCCGGCTGCTCGAGGTGGATGCCGGCGCCCGCGATCGCCCGCACGGTCTCGGCCGTCAGGCCCGTCTGCTGGAACGCGCGGTTGACGACGAAGAGCCCGACGAAGAGCACGAGCAGCTCCCAGTCCACGAGCCCGAGCATCCGGCGCGAATGCAGCTTGCGGCTCAGGAGCAGCAGCCCGGCGCCCGCGAGCGCCGCGAGCTCCCGCGGCCAGGGCGTGGTGAGAAAGACCACGACGAGGAAGGCCGCCACGGTGAGCCCCTTCGTCGTCTGCCAGCGGTCAAAGTCCGGGGGCCCCTCCTCGCGCCGCTCGGCCGTAGCCTGCGTCGCCAGCAACGATGGCGGGCACTCCCAGCGGCCGCCTACCTGTATGACGATCAGCCCCCAGGTCACGGCGAGCCCGAGCAGCACGGGCATCGCCGCCTCGCTCAGATAGCCGCCGAAGGACAGCCGCAGCGACTCGCCGATCAGCATGTTCTGCGGATTGCCGATGAGCGTGAGAGCCGAGCCGACGTTGGCCGCGCAGGCCAGCCCGAGCAGATAGGGCACCGGGTCGAGCCGGCGCTTGAGGCAGACGTCCGCGAACACCGGCGCCATCGCGAGACAGATGATGTCGTTGCTGAACACGGCGGCCAGCGCACCCACTACGCCGATCAGCGCGCCGAGCAGCAGCGGCGGCGCCACCGGCAGCGTCGCGAGCCGGTACGTAACGTAGGCGTAGAAGCCGCTGAGGCGCAGTTGGGCCGACAGCACCATGAAGGCGAACAATAGAATGAGCGTGGGGGCGTGGATCGAGCGGCCCGCCTCCTCCAGGCTCACGTCCTCCGTTGCCACGAGGACGATCGCCCCGAGCAGCGCGATGCCAGTGCGGTCGAGCTGGACGAACGGCAGCGCCCCGAGGATCATCCCCAGGTACACGACGGCGAAGACGATGACGATGGTGGTGGTCACGCGCCCGCATGGTAGGCCGGGCCACCGGCAATGTCCAGTTTTCTGCCGTTCCGCTTCGCAGGGCGCGAGCCGCCCGGCTTGACCTGGGCGGCGAAGTCACTCACACTGGCGGGACCGTCATGGTCCGGGATCAGCGCATGGCCGCACTGTTCACGCGGGCAGGCCTTGGCGTCATCACCTGTCTCACGCTTCTCCTCGCCGGTTGCCAGCACGCAGCGCCCAGGCAGCAAGCCACGGCCGACTGCTCCATGTTTGCGCAGGGCTTGGATCAGTCTGGCCAGATTGAAAGGCTCAATCTCCTGGCGGAGGCCTTTTCACAGAAGTGCTACGACGTGGTGATCGGGTACGGCGCGCGCGCGCAAACGCAATACAGGCACAAGACCTATTCCGTCATCAAGGAAACCGCCAGCATTTTCCTCCCTGAAGGCGCATTGACGGCGTACATCCTGGAAAGCTATGAGCGTGGCTACCTGACCGTGCTACTAGCGGACAGCTATGTGCAGGAAAAGAAAGTCGAGGCCGCGAAAGTCGAATTGAGGCGATTGGACCAGGAGCTGTTTGCGCCGATCTATAACTATGGGGAGGACCCGGTCAATCTGTTCCTGTCGGCCGTCTTGTGGGAGCAACTGGGCGATCCCGGCGAGGCGCGGGTCGACTGGCTCCGTTTGCGGGACCAGGTCGGTTCACTCAAAGGCCTCGAACCGGAAATCCGGTCCTTTGCGGATCGTCAACTAACGCGAATCGATCAAGGCGAGGCCGTTCAGCCGGCCTGGCGGATCTACGGCACGGGACGATTCCCGGACGTCGAATGGGATCTGAAATTTCTCGGGTCGAGCCATGGATATTTTCTCGTCAGGCCGAAGGAGGAGTTTGCGCCGGCCTGTGCGTCCGACACGGGGGCACGCATTTCCACACGACGATGGTTCGAGAAAATCGCCGTTCGGCACAGCCATGCCTATCATCCGCTCCTGAATATGCAAAGCTGGATCCGGCTGCCGATCGGCATGGTGTACAGCCTCGTGCCGCTGGCGGCCGGCGCAGGGGTGGCTGTCGGGGGGTGTGTGGTCGACGCCGCCGGGAAAGGCAATGGCAGGTTGTGTGAGCTGTCCATTAGAGGAGGGATCGTGTTGATGAGGCAGGCCCCCAAGGTATTGAAGGGGGCGCTTGAGCCGGATTTTCGGCATTGGGAGAAGATTCCGTCCGCCTTCGTCGTCACGAGGGCGTCCCACCTGAGGGAGGAGCCCTGCGCCCGGGACCTGCCCGACGGGGATAAGGCCCAGGCGATCGAATTTTAAGGACTGCCCGTGCAATTTGATCCCGCCATCGCCGCGCAGGTCTCCTTCAAGCGCGCCCAGGACTCGGGGGAACTGGGACCGGATCTGGAGAGTGCCAGAGAGGCGGAAGCGATCTTCTCGGGCAACGCCGGCCGCGAGGCCACGGCCGGGTATTTCGCGCTGCTGGAACTCGGCGAGCGGCACCCCGAGGCCGTCTCCTTTCAGGAATTCCTCATCTACATCACCTGGCAGCAGGTCACCGAGGAAACCATCCCGTCGCACTTTCAAAGGGGAGCAGAGCTGTGCGACCGGTACCTGTGCAGGCTCGCACGCGCACACGACGAGATGCAGGCCGAACAGATCAGGGCGCTGCGGCGGTCCTTTCGCGCGGGCCTCGGCCAGCGTGAGGATGACGCGGAGGAGTACGACGACGACACGCCCAAAGGAGGAGATTAGTGGACTGGACGGTGGAGCGGACGGCGCGGCGGGCGGCCGGGCAGACCGACGGCGTCCTGTCGGACATCAACTTCGGCGAAGTCTTCCCGTTCGTCGCCAAGCCGCTGAGCCGCGACAGCCTGGCGCGCTACATCGGCCCGATGCTCGGCGGACAGGTCGCCGGCCTCAGCCGCAGCGACCCGCTCGTCCTGGACTTGAATCCCATGGCGTTCGTGGCCGGCCGGCCCTACATGGACCTCTCGGCCTATATCAACCTGCCGAGCATCGCCTATCAACTGCACCTGCTGGAGGCGGTGGATCGGAGCAAGGGCCGGGCCATCGCGGAACTGGCGCGGGCGAAGCGCCTGAATCCCGTCCCGATCCCCGTCACGGCGCGACTCACGCTGCACCTCGCCTACGTCCGCATGGGCCTGTGCTCGCTGCGGTGGTTGCTCCGCCGCCGCACGCCGGTGGACCTGCGCGACGCCTACACACGCACGACCGAGCGGTTGCGGGCACTGGTCCGCCGCCCGCTCAACCGGGACGACCCGTCCGTGCTGCTCAGAGACCTGGACCGCGAGTTCACCGACGAATCGGACCCGACCAAAGACGGCCTGCGGCACCTCGGCCTGGCCATGTTCCTCCATACGACCTTGCAGCGCCTCTGCGATGGACGCATCCCGCCCGACTTGCTTGACGACCTCGCCAAAGGCATCCCCCACAATCCGACGACGGCGGTCTCGCTCGACCTCTGGGCCCTCGCGCAGGCCGCGCGCCCGCTCGCCGACGTCTTCGAGAAGACCCCGCCCGAGACCCTGGCGCGCGCGCTTCAGACGACCGAGGAGGGACGGCGCTGGTGGATGCGCTTCGACGAATTCCTCGCACAGCACGGGCACCGCGGAGAGGTAGAGCTCGACCTCTCAACGCCGCGCTGGCGCGAGGACCCGACTTTTCTCCTGCAGACCGTCACCAATTATCTGCGCCATCCCGCCGGCGCCCCGAGTCCGCTGGCCATGCTGGCGGAAGGCCAACGTCGGCGAGAGGCGGCCGCCGAGGCCGTCCGGCGGAAGCTCCCGCTTCCGCTGCGCGGCCTCTTCACCTGGCTGTATGAGCGGTATGTCCTGTGGCTGCCCTTCCGGGAGGCCATGAAATACACCTGGCTGCTCGGCCTGGAACAGGCCCGGCGGGTGTACCGGGAACTGGGCCGCCGGCTCGTCGCGGCGGGACACCTCAAGACGGCGGACGATGTCTTCTGGTTGCGGCAGGATGAAGTGCGGGCCTGGGCTGAAACGGGAACCGTATCATGGACTCAAGATGCCCTGAATGCGCGAGCGCGCGAATGGCGGGAATGGACCACGCGCCGCCCGCCCTCGTTGATCATCGGAACCCGCGGCGCGCCGGACGCAGCTTCGCCAGTTGCTCGCCCACCGCAAGCCATGGTCCTGCGCGGCACGCCGGTGTCGACCGGCCACGCCGAAGGTGTCGCGCGCGTGATCACCGATCCACACCATGCCGAGCTGCGTCCGGGCGAGGTCCTAGTCACCCGCTACACCGACCCGGCCTGGACCCCGCTGTTCTTCACGGCCGGCGCCCTGATCGCCGAGATCGGCGGCGTGTTGAGCCACGGCGCAGTCGTCGCGCGGGAGATCGGTCTGCCGGCCGTAGTCGGCGTCGAGGGGGCGACGAGCCTCATCGCCACGGGCCGGCGCGTGAAGGTGAACGCGCGCGACGGCATCGTGGAGCTGCTCTGACTTGCCGACTCGGGTAGACCGGCGTAGACTATTTGTATGTCGCGCGCCGGCATTCTTCTCTTCGTCGTTTTCTTCTCCGCGTTGCTCCTGGCACTTCCCGCCGCGGCCGAACCCGAGCTCTGGACCTGCACACGGGCGGACGGCTCGACGATGTTCACGGACCACGTCGCGACCCAGGCCGGCTGCCGCGCCTACACCGTCCGTTCCGAGCTGGGCTACTTCAAACGCGCCGCGGAACCACCGGAGGTCAGGCAGGAAGCGCCCACGCCGCCCGAGCCGAAGGCGCAGGCTCAGCCCGCGCTCCCACCCATCACCATCAACATCGTGATCAGCCCCCCGCCTCCAAGGCCTCTGGTAAGCGACACCCTCGCCCCGGTCGGGGAGATTCCGTTTGAGACCTACCGGATGCTGTCGGTGGGCATGACCGAAGCGGAGGTGCTGGGGCGCGCCGGGCTGCCTCAAACGACGCTTATCGGCAGCGCCTACGCGTTCGGCTCGCCCTATCCATTCTGGCCCATCTTCGGCGCGAACCGGTTCGTGTACTCGAGCGGCGACTGGATCGTGGAGATCACGTTCGGCGGCGGCCGCGTCGTCTCGATTAATCAGACCCGCCTCAGGCCGTAATCCGACCTGAAAACAGAACGGCCTCCGCGGGTTTCCCCTCGGAGGCCGTTCACTCATCGTCGCTTATGAGCGGGCGTAAGTGTTGGCTTACGCCCTGTGAGACGACTTGGCGTGGACCGGTCGTCCGGGTCTGAACCCGGAGGGCCGTCCCGGCCTGGCGTCTCGCTGTCCATTGTGCCGCGGGCTGTGCGCGGGGTGTGCGGCAGGCGCGCTCCCTGGAGCCAGCGGGACTGACCGCCCCAGTAACTTCTCGATGGCCCGCAATTGCACGTGATCATCCGCCGTGACGAAGCTTGTGGCCCGTCCGCTCGCCTTCACGCGAGCGGTGCGCCCGATCCGGTGAATGTAATCTTCCGGCGTGTTCGGCAGGTCGTAGTTGACGACGTGCCCGATGTTGGCCACGTCGATGCCGCGAGCCGCAATGTCCGTCGCCACGAGCACCCGGAAGGTGCCGCGTCGGAATCCCTCCAAGGCCGCTCGCCGTTGCGACAGGCTCCGGTTGCCGTGAATGACCGCCACTCTATGGCCGGAGTTGCCGAGCGTCCGCCCCAATCGATCGGCGCCATGTTTCGTGCGCGTGAAGACGAGGACCGAATCACGGTCCGCATCGAGCAGCGAGAGCAAGAGCTTGGTCTTGTCTTCCCGTGTCGTATGGTGCAGGGCCTGCTCGGCCCGCTCGGCGGGAGCCGCCGACCGGCCGATCGTCACCCGCACGGGATCCTTGACGCTGGCTCGCGCGAGGTCAGCCACGTCGGTCGGGATCGTCGCAGAGAAGAGCAAGGTCTGCCGCTCCTCCGGGAGCGCTTCGAGGATCTGGTTGATCTGCGGCGCAAAGCCCATGTCCAGCATGCGGTCCGCTTCGTCCAGGACCAGGATCTGCATCTTCATCAGATTGATGGTCCCGTTCCACATGTGGTCCAGGAGTCGGCCCGGCGTCGCCACGATGATGTCCGGGCGCTGGCGCAGCCCTCTGATCTGGGCATTCATGTCGGCGCCGCCCACAACCGTCGTCGCATACACGAGCCGGCTGTGTCCCAGCTTGGTTATCGTTTCCTGGATCTGGATGGCCAGCTCCCTGGTGGGAGCCAGGATCAACCCACGGGGAAAGCCTTCCGACTTGCCGGCCAGGCGCTCGACCATCGGAATCACGAAGGCCGCGGTCTTACCCGTGCCGGTCTGCGCGCATCCCAGCACGTCGCGGCCGGCCAGCCCTGGTGGAATGGCCTGGGCCTGGATGGGCGTAGGTTCGGTGAACCCCGCCCTAGCGATGTCGCGCAAGATGGCCTCGGACAAACCGAGATTGTTGAAACTGCAGTGAACAGTCGTCTGCACAAAACTATCCTTTCGTTAAGATCGCATTGTCACGGATTCAGAAAACTGAGGGGAGTCAGGATCGGGTGGGAAACTGCTCCAAACAGGACCTGAGCGCGATGCGATCGCGGGTCCGGAGTATGGTTGACGTCACCACCGCCGGACCGTCTCAGCGATGACTGCACGACACTATACTGGATCAAACCCTGATTGTCAAATTATTTAAATTAAATTCCTAATCGCCAGCTCCACTCACCACCTACAGGCTATGCCGGGGCACCTTTTGAAGGGATCAGCTCGGTTTGCGTTGCTTACTCTCCACGACAATGGCGCGTTGAAGTTTCGCGATGGCGGCCGCCTTATCCTGCTCAATCTTGTGTTTCGACAACTCGCCGACCTTCTGTATGGACAACTGGCCGACACGCTGGCGATAGGCGTACAGCGCGTGGAGTAGGCTGCAAATAGTTTCCTCGTCCTCTCCCGATAAAGCGGCCACCTTCTCCACGTACGCACGAACAGCTGGGATCGGCTGCGTGGTCTCCCCCCCAGACAGCGTGGCCTCGTAGACAGCAAGTTGAGCCTCTTTCTGCGTTGTATCCATGTCGAGCAGCGGCTGCAGAGCGGCAAGATACGTGTACACATCGACGCCGGTCTCGGCAGCTTCACGATTTAAGTCCAAGTCGGGCGGCCACAGTCCCCATGGCCTCCCGAGCAGATAGATCCGCTTGACTTCCTCAGCGGTCAGCTTCGCCTGTTGGGCCAGGAATCGGAAGAAGCCCGGCGCGGTCAGTAACTCGCTTAATTCAGCCTCGTTCATGGTAGGTCCTTGGGACCACGAGACTTCGCCAGCGCGGTGCCATAGGGAAGACGGGCCCGGCTAGGCACCGGTTCCTGATAACATTTCCGATTGGCTGTGATGACGGAATCGATGACCTCACCGCACAGCAGGCATTTCCACCCGGAGATGGATTCGCCGCTTGTTGCGCCTACCGCTTCCTCCATCCGGGTGAGCACCATCAATCCATGACAACGCGGGCAGTTCATCTGCGGACCTCCCGGGGCTCGACACCGCTAAAGTGTCAGCACACCGTTTCAGAGAGACTCTGGCGTAGGAGCGGCGGAGACTGCGGAATCGATCGCGTTAAGGAGGAATCAGGAAACGCGAGGGATGGGATAGCCAGCGGAGCTCAAAACGTCATGCTTCATCCTACGCGGGAAAGGTCAGCCTGTCAATCCGTATTTTCCGTATTTATTCAGCCTGTGGGAGTGTTAGGCACCGCCGACCCGGTGGCAGCGGAAGCAGTCCTGGCGCTTCGGGTGCCGCTCCTTGAGCGGGCGCTCCCCCCCCTGAACGTGGCAGGCCAGGCAATCCTTCTCAAGCTTGAGAACGCGATGTTTCGAATCAGGAGGGACAGGCGGGTTGTTGTCCTTAGGGGAGGGCAGCAGCGTGAGGACGATGATGACGGTCAGCGCCAACCCGATGGCGATTAAGTCGGATTTCTTGAGTCGGAATTTCATTCATAGGCCTCTCGCAGCAGTTCGACGATGTGGCGCACCTCCACCTCGCCGCGCAGGCCGTTTTTGAGCTGGATCATGCAGGCCGGGCAGGAGGTCGCCACAATCTGCGCGCCGCTGTCGCGGATCGCCGCGCGCTTGCGCTCGAAGATCTTCTGCGAGGTGTCGTAGTCCTTCACGATGAAGGTGCCCGCCCCGCCGGCGCACCGGTCGGCGTCCCGCATCTCGACGTACGTCACGCCGGGGAGGCGCTTGAGCAGATCGCGCGGCGGCTTGCTCACCCCGGCCGCGCGCAGGTGGCACGATGAATGGTAGGTGACCGTCTTCGGGCACGGCTTGGTCGGCGCGGCTTTTAGTCCTCCATTTGCGAGAAACTCCGAGATGTGCTTCACCTTTGTCGCCACCGCTTCGGCTTGCTTGCGCTCCGCGCCCGAAAACCACTTCGGAGCGTCCTTGAGCGCGAGCGTGCAGGACGCGCAGCCGGTCACGACCGTCTGATAGCGACTCAGCGACTCCACGTTGAACCGGGCGTAGGCTTTCACGCGATCCATGTGGCCGTAGGTCTCGATCGGCGTCCCCGAACATCGCTGGCGCGGCAGGACCGGCTCAATCCCGTTCTTCCGCAGGACGGCGATCACCGCATCGCCCACGCCATCCTGGAAATAGTTGGCCGCGCAGCCGTGGAAGTACGCCACCGTCCCGTGGTGGCCTCGCTCTTCCGTCAATTCGGCATGCCGCTCGCGCAACAGCCGCGGGGCCAGCCGGGGCAAGACCATGTCCGCGGGCAGCTTGGCCGTCGGCGCGAGGAGCCGCAGGAGCGGCGCCAGCGCCTGTGCCATGACCCGGCGTGGCAGCGGACGATCCCAGAGCCCCTGCGTGCGGCCCAGCAACTTGATGAACGGCTCGAAGAGCCAGGGCCTCCCCTGCCAGGCGAAAATGGCCCCGGCCAGCTTGTTAGGATGCTCGGCCCGCCGTTGCAAGATGAGATCCGACACATCCACGCCGGCCGGGCAGATCGTGCGGCAGGACTTGCAGTTGACGCAGGCCTCCACCACCCGCTTCGAGTTCAAATACTCGTAACCCGGCGCCGTCACGATCTCGAACCAGCCCCGCGAGCTCATGTCCTCCGACTGGAAGACGTCGTAGACCGGGCACACCGAGTTGCACTTGCCGCAGGTCGCGCAGGGTTTGGAGAGCCGCATGTAGTCGATGTGCTCCGTGAAGGGCGTGGTGCTGATCTTGACGCCGGGGTTCAGGACAGTGCGGGGATCGAAGGCCGCCTTGACCTGCTTGAAGAGCGCATAGAGCTCCTCGCCGAAGTACTTGGGCACGAACTCCGCGCGCACGCGTCCGTCCCCGTGCTCGCCGCAGATGGACCCGCCGAACCGCGTGACGACCGTCTGGTGGATCTCGTGATAGCCCGCGACCATCGCCTCGAAATCGTGCCGGTCGCTGACGTCCAGCAGGGGGACGATGTGGGCGTTGCCGTTGCCGATGTGGCCGAAGATGGCGACGTTCACGTGCTGGTGCTTGAAGTACGACGAGAGGTACTCCACCAGCTCCGCGATGCGGTCGGCCGGCACGACGACGTCGTCCACGTAGTTGATGGGCTTCTTCTTGGCGTCGTAGCGGTAGAGCGTCGGATAGAGGGCGTTGCGGGCCTTCCAGAGCTGCTCCTGGTGCTCCTTCTCGACCGCAATCGTGGGATCTTGGCAAAGGCGGTATTGGCGGCAGATGGCCTTGACCCGCTCGAGGATCGCGGCGATGGACAATCCGAGGCTTCCATCAAATTCAGCGAGCAGGGTCGCAGCCGCATCGGCCGGCACGCCGTGGGCCGCGCGTCCGATCAGATCGAGCGTGTTGGCGTCCATCACTTCCAGCGCCATCGGCGTCAGGGGCAGCAGGTCAAAGACCGCCTGGCCCACGTCCTCCAGGTGCTTGAAATGGATGAGCGCGGTCGCGGTCGCCGTCGGCTTCTCCACGAGCTTGAGCGTCGCCTCGCTGATGACACCCAGTGTGCCCTCGCTTCCCACGAAGAGCTTCGGCAAGTCCACGATGCCCTGGTCCAGGCCGTCCACCAGCCCGAACAGGTTGTAGCCGGTGCTGTTCTTGGAGACCTTCGGTTTCCTGCTGCGGATGAGATCGGCGTGCTTGCGGACCAGCGCGAGGGTCTCGGCGAGCGGCGGATGGGCGGCCAGCAGCGCGCCGGTGGCGGGATCGCCGTCGGCGAGCGTCTCGGCCGTCAGCCAGGCGCCGGTGGTGAGATGGAGGCGGATCGCGTGGACGTTGTCCTTGACCGAGCCGTAGCGGAGCGTGTGCGGGCCGGCGGAATTGTTCGCGAGCATGCCGCCCAGCTTGCACATGTCGCGGCTGGAGGGATCGGGCCCGAACATGAGGCCGTGCGGCTCAAGCTTCTTGTTGAACTCGTTCAGGTTGAGGCCCGGCTGGACCCGCACCCAGCGCTCCTCGACGTTCAACTCGAGGATGCGGTTCATCCGGCCGCAGTCAAGGATGATGCCCTCGCCGACCGCCGAGCCGGTGAGGTTCGTGCCCGCCGCGCGCGGGGTGATCGGCACGCCCGCGGAACCCGCGTAGGCGACCGCCGCGGCGATGTCCTCCTCGGTCTCGGCCGTCACGACAGCCTTGGGCACGACCTTGTAGATGCTGGCGTCGACCGAGTAGGCCGTGATGGTGGGGAAATCGTCCTTGACCTTGTCGGCGCCGAGCATCCGCCGGAGGTCGTTGCCGATGGAGCGGGTCTTTTCAGGAAGGATCAGTGCGGGAGCGTCGCTCACGGGGGACAGGCACCTTTCCCCTTTTTCTTGACTTCCAGCGCCAACGCGACGATCCGCTCTTCGGAGAGGCCCAAGGCGTAGTAGTGGCGGTAGTGGTTCTCAACGGCCTCAGGATAACCCTTCTCGGGCAGCATCTCCTCGCGGAGCGTCTTCACGCGGTCGAGGACCTGCTTCACGAGGTCAGGGCTGATCTCCACGCCGTGCTCCCGCAGTGTCCTGGTATGCTTGGCCAGGACGGACTCGACCGCGGCGGCCCCGCTGTGCTTGCCGAACACGAACCGCTGCTCGCCTCCCACCGCTTCCTCCGCGATGAACTGGTAGATGGCGGGATGGATCGCGATCGCGGCTGTGTGGATGCCGGATTCGTGCTTGAACACCCCCTCGCCCACGATCGGCTCATGCGGCTGAAGCGGGATGCCGGAGTACAGCTCGATCTTGCGCCGCAGCTCGGTCAGCCGGTCGTAGCGGAAGCCGGGCAACGTGACCCCGTACAGCATCTTGAGGATCATGACGAATTCATGCAGCGGGCAGTTGCCGGCGCGCTCGCCGATGCCGTTCGCCGTCACCCCGGCGTACAAGGCGCCGTGGCTGATGGCCCGCACCGTGTTGATCGCACCCAGGCCGAAGTCGTTGTGAAAGTGCGCCGTCATGGGCACGGGACCGAGGACCTTCACCAGCCGCGGAATGTAATGATCCACCCCTTCGGGCGTGAACACCCCGCAGGTGTCCGAGAAACACATGCGCGTGCCGCCGGCCGCCACGCAGGCCTTGGCCCAGACCTCGCCATAGGCCACATCCGACCGGGACGCATCTTCGGCGGCGAACTCCACGCGCGAGAACCCTCGCTCCCGGGCGTAGCGGATCGCGCCGGTGATGAGGTCCAGGTTCTGCTCGCGGTAGTAGTCCACGGGCTGGCTGAGCCATTGGTCTTCCGGCTGCTTCGCCCGCCGCAACAGCGTCTTCCCAAGCTTGTACTTGAGATGCAGGTCGGACAACGTCGAGAGCACGAGGACGCTCACGTCGTCCGGCTTGGCGCCGACGGCCGTGACCGTGTCCACGACCGCGTCGATGTCCTCCTTGAGGCTCCGGCACATGGCCAAGACCTCGATGTCCCGGCGGATCTCCCCTCGCTTTTGCGCCTGCACGATCAGTTGCAAAGCCTTGCGGTCGGATTCGGAGACCGCCGGGAAGGCCGGGTCAATGACGTGGACGCCGATCTCGGAGAGCAGCTTGGCCAGCTCCAGCTTCTGCTCGGGTGAGAAGGCCACGCCGGGCATCTGCTCCCCGTCCCGCAGGGTGTCGTCGTAGATGCGGATCTTCGCGGGATCGGGGAACTTCAGATGCTTGGTGAAGTGCGTGGGAGGGATCGCCAGTTGATTGAGGGGTTCTTTCAGGTCCATAGGCGCTCCGGTGAGAGATGGTGTCTAGAGGAATTGTAGCGAGTTTCTGCCGCGGGTTCCACTGCCTTGCTATTTGACGGTCCCGGCCATCTCAAAGACGGGCAAGTACATGATGATCACGATGGCGCCGACGACCAGGCCCATGACCAACAGCAGCACCGGCTCGATCCAGGTCGTGAGCTGGCTGAGCCGCTGGTCCAGATCTCCTTCGTAGAGCTCAGCGACATCCCGCAGCATCGCGTCCAGTGAGCCGGTTTCCTCGCCCACCGCCAGCATCTCCAGGGCCATGCGGGGGAACACCTTCACCCCTTCCAAGGCCGCGGAGAGCGTGGTCCCCTCTCGCACTCGCTCGGTGGCCATGGCCAGCCCAGAGGCCAGAAACCGGTTGGTCAAAGCCCCGCGAACCGACTGGAGCGCGCTCACCAGCGGCGTTCCACCGGCCAGCACGGTCGCCAAGGTCCGCGAGAATTGAATGGTCTGGTGCTTGACGAGCACGTCGCCGATGAGCGGAAGCGTCAAGGTGGTGCGGTCCCAGAGCGCTCGGCCGGTTTCGGTGCGGACCCACCATCTGAACGTAACGACCAGGGCCACGATCGCCAGCCCAATCCAGACCAGATGTGACTGAATCGCCTCGACGAAGGTGATCAACGCCCTCGTGGCTTCCGGCACATTCGTCCCGGCTTCCCCGTAGATCGCCGAGAACGTCGGCAGCACGTACGTCAGCAAAAAGCCGACCACGGCGACGCCCACGATCACCAGGAACGCCGGATAGGCCAACGCCTTCGTCATCTTCTGGTGAAGGCCCATGACCAGCTTGAGATAGGCGATATAGCGCTGCAGCACTTCCGGCAGGTTCCCGGCCTGTTCGCCGGCCTTCAGCGAGGCGATGTAGAGCTCCGGGAAAAAGAGCGGGTGGCGCGCGAGGGCATCCGACATGGCGGTCCCGCCGCGAATGTCCTGGCGCACGGCGCGCAAGACCGCCTGGAACGCCGGGCGCCGTGCCCGCTCGATCAGCAGGTCAAAGATCCTGAGGATCGGAAGCCCGGCCTTCACCAGGGCCAGGAGCTCTTGGTTGAAGACCAGGAACTCCTGCAGGGGGATGCCGCGCTTCCTCCTCCACAGCCCGGATCCCATGAGCGCCGGCCACGCCCCGAGGGGCCGCAGGCGAAAGACCAGGATTCCTTGTTTTTCGAGCTCAGCCCGGACCGCCTGCTCGTCCTCCCCTTCGGCCTGGCCTTCGAGGGTAGTTCCGTCAGCCCGGGCCGCCCTGTAGAGATACGCAGGCATGGAAGCGGTTATGGCTCAGGAAGGATGAGCTCCTGCCCCGGGCGAATGAGGTCGGACGCGAGATCGTTCACCTCTATCAGCTCCGACAACCGCACCCGATGCGTGCGGGCGAGGTCCCACAGGGTATCTCCCCGCTCCACGATCACCGTGCGTGAGGCAGACTCGGCGGACTCGCCGGAGAGCGCAGGCTGGTCGGACACGTCCTTGTACATCGGCACCGCCATCTTCGTACCGGCAGGTTTCTGCTTCGACCGCGTGGAGAGTTTCTGCATCGCGGACTTGAGTTCGGCCAATTCCTTGGTTTGTCGTTCAATGGCCTGCTCGAGCGCCTGGAGGCGCGACTGGTCGCGACCGGCCTCACCGATTTGCTGGCGCAGGCGTCCCAGCTCGACCAATTGTCCCTGCAATTCGCGGCTGATCGCAGCCAGACGGTCCCGCTCCTCCCGTGTCCGTGCCAGCTCTTCGCGCTGCACATCCACCGCCCGCTGCGCCTCCAGCGCGCGGCGTTGGGCCTCCCGTAGCTCGCCTTCCAAGCGAGCCTGCGCGGCGCGGGCGGCGCCCAGCTCCCGCTGAAGTCCCTGCATCTCCGCGCGCAAGTCCGTGATGGTGCGTTGGGCCTGCACGGACTCCGCCTTGAGCGCGGCCTGCGTCACTTGGAAGTCACGAACTGAAGGGCCGGCACAGCCGGCAACCATCCAAAGACCGCACCACAGCGCGGCGTGGAGTGCATAAAGCTTCCTCATCCCGCCATCACCACTGGTTATACGGCACGCCGTTGGTCCCGACGAGGTCGGAACCGGAGTGGATATCGAAGACACCGCCCTCCGTAATCTCATAAATTTCCTGCCAGGTGGAGGTGGATCGCGTGAAGGGATCCATCGGGATGGCGCGCAAATATCCGGCCTTCACCAAATCATTCAGCGAGTCCGGGTACTTCCCCTTGTCGGCCCGGTGCTGGTCCAGCAGGTCCCGGATCGTAAAGAGATCGCGCGTGAGGACCGCTTCGCGGGCCTTCACAACGGACTGTTGATAGGAGGGCGCGGCAAGGGTCACAAGAATCCCCACAATCGTGACGATGCTCATCAACTCGAGGAGCGTGAAGCCGCGCTCACCAGTCCCGATACTTCGTCCCATCCAACGCGACCTCCGGGCTGGCCGAGGCCAGGTCATACACATCGTCACCGCACCAGGACGACGCATCCGGGGGATCCGTGAAGCACCGCAACAGCCAGTCGGCCTTCCCGGTCAGCGGGTCCACCGGAATCCTCCGCAGGTAGCGCTTGACCGTCGCTCCTTTCACGGTGGCTTCTTCGCCCGTCAGCTTCACTTCCAGCAAGGCTTGAAGAGTCTTGGGATACCCGGACACGCTGGACGCCTCCTTGCATGTGAGCTTGTTCTTGACGCACAGAGGACCGAGCGACACATCGCCCTCCCGGTTCCAGTCCAATTTGAAGGCATCAATGGCCGCCCGGACCGTCCGGAGCTCCTGGCGCAGATCGATCTCACGCGCCCGCTTCCCCGTGACTTTGGACAGGGGCATCGCGACCGACGCCAGTACCATGATGATGGTGATCGTGACCATCAGTTCCAAGAGCGTGACGCCCGACTGTCTCATTGGACCCTCACGTTGCCCTGCCCGCCCGTGGCCGGAAGCGGTGCCTTCGCCGCGCTCAGCAACCGCGATGTCTGGATCGCCACCGGCGATGAGCCGAACTCTTTCGCGACAAACACCAGCGTGGCCAGGACACCGGCGCCGCTCACGCCCTTGGCGCCCTCCCCCCGTGCGAGCTGGACGACCACCGTCCCTGTCGCCGGATTCGCAGCCGTCACGAGAGTGGCCGTCCCCTCACGCTTTAAAAACTCACCTTCGAACGCCTGGCGGAACTCCAAGACCTTCGGATCGTAACTGACGGTCAGCGTGCCTTCGGCAAGGTCTTCGATGTTGGTCACCAGCACATCCAGCCTGATCTCCTCGCCCACTGATGCCGTTCTGTCCGCAGGGAGAACGGAAAGCACCCCCAAGGGGGGCTGCCGCGGGGGCGCCGCTTCCGGCGCCGGGGATAGGGCGCCGGGAGGCGCAGGCGCCGGACTTGCGGGCACGGCGCCCAACGTCCCCCTGCCTATGCCGGCCTCAGGGAAAAGTTGCTTCAGCCCATAGGCCTCCTCCGTTCCCGACCAGAAGGCCTGATCATCCACAGGAGGGAGTTCCATGGCCCGGACGATGTGCGGCGTGATGGTCAGGATCACGTCGGTTGCGATGACATCTTTGGTGGTGGACTTAAAAATCTCCCCCAGCACCGGGATGTCGCCCAGCCCCCGCACCTTCGTGACGACCGTCCGGTCCTCAGGCTGAATCAGGCCGGCGAGCACCACGCTCTCCCCGTCCTTCAACGAGAGCGAGGTCTCTGCGGTGCGAGTCCCGAATCTGAATTGCTGAATCAGCGGATTGGCCTGAAGGGTCACCAGATCCCCCAGCCGCGTCACTTCGAGCTGCAGCTTGAGGGTCACGTCCTGGTTCAGATGGATCACGGGCTCCACCGTGAGCTTGACCCCGGTGTCCTTGAATTCAATCGAGGTCACGGTGGATTGAGTAGGTATCGTTCCAGGTGTTACGCCGGGAATCGTGCTGGTGGTGGACAGCAGGATGGGCACCTTGTCGCCGATGTTGATCTTGGCCTGTTTGTTGTTCACCACCCGTACCCGCGGATTGGCCAGAGTCTTGGTGTTGGATTCCGCCCTGAGGAAATCCAGCAGCAGGCTGGTGGGCAATGTAAACAGGTAGCTGGTCGGGTTCAAGGACGTGAGCTGTCGGTAGTTGAAATTGATCGCTCCGCCAGTGATTGCGGTTGAAGGATCGCTTTCCGGCGGCACGAGAGCGGCGCCGGCTTGCTTGGCAATGTTCACGCCAAACTTGTCGGACAGGGTCTTGTCCACCTCCAGGACCTCGATCTCGAACATGACCTCGCCCTGCTTCCGATCATTGGCCAGGATGATGCGCTCGGCCAGCTTGACCTTGTCCGCGGTGTCCCGCATGACGATCGCGTTGACATCTTCATTGACGAAGATCCGCTTGGTCTCCAACATGGTCCGCAACAGGTTCACCATGTCTTTGGCCTTCGCGGTCGAGAGATAGAAGGTGCGGATGAGCATATCCTGATACTGGTCCAGCTTCTGCTTCGTCCTCGGTACGACAATGATCGTATCGTGCGTCAGCCTCCGCATGAAGAGGCCCTGCGTGGTCAAGATGAGGTTCAGCGCGTCTTCGAACGTGGCATCCTTGACGAAGATCGTGATGGGATCGTCCTTCATGTCCTTGTCGAACAGGATGTTGATTCCGCCTGCGCGCGCCAGGACTTCGAACACCTCCTTGGTCCGGGCGCTCTGGAACTTGAGCGTGATCGGTTGCCTGGAGCCGGTGAGCGGCAACGCAACGCTCTTTTGCTTCTCGGCGAGCTGGACCAGGCCGTCTTGCGCGGCCTTCA
>WNFU01001698.1_pt1 | contig 30770 bp, 27 predicted proteins | sample 5400121 | NCBI WGS metagenome assembly WNFU01 (sample SAMN13153360, study PRJNA577476) | soil metagenome | isolation source: 100 cm soil or saprolite under grassland replicate 1 | place: USA:California | collected 2016-06-15
CAACTGCGCTCACCCGCAGTTCGCATGACCCTTGCGTAAGTCCAGTCAGATAATAAAGTCCTGGTCAAAGGGGAAACGGATTGGATGTTTGTCGATACAAAAACAGGCAGACCACTCCCTATTCCTGAAAAAGTCTCGCAGGTTTTCAACATCGATTCAGAATCATAGCTCCATCTAGGGAAGCGAACTCCCATCATGCAATCAGTCGCGCTTACAAAAAAGAATCTACTTCCTCTTTATTCATTATTTATAGCCAATGCCATTTCGCTGGTCGGCAATGTATTTACATTGATTGCCATCCCGTGGTTTGTGCTCCAAACCACAGGCAGCGCGACCAAAACAGGAATCACAGGGGTCTTCAATATTCTTCCCGTTGTTCTGGCTGGGTTTTTGGGCGGCACCATCGTCGATCGACTCGGCTATAAACGCACCAGCATCATCTCTGATCTTGCTAGTGGGGTCACAACGGCTCTCGTTTCGATCCTGTACTTCACCATCGGTTTGGAATTCTGGCAGTTAATGATTCTTGTCTTTCTCGGCGCGTTCCTGGATACGCCCGGCAGTACAGCACGCGCGGCGCTGCTCCCAGAACTGGCAGAACAAGCGGGGATGCCCATAGAAAGGGTCACATCCCTCACGCATGTCATCGAATGTGGCGCGTATGGTCGGCGCTCCGCTGGCGGGTTTGCTGATCGGAATCATCGGCACAGCAAACGTTTTGTGGCTGGACGCGGCTTCATTCCTTATCTCGGCTGGGATTATCTGGGTTCTCGTCCCAAAACTCTTGGTGCATGATGAAAAGAAATCCGAATCAGGCAAATACCTGGACGAACTCAAGGATGGACTGCGCTTCATCGCGCACGATTCATTGATCCTGTCCATTGTGATTATGGTGATGCTGACCAATTTCCTCGACGCGATCTTCGGTGGCGTCTTGCAACCCGTGTATGTCAAGGAAGTCTACGGTAATGCGTTAAATCTAGGTTGCTTATTTCAGCGAATGGCGGCGGGGCGGTCATTGGCGGATTGATCTTTGCCGCGATCGGTCATCGCTTGCCGCGCCATGCAACGTTTGTCGGTGCCTTTGTGCTAACAGGATTCCGCTTTTAGGTATATGCACTCTATCCGCCTGTCTGGATCCTGATTGTGGTAACTTTGATCACCAGCATCGGAGCGGGACCTCTAAATCCGATCATCGGAGCCATTGAGTTCGAGCGGATTCCATCACATATGCGAGGACGTGTCTTCGGCGCGGTCACGGCCGGCGCTTGGATTGCCATGCCACTTGGCATGTTGCTCGGTGGCATTCTCACTGACAAACTGGGGACTTTTATTATGATGATCGGTTTGGCAATCACGTTTTTAATCACAACGGTGAGCATGGCATTTATCCCTGCCATGAAAGAGATGAATCGCAAGGCTTAGTCAGGAACATCAAAATCACTATTGACGAGTCTGCGAATGTTATGCAAAATAGATTACAACATTGCTTGCCAAGGTTTCGCAATGCCGATTAAAGGTAGATATGGCAAATAAAGGTTATTTTGTTATTACAGACATTTCGGGCTACACGGAATATCTGACTGGCTCTGAACTCGATCATGCCAACGAAATTTTGCAAAGCCTCTTCGATGCACAATTAAGAGCTGTCAAACATCCGTTCATGATCTCCGGGTTTCGTGGGGATGCAATTTTCATGTATGTGCCAGAAACAAATTTTGTACAGGCGCAAAGTTTTATCGAAGCGCTGGAAAATTTCTACGTTGTCTTCGCAGAGACGCTCCAGCAAATGCAGTACAACACCACTTGTACCTGTCGTGCCTGCAAGAACATGTCCATGCTGGATTTGAAGATGTGTATTCACTATGGAGAATATCTCATTCAAAAACTGGGTGACCGCGAAGAACTGCTGGGCGCAGACGTGATCGTTCCACACCGCATGTTGAAGAATCATGTGATCGAACAAACCGGCATCAAGTCTTATGCCCTCTTTAGCGATGTTGCTGCTCAAAAATTGAATTTGCTTGACTACTGCGAAAAAGTAATCCCACATTCCGAAACGTATGAGCACCTCGGCGAAGTGTCCATGTGTGTGCATGACCTTCATCCAGTATGGGAAAAATATAAAGAGAAGAACAGGCAATTCGTTGACGCACAGGAAGCCTGGGTCAAACGCGAAGAGGACCTCCCTTTTCCCCCTGCGCTGATCTGGGAATACTTGACAAAGCCTGATCTCGAAGCCGGCTTTCTGGGATACGACTATGGAGAAAGAACAGACGTGGGAGGACGCGTACAAGAGGGGTCAGGGTTCCATTGCGCTCACGGCGACTTGCATGTCTATAGCAAAATCTTGGACTGGAGGCCTTTTGAGTATTACACCATGGAGCAATCCGTCCTGGGACTTACCTATCTTTCGACCCGTCGATTAATCCCTCTTGAAAATGGCACGCGAGTGGGAATTTATCTCACTATGCCACGCGAAACATCCAGCGATGAAGTACGCCAGATGCTTCAATCCGCCATGGATGGTGGCTACGCAGGACTACAATCCTTCATTGAGCACGACATCATCAGCGGAAAAATTACTGCAAACGGATGAACCCTTAAAGAAAAACGCCTCTGTTTGAGAGGCGTACATGTTGCATTTCCAATTGTTTTTTCCTAAATACAGCATGTGAGGGGTTTGGCAAACTAAGTTACTCAAGCTCAATGTAAATACGTTTATTGATCGCTCCTTTACTTTTATAGTCAGCCACGCGGATTTTCCCTACCTCTCTCGTGTTATGGACGTGGGTTCCGCCATCGGCCTGCAGATCTAATCCAACGATTTCTACTGTGCGCACCTCCTTGATTCCCTCAGGTAGAAGGTTGATTTTTGTCCGGATCAGATCTGGTATTTGAAACGCCTCTTCACGCGGCAGGATTTTGACGCGGATCTCACGCGCGTGCGCCACTTCCTTATTGATTGCCGCTTCGATCTCACGAACCAGTTCGCCGCGCATGGTTTCAAACTCAAAGTCCAAGCGTCCTTTCAACGGCTGCATATCGCCACCCGTGACCAGCGCGCCGTAATCCCGAAAGATTGTCCCGCACAGAACGTGGAGGGCAGTATGGGTGCGCATCAGCTCGTATCGCCGCGCCCAGTCCAAAGTCCCATGGGAAGTGGCGCCAATGGACGGCAAAGGCAGATCGCCGCCTAGAAAGTGCAGCACGTCCTCTCCCTGCTTCTTTACTTTATCCACAGGATAGGTCACGCTTTCAACAGCCAATGTTCCAAAATCACAGGGTTGCCCTCCCCCGCCGGGATAAAAAGCTGTGCGATCCAACACGACGGCGCGTTCTGCTAGTAGAACAGAAGTGACGTTCGCATCGAATTCCTGCAAATAACTATCGGTTTGATACAGCAGCTCGGTCATAACAACTCCCGTACAGGTATTTTGTGTGAGCCTTGCGAAGGTTTTACTCCACCGAGGCACATCCACCGATCAAACCTTCGCAAGGCTTATTTTCGTGACAATCCCATAAACAAAGTTTACTCGCATTATTTAAATCAGCCAATAGAGGTAAACTTGGATTCATTATTTAACGGAGGCACACGTGAATCCAAAAATTATTGTGATCGATGGGAAAACGTATAACAGCGTTGAGGAAATGCCACCAGACATCCGCCAAAAATATGAAGCGGCAATGCGCTCATTGGGGGATGCGAATGACAACCGCATCCCGGATGCATTTGAGAATGTGAATATTCTTGCTGACAAGAACAAAAATGGTGTCCCTGATGTGGTGGAAGATCTGGTTGCGGGACAGGCCGTAGTAAACAGTATGAAGATTATTGTAGATGGAAAAGAATTCAATAGCCTCGAAGGTCTACCACCGGAGGCACGTGCACGATATGAAGAGGCGATGGGCAAGTTGGACGCGAACCGAAACGGCATCCCGGACTTCGTAGAGGGGATGTTAAAGACTCCAAATCAGACGACAAGCTCTTCTACCAGTTTTTCAGTGGCAACGCCGCGTAGCTCCACACCTGTACCCGTCAGTCCCACGATAACGCCCGACACATCGAATGGTTTGATGCTTGCTCTAGCTGGCTTATTTATCTTTTTGTTATGTGTTGTTGCTGGCGGCGCGGTTTGGTATTTCTTTCTGCGATAGATAATGTTTCAGGGAAAAGGAGGTCGGTGCGGATAGATTAGCGTTTGATTAGAAGGTTACAACTCACTTGACATTGATTTTGAATTTCTGTATAGTAATCTCGATACGAGAGTAAATGGCACGGCTGCCCACCGGCACGCGTGCCTTTTCTTTGTCTGTACATATCCCTTTTTTTAGGAGCACCAATGATCCAGGTCAATGGTCTCACCAAAGACTACGGCGCGCGCCGCGCCATTGACAATCTCACCTTCGATGCGGAGCAGGGAGAAATTGTCGGCTTTCTTGGGCCTAACGGCGCAGGCAAAACCACCACGATGAGAATCCTTACTGGTTACATGCCGCCTACTGATGGAACAGCGACTGTAGCTGGTTACGATGTGGTTGAAGAATCCCTTGAAGTCCGCAAGCGAGTGGGTTATCTTCCCGAAACTGTTCCTCTTTACAATGACATGACCGCGCTGGAATATCTGAAGTTCATGGCGAGCCTGCGGCGGATCCCGGATGTGGAAGAGCGCGCCTATGAGACTTTGGAAGGTGTCAATTTACAAGATCGCGCTGATAGTTATATTGGAACCTTTTCAAAAGGAATGCGTCAACGTATGGGATTGGCACAGGCATTAATTCATCGCCCGGAAGTTTTGATTTTGGATGAACCCACCATCGGACTTGATCCCGCGCAGGTCGTGGAAATGCGTAATGTCATCCGTGAGATTGGCAAGGATCGCACAGTTCTGCTTTCCACGCATATTCTCTCTGAAGCACAACAGATCTGTGATCGTGTGCTTATCATCAACAAAGGCCAGATCGTCACGGAAGACACGCCTGAGAATCTTCAATCCCGCCTGGTAGGATCGCAACGCGTAGTATTGCGCGTGCGCGGCGACTCCGATGGCTTGACCGCCAAGATCACAAAGGTCAAAGGGGTGCGCGCGGTGGAGTCTAAATCAGACGGCTCGGTTGAATTTGAATTTGGTGCAGGAGAAGATGCTCGTCCACAAGTGGCGAAAGCAGTTGTACAGGCAGGCTATGAATTGCTTGAAATGCGACCGATCGGCTTGAGCCTTGAAGAGATCTTCCTCGAACTCACCCGCGAGAATTCTGCTGACGTGAAAACTCCATGAGGCATTTATGAGAAACATTTGGATCATTGCAAAACGTGAATTTGACCATTACTTTATTAGCCCGATTGCTTATGTAGTGGCATTCATGATCCTGCTCACTATCGGGATCATCTTCGCCATCAATATTTACTTCTTTATTCAGAACGCTCTTCAATCATTCGGTCAGGTTCCAGACATATCTCCGATCACGGGGGCTTTTGGATTCTTATTGGTTTTATCCATTCCCGCGATCACAATGAGATTAATCTCAGACGAAGCACGTATGGGAACATTAGAATTGTTACTTACCGCTCCGATCCGGGACTTTGAGCTGGTCGCTGGCAAATGGCTGGGTAGCTTCCTTTTTATCTTGACGATCGTGGCAGTGACATTGGTCTATCCCCTTATCCTAAATTTCGCTCTCGTCTCCCCCGGTATCGACCAGCAACTGGTGATCTCATCTTATCTGGGTGTCATTCTGGTCGCGGCATCTTTTCTCGCGTTGGGTGTGGGCATTTCAGCCGTGTTCACGAATCAGGTTGCGGCCTTCTTCGTGACTCTGAGCGTGTTTGTCTTCTTATGGTGGCTGATTGGTTTCCCTGCCCAAGTTCTTCAGGGAACTGCGAGCGAAGTGTTCCGATTCCTTGATATGAAGACGCACTTTTATGATGCGCTCAATGTTGGAAGCATCAAGTTAGCTGACCTTGTTTACTTTTTCAGTCTGATCGCCCTGGGCTTGTTCGTGGGGACAACCGCTGTTGAAACCCGGAGATGGCGCTAATGAAAGAAATGAACGATAAGAAAAATCCATCCTCTTCGCAAGCGCGCAATTATTCTATTATCGCGCTGATCTTCGCTTTGTTGGCCTGTATCGCCACATTCTTCCTCGGCATCACGCGTGGACTATTGTCCATGCAGGTGTTTACCGGACTCCAAGCAGCCGATGTAAATCGGTATCTGTTGGTCAGTGCCGGACTCATTATCTTGGGTCTTGCCGCGTATGCAATCATGGAGCCCGATCGGGTTCGTCGTTTCTTCACCGGTAGACAAGCTCGCTATGGAAGTAACGCGCTTATCATGTCCATCGCGTTTCTGGGTATCCTCATCGTTGGAAATGTGCTGGCCTACCAAAACCCTGTTCCCATCGCCGATCTGACAGAAGATAAAACCAATACGCTCTCACCCGAATTGGCAAGCGCCCTGAAAACCCTACCTCAGAAAGTTACCGCCACGGGATTTTTTTCTCAAAACAGCCCTACCGATTCCGCTGACAAACTGTTGAATAACATCAAAGCCAACAGCAACGGCAAGTTTGACTATACCTTTATTAATCCGGACCGTGATCCCCAAGCCGCGCAAGAGGCAGGCATCACCGGTGATGGAAAGATTCTCCTGCAAATGGGAGATCGTAAGGAAATTGTTGCCGGAGCCAGCGAATCAGAAATTCTCAAAGGGATGTTGCGTCTCCTCAACCCAGGAAATAATGTGGTTTACTTCCTAACGGGTCACGGCGAGCGAGATATCGAAAAGGGCGGTGAAACATCGATGACGCGCGCGAAATCCACGCTTGAGAGCAAAAACTATACGGTCAAGACACTTAACCTTTTGTCTGAAAACCAGATCCCGGAAGACGCTAGCTTAATTGTGATTGCCGGACCCGTACAGCCAGTTTCACAAGATGAAGTAAACCTGCTAAAAGATTACCTAAGCAAAGGCGGCTCACTGATTGTCATGGAAGACCCCACCGCCCTTACACAATTTGGCGATCAAAGTGATCCGCTGGCAGATATGCTCTCAAAGGATTGGGGCATTACGTACAACAATGATGTTGTCATTGATCTTAATAGTCCTCAACCGACAACCGCTGTGGCCGCCTATTACGATACGTCCCATCCAGTCACAGTGAATATGAACAATTTGGTGGCTTACTTTCCATTTACGCGAAGCTTGAACATAGCAGGCACTGTGGAAGGAGTAACACTCACGCCATTGGTCCAAACGAATGAACGCTCGTGGGGTGAAACAGATTTTGAAAGCCTCAAAACTGGCGGACAAGTTGGGTTCGATCAAGGCGAAGCACAGGGTCCGCTGACGCTGGTCGTTGCCGGTGAGGACTCGACAACCAAGGGACGTGTGGTTGCGTTTGGCACATCCAGTTTTGCTGTGGATCAAATCTTCGATGCCTATGGCAATGGCGATATGTTTGTCAACTCGGTGGATTGGTGTGCTGAACAGGAAAATCTCACCAATATTACACCGAAGACTCCCACGGAACGCACGTTTAAGATCCCTGGTCAATTCCAATGGATCGCAATTCTGCTTGGCTCGGTTTTCATCATTCCAGGATTGGTTGTGCTCGGAGGCGTTTCCGCGTGGCTTTCGCGCAGGCGCAAAGGATAATGTATGATTCGACGTCCTACTGTCGTCTACATAGTACTCCTTCTTGCACTGGCTGGAGCCTATTACTACCTGAATAACCGTAACAAAACTGCAGGTATAGAAGTAACTGCTGAGGCTACTTCAGAGGTCACGCAAGCGTATCTCTTTACTGCGGAAGATGGCACGCCGTCCAGCATTCGTATTGAGTCGAAGGCAGGACAAACTGTCGAAGTGGCACGTGGCGCAGATAACGCCTGGGCGGTGACTCAGCCCATCGAAGTCAAAGCAGAACAGGGGGTGGCTGAAGCGGCAGCGAGCCAAATTACAACGATGAGTATTTTGGATACTGTCCCAGAGATCGATCCGAAGATCGTAGGGTTGGAAACGCCTGAATATGTCTTAACGGTCCAGTTTACAAATGGAGTGGAACGAACGGTTGACATTGGTGTTATCACCCCAACAGAAAGTGGTTACTACGTTCGCAATGCGGATGGCAAGGTGATCATTGTTAGCAGGAGCGCAATCGATTCTCTGCTTGGACTTCTGGACAACCCACCTTATCTGGAGACTCTGACCCCCAGCCCTATTCCAGCCACAGAAACATTAACCCCGCTCCCCGCTTCGCAGACGCCTGCGGTGGCCACGGCCCCTAGTGAAACTGCCACACCCTAGCCGTAAACTATGAAATATGAAAAGAGTATGAAGAATTGATGTGAAATTACGAAATAGTAATGAAATGAGTATTGAAATTCTCTTAAAAAAAGTGTATTCTGATACTAAAAAGAATTGGATCTGAAACGAATGGATGTAGACAAAATTTTGATGGTTGACGAAGAGGAAGAATTCTCTGCAATTGCACGGCTGGTTGAATTGGGCCGCCAAAAAGGATATATCACGCTTGACGATATATTGCATTTCTTTCCTGAAGCCGAACAGGACGTTGAACAACTAGAAGAAGCGTTTTCGGCTCTCTTAAGCGCGGGCATTCCTTTTATGGAGGATACCGCTACAGCAGAACCAACCGAAGATGAGTTGGTTGCTGTCGAGACAACTGAAGCTGAACCAGAGGTTGATCTCTCGCTCGACGACTATTTGGCAAATATTGACACAGACGATACGATTGGCTTGTACTTGAAAGAGGTCAGCCGCGTACCGCTCTTGACCGCGGAAGAGGAAGTGAAGCTGGCTCAGCGCATCGAACGCGGACGAATGGCGCGTGAGGAACTTGCCAAAGGTAACGCCAGCCCGCGCCGGCGCTCGGAATTACGCAAATTAATCGAGGATGGTTGGGCAGCTCGTGAACACCTGATCACAGCAAACTCACGTTTGGTGATTTCGGTTGCCAAGAAATATATGGGGCGCGGTGTTCCCTTTTTGGATTTGATTCAGGAAGGCAACATCGGTCTGATCCGCGCCACCAAAAAGTTCGATTATCGCCGCGGGCATAAGTTCTCCACATACGCAACCTGGTGGATTCGTCAGGCTGTCACCCGCGCGATTGCCGATCAAGGACGCACGATCCGTGTGCCTGTTCATATGGGCGATCAGATCAACAAGCTCTTACGCGTTCAGCACCAGCTGACGCAACGATTGGGTCGCGAACCCAGCGTGGAAGAACTCGCGGTTGCCTTGGACGTTCCACCCAAAAAGGTTGAGAACATGATCCAGGTCGCGCGGCGCCCGCTTTCGCTGGAAACACCAACCGATGATGAAGAAGATTCCGTACTGGGCGATTTCATCGAAGATGATGAAGCACCTCCGCCCGACGATACCGCGACGTACAATCTGTTGCGGGAGCATCTCGGCGAAGTGCTGAACGGATTACCTCCGCGCGAGGTCCGCATTTTGCAATTGCGCTATGGCTTGCTGGATGGACAGGCGTACACACTTGAAGAAGTTGGACGCAAGATGGGCGTGACGCGCGAACGCGTCCGCCAGATCGAAGCGCAGGCGCTGAGCCGCTTGCGCCATCCCTCCATCCGACGCAAACTACGCGATTACCTCGGAGAGTAAAACGAAATGAGCGACACACAAAGTGTCGCTCGTTTTTTTTATCTCCCAACATAAACCGATCCGAACAGTTTTGTAATTTATGCAAGTGGCAATGGTTGGTAAAATTCCTCCATGCAGGAGAGACACTTCAACCCAAAAATTGCCGCTATTCTGATGCTTGCACTTTTCGTCCGTCTTCTGGGGATCATCTCACGACCCATCTGGTATGACGAAGCCTTTGCCATCCTTTTTTCAGAAAAAGGATTGAGTGCCATGCTCTATGGAACACTTGCTCCCACAGGAGCAGGCAGCGCCGATATTCATCCCCTTGGATACTACACATTATTATGGCTGTGGATAAAGGTCTTTGGCGAATCGCTGGTGGCCACACGCTTATTGTCGATTATTGCAGGACTCATCTCAGTTTATTTGATCTATCTGATTGCCTTCGAAGCGCTGTCTGATGCCAAGACTGCACGTTTGAGCATGCTCTTTGCCGCATTAGCCCCGTTTCAAGTCCACTACTCGCAAGAAATTCGAATGTATTCATTTCTGGCAATGTGGTTGTTGCTTGCCACCTATGCTTATCAGCGCGGCTCAAAAACAGGGAACTGGCGCTGGTGGATTCTTTTTACTGTTTCAGCAACTCTTGCACAATACACACATAATCTTGCGGCTTTCTATCTTGTTTCACTCGCACTTTTACCCTTATTTCAAAAAAACTGGCGGACGGTGCGCGCCGTTACACTAGCTGGAGTTGGCGCTCTACTTCTATATATCCCCTGGGCGATTCAGCTTCCTGCTCAATTCTCCAAAATTCAAAGTGCGTATTGGGTGGAACGCCCTGATATTTCAAAATTGTTCACGCTTCTCATCGTTTATATTACCAATACACCCTTGCCCACCGGCCTAATCGCCGGGGTGTTGGCAATTGTTTTAATTATTGTAATCATCGGTTTTATCCAGACGATAAGATACAGCCGTCGAGCGCAAGGAAAAGAAGGACTCTGGCTTTTGTATCTTGCGTTTGCTCCACCAATTCTCCTTCTTTTGTTTTCACAATGGAGGCCAGTTTATATCGAAAGAGCCTTGCTTCCCTCGGGAGCTATTTTTTGCATTTGGCTTGCATGGGTGATCACGAAGACAAATCTTTCGAACATGGTTCAATATGCTTTGTTTGGCTTGCTCAGTATTTCATCCATTCTGGGGATTTATCAGCACGTTACCTATCACGATTTCCCTTATGGCCCATTCAGGCAACTAGATCTATCCCTGCAAGAGCGCATAGAACCTCAAGACGTGATCCTTCATTCCAACAAATTGAGTATGCTTCCTGCACTTCTATTTGACCGTAAACTTCCCCAATCCTTTATCGGCGATCCGCCCGGAAGTCGAGTAGATACACTGGCTTCCGCTACACAACAAGTGCTGGGAATAAAATCAGAAAGCGACATTCAATCCGCAACGAGCAATACAAAACGCGTTTGGTATATCATTTATCAACGTTCCCTCGAAGAGTATAAAGCCAATGGATCTCCAACCCATCCGGATCTTGAATATTTAGATTCACAATATGATTTGAAGTCAGAGGAAACCTGGGATGGACTTCGAGTCCTACTCTACACAAAGAAACCATGATCCCCGCCAACCAGAAAGATTTCCTTTGGGTACTCACTGTCTCGCTATTCATTCTTCTATTGAGTTCTATCCCTACGTGGGCAGGGTATCAAGCTCAAACCCAAGAACTTCGCTTCCGAGGAATTTATTACGATAGCCAGGATTACGCCGTCCACGTCGCGGCGATGGAAGCAGGGAGGCATGGCGAATGGGTTTATCAATTCCGGTTCACATCTGAGCCGCATCATCCTGCGTTTATCCGATTGTTTTATGTTGTTCTTGGCCAATTCAGCAAATGGCTTGGGCTGACTTCTGACTTCATGTTTCAACTCGCACGTTGGATCCTGGGTTTCGTTGCGCTCTTCATCTTATATAGACTGATGAAGCAAATATTCTCCGATCTCTTTTGGGCACGGACCGCGTTCTTACTGGCCGCGCTTGGATCAGGACTGGGTTGGCTGCAAGTTATCTTTAATTGGACTTCTACGAAGATTACCCCAATTGACTTTTGGCTGGCTGATGATTACGTTTTTTTTAGTTTGTCAGTCTTTCCACATTTTGCCTTTGTTACGGCTGGAATGTGCATTGCCTTAAGTCTTTGGCTTGATTTCCTGGAAAAGAAACATTGGGTGAATATTGCTTCCATTGCACTGACGGCCATTCTCGTACAATTTGTAAACCCGATTGCATTCGCTACCGTCGATCTAAGTCTTTTTGGGGCAGCACTGTTCTCATGGTGGAAGAGTCAAAAGATTTCCAGACAAGATATTGATGGACTGCTCGTGATTGCCATTGCCCAGATTCCATTGCTGGCTTATAACTTCCTTGTCTTGAACAACGACCCCCTTTGGGGTCAGTTCACCACGCAAAACAAGACGCTTTCTCCTCCTCCAGATTACTATCTCTGGGGCTTTGCGTTATTCTGGCCCTTTGCCCTACTCGGAGCAACTGTCGCTTTCCGTACAAAGTCCAAGGGGCTGGGAGCAGCGGTTTTTTGGGCCATTGGTGCTTTTCTGCTGGCATACGCTCCAGTCTATATCCAGCGACGATTTTTACAAAATATCACAATCCCTCTTGCGATATTGGGCACCACAGGGTTGATAAAACTTTTTGAAATAGGCCCAGCTCGAAGTCCGGGCCTGACACGCTGGCGTTCCAGTTTGGTCATACTGTTCGTTTTCCTTGCTTCTATTTCCTCCATCCAGATAGGTCTTAGTCAGGCGGTGTACCTTCAAACTCATCCTGAAAATCTATACTATCCTGCAAGCCTTGATCGTGCCGTGAATTGGCTTCGTGAAAATGCCCAATACAACGATTTTGTGCTTGCCTCCGAACAGACCTCCCAAGTGCTGGCACAAAAAGCAGGGCTACGTGCTTATTTCGGTCATGAAATGGAAACGTTGAATTACGAAACCAAGCGATCAGAGGTGCAGGCATTCTTCCAGGGAAAATTACCAGAGTTGGCAAGCAGCCCCATCCAATGGGTTGTTTATGGGCCTTTCGAGAGGAAGCTTAACCCAAACTTTGAAAAACCAGACGATCTGGAACTTGTGTACGACATCCAGGATCTGCAAATCTATAAAGTAAGATAGAAACTTTTAAAACGGACACCTCTACATTACTGTGAAAAGCAAATTTCTGCCCCACTTTCAGGATGTTCTCTTTTTCAGCATTTTCTTTGCTGCCATTGCACTTGGTCCACGAATGCTCAATCAAGATGGCGATCTCCCTCGTCACCTGGCGATTGGGCGTTATGTACTGGCTGGACACCTGCCGCCTGTGGATGATATTTTTTCACACACAGTGCCTGGCGCGCCGTTTGCACCGCATAAATGGCTTTCAGGTGTGCTATTTTATCTTGCCTACATACTCTTTGCTGAAAAAGGGATGGTCATCCTTTCAGCCGCAGCATTAGGGACAACGTTTACACTGATCTATACCGAAAGCGTTTCGCGAGTGGGGCTTCGGCTGCCTGTTTTCCTCTTGGTCATATGGGGAGCGGCAATCACATCCTTGCATTGGATTATTCGCCCGCATATTTTTACCATGCTCCTCTTCGCCATCTGGCTCATCCTGACGGATCGGCTTGCAAGGGGCGAATGGGTGTCTCTCTGGTACTTCCCCGCACTGATGTTTTTGTGGAACAATCTTCATGGTGAATATATTTCAGGATTTCTGGTGACGGGAGCCTATTTGGCTGGTTGGGTTTGGGATTATCTTTTCAATCGTGAGAAGGCAGCTCTGCAAACAGGAAAACGCCTCGCGGCGGTCGCCGGACTTTCAGCGCTGGTCACCATATTGAACCCTGTCAGCCTGCGGGCGTGGGGAACAGTCACTAGCTGGATGGGGAACCAATATCTCATGTCTCACACTGACGAAACCATCCCACCCAATTTTATACAAACAAAGTTTTTTATTTTATTGGCTTTCCTGGCCTTTTCACTCTTCTTGCTGGCAATGAAAAGAGAAAAACTCTCCACCGGGCAAGCGATTGCTCTAGCAGGGTTTTCCGCCCTCACATTATTCTCAGCCCGTAACGTTCATTTTTACGGGGTAGCGGCACCCTTTTTGCTGGCGCCCACTCTTCTGGGAAGCTTGTCGGTGCCAATTATCAAACGATACGAAACCTTTTTCGCGACAGTAGATTCGGTTTCAGCAGGCATCCTCTGGCCGCTTATTGTCGTTATACTAGGGATTGGTCTGCTGGTGATCACGCCATTGGGGCTTGAACAACGTTTCTCTCCTGCATATTTTCCCGTACAGGCAGTTGAGTGGTTAAAAACGCATCCCCAACAGGGAGAAATGTTCAATCCGTTTGACTGGGGGGGTTATCTAAGCTTCGAGCTACCGAAGAAACGGGTATTTATCGATAGCCAGGGCGATGTATATGGTGAGGCGTTTATTCGCAAATACGAGCAAGTCATTACACTTCGTCCGGGTTGGGAAGGCATTTTAGATCAGTACAAGGTACGTTGGGCGCTTGTTCCTGCGAACTGGTCGTTGATTAACGCAATGTCCTCAGCAGGATGGCAGGAGGTCTATCGTGATGGCACAGCAGTTGTATTAACACGAAGTCAATAATGATTACATCTGGACATCAATCTCTGTTCTTTTCGACTTGTGCACTTCTACCAGACCGCGTCGATCATCATTGCCAGAAAAATAAACACCAGATAGGTACTTGACCATTTATACATGCGCCAGGCAACCTTGTTGCCGCCTTCTTTCCAGACTGCCCAGGCAGCATAAATCAAGGCAGCACCGAAGACTAATGATGAGATAAGATAAACCGTGCCGGCCAATTGAAGGATGGGAAGCAATAACGTAACGATAATCAATTCAATCGTGTAAATGAAAATTTGTTTTCTTGTTTCCAATTCACCACGGATCACAGGTAACATCGGAACCCCCGCTCGTTCATAATCCTTCATACGGACGATTGCCAGTGCCCAGAAATGCGGTGGAGTCCACATGAAGATGATGGCGAAGAGAATCCATGCCGTCCAGCCCAAGTGACCGGTGGCGGCGGCGTAGCCAACCATGGGCGGAATCGCCCCAGCCCCACCGCCAATCACAATGTTCTGCACCGTCGCTTTTTTGAGCCAGAGACTGTACAAAATCACATAGTAAATGATGCCAGCCAGTGAAAGCAAAGCTGCAAGTCCGTTCACGAAACAAGCCAACACGTAATAACTAACCAGAGACATTCCAAGTCCAAACGCCAACCCTTCAGCATCTGTTAGACGGCCATCGGCTAGGGGACGTTTGGCTGTGCGCTGCATGTGACGATCCAGCTCTCGGTCAATGTATTGGTTCAGCGCACTTGAGCCACCTGCCGCCAGCGCACCGCCGATCAACGTCCACATGGTGAGCGAAAAGGAAGGCCATGCTTTTCCACCAATTACCAATCCGCCGTATGTTGTAATCAACAACAATCCTACAATCAATGGCTTGGACAACGCAATGAAATCTTTTGTCCGCTGCCGCTTGTTCAGGCGGACAACTTCCTTATGATCAACGGCGAGGACTCCGGAGGTGTAAACAAGCAAGAGCAACGAAACCCAAAGCGCAACGGTGGTTAAGGTGTGTAAAAAGACAAGATGAGGCGGGTAGGATTGCAGCACTTGCATCGCGCCGACCAGGGCCTGACCGAAAAACATGACGCCGAGAATAGTAGTCAATGGCAACAGAACAGTCTGATTGCGCTGTTCCCGCCATGCTTGGCGTAAGACAAAGAACATCAAAACCGAGGCTACGCCTACCAGAAATATATGTAATTGCTTGAGCCACCCCAACGGATGACTAGGATCACAGAAGGGAAATCCATTGCAATATGCAATGGCGCCTGTGACCGCCACACTCCGTCCCACGATTGTGAGAGCCAGCACAGCGAAAAACAATACCAAGACGAGACGTGCAAAAGAGGACCGCAAAGAGTATTTCATTTTGACCCTTTTTCCTGTCTTCGCAAATAGAACGGATACCCAACAAACAAGATCGTGGCGAATGTAAACCACTGTAATGCATATCCCAAATGAGGACCCTCCGTGATTTCCACTTCGGGCAGGAATGGAATCGGCGGTTCCGTATCAGAGGCGTCTGTTACAGGCTGGATATAGACCGGCAGAACGGGATACGGTATTTGATTGGCAATCTGTACTACATCCGCGTTATTCCAAATCTCCAGCTTTGCACCATTTTCAGCCAGCGTGTCGGCTACGCCACCAAAAGCTGGTTTGGTTTGCCCAAGCCGGATTTGACCTGACACATTTGCTGTATCCGACTCATCATATTTACGCCAATCGGGAGGCGCGGAGTTGCCATCCGCAGGGATCCAGCCGCGATCAACGAGAACAGCTTTCCCATCGAACTTGAGCGGGGTCAATAAATGGTAACCGTATTGATTATCATAATATTCATTCCTCAGAGCGACCTGGTTCGCAAAATCATACTCTCCTTTTACGTTTACAGACCGCCATTCCATGGCAGTGATGTCTTGAGGTATTTCCTGATTTAAGTCCAAGGCCGATTCGGCTCGCGCAGACTCGAATTGGGCGTTGAAGGCGCGGCGTTGCTCAAGACGGGCTAATTGCCAGATGCCCAGGCGGATGCAGAGCGCGGTTCCCGCGAAAACAAGCAAAGTGGCAATCAGCCACTTCCGCTGAAACATTTTAAGCAACAACATTTTCTTTTTTCTTTGAGGGCAAAATAAAGCTATACAGCGCGATCAAGATCGACAAAGGAAGGGCAACATAAATAATCCCATAGATTCTCGTACCGGTTGTCAGTGGCTCGCGTACATCGAGTCCGAAATAGTTTCCAGGCTGAAATGAACATTCGTATGCAAAACTTTCTTCCTGATCGAGCAAGAGCTGCGCCGATGAATTTGCGGGAATCCACAAGGGGCCAAGTTTGTGGTCAACCGAATCATCGTTCTTGACAAGAAGCCTATCACCCACAACAAACATCATATTCTGAGGGATAGAGGGTGGCTGTTCCCCGCGCGCAACCTGGTCGGCTGTGCCAGCCGGGATGGTTAGCACAATTTCGCGCGGCATGCGTGCAGTATCTCGCAGGAACAGAAAGGGTACTTCACTGATCAGCACGCCGCCCAATAAACCCAGCCCAATTGCAAGCAGAATTCGTTTGATGACAAAGTTTTTTGGGTACATATTATGCTTTCTATAGCTTATGTCACCGTTCCGATAACAATAGCTTCAAGTCGTGGACTATATCCTTGACAGGCGTATCGAATCCAAATGATACGCGCAGGTTTCCCTGTTGATCGATCAACGTCACCCGCGCCGTATGGTTGACAAGATAACCTGCCGCCGAGGTGCCTTGTACCGTCTCGCGGAACACCCCATAATCATTCCAGACCTTTGCGAGTTCAGTCTCCGACCCGCTTAATCCAATGAACTTCGGATTGAAATGATCCACGTATTCCTGCGCGCGCTGAGGTGTGTCTCGCTCGGGATCAACAGTTACAAAAAGAACCTGGACCTGATCCGACTTGGCCCCAAGTTCCTCCAAAGCCTGTTTAAATTCCGCCAGGGTCGTAGGGCAGACATCCGGACAGGAGGTATAACCGAAGAAAAGCATAACGACTTTCCCTCGCATCTCACTCAGCCGAAAGCTGCTCCCATCTGCACGAGTTAACGCGATCTCTGGTGCGACCGGGTATGGTTCAGTATAGCTGGTCCCCCGAAAGCTGGCAGGCTTTGAAAAAATGAAAACTCCGGCCGCCACAACGCCGATCAAAAGGAAAGTTATCATCCCCACCAAAAGTGTTTTTCTATCCATTCTGTTCCTTACACCCAAACAATTTTATTTAATCATACACCCGAAAATCGGGGCGACCCACGACAGGCCGCCCCGATTTGAATTCCTCTCATTGAAAGTTAAGAATTCCTTCGGAAGGCTATTTGATGACTGTTCCAATCAGGTACAAAGCAGGATAAAAGAAAATCCAAACGACATCTACGAAATGCCAGTAGACCGCGGCAGCCTCCACAGGGTACTGTTTCTCGTCATAAAAACCTTTACGGCCGTTGTTCCAAATGATAGCAAGAAGGATCAAGCCGCTCAATACATGGAAGGCATGCATACCAGTCATCATGAAGAATGCCGCGCCAGCCACCCCAGAGGTAGGCTTCAATGGTTCCACTCCAGCAGGTTCACCAAATAAATGAAGGATAGTTTCAGCTATCGCGGGAATGGTGTGCCATTCAATAATAATCACACCCAGCAAAAAGCCCAAACCAAGTAGAAACGTTATAGCCGTGTTACGCAGAAAGCCCTGGCGGTCACCGTTATGCATCAACGTCTCACCGCGATTCATAAAGAACGAGGAGATCAGGAGCACAGCCGTCACGCCCAGACCCAGAAACTGGTTTAATTCCGGACGATTGAGCCCAAGCAGGTTGACGCGCATGGCCATCAGACCGGCAAAGACAAAGGAATCTGAAACAAGAAACAGCCACAGCCCGAGGCGATTCGTTCCGGCTTTATAGTTGTACGCTTCGTAATCCAGCTCAGATTCGAGATTGAGCTTATAAATATGCATATAGTAGTATACAACGAGCGCTGCTTTCACGAGCGCAACAACGACCAGCAAAGGGACCGACTGGAAGGAAATCGCTATGAAGAATTCAAGTCCCGTCAATACTGCCAGGTAAACAAAGATGAGCACTCCCTGGACCAGCATGGTTTTATTCTCTTGTGTATGCACCATTTTTGTGTCTGCCCTCAATTAATGATATTTTCCAGCTTCCCGCACCGGTGGAACTTCAACATGCTTGGAGCCGTCGGGAGAAAATTCAATATATCTGGAATCAGCTAAACCGTAATCATAGGGTTCGCCAACCACCACAAACGGAACCTCATAATTATGTACCGGCATGGGCGAGGGGACCTGCCACTCAGGCGAGCGTGAATTCCAAATATTTCCTTCCGCCTTTTCACCGTGTTTGATGCTGTAGAACAGATTGATAAAGAAGATCAGCACGGAGAAGAAAATGAGGAATCCGGCAATAGTCATCAAAAGATGTGTGAAATCAAACCCGAGCGCAGGGTCGTAATCCGCGATACGGCGGCGCATACCCAGCAAACCGACGCGCATCATTCCGAACGTCAACACGAGGAATGACGGTGTCATGATCCAAAAGTGCATCTTTCCCCAGAATTCGTTCATACGCCTGCCGGTCGCTTTAGGGAACCAGTAATAGATCGCCGCAAAGAACGGGAAGACAAATCCTCCGAAAATCGTATCGTGGAAGTGCCCAACCACCCAGTATGTGTCGTGCAGATGAAGGTCAAGAGCAATCGCAGCATTCGGCGGTCCAGTTATGCCACCCAACAGGAAGACGATAATCGCACCAAGCACGAAAAGCATCGGGGTGGGAGTCTCTATTTTGCCTCCCCAGATCGTGGCAACCCATGAGAAAAACTTGACACCGGTCGGCACAGCCACCAGCAAAGTGCTATACATGAACGGAACCCGCAGGTATTCGTTCATACCGGAGGTGAACATGTGATGCGCCCAAACCGTGAATCCAACCAGAGCGATTCCTAGCGAAGACATCGCAATCCAGCGATATCCAAACAACGGCTTACGGACGAACACCGGCAGGAGCTCAGAGATCACACCGAGACCCGGAAGCACAAAGACGTACACCGCTGGATGTGAATAGAACCAGAACAAATGTTGGAACAATACGGGGTTGCCACCTTTCGCGGCATCAAAGAAACCCATCCCGAACAGGCGCTGGAACATGACCAACTGGAACGAAAGACCAATCAACTGTGTAGCTGTGAGGGCAATAATGGATGTCGCGATGGACGCCCACACAAAGATCGGCAGACGCATCGCACTCATGCCTTTGGCGCGCATACGAATGACGGTTGCGATAACGTTTGCCGAACCAAGAATGGACGACCAACCCGCAGTAAAAACGCCCAGGAAGAACATCTGCATGCCAACCGGCGCGCGTGCTGAAAGAGGCGGATAACCTGTCCAACCAGTATCAAACCCACCCAGCACAAGCGCCATCAAAAGCAAAACAGAAGCAGGGACCGCTATCCAGTACGCAAAAGCATTCAAGCGTGGAAAAGCCATATCGTGGGCGCCCACAAGCAAAGGCACAACATAGTTCATGATGCCAGAAACACCCAGTAGAATGGAGATGATCATGATGATGCCGTGCAATGACATGAGCGTGTTATAGAATTGCGGTCCCGTTTGATCGAACAATTTGAAGGTCGTCGTCAGGAACTGTAATTGGGAATGTGCAAGTTCTGTTCGGAAGATCATGGCAAAGCTTCCGCCGATTGCCATCAGGACCAGTGCAGTGACTGTATATTGGATACCAATGACTTTATGGTCGAGAGAAACGTCGAAATACTTTTCCCAACCAGGCTCATCTTCATGATGCTCGGGTGTGTCGATACCTCGTGCCCACTTCACCCAGTCCCTCATAACTCCCACCCCGAAAACGAAGGAAACATCGCCTACCAGCGCACCAAATACCCAGGCCGGTTCACTAAAGAAAAAAGGACCAAATATGGTCTTGCTTCCAAGTAACGCGCGGATACCGGTAATAAAGAGCGCGCCCAACAACGTTCCCACCACCTGAAAGACCAAACCGCGCGTAATCCCGCGGTAACCATATATACCGAAGAAAAACGATGTGACCGCCAGGAGAAGCGCAAAAGCAGCAGCGACTGACCCGTTAAAGTTTAGGGAACCAGACATAATAAGATCCAATCCCAAACCGATTCCATATCCGATCACACCACCAACGACCAGAAGTAACAGTCCGCTTCTAACAGGATTTGTTTTGCTCATATCATTCCTCCGCAAGTTATCTTATCGTCTTGATATATGCGACGATATCTGCGATATCTTCATCTGAAAAACCATACGTTGGCATAAGCTGTGTTTCAAAGCCAGCCACGATCTTTGCCTGCGGGGCTTTGATGGACTCTGTAAGATAAGCTTCATCAGCGGTCAGAACACTACCATCTGTTAATTTCACCTGTGAGCCAAATAGGCCGAACCAGGTAGGACCAATCCCCGCCGCGCCATTGATCGAATGACAGGCACTACAGCCGTTCGCCGCGACCAATGCCTGACCATGTCCTTCAGGAGTCGCAGCAGCCTGTTCAGCGAGTTTGACCTGCTCTACCATCCAGGTATCGAAGCCAGCCTGTGAGGAAACAACTACAGGTTTTTCCATATACGCATGAGAAGTTCCGCACATCTCGGCACAGCGGACCTTGTAATTTCCCTCCCGGATCGGGGTGACACGCAATTCAGTGATGCGACCCGGCACCAGATCCTGCTTGACGCGAAATTCAGGAACCCAAAATGAATGAATCACATCTGAAGAAGTCATCCTTAACAGCACCTGTTTTCCTTTAGGCAGGTGCAATTCATCAGAGATAACAGATACTCCATTGACAGCCGGATATTCAAACGACCAGGACCATTGGATTCCCCTCACTTTCACAATCATTGCGTCAGGATCAACCCTACGCGTTTCAGCCAGATTAACCGCACCCAAATATGCAAAAGCCATCACAAGGAATAATGGGACCACCGTCCACGTAATTTCCAGTCTGGTATTGCCCTCCATGTGTTCGGCATCCGTTGTATCACCCTTTTTGCGGCGGAACACAATAAGACTGTACAAGATTGGAACCGCAATGAGAGCAAAAAGGAAGGACATGGAAATCAATTCTAGATTCCACATCCAATCGATATCGATGGCCTGCGCACTTGCCTCAACAGGCATTAGTCCAGCAGAGTCCAGGCCAATATAGATGAGAACGGCAGCAATGATGACCAAAATTCCCACAATGACAAAGTGTCGCATACGATCTCTCTCCTCAAGAAAATCGAAAGGGGTCCACCCCAGTCCAAAACCGTCTAAATTTACCAAACTTTCTTACATTTGTCACGAATTAATAGGGATGAAAATCCGATTCACACGCAGCCGACGATTGTCGCTGATTAACTCACCACGCCCAATGCTGAAAGCAGTTCTGCACTATGCTCCGCCGGGCGAACTTTTTCAAAAACCTTTGCGATATTCCCATCTTCGTCAATTAGGAAGGTGGTTCGTAGCACGCCCTCATATTCTCTACCCATAAACTTTTTCGGCCCCCATACTTCATATAAGTCACAAACTTTATGGCCTATATCTGCCAACAACGGGAAAGGCAGTTGAAATTTCTTCTTGAATTTCACATGAGAGGCAACTGTATCCGGGCTCACACCCAAAACGACAACACCAGCCTTTTCATAGGCAGAATAGTCATCACGAAAATGGCAGGCTTCTTTTGTACAGCCCGGCGTATCATCTTCCGGGTAAAAATATAAGATCACTTTTTTTCCGCGAAAGTCAGAGAGCTTTCGAGGAGTGTTTGTATCATCCAGTAATTCAAAATCAGGCGCTAGAATACCAGCAGAAAGTGGCATGAGTTGGTCTCCTTATCCAAGGATGTATTATAACGTCAAATAAAACGCAGTCTCTTTTGATAAGCGCATCTTAAGGAAAATAAAGTCTCTTTATTACCTTAATGTGCGAATAAAGGAGATGGCTTGCCAGATCTGCTCATCGGTCAAAATCCCTTTCCATGCCACCATGGAGGTACCTGGTTTGCCTTCGCGAATACGCCAGAACAGGAAATCATCACCGGCTGTTGTTTGCAACAACGCCAAATCTCTAGGTTTGGGATCGAGCGCTTGCCCCGCTGGTCCATCGCCATGACCCTGGGGTCCATGGCATGTTTCGCAGTTTGTATTGAACACAGCCGCGCCCTCCTTTGCGGCATCGGCTCCAAGAGGATTCGTTAACCCGGCATACTCAGTTGGCACGGCAGCCGGCGTGGCGTTTTCATTTGCATTGGATGAACCTCCACTGCTACTGCAAGCAGCTAAGATTAATGCACTCGCCAGAATCATAAAAAGTGTTTTCTGAATCATGTATGCCTTCTAGGTCATGGGTTTTCCTTACATTGTCACCTTACGCAAGCTCGCTCGAAGGCGGTCGCAGACCGCCGTGATTTGCAGGTTATCCCGCAGGGTCACAGACCGTGCGGGAGCATAAACTGCGTAAGGTGAGTTACATTAATAACCGCCACTGATTGCCGCCGTCTCGTCACTTGATAGACCATTGTTAGATATGAGTGCGGCACTTTGTAAGCGGCGGTTATTAATTTTCAAACAGAATTTACTTTAAGAACTTTGACTTCTTTAGCGCATCTTCCAGTGCATCGATGGTGGCAGGCTTGATGATCATCGCGGTCGCACCAAGTTTCATGACCTTCCTGCGCGTCTCGGGCTGGTCATCGGAAGTGATGACAAATACCGGTATGGAGATCAAGCGCGGTTCACGTCGCAGATAGGCAAGGATCTCCGTCCCGTTGACACCGGGCATGTTGATATCCAGACAGATAAACTTTGGTATAAAACCGGTTGACAATATCGACATTGCGGCATTTGATCCATAGGCCAAGCGAGCTTTAAACCCCAAAACAGCTAACATCTGACCCAGAGCATCGGCGGTTGTACGATTATCGTCAATGATCAGACCTTCCGTCATCTAATCCTCCAAAATGATTGTGCCCATAACAGACACATCATAGCCTGGCAGTTGAGATACAGCCTCTCGAAAATGGCTCTCAGCCAAAAGTCCGAAAAGAGGCGCAAGTAGGTCAGCCTCTGCAAATTGCTTCGGAATGACCAGATCATATCGCTCTTGAAATAATGGAATAAATTCTAAATCTAATGCCTGCGCCGCGGCAGCAATTCCCAGCCCACAATCTGCTCGACCTGACGCGATGGCAGCTGCAACTCCGAGATGAGTATACTCTTCTTGAGAATAGCCGACAATACGCTCGGGAGCTACTGTCATCAATTTCAAATGATAATCAAGCAGGACACGCGTGCCCGCGCCGCGTTGACGGTTCACAAACTGGATCTCGGATCTGGTGAGATCTTCCAAGCTTTTGATGCCTTTTGGGTTTCCACGTTTCACCATCAAACCCTGATCTCTTCCTACAAGAGCAACCACTTTAACCGGGATGTTCGGCATGTATTGACGAATAGAGGAGATGTTGTATTCACCCGTTTCAGGATTCAGCAAATGCGAGCCCGCCAGATGTGCTTCTCCTCGTCGCAGCGCAATCAGCCCGCCTTGTGAGCCAACGTTTGCAGAAGCAAGCCTGCGACCCTGCTCGGCAAGAAATTGTGACATGAGATCGAGCGTGAGATCATGCGAGCCGATGCAAAAAATTGTTTTTTCGATTTCAGCTTTGCTTCGATACAAATGAACTTTGACTTGTTCGCCCGCCTCGAATCCTTGTGTGCCGCGTGGAATGAGAGCCAGCCCATCTGCCTGAACAAGCGAGGTGATGACTCCTGCGCCACGCGACAACGGCGCAGCAAGCAGCTTATCGCCAACTTTACCAACCGCAACACGGATATAATCATCGTCGCCCGGAGGGGATACAATTTTGCGAGTCAAGGTTGCTATTTCTGTGGGCAGTTGGTTGGGCCTTCTTCCTAGCCAGTCAGCGATCAGTGGTTCAACAAAAATATCAATTGTCAACGCAGCAGAGACAGGATAACCGGGGACACCAATGATTGGTATCAAGTCCGAGGGGTCAGGTGCCAGGTTATTCAATTTACGATTTTCGGTTGACGAATTGCGATTGATCAATCCGAGAATTACGGGGTGACCGGGGCGAACAGCAACGCCATGTACCAAAAGTATGCCAAGTTTTTCCACCACCTTCGAAGAAAAATCCTCTGCGCCAGCGGAGGAACCCGCGTTCAATAAGATGAGATCATGAGCTTGCGCCGCTTCTTGGACGCGCTGACAGATCAAATCGAAATCATCTTTCGTAATCGGATAACGCGTCGCTTCACCGCCCATGGATTTGATCTGCGCCGCGAGGACCAGCGAGTTGTATTCGAGAATATCGCCAGCTTTGAGTTGGCTGCCTATAGGGACAAGTTCTGTTCCCGTAGGCAAGATCGCAACTTTGGGTTTGCGCGCCACTTTGATTTCCTGATGTCCCGCCGCAGCGATCGCTCCCAAATCTACCGGACGCAAAATGTGACCTGCCGGCAAAACCAATTGTGTCGCGACAATGTCCTCTCCCAATGGACGAACATGGCTCCAGGGTGCGACAGAGGCACGGATACGAATAGAAGCAGGCTCGCGAATTTCGGTGGCGAGACTCCCTAGTTCATCTAATGATTCAACATTCTCAATGGGGATGACCGCGTTTGCCCAACCAGGTAAGGGATCGCCTGTATCCACATAGTGCGCCTCAGGTCCGATTTCGAGCGTGATCGGTTTGGATGGTAATGCTCCATTCGTGTTGATCGCGCGAACGGCAAATCCATCCATGGCAGAGGCATGATAATGTGGCGAGGAGATCTTCGCCCAAATTGGTTCGGCGGTCACGCGTCCCAGCACATTCTCATCGAGAGGGATTGATTCCATTCCAAGCACGCGCCATAAATCCGCGTCTTGAAGAGCCTGCTTCAACCGCGCTTGTGCTTCGGGTAGAGGAATATCGTGCAGATAAATGGACATGAACACCCGTTTTGACACAGAGTCAGGGAGACGCAGAGACAACCTTATTCATAAATCTCCGTGACTTTGTGTCTCAATGACTACGTCAGCACTTCCACATCGTGGGGGCCTGACTCCTTCAACCCTGCACCGGTCATTCGCACAAAGACTGCTTTCTGCTGAAGTTCTTCAACCGAGTGCGCGCCGCTATAACTCATCCCTGACTGCAATCCGCCAATAAGCTGCGTCAACACCTCACGCGCTCTTCCGCGATAGGGCACGGAGGCCTCGACTCCCTCCGCAACATAGTCCTCAATTTCTTCCTGAGTCAAATCATTGCCCTCGCGCTTATTCCGCTCGATGTTAGCATCCAGGGATGCCATCCCGCGCGAGGCTTTATAGCGGTGACCTTTGCGCGTCATGATGAGTCCGGGGCTTTCATCGGTGCCTGCAAGTAAACTGCCAATCATCGCGGTCTGCGCACCAGCCGCGATCGCTTTCGCCAAATCCCCGGGCTGACGAATCCCCCCATCCGCGATGATCGGGATTCCGTATTCACGGGCCGCGTCCGCACATTCCATGACCGCGGTCAACTGTGGAACCCCAGAACCCGCGACGATTCTGGTAATACAGATTGAGCCTGGCCCCACGCCAACCTTTACCGCGTCAACGCCCGCCTCGATTAATCGTTTCGTTCCATCCGCCGTGGCAACATTTCCACCGATGATCTGTGCCTCGGGAAACCTCTTACGAATGCTTTTGATCATCTCGATCTCGAGCTGCGAATCGCCATGTGCAATATCTACGACAATGCAGTCCGCGCCCGCTTCAAGAACCGCTTCTACACGCCGCATTTCCTTATCGCGCACGCCCACTGCCGCACCGACAGACAAGCGCCCTTTTGCATCTTTCGTCGCTTTTGGGAATTGCGTGATCTTCATGATGTCTTTCAACGTTACAAGACCAACAACTTTACCGCCATCGGCGACCAAGGGCAATTTCTCCACGCGATATTCATGCAATAATTTCTCGGCTTGTTTTAAAGACGTGTCAGGCGGAGCAGTATGAACATCTTTTGACATGATGGCGGTGACCGGCTTATTTAGGTCATTTTCAAATAACAGATCGCGGGTGGAGACAATACCAATCAGTTTATCGTTTTCATCCAGGATCAAAATCCCACCCGTTCCGGTTTCATCCACCACGCGCTTCACATCGCCAACGGTATTGGATTCTTTCATCGTGATGGGCTTGTCCACAATGAACGATTCAGCTTTCTTCACGCGTTGGATTTGGCGGGCCTGCTCGGCAATCGTCATAAAGCGATGGATCATCCCAATCCCGCCCTCGCGCGCCATCGTGATCGCCATCTCGCTTTCAGTGACCACATCCATATTAGCAGAGACGATTGGCACTTGCAAAGCAATTTTCTTCGTGAGGCAACTTTTGGTCGAAAGGGTGCGCCGTGAGTCCACATCGGAATATTGCGGCACAAGCAACACATCATCATACGTCAAAGCCGTTTCAGGCAAAATTTTCATCGTTACTCCTCTTGATTTGGGTCGCCCGAATTATAATGCTTGATGATGGCTCTCCACGCGCTTTCTCCCCTGGATGGACGCTACGAAAACGAGATTTTGCCGCTTCGAAATTTCTTCTCGGAATTTGCCTATCTGCGTATGCGCACGCGCCTTGAACTGGACTATTTGTCTGCGCTTTTCAAAACGGGTATCTTCCCTGCTGATATATTGTCAGGCTACAAGCCTGACCTACAAGACTTTACCGATGAAGATGCGCTGAAGATCCAGGAATACGAAAAAACGACACGGCATGACGTCAAAGCGATTGAATATTTTTTGAGAGATAAATTTATGGAGTCGGAAACCAAGCTGTCCAATTCTCAGCAGCAAGCTGCTGGACTCCAAATTATCCCTTTCATCCACTTCGGCTTGACATCTGAAGACATCAACAACATCGCACAAGCGATTGCTCTCAAAGAGTCCCGCGATCAGGTTTTGCTCCCAGCCTTGGATGTTCTGATCAGCTCCTTACGTGATTTCGCAACGAAATATCGCGCTCTGCCCCTCCTCGCACGGACTCATGGTCAGCCTGCGGTGCCGACGACCCTGGGAAAAGAAATTGCTGTCTATCTGGTGCGTCTCACCCAATGCCGCGATGAAATCGCAAATCACAAATTCGAGGCAAAATTAACGGGCGCAGTTGGCAACCTCAACGCATTGCAAGCCGCCGTCCCACAAGTAGATTGGCTTTCCTTCAGCAAGGAATTTATCCAAAGTCTTGATTTGGAACCAAACCTTGTCACCACTCAAATCTTGCCTTATGACAATTGGGTTCGCTACTTTGATTCCGTCAAACTGACTAATACCATCCTTATTGATTACACGCAAGACATGTGGAGATATATCAGTGATGGGATTCTTAAACAAAAGGTGGTGGAAGGAGAAATCGGTTCTTCGACAATGCCGCAGAAAGTGAATCCGATTGACTTCGAAAACGCAGAGGGAAATCTCGGCATTGCAAATGCGCTGCTCACCCACTATGGACAAAAATTACCGGTCTCGCGCTTGCAACGTGATCTCTCTGACTCTACTGTGCGAAGGACATTTGGTGTTGCCCTGGGGCATACACTCCTTGCATGGAATAACGTCACACGTGGTATGAGTCGGCTTGATGCGGATGAAGAAAAAATAAAGACTGAGCTAAACGAACATTGGGAGATTGTCAGCGAGGGTGCGCAGACGATCCTCCGCGCGGCTGGAAGAAGCGACGCATACGAGTCGCTTAAATCCCAGACGCGAGGACGCGTATTAAACGAGAGCAGTTATCGGCTTTGGGTTGAAGCATTGGATGTGGATGAGGAAACGCGCGCCCGCTTAATAGGTTTGTCGCCTGAATCGTATGTCGGTCTCGCGGTCCAAATCGTTGATGAAGTTCTGAAGGGTGAAGACAAGTAGACAGGTAAAGAAGGAGACGAAATGAGCGTCACAGCAGTGATCGGTTCACAATGGGGTGATGAAGGCAAAGGCAAGGTGGTGGATTATCTATCCGAGCAGGCAGATTATGTGGCAAGGTTCAACGGCGGGAATAACGCGGGTCATACAGTGATCAACAAGTTTGGGACGTTTAAGATCCATCTGGTGCCTTCGGGAATTTTCGCGCAAAATACTGTCGGACTGATCGGTGGCGGTGTCGTGATTGACCCTGCAGTGCTGCTCGAAGAAATTGACATATTGAACAAGGCGGGTGTGGGCGTGGAGGGACGTTTGTGGATTTCGCCGCGCTCGCATCTGATCATGCCTTATCACAAAATATTGGATGGCTTGTATGAGGAAGCCAAAGGTGCGGGTGCAACAGGAACGACGCGCCGCGGGATTGGTCCTGTGTTCGCCGATAAAGTCAGCTATAACGGAATCCGGTGGAGCGATTTTGCAAGTGAGATGTTCGAGGCGCGTTTGAAAGTGCAACTCGAGCTGAAGAACAAAATCATTGTGGCATTGGGTGGAGAGTCACTCAGGTATGAAGAAGTGCGTGATCAATATGGTGAATATTACGCGCGCCTACGACCCTACATTCGTGAGTTATTTGGCATGGTTCAAGAGGGATTGAAGACAAACAAGAACTTTTTGCTAGAGCAAGCCATGGGAACCTTTCTGGATACCGATTGGGGAACGTATCCATTTGTGACTGCTTCGACGACGATTCCCTCCGCAGCCTCAGCAGGGCTTGGAATCCCACCCCGTTATATTACAAATGTGGTTGGTGTGACAAAGGCATACACAACTCGCGTCGGTGCAGGACCATTACCCACCGAAATCCAGGATGTGGACAGTGATGTATATAAAAGATTTGCTGAAACCGCCGCAACGACGGGACGCACGCGTCGAGTCGGCTGGCTGGATCTCGAGATCGTGCGAACGGCTATCCAATTGAGTGGTGTGACCGAACTGTGTTTGACAAAGCTGGATATCTTGAGTGGACTCGATGAAATTCAAGTTTGCACTGGCTATAAGCTCAACGGACAGTCTGTTCGATATGCAGATGTGGATGCGTACGGATTGGATGAAGTGGAAATTGAGTACAAAACTGTTAAAGGCTGGCAAGAAGATATTAGCCAGGCGCGCTCATTTGAGGAGCTGCCAGCCAGTGCACAAAGCTACGTGAAAATGATCGAAGAGGCCGCGGAAGTCCCTGTGAGGTGGATTGGGGTGGGTCCTGAGCGAGGGGCAACGATTAGAAGGTAAGTCGTAAATGTTCAATTGAAGAGATGAAAAGTCCCCACCGTATGGTGGGGACTTTTTCTATTTTGCTGTAGACAATTCGGGTTTATAACAATTGTATTTGTAGCCTGAATTAAAAACAGCTTTTGAATTTTGAGCAAGCATAATGAGAAAGTTATTTTCAAATTTACCCCATATATTCAAGCTAAGCTATGAGGGCTGGAAGGAAGATAAAGCATCCCGTTTATCAGCTGCCCTGGCTTACTATACGATTTTTTCCCTAGCTCCCTTGCTGATGATTGTAATTGCTGTCACGGGCCTTTTCTGGCAACAGCAAGCTGTGCAAGAACAAGTCATGAGCCAAATTCGAGGCCTGGTTGGCGTGGAGGGCGCAAGATTCGTTTCAGATTTGCTCACCAGCGCCAGCAATCCTGCGAGAGGGATTATCGCCACTATCATTGGCATCATCACTCTGATATTGGGTGCGCTGGGTGTTTTCAACGAGCTTCACAATGCCCTCAATACTATTTGGGAGGTCAAAGAGGAAGAGACGAAGGGTTTTCTTCAGTCTGTCAAAAAAATCATCTTTGACCGTTTTCTTTCCTTCACTATGATTTTGGGAATCGGGTTCCTTTTGCTGGTGTCGCTTGTGATCAGTGCAGGTCTCTCTGCGGTTCAACAAACCTTAGGCAATGCGTTTCCTCTTTCTGAATTGATTTGGCAAATGATCAATTTGGTGGTTTCGATCGGTGTGACCACGATCTTATTTGCGCTGATTTATAAATTCCTGCCAGATGCCGAGATCGCCTGGCGCGACGTCTGGCTGGGTGCTTTTGTGACTGCGGTGTTATTTTCATTAGGCAAACTTTTGATCGGAATTTACCTGGGAAATAGCGCGGTCGCCTCTGCCTTTGGCGCAGCAGGTTCATTAGTTTTGTTGCTGATCTGGATTTACTACTCCGCTCAAATCCTCTTCCTTGGCGCGGAATTCACGCAGGTTTATGCCAACAATTATGGATCAAAAATTCTCCCGGAGGGTGAGGAAGCGGCTTCCCAATCGGGCAGGACTGCGCAACCTGGACGAAAAACAACGAAGGAATTTCGGCCACAACTTGCGATCCCTGCCGCATCTGCGATTACAACGAGGGAAAACGAATTGGAACGGGAAAATAGTCAAACTGCCCGTATTTTCGTGG